>Ga0247819_10000690_pt1 | contig 19051 bp, 10 predicted proteins | sample 13C_Xylose_Day6_FD_193428 | JGI IMG/M metagenome (GOLD analysis project Ga0247819, IMG submission 193428) | Soil microbial communities from agricultural site in Penn Yan, New York, United States - 13C_Xylose_Day6 | ecosystem: Environmental > Terrestrial > Soil > Agricultural land | place: USA...
CCGTCGGCGGCCGGCGACCACGTCGCGAGGCTGCGGCACTGATGCTCGGGTTCGTCGACGAGGCCGATCGCGAACCCCTCGGGCTTCTGGGCGGCGATGGGACCGGACACCCGGGCCGTACCGGCCGGGTCGCCCGCGGAGCGCACGAGTGCATCGAGGTCTCCCCGTTCCACGCGACTCGGCAGCGGGTCGATCCACGGTCGGCGGGCGCGAGGCGCTGCGGCGCTCGCGACCCGCGCCGCAGTCACGGCTTCGATGTCGGCGACGGCGGACTGGAACCGCACCGGACAACCGTCGCCGCGGTCGACGATGCCACGGCCCGGGGTGTCGGGCGCGATCTCGGCCGCCGCCTCGGATCCGACGACGGCGAGGCTGTCGGCTCGCTGCATGACCCGCAAGGACACCCGGATCGCGCAGTTGGCCGTGACCTGCTCGCGCACGACGCCATTCGGCCGCTGCGCCGCGAGCACGAGGTGCAGCCCGAGGGATCGGCCGCGCGCGGCGATGTCGGCGATCACCGCGCCGAGGTCGGGGAACCGTTCGATCATGGCCTGGAACTCGTCGACCACGATGACGAGCCGCGCGAGCTCGATGCGTTGGTCGAGCGATCGGATGTCGCGGGCCCCGGCCTGGGCCAGCACGCGCTCGCGATGACGCAACTCGGCACGCAGGCTCAACACGGCGCGCTCGGCCTCGCCCTCATGGAGATCGGTGACGACGCCCGTCACGTGCGGCAGGTCGCGGATCGGCTCGAAGGCCGCACCGCCCTTGAAGTCGACGAGCAGGAACGCAACCCGGTCGGGGGGATACGATCCGGCGAGCGCCGTCAGCCAGGCGAGCAGGAATTCGCTCTTGCCACTGCCCGTGGTGCCGGCGACGAGTGCGTGCGGACCGTGCTGCACGAGATCGATGACGAGCGGCCCCTCCCCTGCCGTGCCGACCGCGACCGCGAGCGACGCCCGCTCTGCCGGATCGACGACAGGCTGGGCGAGGTCACCGAGCAGCAGACGGGAGGGAAGGCCGGCGGTTCCGGTCGCAACGCCGGCGCGCTCGGCGACGATCGTCGCCGCCTCTGCCCACGCGAGTGCGTCGATCGCGCCCGTGAGTGCCGGCGCCACGGCCACCGGCGCAGCGCCATCGTGCCGCTGCACGAGCGCCGAATCCGGTGCGTCGACGCGGACGACCGTCTGCAGTCCCGGAGGAAGCGTGGCCGCATCGGCGGCCACCGCGATCATCGCGGCCCTCGCCGACCGGCTCGGCGATCCGCGGCCGGCCATCCTCGGGGCACCGACGTCGTCGACCGGAGGGCCCGAGCCTCCTGCACGCTCGAGCACTCGCAACCGCTCTGCCCCCGTTCCCGTGTGGGGCAGTCGATCGGCCCACCGCCAGTGCGTGGAGGGCGGAAGCTCGAGCGCCAACTCGCCGGGAACCCCGTGGTGCGCGCACTGCACGAGCGCCGCCCGGGCGGCCGCCCGGGCGAGCGGGAGCACGCCGACGAAGCCGATGCCTCCGTAGGGGTCGGCGAGCACGGGAGCCCGCTCCAGCGATGCGGCGTGCGCGAGCAATTGCTGCTCGCCGGGGTCGCCGGGTGTGCCGTCGACGCGGACGCCACTGCGCCCCACACCCCTGCCGATGACAATGGCCGGAAGGTGTCCGGATTGCCAGGCAGGTGAAGCGCTGCGCTCGATGAGGGAGGCCGGGGACGGCGTCCGTCGCCATGCGGCCTGGCGCTCGGACGCATGACGCAGGTCGATCTCGGCACGCAGCTCCTCGAGCAGCCGAGCACGCTCGGCCTCGGCCCGTCTGCGTCGGGCGCGCCCCTGGCGCCGGGCGTCGAGCATCGAGGCGACCGCCACCACCGGCCCGAGGACCGCGAACACGAGTGCGAACGGCGAGCCGGTGATCGCCCACAAGGCGAACGCACCCGCGACGGGCGCCAGCACCGCCAGCACCGGGAAGCCGGGTCGTTCAGGGTCGACCGGAGGCGGGGGCAGCGCGAGCGGGCGATCGACGGAGGGCGGTTCGGCGAGATCGAGGGAACGCACGAGGACATCCGACCAGCCGCGGTCACCGTGAGCGCGCCTGAACGCACCTCGGTGGGGAACAGGCGTCCCGCGCACGCCTGTCGAGGACCAGTCGGTGCACAGCTCGGAGCGGCGGGGATCAGGCGATGACGAACGACTGTTCGGCGAGCTCGACGCGGCTGCCGCGTGGCACGAGGTAGCGGCGCCCCGGCTCGCACCGCATCGCGCCGTCATCGGGGCGGCGCACGACGGTGCCATTCGCCGAGAACCGATCGGAGACCCACAGGGTGCCCTCGTGTTCCCCGAACTCGAGGTGGGTCTTCGAGACCGACAGCGTGCGGTCGGCGATCTGCACGAGATGGTCGTAGTACTCGCCGGGCTGCGGAAGCGGACGACGGCCGATGAGGCCGGTGCCGTACACCGTGCGCGTCTCACCGGTGCTGAACTCAAGCACGAATCGGGCGGGGTGCTCCGTGGCCGGCGCTGCGGGCTGGATCGGCTCGACGCGGGTAGCGGCATCCGGTTCGCTCGCGGACTGCTCGTGGCCGGGCTCGATCGCGGTCGCCGCACGGAAGTCGTCGACCGGGATGCTCACCACGCCGCTGTTGCGAGCTGAGGGGCGATCGAGCGGATCGAGGATCGTCGTGTCGCCGGGCCGAGGGTCGGCTCGGCGTCGCGACTCGGGCGTCGCGCTCGTGGAGCTGCCGCACTCGCCGCAGAACATCGCGCCGTCAGGCAGCTCAGCACCGCAGATGCGACATCTCACGCTCGGCCTCCCCCTCGCGTGACAGCGTACCCGCCGAGTGACGAGAGCGAGACGGCGGCGCGAAGCCGGTCACGGGGGCTTCGCGATTCGCTCAACCGCTGCGCCAGTTCGTCGACGGTGTGCCAGACGCGGTGATCGTCGTCGTCGCCGGGTCCGTTCGGCGCGAACACGGCGCGGTCGACGACCGACGCGAGCACGAGCGGGCCGAGTCCCCCGACCGTCGCCGCCTGTTCGGCGCGGGTGGCCGTGCGCGAGATCGGGTAGCCGTAATCGGACGCCATGTCGGCGAATTCCTCCCAACCACCCTCGATGCGCTCCACCGGCGTCGACGCACGCCGCCGAAGCCGGCGTCGACGCAGCTTCGCGACGATGATCGCGAGGAATGGACTCACCAGGACCGCGAGCCCCAGGATCACGAACCCGGCGATCTCGAGCGCGCCGAGCAGCGCAGCGAGCCACTCGTCGTCCTCGTTGCTGTCATCGGGGGCCGCTTCAGGGTCGGCGTCGTAGTCGTCGACCGGTGTGTGCTCGGCCGGCGGTGGCAGTGCCGACTGCGGACGCGAGACGACCGTGGGCCGGTCGGGCTCGGCGGGGGGTATCTCTCGTGGCGTCGGATTCGGGTCGATGGCGACCCACTCGCCCTTCGCGGTCTGCACCTCGATCCATGCCTGGCGGTCTTCGCTTCGGAAGAGGGCAGCACCGGTGCCCTCATCGGTCGGCGTGTCGGCCTGCGCCATGTAGCCGACGACGACGCGGGCGGGGAAACCGATGCGCCTGGCCATGAGCGCCGCGGCGACGGCGTACTGCTCGCCATCGCCCAGCATCGGTTTCTCGACGGCGAGTTCGACGAGACGATCGAGCGAGTGCCCCGATCGACTCGGCCGCTCGCCCTCGAGCCCGTGACTGACGTAGCCTTCTCGCTCGAACCCCGCGATGAGCTGGGAGAGCCGAAGGCCCGGCTCGCCCGCGGCGGGCGCCCACCGCTCGAGCAATTGCTCGAGCTCGTCGGGGAGCTCGGGCGTCGCCGGCAGCACGCTCGTGCCCGGCTCCAATTCCACGAGATCGAGGGCGGCCCCGGGCACCTTGGACCTGGCCGCGTACCGATCGCCCTCCTCGAGGCCGTCCTGGGTCGCACCCGTTCCCGTGATGTCGTTGTAGTAGTAGGCGTCGGTGCGTGCGACGGCCTCTTCACCCCTGAAGGTGATGCGCTCGAGCTGACCGATCCCGGGCACCCACACCTCGTCGTAGGCGGCGACTTCGACCGCGATGTCCTCGGATGTTCCGACCACATCCGTCTGGTCGAGCTGATACGGCACCCGAGCGAACCGCCCCGAGAGCGTGTTGCCCTCGCCGCCGCCGACGGAGTAGACGACCCCGTCGTAGCTGTCGAGCGCGGCGATGCGGACGCCCGCGCCGGGCGGCAGCCCCGACACCTCGAGCATCACCCTGTCTGCGACCTCGTCGCGGAACGCCGTGCGGAATCCGGCGAGCGGGCTGTCGTGCTCGTGCGGCTCGAACGGAGGCTGCAGCTCGGCGCGGACGACGCTGCGATGCGGTCCGGGCATGGCGATCGAGGCGGCGGTCGCCCCGACGAGGGCGACGGCGACGAGCACGGATGCCCCGAGCACGCGCCGCGCGTCGGCGACAGCCCCCTCGGCGCGTCGCACGCGGGTGATCGCACGGCGCTTCGCGATCGCGACCCGGACGAGCCAGCCGACCACCGCGACGAGGAACATCAGGCCCGCCTGAAGCGCGATGCCGACATGGACCACGCCCAGCGCGATGCCCGCGACGAACAGGAGCGCGGGTGGCAGTGCCGCCGCGGCCGGGTAGCGGCTGCGCAGGGCGATCGTCACCGCGAGCGTGGCGCAGATGAGTCCGAGCAGGAACGGCGGTACCAGCAGCGCCTGGTACGAGCCGACCGGCACCGCGATGGTGACGAGCTGCTTCCACGACAGCGCCGCGCCGGCCACCAGCTCGACCATGCCGGCCGGCGTCGGCAGCACCCCGAACAGCGCCCGATCGGGCACCGCCACGGGGACGCCGACCACGAGATACGCCACGACCACGGAGACGACGACGCCCCAGGCGGGCCATCGGCGTCGCGCGCCGACCACGCCGATGGCCGAGCCGATGAGGATCGCCGCGCCCGCCGCCAGGAAGAAAGCCGGGCTCTCGTAGATCGGCCACCACGGGATCATGGCCGCTGCGAGCATCGCGACGACGAGTACGACGGTCACCGCCGTCGGTGCGAAGCGGTCGGCACCCGCCGGCGCCCGGCCGCTCATGCGACAGACGCCGATCGCGAGAGCATCGCCCGCAGGTCTTCGAGGTACCCGATGTCGAACACCGTGAGGCCGGCGACGGTGCGCGCGGTGGCCTCGCCCTCGGGCGAGCACTGCACCGCGAGCACCTCGACACCGGCAGGCACCCGGCTGGCTGCGGAACGCAGCGGGGCGATGCCCCGGGCTGTGCCCGTGACCAGGAACACGAGCGAGATGCCGTGTACCGTTTCGACCGCACTGCGCGCTACATCGGGCAACAGTGCCGCGCGAGGCTCGCGCTCGATGACGCAGAGCGCGTCGACGAGGCGATCCCGCGAGACCGTCGGCAGTTCGCGCATCGGGCCCCCGAATCGGCTTCCGCTCGCGGAACGCGGGCCGGACACCACGAACGAGACGCTGCGGGCGTCGCGAATGGCTCGTGCGCCGACTGATGCCGCCGCCCCGACGGCGAGCTCGAACTCGGCATCGTCGAGGTATGCGCCCGGTTCGAGGTCGAGCAGGATCATGAGCCTGCTGCGACGCGTCTCCTCGAACTGTCGCACCATGAAGGTGCCCGTCTTCGCCGAGCTGCGCCAGTGGATGTAACGACGATCGTCGCCGGGCACGTACTCGCGCAGGGCGTGGAAGGCGATGTCGCTCGAGGTGAGGTCACGAGTTGGGAAGCCCTCGAGGTCACGGATGAAGCCGGTGCTGAGCGCGCTGATCGACACCGTGCGGGGATGCACCCGCAACTCCGCCGTCTCGGACCATACGATCTCGCGCCTCATGAGGCCGATGGGGTCGGCACGCACGGTTCGGGCGGGGCCGATCGACACGATCCCGCGCCGGTCGGTCGGAATCGTGAATTGCTCGTCGAACGCGCTGCCGCGCGCCAGACGCGGGAGCACACGCTCGAACACCCTCGCCCCGACCGGGAGCTCGATCTGCACTCCGGCGAACCCGCGACGGCCGGGATTCGCTGCGACGAGCCGCGCGAGGGCCGGTTCGCCGACGACGACGCGGGGGGTCGGAACGAGCAACCGGATCTCGCCCGCGCCGCGCCCGATCAGCCAGAGCGCCGCGACCGAGACCAGCACGACGAGTCCCCACCCGATGGCGATGATCTCGAGAAGTCCCCAGCCGTACCCGACGCCGAGCGCGACGATCGCCGCGGCGATGACCGACCAGCCGAGCGGCGTGACCACCCCCTGCACCGCATGAGCCGCACGCTTGATCGCCGACGCAGCGGTGCGCGCACCCACGAGCCCGCGCTCGATGACGACCGCCAGCAGGCCGCGCTTCCTGGCCTCCTCGGGAATGCTCGTGTGCGTCTGGGCGAAGGTCACACGGCCTGCCTCGTAGACGGTGGCGGCGTCTCGATGAGCACCTGCGCGATCATGTTCGACGCGGTGACGCCGTCGAACTCGGCCTCGGGGTCGAGGATCAGACGGTGCGCGAGCACCGGCTCCGCGAGCGCCTTGATGTCGTCGGGCACGACGTAGTGGCGGCCGCGACCGGCCGCGTGGGTCTTCGCCGCGCGGATGAGCGCGAGCGCACCGCGCACGCTGACCCCGAGCCGAACCTCGCCCGCCGTTCGGGTCGCGTCGACCATCCGCGACACGTAGTCGTGGATGGTCGGATCGACGTAGACCGTGCGGGCGAGCGCGGCGAGGTCGATGATCTCGTCGGCGTCGAGTTGCGCCGCGACCTGGTGGGCGTGGGCCCGCTGGTCGGCGCCCTCGAGGATGCGGATCGTGGAGGCGTGGTCGGGGTACCCGATCGACGAGCGCATGAGGAACCGGTCGAGCTGTGCCTCGGGAAGCCGGTAGGTTCCCGCCTGCTCGACGGGATTCTGCGTCGCGATGACCATGAACGGATGACCCACCGGATGGGTCTGGCCGTCGACGGTGACCTGCCCTTCCTCCATGACCTCGAGCAGCGCCGACTGGGTCTTCGGGCTGGCGCGGTTGATCTCGTCGGCGAGCACGATGTTCGCGAAGACCGGGCCGGGGTGGAACTCGAAGAGCCCGCTGCGCTGGTCGTACACCGTGACACCGGTGATGTCGCCGGGGAGGATGTCGGGAGTGAACTGCACCCGGTTGCTCGTGCCCGCGACCGACTGGGCCATGGCGCGGGCGAGCGAGGTCTTGCCGGTGCCGGGCACATCGTCGAGGAGGAGGTGCCCTTCGCTGAGGAACGCCGTGAACGCCAGCCGGATGACCCGGTTCTTGCCGAGCAGCACCTCCTCGACCGCGCCGACGAGGCGGTCGAGGGTCGCCGCGAAGGTGGCGGCTTCTTCGGCGGTCATCGTCATGTGCGCGTTCCTAACTCGTGGCCGTGTAGCGAGCGCTGATACCCGCGACCTCAACATCCAACCAGACGGTGTCGCCGGGCTGCGCTCCGGGCACGGAGCAGCTCGTCGCGGTCTGGGCGACGTGGCTGTTCGGCGTCCCCTCGATGCCGCAGCGGAACGTGACCGGCAGTCCGGAATTGTCGGGCGGCGTCGTCCAGGACCAGACGTCGGTCGCGCTGTTCCACGCGCGACTGGGCAGCGCGAACGTGAGCGAGGGCGATTCGCCGCTCGGCATCACCGCCGACCATGGGCCGCAGGTTCCCCAGTTGGTGCACCCACGCACCTGGAAGCGTGCGGTCTCGCCGAATGCGAAGCGGCTCGGGTCGCTGAAGAGGTCGCGCAACCACCCGGTGCCGCGGAATTCGCGCACCGATCCGGCGATCTGGGCGCCGTTCGAGGCGACGGCGACGATCTGGACGCGGGGCGCCGCGACGTCGACCCCGTCGATGTAGCGGTCCCAGGTCTCGGGGCCGTTGTAGGCCATGCTGCTGCGCACATCGTCCACAGCACCGGGGCCCGGTCGGACGACCGTTCCGGCGACCTCGGTGTGGACGCAACCCGCCCGGTTGTGTCCCCAGACGATGAACGAGTACCTGGTCGATTCCGACGAGGTCCCCGAGAAGCGAAGGCTCGTCGTGCCGGGCGAGACGGCGACGGTCTCGGTCACGGTGCCGCCGCTGCTCGGCGCCACCACCGTTCCCGGAGCGGGCGTCGTGACCGTGCACGCCTGCGGCCCGGTCGGCACCCCCGACGCGTCCTCGACGAGGCGCTGCACGTAATACCCGGCGATCGCGTCGCCGTTGGCCCCGAACGGCGACCACGACACCGTGACGGCACCAGCTGCCGAATCGCCCACTGCCGTGATGTCGCCGGCGATCGGCGGCCCGAACGGTGTACCGGTGGTCGCCGACGAGGTCCATGACGCGAGTGCGGGGTAGGCCTCGTTGCGTGCGCTCACACTCACCTCCACGATGCTGCCGTTGTCGAGCGGCCCCGAGTCGGTGCCGCACACGCTCGCCGTGCACGCGCCTGCGGCCGAGACCTCGTTGGAGACGCCGCCGACCGTGACCACGTACGATCGCACCGCGCTGCCCGAGCCCGCCGAGACCGGCGCCCACTCGACGCGAAGGCGTCCGTCTCGCGGCAGGGCTCGAAGCCCCGCGGGCGCGGGCGGAATCACGTCTGACCAGATGGCTCCCGGCACCTCGACGGCGTCGGAGAACCCGATCCCGTTCTGGGCCCGTATGCGCACCAGGACGCTGTTGGCCTGACCGTTGCCCGGCGTCGGCACCGTGCAGGTCGTCGCGGCGCAGATCGAACTGGCGAGCACGTCGCGCGACTCGGGGCCGAGGAGCGCGATCTCGTACCCCGTGATCGGCGAGTTGTTGAACGCGCCGGCACCGAACGCCACATCGAGCACACCGTCGCCGAAGCCCGTGACCTGGGCCCGGGTGACAGGATCGGGTCGGTCCTGCACCGAGATGGTCACGGTGCCCCAGGCGAATCGGGAGGGGTCATCCGTCGCGTCGGCCACCTGGTACCGCAGCGTTGTGTTGACGGCTTCGGCGTCGGGTGCGACGCGCACCGACAGGGTCGACCCGTCGCCGCTCGGGACGATCTCCACGCCGCGAGGGAGTGCTCCCGCCTCGAGGCCCTGCACTTCACCGACGAGACGCAGCGGAGTCTCGGGGAACGGGTTGGTGGCTTCGTCGTTGGCGAGCACGTCGATCGAGGTCGTGGACCCGCGGGTCACGACCCCGACGTCGTCGGCGGGACGGGCGATCGGCTTCGTCGACGGCACGACCTGCACACCGATGCGGCCATTGGCGCCCTCGCCGTGTGAGTCTGCGACGCCCACCGTCACCGCCGCGCGCGTGCCCGTTCGGGTGCCCTCGTCCGCGGTGATCGTCATCTCGTCGCCGTCGAGCGAGACCTCGAAGCCGTCGGCGAGGGGTGGCAGCACCCGGTATTCGAGCTCGTCCGCGGCATCGGGATAGGGGTAGCGGGTGAGCTTGACGAGGTCGACGGTCCGCGAATGACCCGGCTCGAGGTCGAGAACTCCGCCGATGAACGACGGGGGCTGGTTCTCGGTCGAGAGCACTTCGATCGGGATCACGATGGTGCCGGTTCGCGCGTCGGGATCGTCGGGGCCCGAGCCGTCGGTGACGGTGAACGAGAGCGATGCCGGACCGAAGTAGCCGTCCTCGCTGCGGAAGCGCAACGTGTCGTCGTCGACGACGAGCGAGGAGCCGTCGCCGTGCGTGGCGCGCACGCTCGCCGCATCGGTGATCGCGACCGGCCGGCCCGACGCGGCGATCACGTAGTCGACGAGGTCGAGCTCGATCTCCGCGCCGCTGCGTACCTCGACCGGATCGGCGTCTTTCCGCAACTGCGGAAGCGCGTCGTCGCGGCCGGGAACCCAGATGAAGGCATGCGCGGTGATGGTCGGATCCTCGGGGTGGCTGACCGTGAACGGGATGATCCGTCGCCGGTCCTCGACGTCGACCCGGATCGTGCCGTCGGGATTCACGGCCGCGCCGCGCGCGTACCCGGCGACGAGCCCCACACGAAGTGCGGCGGCGTCGCCGTCGGCGAGGAAGACGTTGCTGAGCACCGGCACGTCGATGCGATCGGTGTCGAGGATGTCGCTGAGTCCGAGCACGGTGTCGGCGGCTTCGGGATGCGCGAGCGGCGCGTCGTCTCGCGCCTCGATCCTGAGGAAGCTGCTCGCCGTGCTGAGCCGCTCGTTCTGGATCTCGTAGATGAACCCGTACTCGCCCTCGGCGGCGGGGACGTCGACCTCGATCCAGTCCTCCTCGACCCGTGCCGCCGCTCCACTCTTGACCGGCTGGACATCGGTGAGCGTGAGCACCCCGCCGGCCGGATCGGAGTCGTTCGCGAGCACGCGCACCGAGATAGTGCGGCCCGGCCGCACGGTGATCTCGTCTTCTACGGCGAGCGGCTTCTGCGGTTCCGTGGTGCGCTGGGCGATCCCGACACGCACGGTGCCGTTCGCCCGCGCGCCCATGGCATCGACGACCGAGTACTGGAATTGATCGGCGCCCTCTGAGTATTCTCCTGCCTCGTAGTCGAACCAGTCGGGTCCGGTCTCGACGACGGCACCGCGCGCCGGGTTCGAGTACTGGCCGAGCAGCTGCACGGAGTCACCGTCGGGATCGACCCCGCCGAGCGGTACCGGGATGCGCACCGTCTCTCCGGCGATGACCCGGCCCGTCACCGTGGTCGGCACGGGCTCCGCATTGGTCTCGGGATCGGGTTCTTTGACCGAGATCACGACCTTCGCCGTCGCGGACTGCCCTTCGGTCTCGATGCGATAGATGGCCTCGTACTCGCCGGCGCGTTGCGGGGCGTAGTAGCGCAACCGATCGTCGGAGGCGAAGAGGAGCCCATCGTCGGGCTCCTCGACGAGGTCGGGAACGAGCGTGATCGGCAGCGAGTCGGGATGCTCGTCGTTCGCGAGCACGGGGATGTCGACGACGTCACCGACCCGGGCGGAGACGACGTCGGGCACCGCGACGGGCGGCTGGGCGACGGCGGGAACCGGCACCTCGACGATCGTCACCTCGCCTTCGGCCTCGGCGAGCCCGTTGCTGACGCGGTAGCCGAACGTCGTCGACCCGGAGGCGAGCGGAGTCGTGAGTGTGACCCGCAGGAGCCGATGCTCGACGATCTCGACCCTGAAGCCCTCGGACTCGAGGTCGGCGTCGACGGCGGTCACCACGAGGACGCCTCCGGTCGGGTCGATATCGGTGGCCAGCACGTCGACGTCGACGGGCTGGTCGATGCGCAGGTACGCCGTGTGGGGCACGGTGATGGGCTTCGTGTCACGGTCGGGGGGGGCCTCGACGTCGACGCGCACCAATCCGGTCGCCGTCTGGTCGCCGTCGGTCACGGTGTACTCGAGGTAGTGCGTGCGCGCCACGTCGCTCGTGAAACGCACGGTTCCGCGGTCGAAGTCGGGGGTGAGTTCGACATCGGGCTTGGCGGGTACCGCGCTCAACTCGACCGCGCCGGTGCCACCACGCACATGACGCAGCGGATCGATGCGGATCTCCTGCCCTTCGGTCGCGAGCGCCACGAACGGGTCGGCGATCAGGGGCACGTCGCCGGGCTCGCGAACCGATACCTCGAGCGTGCCCGAGGCCAGGGCACGACCGTCGGAGACGAGCAGCGAGACCGTGCGGGTGCCGCCCCGCTCGCCGCCCTCGTCGACGACCACGACGCCCTCGGCGGTCGAAGAGACCGAGTTGCCTTCATCGATCGTCGCCCGCTGGAGGAAGAACGGGTCGCCATCGGGATCGACCCAATCGCCGAGCACTGCTGTCGTCACGCGCCCACCGGTGGCGACCACGCTCTTCGTCTCTCGCTGTTGCTTCGGTGACGAGTTCTCGTCGGGTGCCCGCACGGTCACATCGACGTGCGCCTGCGCGATCCCGCCGCGCCCGTCGCTGACGACGTAGTCGAACGCCACGGAGCCGAATGCGTCAGGTCCGAGCGTCAGCTGCAACTGCTGGTCGTCCGAAACGAGGTCGACCGTCGCCCACGGCGGCAGGTCGGCGACGATCGAGTCGATCACGAGCACATCGCCGTTCGCGTCGTAGTCGTTGAGGATGACGGGAAGCAGCGTCGACCGCTCGGGACGCGCGCCGAATTCGACGTCGTCGAGCGCCACCGGCGGCGATTGCGTCTTCTCGACGGTGGGCGGCTCGTCGGGGTTGTTCTGCTCGACCTTCTCGTCGTCGTTCTGGAGCTTGCGCAGGTCTTTCCAGTTGTCGATGAGCTCGTATTCGGCACTCGCCGCCCAGGTGCGCCCGCTGTTGCGTTCGTTGAGCGCGAGCGCACTGCCGTTCTGCATGAACTCGAAGTCGACCGCGCCACCAGCGACGTCGAGTTCGAAGAGTTCATCACCGGAATCGCAGGAGCGCCAGGCTGTGTCCCGCCCCCACACTGCGTGGATGCATCCTTCATGGAGGATCGGTGCAACTGCCGTGCCCGATCTGCCGTCGACCAGCTTTCGGATCGTGCCGTCGTCGACGCCGACCGAGACGAGCCCCTGGCGATGGGCGATGACGATCTCGTCGCCCGCCGCCGACGGAACCTGGAGCACCGGGCCGTCGCCTTCTGCGATGACGTCGGAGAGGTCGACCGGGCCGCGCGACATCGTCAGCGTGCGCGCATCGACGTCGAGCACCGCCCACGTGCCGCCCGCCGAGCTGAGCTGCAGTTCGCGACCGTCGGTGATGGGCTCGATCGCCCAGGTGCTGTCGACCGTGCCGGTGTCTGCGATGTCGACCTCTCGAACCACACCGGTCATCGGCGTGAACGCGAACAGCCTGCCGACTGGGTCGACCGAGATCAGGGCGTCGGCCCCAAAGGAGAGTTCGGGGTCGGCGTCGGCATCGAAGTCGACGAAGTCGTCGACCGGCGATGTCCAGACGTCTCCTTGCGAGACGACCACGACCTTCGACCCGGCGAGGGTCACCGTCGGCTGATCGGGGGGAATGGCCACCGGCTGGTCGATGACGGACGAGGTCGTCACGTCGATGATGTCCACGCTCGCCTGGTCGGGATCGAGCACCAGCACCGTGGGGCCCGACTGCGCCACCTCGACCCGGTGACCGCCGGTCTCGACGAGGGAGTTCAGCTCGAGTGCGGCGGTGCTCGCGCGTCCGATCGCCTGCATGCCGTCGTTCGGAACCCACACCGCGGCGTCTCCGAGATCGATGCGCTGCGCCGTGTAGCCGCCGGAGGTGACCGCGATGGCGCCGACGACGGCGACGGCGGCTGCGACTGCCACCGTCGTGGCGATCGCTGAACGATGGCGATTCAGGCGGCGGAGGGGAACCATCAGCCCGGCCCATCGAGATCGATGCACTGCTCGACGCTCGGTCGGCCCGACTTGCCGTCGCGGCTCACGACGACCGTTGCACAGACTCGATCGCGACCCTGCGCGTCGAGCGACACGCTGCTGGTGCGTTGCGCCGGCCACCGAGTGCCATCAACCGAGATGATGTAGGCGTCTTCGGGCTGAAGGCCGGGATCGCTCCAGCTGAAGGTGACGGTCGTGCCATCGGCCGTTGCCTGGACGTTGCTCACGATCGGAATCGACCGGGTGCCCTGGACAACCGCCCAGACGCCCGCACCCGAGAGTGCGAGGAGCAGCACCGCGACGATCGACACGCCCCACACGATGCGCGGAGTGCGGTGCGCGGCCTCGGCAGTGGTCGACGATGCCGTCTCGTGCGTCTGGGTGGACGATGCGGCGGAGCCTGCGACGGGCGAGGTGCGACGTCGACGTGCCTTGCCGCCGAGGGCGGTCGACGTCACCGCGCTCACGCGGGTTCGTTCGTCGCCGTCGACCGTCGTGACGAGCGCCCAGTCGTCGATGATGACCTCGAGGGGCGTCTGGGGAAGCCCGAGCTCCTCTTCGACGGACTGCAGGTCGCGGATGAACTCGAGCGCACTCGCCTGGCGGGCGGCGGGGCTTCGCGACATCGCCCGGGCGAGTACCGCCTCGAGGCTCGGCGGAACGTCGTCGCGCCCGATCGGCGGAACCTTCGCCTTCGCGATCCGCGCCATGAGCGCCGCAGTGCCGTTCTCGCCGCCCGTGATCTCGAATGGGCTTCGGCCGGCGAGCAACGAGTACACCGTGGCCCCGAGCGACCAGACCTCGCTGGCGACCGTTCCGGAGACCTCGTCGTGCAGCACTTCGGGGGCCGACCACGGAATCGAGAGCCCCACCGTGTCGCTCGATTCGACCTGTCCGAGCGTGGCGGCGATGCCGAAGTCGGAGAGCACCGGATGGCCGAATGCCGTCGTCAGGATGTTCGACGGCTTGATGTCGCGGTGCAGCACTCCCTGCTGGTGTGCGGTCTCGACTGCACTCGCGATGCGGACTCCGATCGAGAGCACCTCGGCGAGCGGCATCTGCGCGGCCCGGTAGCGCTGGCCGATCGATGCCGAGCAGTACTCCATGACGAGGTAGGGCCGGCCGTCGGCGGCGACGCTCGCCTGGTAGACCGTGAGGATCGACGGGTGCGAGCTCAACTGGGCCATGAGGTTCGCCTCGGCCTGGAACATCTGGCGCATGTCGTCGTTCACGACGCCGGCGAGGAGCACCTTGACCGCGACCAGCCTGCGCGGCATGTTCTGCTCGTACAGGAAGACGTCGGCGAATCCGCCGGAGCCGAGCACGCGCACGAATTCGAAACCGGGCAGGTTCGGCGGTGTTGATGGCAGGCGGCGCGACACGGTCCTCCCAGCATTCGTCACGTCATCGGGAGTGTCCGCCGGTGCCGGCGGCCCGGATTGCTCACCATTGTAGGTCGGGGCCGCCATCGACGAATCGACCTGTGCACAAGCGCCGGGCGCGTGCGAGACTTCCGTCAGGCTCGCGCGGTCTCGCCGCTCGCCGATTGCTGCCGGGCGGACGGGCGTGCGATGGCGAGCACGTCGATCACGACGACGGTGATGTTGTCGCGCCCTCCGTTGCCGAGGGCGGCGTCGACGAGCTGCGCAGCAGCCTTCTCGGCGCGGTCGTTGGCCACCAGGAAGTGCCGGATGCCGTATGAGGTGAGTTCCTTGGTGAGCCCGTCGGAGCAGACGAGCAGCCGCATGCCCGGCTCGATGGCGATTGCACGGTAATCGGGTATCGGCGCTTCGTGGAAGCCCACGGCACGGGTGATCACGTTCGAGTGCGGATGAGTGTCGGCCTCCTCACGGGTGATCTGCCCCGCGTCGACGAGTTCCTGCACGATGGAGTGGTCGGTGGTGAGCTGTTCGAGGACGCCGCCGACCAGCCGGTAGACGCGGGAGTCGCCGATGTTGTACACGATCCACGTCGGTTCATCCGAGATGATGCCGAGCGCGACCCCGGTCACGGTCGTGCCACTGCCCTCGTCGGTCACGCCGGCGCCTCGGCTCATATCCTGAACGGCCCGGTGCAGGGACGCATCGATGTCACCGGTTGAGATGACCGGCTTTCCGCCGTGCTCTGCCAGGCGGGTGACGACCGCTGCGCTCGCGAAATCGCCGGCCGCATGCCCGCCCATGCCGTCGGCGACGGCGAAGATGGGCGCCTGGGCGAGGAAACTGTCTTCGTTGACCTCACGCCGCAGGCCGGTGTCGGTCTTCGCCGCCCATGCAAGCGTGATCTCGGTGCCATCGGGCAGCGAGACGCGATGCCGGGCGTTGCCGTTGCCTATCTGCGTCACCTGTGAAGCCTGCTGTCTGGTCGGGTCATAGATCGCCGCCTCGCGGAGGGAGGATCTCGATGATCGTATCGTCACCGAGGTCGAGTGCCACGCCGGGGATGACGACGATCGATTCGCCGGATCGCAATCGGCGCCGGCCACCGCCCGTCGACCGCAGCGTCGTGCCGTTGGTCGATCGGAGGTCGGTCGCGACGAGGCGGGTGCCCTCGACGCGCAACTCGAGGTGCGTCGCCGAGACGAAACCGCCCCGCGACTCGACCGCCACCAGCTCGGATTCGGCGCCTTCGACGGCGAGGCGCTGCGGGGTCGGCCGGCGCCCGATCAGGAGCGGCACCGTGACCGTGCGCACCGGCCCGCCCGCGATGCGCACACGCGGGACATCCGAGACGAGGGTGGCTCCGTCGACGATCCCGGTGGAGCCGGGAGCGCCTGAAGTCGGGTGCGGCCGGCTCACCGAGCCAGCGCCCGCTGGAGCGCCGGCAACCGTCGAATCACCGTCGACCGGCCCGGGCCCACGGCGTGGCACCACGACCGTGTCGGCGTCGAGCCGGGATCGCCCGAGGAGGACCGTGTCGGCGTCGACCGACGGCGACGGCTCGCCCGTCCCCGGCTCGTCGTTGTCGGCATGGCCGTGTGCCGGCGCGAAGGCCGCATCAGCGCTCCTCGGCGGTGCCACCACCGTCACCGGGGTGGTCGGATCGGGAGCCGTGGCCGTCGTCCACTCCACCGCCGACGCACGCAGGCTCGCCCGCGCGTGCCGCACGGCTTCGCCGCCGCGGAGCGGGTCGAGCGGTGCCCCGGCGCCGGTGAGCCTGAGCCCTGTCACGTCGTGGAAGTCGGCGAGCAACCATGGGCGGATGTCGCGTGCATCGAACCTGCGGCTCCCACCGGGTGATTCGAGATCGATCACCGCGTCGCCGCGCACCACGGCCGTCAGCTCGGACGGCTCGTCGGAGTGCCACCAGACCAGTGCGAAGGACTCGACGGCGTCGACCTCGCCGAACGGGAGTCGGCCGACGAGTTCCTCGAGCGCGGGCTTCGCCTGGCTCGCAGCCTCGGCGAGCGATGCGAGCACGGAGTCGGGTGCGGGCGCGGACAACGCGACGATGAAACGATCGCCGACGATCACGTCCCACGCGGGCGCACCCGCCGTCGCTGTGCTCGTGACGGAACCTCGAGGCATGTGCTTCAGTCTGGCACCGGCGGCATTGCCCGTCACACGAGCATAGGCAATTCGCACCAAATGTATGGAATCAGTCGTCAGGACGCGTAGATACGACGGAATCACTTGCCTGCGGCATCCTTCACTGTCACAATCGAGCAATGACCAACGCAGGCCGCTCCAACGGGTCCCGCGCGATGCAGCTCGACGACGTCTCGAAGGCGATCATCGAGCAACTGCAGGCTGACGGGCGACGCTCGTATGCCGACATCGGCAAGGCCGTCGGGCTCTCAGAGGCGGCGGTCCGCCAGCGCGTTCAGAAGCTCACCGAATCGGGGGTCATGCAGATCGTCGCGGTGACCGATCCGATGCAGCTCGGCTTCACGCGTCAGGCGATGATCGGCATCCGGGCCGCGGGCGACACCCGGGTGCTCGCCGAGCAGCTCGCCGAGATCCGCGAGATCGACTACGTGGTGCTCACGGCGGGCAGCTTCGACCTGCTCGCCGAGGTGGTGTGCGAGAACGACGAAGAGCTCATCACGCTGCTCAACACCAAGATCCGCAGTCTCGACGGCGTCAGCGCGACCGAGACGTTCGTCTACCTGAAGCTCCAGAAGCAGTTCTACAACTGGGGCACCCGCTGAGCGGGTGACCCCGAAGGAGGAAGAAGAAATGACCACCCTCGACACGCCGACGAGCCTCGGCACGGCGCGCTACGACGACGCCGACCTGCAGCAGAAGGCGAAGGATCACCTCTGGATGCACTTCGCCCGGCAGTCCACGATGGAGACTTCGGGCGTGCCCATCATCACCCGCGGCGAGGGCCACCACATCTTCGACATCGAGGGCAAGAAGTACTTCGACGGACTGTCGGGGCTCTTCGTGGTGAACGCCGGCCACGGCCGGGCGCGACTGGCTGAGGTCGCCGCCAGGCAGGCCGAGCAGCTCGCGTTCTTCCCGATCTGGTCGTACGCGCACCCCGCGGCGATCGAGCTCGCCGACCGGCTCGCGGACTACGCGCCGGGCGACCTGAATCGCGTGTTCTTCTCGACGGGCGGTGGCGAGGCCGTCGAGACGGCGTTCAAGCTCGCGAAGTACTACTGGAAGCTCAAGGGCCGCCCCACCAAGCACAAGGTGATCTCCCGCGCGGTGGCATACCACGGAACCCCGCAGGGCGCGTTGGCGATCACGGGCATCCCGGCGATGAAGGAGATGTTCGAGCCCATCACGCCGGGCGGATTCCGCGTGCCGAACACGAACTTCTACCGGGCGGCCGAGGTCGGCGCGCCCGCCGATGACCTCGAGGCGTTCGGCATCTGGGCCGCCAACCGCATCGAGGAGATGATCCTCTTCGAGGGCCCGGAGACCGTCGCAGCCGTGTTCCTCGAGCCGGTGCAGAACTCGGGCGGCTGCTTCCCCCCGCCCCCCGGCTACTTCCAGCGCGTGCGCGAGATCTGCGACCAGTACGACGTGCTGCTCGTCTCGGATGAGGTCATCTGCGCGTTCGGGCGCATAGGACACATGTTCGCCTGCGACGCGTACGGCTACGTGCCCGACATGATCACCTGCGCGAAGGGCATGACGTCGGGCTACTCCCCCATCGGCGCGACGATCGTCTCGGAGAAGCTGTACGAGCCGTTCTCGAAGGGCACGACGTCGTTCTACCACGGGTACACCTTCGGCGGGCATCCGGTGTCGGCCGCCGTCGCGCTCGCGAACCTCGACATCTTCGAGGAGGAGGGGCTCAACGAGCGCGTGCGCGAGAACTCGCCGCTCTTCCGTGCCGAGCTCGAGAAGCTGCACGATCTGCCGATCGTCGGCGACGTGCGCGGCGACGGGTACTTCTTCGGCATCGAGCTCGTGAAGGACAAGGCCACACGCGAGACGTTCGACGACGACGAGTCCGAGCGGCTGCTGCGCGGCTTCCTCTCGAAGGCGCTCTTCGACGCCGGCCTGTACTGTCGGGCCGACGACCGTGGCGACCCCGTCATCCAGCTCGCGCCGCCGCTCACGATCGGCGTGCCCGAGTTCCAGGAGATCGAGCAGATCCTGCGAGGTGTGCTGACCGAAGCATCGAACCGACTGTGACGGCGAGCGTTCATCCGGCCGCGTCGGATGTCTCTCCCGATGCCTACCGTCGGGTGAGCTTCTGGCTCGACGACCTCGTCGAGCGCGGACTCGACGACCTGCGGCCGCGCGACGCGCTCTCGGCCGACGCACGCTTCGATGTCGCCCTCATCGGCGGCGG
>Ga0247819_10000694_pt1 | contig 19004 bp, 16 predicted proteins | sample 13C_Xylose_Day6_FD_193428 | JGI IMG/M metagenome (GOLD analysis project Ga0247819, IMG submission 193428) | Soil microbial communities from agricultural site in Penn Yan, New York, United States - 13C_Xylose_Day6 | ecosystem: Environmental > Terrestrial > Soil > Agricultural land | place: USA...
ACCGGGCCCGACTCCAGCACACCGAGCAGCGGCTGGTGACCGGGCATGACGCCGATGTCGCCGGACGTGGTGCGCGCGACGACCAGGGTGGCCTCGCCGGACCAGACCTCTCGGTCGGCCGCGACCAGCGCGACGTGCAGCTCAGCAGCCAAGGTGGCTCCTCGGGTCACCACCCGGCGGTTGTGCCGGGTGTTGGTTACAAGTCTAAGGGGCGTGGATGAGGGGGCGGGACGTACCCGCCCCCTCGGGTGTGAACCCTCAGGGGTTCACGGTGAGCTCGATGCTCAGGAGACGCCCAGCTCCTTGGCGTTGTTCTTCAGGTCCTCGATGCCACCGCACATGAAGAACGCCTGCTCCGGGAAGTGGTCGTACTCGCCGTCGCAGATCGCGTTGAAGGCCGCGATCGACTCGTCCAGCGGGACGTCCGACCCGTCGACGCCGGTGAACTGCTTGGCGACGTGGGTGTTCTGGGACAGGAAGCGCTCCACGCGACGGGCACGGTGGACGACGAGCTTGTCCTCCTCGCCGAGCTCGTCGATACCGAGGATCGCGATGATGTCCTGCAGGTCCTTGTACTTCTGCAGGATGTTCTTCACGCGCATCGCGGCGTTGTAGTGGTCCGCCGCGATGTACCGCGGGTCGAGGATGCGGGACGTCGAGTCCAGCGGGTCCACGGCCGGGTAGATGCCCTTCTCCGAGATCGGACGGGAGAGCACCGTCGTCGCGTCGAGGTGGGCGAAGGTGGTGGCCGGGGCCGGGTCGGTCAGGTCGTCCGCGGGGACGTAGATCGCCTGCATCGAGGTGATCGAGTGACCACGGGTCGAGGTGATGCGCTCCTGGAGGAGACCCATCTCGTCGGCCAGGTTCGGCTGGTAGCCCACCGCGGAGGGCATACGGCCGAGCAGGGTCGACACCTCGGAACCGGCCTGGGTGAAGCGGAAGATGTTGTCGATGAAGAACAGCACGTCCTGCTTCTGCACATCGCGGAAGTACTCCGCCATGGTCAGACCGGCGAGGGCCACGCGCAGACGGGTGCCCGGGGGCTCGTCCATCTGGCCGAAGACCAGGGCGGTCTTGTCGATGACGCCCGACTCGCTCATCTCGTCGATGAGGTCGTTGCCCTCACGGGTGCGCTCACCGACACCGGCGAACACCGACACACCGTCGTGGTTGTTGGCGACGCGGTAGATCATCTCCTGGATGAGCACCGTCTTGCCGACGCCGGCACCGCCGAACAGACCGATCTTTCCACCCTTGACGTACGGGGTGAGAAGGTCGATGACCTTGACGCCGGTCTCGAACATCTCGGTCTTCGACTCGAGCTCGTCGAAGTTCGGCGCCTTGCGGTGGATCGGCCAGCGCTCGCCGGTGTACTGCTCGTCGACGTTCAGCACCTCACCGAGGGTGTTGAACACCTTGCCGGTGGTGAAGTCGCCGACCGGCACGGAGATCGAGGAGCCGGTGTCGGTCACCGGGGCCTGGCGGACCAGACCGTCGGTGGGCTGCATGGAGATGGTGCGGACCAGGCCGTCACCCAGGTGCTGGGCGACCTCGAGGGTCAGCGTCTTGAGCTCACCCTCCTTGGCCGGGTCGGCGACCTCGACGTGCAGCGCGTTGTAGATCTCCGGCATCGCGTCGACGGGGAACTCCACGTCGACGACCGGGCCGATGACCCGGGCGACGCGGCCCGTGGCCGTCGCGGTCTCAACAGTGGTGGTCATTAGTTGTCACTCCCCGCGTTCGCGTCGGCCAGGGCACTGGCGCCACCGACGATCTCGCTGATTTCCTGGGTGATTTCGGCCTGGCGGGCCGCGTTGGCAAGACGGGAGAGCGTGTTGATCAGCTCGCCCGCGTTGTCGGTGGCCGACTTCATCGCGCGCCGCGTGGCGGCGTGCTTCGAAGCGGCCGACTGGAGCAGCGCGTTGTAGATCCGGCTCTCGACGTACCGCGGCAGCAGGGCGTCGAGGACGTCCTCCGCCGAGGGCTCGAAGTCGAACAGCGGCAGGATCTCGCCCTTGGTGGACGTCTCCTCCGCGACCTCTTCGAGGCGCAGCGGAAGCATCCGGGAGTCGACCGCCGTCTGCGTCATCATCGACACGAACTCGGTGTAGACGATGTGGAGTTCGTCCACGCCGCCGTCCGCCGTCTCCGCCTGGAGTGCCTCGATCAGCGGGGCCGCGACCTTCTTGGCGTCCGCGTACGAGGGCTCGTCGGTGAAGCCCGTGAAGATCTCCGCGATCTTGCGCTCACGGAAGTTGTAGTGGGCGACACCGCGCCGGCCGACGATGTACGTGTCGACCTGCTTGCCCTCGCGCTCCAGGCGCTCGGTCAGCTGCTCCGCCGCCTTGATGGCGTTGGAGTTGAAGGCGCCGGCCAGACCGCGGTCGCTCGTGAGGAGCAGGACCGCGGCACGGGTCGGGTTCTCCGCCTCCGTGGTCAGCGGGTGCTTGGTGTTCGAACCGGTACCGACCGCCGTGACCGCGCGGGTGAGTTCCCTCGCGTACGGCGTGGAGGCCGCCACCTTGCGCTGCGCCTTGACGACGCGCGAGGCGGCGATCATCTCCATCGCCTTGGTGATCTTCTTGGTCGCGGTGACGGATCGGATGCGACGCTTGTAGACCCGGAGCTGGGCTCCCATGAGTCAGGTCCCTTCCTTACGTCACTTGGCGGCAGCGGCCGGGGCGTCCTCGCCGAGCAGCTTGCCGTCGCTCGTCTCGAACTGCTTCTTGAACTCCGCCACCGCGTCGGCGATCGCCTGGATCGTGTCGTCGGACATCTTGGCGCCCTCCTTGATGGAGGTCATCAGGCCCTGCTCCTTGCGGTGCAGGTGCTCCAGCAGCTCCTTCTCGAAGCGGCGGATGTCGGCGACCGGCACGTCGTCCATGCGGCCCGTGGTGCCGGCCCAGACGGAGACGACCTGGTCCTCGGTGGCCATCGGCTCGTACTGGTTCTGCTTGAGCAGCTCGACCAGTCGCTGACCGCGCTCCAGCTGCGCCTTCGACGCGGCGTCCAGGTCGGAACCGAAGGCGGCGAACGCCTCCAGCTCACGGTACTGGGCGAGGTCCAGGCGCAGACGGCCGGAAACCTGCTTCATCGCCTTGTGCTGCGCGGAACCACCGACTCGGGAGACGGAGATACCGACGTTCAGCGCGGGGCGCTGACCGGCGTTGAACAGGTCCGACTCCAGGAAGCACTGGCCGTCGGTGATGGAGATGACGTTGGTCGGGATGAACGCCGACACGTCGTTGGCCTTGGTCTCGACGATCGGCAGACCGGTCATCGAGCCGGCGCCCATGTCGTCGGAGAGCTTGGCGCAGCGCTCCAGCAGACGGGAGTGCAGGTAGAAGACGTCACCCGGGTAGGCCTCACGGCCCGGCGGGCGGCGCAGCAGCAGGGAGACGGCGCGGTAGGCGTCGGCCTGCTTCGACAGGTCGTCGAAGATGATCAGGACGTGCTTGCCCTCGTACATCCACTGCTGGCCGATGGCCGAGCCGGTGTACGGCGCCAGGTACTTGAAGCCGGCCGGGTCGGACGCCGGGGCGGCGACGATGGTCGTGTACTCCAGCGCGCCGTTCTCCTCCAGCGCGCGGCGGACCGACGCGATGGTGGAGCCCTTCTGGCCGATGGCGACGTAGATGCAGCGGACCTGCTTCTTCGGGTCGCCGGTGCGCCAGTTGTCACGCTGGTTGATGATCGTGTCGACGGCCAGGGCGGTCTTGCCGGTCTGGCGGTCGCCGATGATCAGCTGGCGCTGACCACGGCCGATCGGGGTCATGGCGTCGACGGCCTTGTAGCCCGTCTCCATCGGCTCGTGCACCGACTTGCGCTGCATGACCGTGGGGGCCTGCAGTTCGAGGGCGCGGCGGCCCTCGGTCTCGATCTCGCCGAGGCCGTCGATCGGGTTGCCGAGCGGGTCGACCACACGGCCGAGGTAGCCCTCGCCGACGGCGACGGACAGGACCTCGCCGGTGCGGGTGACCGGCTGGCCCTCCTCGATACCGCTGAACTCACCGAGGACGATGGCACCGATCTCGCGCTCCTCGAGGTTGAGGGCGAGGCCGAGGGTGCCGTCCTCGAACTTCAGCAGCTCGTTCGCCATGGCCGAGGGCAGGCCCTCGACCTTCGCGATGCCGTCGCCGGCAAGGGTGACCGTACCGACTTCCTCGCGCGAGGCCGCGTCCGGCTTGTACGACTGGACGAAGTTCTCCAGCGCGTCCCGGATCTCCTCCGGCCGGATCGTGAGCTCCGCCATCTGAGTTCCCTGCTCTCCTTGTTGGGCCCGAAGTTTCACTTGGGGGGTATGGGGACTCCCCCCGATATGAGGTGAATCCTCTGCACGGCCCAACCAGGGCCGTAATTACGTACTGCCTATGAAGAATTGTGCTGCTCAGCTCGCCAGCCGGCGGCTGGCGTCCTCGAGCCGGTCCGCGAGGGAGCCGTTGATGACCTCGTCACCGACCTGCACCCGGATCCCGCCGACGACCTCGGGGTCGACGTCGAGGTTGAGGTGCATCCGGCGGCCGTAGAGCTTCGCGAGGGAGTCGCCCAGGCGCTGCTTCTGCCGGTCGCTCAGCGGCACCGCGGAGGTGACGACGGCCACCATGCGGTCACGGCGCTCGGCGGCGAGCTTGGACAGGGACTCGAGTCCCGACTCCAGGCTACGTCCCCGCGGCACGGTCACGAGACGTGTCACCAGACGCTCGGTCGCCGCGTTCGCCCTGCCCCCGAGCAGGCTGCGCAGCAGCTCGCTCTTGGCGGAGGCGGTGGCGCTCCGGCTGGTCAGCGCGGCGCGCAGCTCCGTGTTCGAGGAGACGATCCGGCCGAACCGGAACAGCTCGTCCTCGACGTCGTCGAGCGCGCCGGACTTCTGAGCGGCGGTGAGGTCGGCGACGGCGGCCAGCTGCTCCAGCGCGTCCACCAGGTCGCGGGACTGCGACCAGCGGGACCGCACCATGCCGGACACGACGTCCGCGGTCGGGCCGCCGACCTGCGAGCCGAGCAGGCGCCGGGCCAGGTCGGCCTTGGCCTCACCGGCCTGCGCCGGGTCGGTGAGGACCCGACGCAGCGACACCTCGCGGTCGAGCAGCGTGGTGACGGCGGCCAGCTCGTCGGCGAGCACGGCCGCGTCCACGGACGTGGAGTCCGTCAGCGAGTCGAGACGCTCACGTGCGGCTGCCAGGGCCTCGCGGCTCGCTCCGTTCATCGCGCGGCCTCGGCCTTCTGGTCGAGCTCGTCGAGGAAGCGGTCGATCACTCGGCTCTGCCGGGCGTGGTCCTCGAGGGACTCGCCGACGAGCTTGCCGGCCAGGTCGGTGGCGAGCTTGCCGACGTCCTGGCGCAGCGCGGAAGCGGCGGCCTTGCGGTCGGCCTCGATCTGCGCGTGACCGGCGGCGATGATCTCCTCGCGCTGACGCTGGCCCTCGGCCCGCATCTCGGCGATGAGCGTCGCGCCCTGCTCCTGCGCCTCCTGGCGCAGACGCGCGGCCTCGTGCCGGGCTTCGGCGAGCTGAGCCTTGTACTGCTCAAGGACGCTCTGGGCCTCGGTCTGAGCGGCCTCGGCCTTCTCGATACCGCCTTCGATGGCCTCGCGACGCTCTTCCAGGACCTTGTTGATGGTCGGGAGGAGCTTCTTGGCGAGGAAACCGAAGACGATGACGAAAGCGATGAGGCCGATGACAACTTCCGGCCACGGCGGGATGAGGGGATTCTCCTTCTCACCCTCAGCCGCCAGGAAAACCAGGGCGGAGTTCACATCAGTGCCTTTCGTCGAAAGGGTCGGTCGTCAGTGCTCGTCTTAGTAGACGAACGGCATGACGAGACCGATCAGGGCGAGCGCCTCACAGAAGGCGAAGCCCAGGATCTGGTTGGCGCGGATCAGGCCGGCGGCCTCGGGCTGACGGGCCAGGGCCTGGGTGCCGTTACCGAAGATGATGCCAACGCCGACGCCCGGGCCGATGGCCGCGAGACCGTAACCGACGGAACCGAGGTCACCGGTGACAGCAGCAAGGTTGGACATGCCAGTTCTTCCTTCTCTTTACGGACCGGTGGGGGTTGGCCACCGGACGACTACGGGGGTGGAACCGGGGCGCTCAGTGGTGCTCGGCGAGCGCGCCCTGGATGTACGTGCAGGTCAGCAGGACGAAGACGTAGGCCTGCACGGCCTGGATGAAGAGCTCGAAGAGCGTCATGACGAGGACCATGCCGAACGACACGGCGGAGTAGGCGATGCCGATGCCGTTGAGCATGTACCAGCTGGCGATCGTGAAGAGCAGCAGCAGGGTGTGGCCCGCGAACATGTTCGCGAAGAGTCGCACGGCGTGGGTGAACGGCCGGACCAGCAGGTTCGAGAAGAACTCGATGGTCATCGACAGCGGAAGGACCGCGCCGAGCGACTTGTCGTAGCCGGTGACGTTCTTGAAGAAGCCGACGAACCCGTGCCGCTTGAAGGTCAGCGAGACCCAGGTGACGTAGACGATCAGCGCCAGGACCAGCGGGTAGGCGATGATCGAGGTCACCGGGAAGGCGGCGACGGGGATGATCGACCAGAGGTTCATCATCCAGACGAAGAAGAACAGGGAGACGGCCAGCGGGACGTACTTCTCGCCCTCGCGCTTGCCGAGCGTCTGGTACACGATGCCGGTGCGCACGAAGTCGTAGCCGGCCTCGGCGATCATCTGGAGCTTGCCCGGGACGAGCTTCGGCTTGGCGAACGCGGCCCAGAAGAAGCCCACCACGATGATGGAACCCAGCAGCGCGAGCAGCATCGGCTTGTTGAAGTACAGGCCGTTGCCGTCTGCGTTGCCCCAGAGCGGCTCGAAGAGGAACGAGTGCAGGCCCGGAGCCGGGAAGCCACAACCGTCGAACAGGTGGCAGTCGGTCTCGAAGGCGAGCACCTGCGTCGGGTCAGCACTCACCGCGGGCTCCTTCATCGTGGCGCATAGGTACGGCAACCTCGTTGTGTCGGCGCGGCGCACGGCCGCGGTTCGGCACGGGACTGGTGTTACGGATGTGAGGGCGGCTGGGGGGCATCTCGCCTCGCCATGGAGCAGGCGTCAGCTCGGATGCCCGCGCCCGCGATGCCGCAGTTGGCACCGGACGATAGCAGGAGTTCCCAAGCCTCTTTATCCCGGGCCTACCCCTCACGACGAATGCCCCGAGTTTCCGGGCTTGTTGCCCGTCGTCGACTCGGGTTCGACGTAAAGGATCTTGGACTTCATGTGCGCGCGCGTCTGTGCGGCGATCCACACGAGCGTGGTGCCGACAAGCGTGAGGGCGAAGGCCTTGGGGTGGAAGAGCGTGGTGTCCCGGAACACGGCGACGAAGATGAACAGCAGCAGGATCTGCGCCGCGTACAGCATCAGTCCCATTGCCTGGAACAGATGCGGAAGCGTCTTCGCGGTCCGCTGCAGCACATAGAGGCCGATCCCCATGAAGAGGATCACCACCGCGGTCGCGACGAGCGCCCCGATCGCACCCTTGCCACCGGCGACCACCGCGCTGACGACGGCGGCGACAGCGCCGGCGGCAGCCGTGGGCACGGCGGCCTGGGCCAGGATCCGGACGTCAGGGGACGGCATGGCGGCAACTCCGCAATTCACAGGGGGCAGGGTGTCGTCATGGACGAGCGTAGACCCCCGGATCGAGGGTGAATTCCTCGCACCGGTGAACCGTCGCACTGCGGTTCTTCGGCTCTGTCCGGGGTTCTCGTGAACGGTATCACAAACTATTTGATGCAGTCTTTACCTGCTGGGTGTGCTCGCAGTCACACATGAGAGTGATTCCGCGCGGCTGAGCGAAAACGCGGCCACTTTGTCTGATATTGGGGCGGTTCATATACCCAACACCGCCCCATAGGGGCCCCACGACTTGGCAATGCTCTAGCCGGATTCTTACCTTTGCCGCGACCGGTCGGCCAGGCGTGCGCGGGAGCCGACGGCGGTCGCGCCGTTGACGCCGGAGACGCCCGCGGCGACCGGTGTGCGGTCCTCGGAGGCCTCCCCCGGCACGTCCGCCGCCTCGTGCGCGGCCGTCGACCCGGAAGCCTCGGAAGTGGCGGCGACGGCCCTCCGGCGCCGGTACCGGGGCGGCACGACGGCCTCCGCCCAGCGCGGGGCGCGCGGCGTGAAGCGGGGCAGCAGAAGCAGGATGAGGCCGATCGTCGACAGGATCACCACGCTCAGCACGATCCACATCGACGCCGAGTTCACCGAGTACGTCAGCGCACCGAAGCCGATCAGCGCCGACCAGAAGTACATGATCAGCACGGCCCGGCTGTGCGAGTGGCCGATCTCCAGCAGGCGGTGGTGCAGATGGCCCCGGTCCGCCGCGAACGGCGACTGGCCCCGCCAGGTGCGCCGCACGATCGCCAGGATCAGGTCGGCGGCCGGCACCGCGATGATGGTCAGCGGCAGCAGCAGCGGGATGTAGACCGGCACCGTCTGGTGCACGGCCTCCTTCTCCGAACCGGCGAACAGCTTCAGCGCGTCCGGGTCGACCTGCCCGGTGACGGAGATCGCACCCGCGGCCAGCACCAGGCCGATGAGCATCGAACCCGAGTCGCCCATGAAGATCCGCGCGGGATGCATGTTGTGCGGCAGGAAGCCCAGGCACATGCCCATCAGGATCGCCGAGAACAGCGTCGCCGGGGCGGCCGCCTCGATGCCGTACGAGTACCAGATCCGGTAGGCGTACAGGAAGAACGCCGCCGCCGCGATGCACACCATGCCGGCCGCGAGACCGTCCAGGCCGTCCACGAAGTTGACCGCGTTGATGGTGATGACCACCAGCGCGACCGTGAGCAGCGTGCCCTGCCACTGGGTGAGCGCGACCGAGCCGACGCCCGGGACGGGCAGCCACAGGATCGTCAGACCCTGCATGACCATCACGCCGGCGGCGATCATCTGGCCGCCCAGCTTGATCAGGGCGTCGATCTCGAACTTGTCGTCCAGCACACCGATCAGCCAGATCAGCGCGGCCCCGGAGAGCAGCGCCCGCGGCTCGTTGGACTTCTCGAAGAGCTGGTTGAGATTGGTGAGGTGGTCGGCGGTCAGCAGGCCCGCGCAGAGCCCGAAGAACATCGCGATACCGCCGAGCCGCGGAGTGGGTTCCCGGTGCACGTCACGTGCCCGGATCTCCGGCATCGCCCCGGCCACGATCGCGAATTTCCGCACCGGCCCGGTCAGCAGGGACGTCACCGCGGCCGTGACACAGAGCGTCAGCAGGTATTCACGCACGGGCTTCCCCACAGATCTCGCTGGCCATCACAGCCTCACACCCTAGCGAGGCGCGCATACGGGTGGGGACTTCCGGGTAGCGACGATGGTTGCACGCGCGGCTGTGATTTTGGTGCGCCCACCCCCCGCGGGGCCGCTCAGCGCGGGTACGGCGGGAACGCCGCGGCCAGTTCCCGTACGTCCTCCCGGGCCCGCCCGGGACCGGTGCCGCCGCGCAGGACGCTCGCCAGCAGCCCCGCGACGAACGTCATCTCCGGCGCCCCCATGCCCTGGGTGGTGAGCGCCGCCGTGCCCAGGCGCAGCCCGCGGTCGTCGCCGTGCGGCAGCGCGCAGCAGTCCAGGACCAGCCCCGCCGCCGCGAGCCGGCCGCGCGCGGTGCGTCCGTCGACGCCGAGCGGCGCCGGGTCGGCGGTGATCAGATGGGTGTCCGTGCCGCCGGTGGTGACGGTCAGCCCCTCGGCGGCGAGCGCGGCGGCCAGCACCCGCGCGTTGGCGACCACCCGGTGCGCGTACGCGGCGAACGCCGGCGTCGCCGCCTCCCCGAACGCGACCGCCTTGGCCGCGACGCTGTTCATCTGGGCGCCGCCCTGGCTGAACGGGAACACCGCGCGGTCGACGCGTTCGGCCAGCTCGGCGCCGCACAGGATCATGCCGCCGCGCGGGCCCCGCAGCACCTTGTGCGTGGTGGCGCACACGATGTCCGCGTAGGGCACCGGACTGGGCGCCACTCCCCCGGCGACCAGTCCGATGGGGTGTGCGGCGTCGGCGATCAGATACGCGCCCACCTCGTCGGCGACCTCGCGGAAGAACGCGTGGTCGATGTGGCGGGGGTAGGCGATGGAGCCGCACACGATGGCCTTGGGGCGGTGGGCGCGGGCCAGCGTCCGCACCTGGTCGTGGTCGATGAGCCCGGACTCGGCGTCGACGCCGTAGCCGACGAAGTCGAACCAGCGGCCGGAGAAGTTGGCGGGCGAGCCGTGGGTGAGATGGCCGCCGTAGGGCAGGCCGAGGGCCAGCACGGTGTCGCCGGGGCGCAGCAGGGCGGCGTACGCGGCGAGCACGGCGGACGAGCCCGAGTGGGGCTGCACGTTGGCGTGTTCGGCGCCGAACAGCGCGGTGGCCCGTTCCACGGCGAGGCGCTCGGCGACGTCGACGATCTCGCAGCCGCCGTGGTGCCGGTTGCCGGGGTAGCCCTCGGCGTACTTGTTGGCCAGCGGTGAGCCGAGGACGGCCAGCACGGCCGGCGACATGAAGTTCTCGGCGGCGTTCAGCTGGAGCGAACCGGCCTGCCGCTCCCCCTCCCCCGCCACCACCTCGGCAACCTCGGGGTCCTGCCGCCGAAGAACATCACTCTCAAGAGCATGCCCGACCGTCATGTCCCCCAATGTAGGCCGAGCGACCAGAACCCGCCCCTCATCCACCCCCTCGCAGTGGGCACACGCCCCGCACCTCGCTGCGGCCACACGCCCCGCACGGCCTCGCAGTGGGCACACGCCCCGCACGGCCTCGCTGTGGGCAGTCGTTCCGCAGGGCGGAACGGGTGGGCACAGCGGAACAACGCCGGAGGCCCTGATACCCACCCCGGCAGCCGGCCGCCTAGGCCTTCGCAGGCACCCCGGTCAGCGCGGTCACCACCGGATCCAGCGCCTGGTGTATCTCGTCCCCGATCGAGCGGAAGAACGTCAACGGCGCCCCGTACGGGTCGTACACCTCGTCCGCCTCAGCAGTCGGCGCCAGCAACCACCCCCGCAGCGCCGCGGCAGCCCGCACCAGCGCCCGCGCCCGCATCACCAGCCCCTCGTCCAGCGAAGGCAGCGTCGCCGGGTCGATGGCGTTCACCAGCCGGGTGAACTCCTTCAGCGTGAACGTCCGCAGCCCCGCCGAATGCCCCATGGAGATGACCTGCGCCCGGTGGTCCCGCGTAGCCGTCAGCACCAGATCCGCCCGGATCACATGGTCGTCCAGCAGCTCCCGCCCCACGAACCCCGCCGTGTCCGCCCCGAACTCCGCCAGCACGGTCTCCGCGTGGGCCTCCATCGGCGCGCCCTCGTGTCCCCACGTCCCCGCGCTCTCCACGATCAGCCCACCCCCCAGGATCCCCAGCCGCTGGCTCACGAAATGCCGGGTCAGCCGCTCGGTGATCGGCGAGCGGCAGACGTTTCCGGTGCTGACGTGGAGGATGCGAAAGGTGTCGCGCGGAAAGCCGAAGGTCGTCGTCACCTCCGCGCTGGATTCCCCGATGCGTATGCCACGCCCCGCCCCAGGGGCCGTCAATTCGCCACCTCGAGGTCTGGTACGACCTTGCGCAGCTCCTCGGGCGAGATCGCCCCCTCGCGCAGCAGCACGGGCACCGGCCGCGTCACGTCGACGATCGAGGAGGGCACGTTGCCGGGCGTCGGACCGCCGTCCAGGTACACGGAGACGGAGTCGCCGAGCATCTCCTGCGCGGCGTCACAGTCCTCCGGCGCGGGGTGCCCGGTGAGGTTGGCGGACGAGACGGCCATCGGCCCGACCTCGGTGAGCAGCTCGATGGCGACCGGGTGCAGCGGCATCCGCACGGCCACCGTGCCCCGGGTGTCCCCGAGGTCCCACTGCAGCGACGGCTGGTGCCTGGCGACCAGCGTCAGCGCGCCCGGCCAGAACGCGTCGACCAGCTCCCAGGCCATCTCCGAGAAGTCGGTGACCAGGCCGTGCAGGGTGTTCGGCGAGCCGATGAGGACGGGCGAGGGCATGTTGCGGCCGCGGCCCTTGGCCTCCAGCAGGTCGCCGACGGCGTCCGGGGTGAAGGCGTCGGCGCCGATGCCGTACACGGTGTCGGTCGGCAGCACCACGAGCTCGCCCCGGCGGACGGCGGACGCGGCTTCGCGCAGACCGGTCGCGCGGTCGGTGGCGTCGTTGGTGTCGTATCGCCGAGCCATCTAACGGGCCTCCTCGTACGGGTGCTGCTGGGGGGATGAAGTATGCGTGGCGGTCACGGCAGCGCCTTGCGGGCGGTGGCGAACCGGGGGCGGTTGTTCAGGTCCGGGTGGTCCGCGGCGTCGGTCCAGCCGCGGTCCTCGGCGAAGATCCACGGCACCTGTCCGCCCTGGGTGTCGGCGTGCTCGACCACGACGACCCCGCCGGGTCGCAGCAGCCGGTGCGCGGTGCGCTCCAGGCCGCGGATCAGGTCCAGGCCGTCCTCGCCGGAGAAGAGGGCGAGCTGCGGGTCGTAGTCGCGGGCCTCCGGGGCGACGTACTCCCACTCGGTGAGCGGGATGTACGGCGGGTTGGTGATCACCAGGTCGACCTGTCCGTCGAGGTCCGGGAAGGCCGTCAGGGCGTTCCCCTGGCGCAGTTCGACCCTGGACCCCTCCATGTTCTTGCGGGTCCAGCGCAGGGCGTCCTCGGACAGCTCCACGGCGTACACGCGGGAGCGCGGCACCTCCTGGGCCAGGGCGAGCGCGATCGCGCCCGATCCGGTGCACAGGTCGACGATGCACGGCTCGACGACGTCCATCGCGCGGACGGCGTCTATCGCCCACCCGACCACCGACTCGGTCTCCGGCCGCGGCACGAACACCCCGGGGCCGACCTGGAGCTCCAGGTAGCGGAAGTACGCGTGGCCGGTGATGTGCTGGAGCGGTTCGCGGGCCTCGCGGCGGGCGATGACCTCCCAGTACCGGGCGTCGAAGTCGGAGTCCTTCACCGCGTGCAACTCGCCGCGCTTGACGCCGTGTACGAACGCGGCGAGTTCCTCCGCGTCGGTGCGCGGCGAGGGCACGCCGGCGTCGGCGAGCCGCTGGGTGGCCTGGGCCACCTCGGCGAGCAGCAGGTTCACGCTGGTCCTCCGGACTGTCTTCGGGGCTTACGCGGCGGCGAGCTTGGCGGCTGAGTCCGCGTCGACGCAGGCCTGGATCACCGCGGCGAGGTCGCCGTCCAGGACCTGGTCCAGGTTGTACGCCTTGAAGCCGACGCGGTGGTCGGAGATGCGGTTCTCCGGGAAGTTGTACGTGCGGATCTTCTCGGAGCGGTCGACGGTGCGGACCTGGCTGCGACGGGCGTCGGCGGCCTCCCGCTCCGCCTCCTCCTGCGCCGCGGCGAGCAGCCTGGAGCGCAGGATACGCAGTGCCTGCTCCTTGTTCTGCAGCTGGCTCTTCTCGTTCTGGCAGGAGGCGACGACTCCGGTCGGCAGGTGCGTGATGCGCACGGCGGAGTCGGTGGTGTTCACCGACTGTCCGCCCGGCCCGGAGGACCGGTAGACGTCGATGCGCAGGTCGTTGGGGTTGATCTCGACGTCGACCTCCTCCGCCTCGGGCGTCACCAGGACGCCCGCCGCGGAGGTGTGGATACGGCCCTGGGACTCGGTGGCCGGCACGCGCTGCACGCGGTGCACACCGCCCTCGTACTTCAGCCGCGCCCAGACGCCCTGGCCGGGCTCGGTGGCGCCCTGGCCGCCCTTGGTCTTCACGGCGACCTGGACGTCCTTGTAGCCGCCCAGCTCGGACTCGGTGGCGTCGATGATCTCGGTCTTCCAGCCGACGCGCTCGGCGTACCGCAGGTACATGCGCAGCAGGTCGCCGGCGAACAGGGCGGACTCGTCGCCGCCCGCGCCCGCCTTGATCTCGAGGATGACGTCCTTGTCGTCGCTGGGGTCGCGCGGGACCAGCAGCAGCCGGAGCTTCTCGGTGAGCTCCTCGCGCTGCTTCTCCAGGTCCTTGACCTCGGCGGCGAAGTCGGGGTCGTCGGCGGCCAGTTCGCGCGCGGTCTCGATGTCGTCGCCCGTCTGCTTCCAGGAGCGGTACGTGGCGACGATCGGGGTGAGCTCGGCGTAGCGCTTGTTCAGCCTGCGCGCGTTGGCCTGGTCGGAGTGGACCGACGGGTCGGCGAGCTTCTTCTCCAGGTCGGCGTGCTCGGCGACGAGTTCCTCGACGGCCTCGAACATCTTGGGCTCCTGCTGGTACGTGGGTGAAGGGCGGGCGACCAAAAACGCCGGTCCCGGCCTGCCCCCGGGCGGGGGCGCGGCCGTGGACCGGCGGTTGGAGGCTCGCTACTTCTTGGAGCCGGCGGCCTTGCCGAAGCGGGCCTCGAAGCGGGCCACGCGGCCACCGGTGTCGAGGATCTTCTGCTTGCCCGTGTAGAACGGGTGGCACTCGGAGCAGACCTCGGCACGGATGGTGCCGTTGTCGATGGTGCTGCGAGTGGTGAACGACGCGCCACAGGTGCAGCTGACCTGCGTCTCGACGTACTCGGGGTGGATGTCGCGCTTCAAGGTGTCTCCTAGGTTCCGGGAGGGCTCCGGGTCGCCACCGCTCGGTGCGGGAGCGTGAACCGGGGCCGACGTACCAGTCTGCCAGGACTGGCGCCTTCTCCCAAAACCGGGGGCCGCCGTCGTTTGTTCCCACGGTCCGGAGGTGATTTCCGCGCCCTCGCGCCGGTGCCGCACAGGGGTGCGGCACCGCGCCGCTACCCGGCGTCGATCACGCCCCGCGCCTCCCCCGCGGCCGGGTTCTCCATGGCGCTCCGCGGGATCGGCCTGTCGTGCTTGAGGGCGTCCCACACCAGCCGGGACTCGTCCTCGACGGGCAGGACCCGGTTGGGGTCGGCGGGGTCGTACCGGACCGGCATGGTGGCCATGGTCATGTGGCCGGGTCGAATGCCCTTCAGCCCGTCGGCGAAGGACATCAGGGAGTTGACCGAGCCGAGGCCGGAGTCGGTGGTGACGGCCTTGGTGGCGGTGTCGGCGAGGTCGTACAGCTTCTTGGGGTTGCTGAGCACGCCGACCTCCTGGACCTGCCGCATCAGCGCCTTGACGAAGGACTGCTGGAGCTGGATGCGTCCGAGGTCGGAGCCGTCGCCGACGCCGTGCCGGGTGCGGACCAGGCCGAGGGACTGCTCCCCGTCGAGCCGGTGGGTGCCGGCCTTCAGGTCGAGGTGGCTGTCCGGGTCCGCGATGTCCTCGGTCGTGGTGACCTCGACGCCGCCGAGTTCGTCGACGAGCTTCTCGAAGCCGCTGAAGTCGACCTCCAGGTAGTGGTCCATGCGCAGGTCGGTCATCGACTCGACGGTCTTCACCGTGCAGGCCGCCCCGCCCGTGGAGTAGGCGGAGTTGAACATCACGCCGCTCGCGGCGGGGTGGCTGCCGCCCCCGGTGTCGGTGCATGCGGGGCGGTCGACGATGGTGTCGCGCGGCAGGGAGACCACACTGGCCTTCTTGTGGCCCTTGTGGACGTGCACGACCATCGCGGTGTCGGAGCGGGCGCTTCCGTCGTCGGTGCCGCCGCCCAGCTTCCTGTTGCCCCCGGAGCGGGTGTCGGAGCCGAGGACCAGGATGTTCTCGGAGCCGTCGTCGGCCTTCTCGGGCCGGTCGGTGCCGAGGGCCTGGTCGATGTCGAGGCTCTGGATGTTCCCGTTGAGCTTGAAGTACAGATATCCGGCGCCGGTGCCGCCCAGGAGGACGATGCCGGCGGCGGTCCAGGCGGCGACCTTCAGCCCCTTGCGTCTCGTGTCGCGCGGTGCGCGGCGGCGGCTCTTGCCCCGGCCGCCCGGTGTGCTCTCGGCAGGCATGTGCTCCTCAGCTCTTCCGCGGTCGTCCACCCCCTGCACTCGGTGCCAGACACGGCCGGGTCCGGTCCGTGTGACCCCATCGTCTCGCCGTCGGGTGGGACGGGAAACCCGGCACAGCCTCGCACGGCGCCCTGTGCCGGACCGGTGCGCGCCGAGGAACCGAGGCGTCCGCCCAGGGATCCGTGCTCACCGGTGTGACCTGGGGTTTCCTCCGGGTGCGGCCTACGGTCACGCCCCGGCCGCCGTGCCCGTCCCTGTGGTGAAGCTCTCGGCGCACGCGAAAGGGCCGCCCCCTCGCGGGAGCGGCCCTTTTCGGCGGACGTGCGGAGACGGCGTACGTCAGTCGCCGTTGCCCGGCATCGGCGTCGTCTTCTGGATCTGCAGCAGGAACTCGGCGTTCGACTTCGTCTGCTTCATCTTGTCGAGGAGCAGTTCGATCGCCTGCTGCGAGTCGAGCGCGTGCAGCACCCGGCGCAGCTTCCAGACGATGGCCAGCTCGTCGCTGCCGAGCAGGATCTCCTCCTTGCGGGTGCCGGACGCGTCGACGTCCACCGCGGGGAAGATGCGCTTGTCGGCGAGCTTCCGGTCGAGCTTGAGCTCCATGTTGCCGGTGCCCTTGAACTCCTCGAAGATCACCTCGTCCATGCGGGACCCGGTGTCCACCAGGGCGGTGGCGAGGATGGTCAGCGAGCCGCCGTCCTCGATGTTGCGGGCCGCACCGAAGAAGCGCTTCGGCGGGTACAGGGCGGTCGAGTCGACACCACCGGACAGGATGCGGCCGGAAGCCGGGGCGGCGAGGTTGTACGCACGGCCCAGACGCGTGATCGAGTCGAGCAGCACGACGACGTCGTGACCCAGCTCCACCAGACGCTTGGCGCGCTCGATGGCGAGCTCGGCGACCGTGGTGTGGTCCTCGGCCGGGCGGTCGAAGGTCGAGGAGATGACCTCGCCCTTCACCGACCGCTGCATGTCGGTGACCTCTTCCGGACGCTCGTCGACGAGGACGACCATCAGGTGGCACTCGGGGTTGTTGTGCGTGATCGCGTTGGCGACCGCCTGCATGATCATGGTCTTGCCGGTCTTCGGCGGGGCCACGATCAGACCGCGCTGGCCCTTGCCGATCGGCGACACGAGGTCGATGATCCGCGTGGTGAGGACGCCGGGGTCCGTCTCCAGGCGGAGCCGGTCCTGCGGGTACAGCGGGGTGAGCTTGTTGAACTCCGGGCGGCCGCGGCCGTGTTCGGGCGCCATGCCGTTGACGGAGTCCAGGCGGACCAGCGCGTTGAACTTCTCGCGGCGCTCGCCCTCCTTGGGCTGGCGCACCGCGCCGGTGAGGTGGTCGCCCTTGCGCAGGCCGTTCTTGCGGACCTGGGCGAGGGAGACGTACACGTCGTTCGGACCGGGCAGGTAGCCGGAGGTGCGGATGAACGCGTAGTTGTCGAGGATGTCCAGGATGCCCGCGACCGGGATCAGGACGTCGTCCTCGTTGATCTGCGGCTCCTGCACCTCGTCGCGGCCACGACGGCCCCGGCGGTCGCGGTAGCGTCCGCGGCGGCCGCGGCGGCCGCCCTCGAAGTCGTCGTCGTCGTGCTGCTGACGGTCCTGACGGCCGCCGCCACCCTGCTGGTTCTGCTGACGGCCCTGGCCGCCGCCCTGGTTCTGCTGCTGGTCGTCGCCCTTGTTCCGGCGGTCACCGCGGTCACCACGGTCACCGCGGTCACCACGGTCGCCGCCGCGGTCGCCACGGTCCCCGCGGTCACGGTCGCGGCCGCGCTCACGGCGGTCGCGGCGGCGGCCCTCGCCGCCGTCGTGGTCGGACTTGGCGTCGCCCTGCTGCTGCGACTGCTGCTGGGCGGGGTTCTCGGCCTTGGGCTCGGCCTTGGCCTCGGCGGCGATCGTCTCGGTCGCGGCGCCGGCCGGGGCACCGGCCTCGGCGGTGGCGCGACGACGGCGGCGCTCCGCGGGGGCGGCCTCCTCGCCCTGCTCGGGCTGGCCGGACGCCTTCGGGGAGGGCTGGCCGGGGATCTCGATCTGCTGCTGGGCCGCGGCCTTCTCGGCGGGGGCCTGCTCGTCCTTGGCGTCGGCCTTCTTCTCGGCGGAGTCACCCGTACGGGTCCGCGAGGTGGCACGGCGCTTGGGCTTGGTCTCGGCGGCGGGCGACTCGGCCTTGGCCGGGGCGGCGCCACCGGCGGCCTGCGCCTCCTTGATGACCTCGATCAGCTGGCTCTTGCGCATGCGCGCGGTGCCCCTGATACCGAGGCCGGACGCGACCTGTTGCAGCTCGGCCAGCACCATGCCCTCGAGGCCGGTACCGCGGCGCCGCCGGGAGCCGGCACCGGTGGCAGGCGCGGAAGCGTCCGTGGCGGGCGCGGCAGCGGTCTCTTCGACACGTGCGCCCATCAGATCGGTGGTGTCGCTCACGAAGGGTCCTTCCCTGGAGCGGACGTCGGCCTGTCTGGCTCGGCGACCGGTTGTGCTGTCCGGCATCGGTCCTTGCTGTGCGGATCGTGCCGGGGCGGTTGTCCGCCTGAGCGGCGGAAGAGATTTCTGGTGACGGCGCTTCCCCGAGCCGTGGCATCCGGTGTCACGTGGCGTGGTCGCACCTGTTCCGAAGCTCCCCCAGAGGGGATACCCCCGCTGGCGGGCCGCTCAGTGTCCGCGTACGGCGTACTGCCCGCGTACGTCGCAGAGAACACAGTGCGGCTTGGGGAGCTCCCGGAAGAATGTCTGTCCCGGACGGGGACACGAGGCACCTCGCCATGGTGGGGTCGGGTGCAGACTTGAGGTTAACACTACCGGATCCAACAAACATTCCCCCTCTCGAAATCCGGCAACCGTGTCAGGTGGCGAGCGGAAGCACGCTCGCTCCCCGCACATCGAGGCTGAGCCGGTTGGCGGCCCAGTCGTTGCCGGCCAATGCCTCGACCTTGTCGGCCGTGTCCGCGTCCGCCAGCGCCATCACCGTGGGTCCGGCGCCGGAGATCACCGCGGGGATGCCGTCCCCGCGCAGCCGCTCCACCAGGGCGGCGCTCTCCGGCATGGCCGGGGCGCGGTACTCCTGGTGCAGCCGGTCCTCGGTGGCGGGCAGCAGCAGCTCGGGGCGCCTGGTCAGGGCCTCGACGAGCAGGGCCGCACGGCCCGCGTTGGCGGCGGCGTCGACATGCGGCACGGTGCGCGGGAGCAGTCCGCGCGCGGTCTCGGTGAGGACGGGCTTCCCCGGTACGAAAAC
>Ga0247819_10000696_pt1 | contig 19000 bp, 19 predicted proteins | sample 13C_Xylose_Day6_FD_193428 | JGI IMG/M metagenome (GOLD analysis project Ga0247819, IMG submission 193428) | Soil microbial communities from agricultural site in Penn Yan, New York, United States - 13C_Xylose_Day6 | ecosystem: Environmental > Terrestrial > Soil > Agricultural land | place: USA...
CCACGTAGGAGGGCTCGCACTCAGCTCAGGCGGCAGGCGCCCGAGCGGGGCTCAGCAGGTCCAGAACAGCTTGGGATCGAGCTGGCCGGTGCCGGTGAGGTATTTCAGCTGCTTGAGCCTGGTGAACGGCCGGGCCTGGAACAGCTCGGCGTCCATGCCGATGCGGTCGAACACCTTGCGCAGCTGGGCAGCGCCCTTGCGCGCGTCCCAGCTGCAGTGGAAGCCCGGCAGCTGCGAGTGGATCTTGGCGAAGCTCACCTTGTAGCTGCGGTTGTCGCCGCCGGCGGGGCCGAACGAGAGCTCGCAACCGGGATACACGTCCGCCACGATCTGCGCGATCTCGCGCACCTGGTAGTTGTCCGCGTCGTGGCCGACGTTGAACACCTCGCCGTGCACCGCGTCGCGCGGCGCCTCCAGCGCGCAGGCGATCGCCTCGCAGATGTCCAGCACGTGCACCAGCGGCCGCCACGGCGTGCCGTCGCTGGTCATCACGATCTTGCCGGTGGTGGCCGCGATGCCGCACAGGTTGTTGAGCACGATGTCGAAGCGCATGCGCGGCGAGGCGCCGTACGCGGTCGCGTTGCGCAGGAAGGTCGGCGTGAAGTCCGCACCGGCCATGGCCGACACATCGCGTTCGACCAGCGTCTTGCACACCGCGTAGGCGGTCTGCGGATTGGTCGGCGAGCTCTCGGTCATCGGTTCGGCGCCGTCGGCCACGCCGTACACGCTGCAGGACGAGGTGTAGACGAAGCGCTTGACGCCCGCCGCGCGCGCCAGCTCGGCCAGCCGCACCGAGGCGCGGTGGTTGATCTGGTGCGTGAGGTCCGGATCGTTCTCGCCGAGAGGATCGTTCGACAGCTCGGCCAGGTGGACCACGGCGTCCACGCCCTGCAGGTCCGCGGCCTCGATGCGCCGGATGTCGCGGTTGATGGTGCGCGGGAAGCCCGGCACCAGCGACTGGTCGCTGAACAACCAGCCGTCGCGGTAGAAACCGGTGTCCAGACCGACCAGTTCATGGCCGCGCGCTTGCAGGAATGGCGCCAGCAGGCAGCCGATGTAACCCTCCACGCCCGTGACGAGCAGCTTCATGCGATCTCCCTTTGGGTTTGCTGTTGCGGATCCTTCTTCCCCATGCCGAAGCGCTCGACCTGCTCGCGCCAGAGGCGGTCGCACAGGCGCCCGGGCGGCAGCTCGACGTCGGCGAAGGTGAGCACGGTGTCCTTGGGCGCGTCGCGCTTGAGGCGGCAGCCCTCGGCCAGACCGATGGGCAGCAGGTCCTCGGCGCGCGCCGTGGCCGAGTTCTCGGCCAGCCCGTACGTCATGTAGCCGCCCAGGCCGTCGATGGCTTCGCCCGCGCGCAGGTCCTTCTTGGCGGTGGCCACGACTTCGACCAGCGGTGCGCCCAGCGGTGCCAGCGCGGCATCGCGGAACAGCACCGCGCGCGCCACGGTGTTCGGCACCTCGAAATGGCACAGGTGGTAGGGCGTATAGAAGCAGTACAGCGGCCCCGCGCCCAGCTTGTAGAGGTTGAGGTAGTGCCGTTGCCGCGGATGCTCGTGCGTACCCAGCACGTACACGCCCGGACCGGGCATGGCGCCCACCACGTAGTCGACGATGCCGGGGCCGTTCAGCAGCGCGTCGAGCGGATAAAGCTCGGCCACCTGCTGGATCGGCGTGCCCGCCGCCACCGTCGGCCCGAACATGCCGCGCCTGCCGACGCCCATGCCGGTGCCGTTGGCGACGATGGCGTTCTCGAACGAGATCTTGGTGCCGTCGGCGAACGAGGTCACCATCGCCGGGTTCTGCCCCCACTGCTTCGCGAAGCCCTCCTGGGTGGTCGGGTTGCGATAGGGGTCGTGCAGGCCCTTGATGTTCCCGCACAGCACCGGCTTGACGCCGATGCCTCGCACGAAGCGGTACAGGTTCATCATCACGCCGGGCTGGTCGCCGTCGGCGCTGGTGATCACCACGCCGGCGCGGTCGGCGTAGGTCTTGAGGATGGGACCGACGGTGCCGTCCACCTCGGCGTTCATCAGCACCACGTGCTTGCCGTGCTCGATGGCTTCCAGCGCCACACGGGCCGCCTGCTCGATCGTGCCGGTGACCTCCACGATGGCATCGATGCCGCCCGCGCGGCACAGCAGCAGCGCGTCGTCGGTCACCGCGGGCACGCCCGCCTCGATCGCCTGCTCCAGCTGGGCCACGGTCTCGACCGTGCGCATCTCGGTCTGACCGGCCTCGCGGTACGCGCGGCGCGCGGTCTCCAGCGTCCGGTTCGCGATGGCCGCCACGCGCATGCCGGGCACCGACAAAGTGATCTGCAGCGCGACGCCGCGCGCCATGAATCCCGCGCCCACCAGGCCGATGCGCACCGGGCGCCCTTCGGCGGCGCGCTTCTGCAGGGCGGTATCGACCAGGATCATTGCGACTCCTTCGCGTGGGCCGGCCAGCGGCGGTCCTTGTCGGACATGTCGAGCACGGGCACCGGCCAGGCTATGCCGAACGCCGGATCGTCCCAGCGCGCCCCGCCTTCCGCGGCCGGCGTGTAGAACTCCGACACCTGGTAGGTGACGGCCGCGTCGTCGCTGAGCGTGACGAAGCCGTGGGCGAAGCCCTTGGGCACCAGCAGCGAGCGGCCGTTGGCCTCGGTCAGCTCGACGCCGATCCACTTGCAGTAGGTGGGCGATTGCGGCCGCAGGTCGACGATGCAGTCCCAGATCGCGCCGCGCACGCAGCGCACCAGCTTGTCCTCGCCGTGCGGGGCGTGCTGGTAGTGCATGCCGCGCAGCGTGCCCTTGCTGCGGGTGAGCGACATGTTGGTCTGCACCATGTGGGTGGGCAGGCCGTGCGCCTCGAACTCGCGGGCGCAGTAGGTGCGGGCGAACCAGCCGCGCGCGTCCTCGCGCCGCTCCAGGTCGATGACGAAGGCGCCGTCCAGCTCGGTGGGCGTGAAGATCATGGGTGTTCCCTCACCAGACTTTCCACGGTGCCTTGCCCGTGGACCACAGGCCCTCCAGCGTCTGCTTGTCGCGCAGCGTGTCCATGGGCTGCCAGAACCCCTCGTGCCGGAAAGCCGCCAGCTCGCCCTCGGCGGCCAGCTTCTCCATCGGCCCGCGCTCCCACACGGTCTCGTCGCCCTCGATCAGGTCGATCACCTCGCGGTTCAGCACGAAGAAGCCGCCGTTGATCCAGGCGCCGTCGCCGCCGGGCTTTTCCTTGAAGCTGGGCACCCGGTCGCTGCCGCTGTGCAGCGTGAACGCGCCGAAGCGCCCGGGCGGCTGCACCGCGGTCACCGTGGCCATCGTGCCCTGCGCCTTGTGGAACGCGACCAGGGACGTGATGTCCACGTCGCCCACGCCGTCGCCGTAGGTGCAGCAGAACGGGCCGTCGTTGAGGTAGTTCGCCGCGCGGCGCAGGCGCCCGCCGGTCATGGTCTCGAGGCCGGTGTCCACCAGCGTCACGCGCCAGGGCTCGGTGGCCGTGCGCAGCAGCGTGGTGGTGTTCTCGCGCATGTCGAAGCGCACGTCCGCGCTGTCCAGCGCGTAGTCGCGGAAGAACTGCTTGATGACGTGGCCCTTGTAGCCGCAGCAGATCACGAAGTCGTTCAGGCCGTGGGCCAGGTAGATCTTCATGATGTGCCAGAGGACCGGCCGCCCGCCGATCTCGACCATCGGCTTGGGCCGGATGGAGCTTTCTTCGCTGATGCGGGTGCCGTACCCGCCCGCCAGGATCACCACCTGCATGGCGTCCTCCGTGCATGTGCTTGCATCCGTTTGCTCCCTTCGCGGCCGTTGTCGGCGCACGGCTTCCATTACGCTGCGCACACGGCTGAGGCTCTGTCGGACAACTGCCATGCAGCGCGTCATCTCGCCGACGACGGACCGCGCAATGGCCGAGCAGCCCGCCCCGGCTTGCCGCCCGCGCGACAATCGCGGGCCGCCTCATGCAATCGCGCCACTTCGCACAGCTCGTCCTCCTCTCCGCGGTGTGGGGCGGCTCCTTCCCACTGATCCGCATCGCCGCACCCGCCTTCGGGCCGCTGCCCATGGCCTGCATCCGCTGCGCGCTGGCGGCGGCAGTGCTTTCATTCCTGATGCGCGTGCTGAAGGAGCAATGGCCCGATCGAGTGCACTGGCCCAGCCTGACGGTGCTGGGCCTGATGACGGTGGTCGCGCCCTTCGTGCTGTTCAACTGGGCCGGCCTGGTGATCCCCGCCGGCTACTCGGCCGTGCTCAACGCCACGGCGCCGCTGTTCGGCGTGGTGGCCGGCGCGCTCTCCGGCGAGGAGCGGCTCACGGTGCGCAAGCTGGTCGGCTGCGCCGCCGGGCTGATGGGCGTGGGCCTGCTGGTGCGGCTGGGCCCGGTGGAGGTGGACACGCGCGTGGTGCTGGCCGTGCTGGCCTGCGTGGCGGCGTCGGCCAGCTACGGCTTCGGCGCGGTGCTGATGAAGCGCGCCACCATGACGCACCAGGCGCTGCCCGCTTCCGCGGCCGTGCACATCGCCGCGGCGCTGGTGCTGCTGTTGCCGGCCGCGACGGCGGCGCCGGACGTGCGCATCGACCCGCGCGCGGCCGCCGCGCTGGCGGTGCTGGGCATGTTCACTTCCGGCTTCATGTACTGGATCAGCATGCGGCTGATGCGCGAGATCCCGGCCAGCGCGGCCACCTCTTCCGCCTTCATGATCCCGCTGTTCGGCGTGACGTGGGGCGGACTCTTCCTGGGCGAACCGTTCACCGGCGGCATGGTGCCCGGGGTGCTGCTCGTGCTGGTGGCCTGCGCGCTGGTGACGGGCTTCGATCCGTTGAGCTGGCGGCGCGCCCGTTGAACCCCGAGGCGCCCGCCGCATTCCTAGAATCGTGACGATGCCGACTGCCCAGCAGCCTCCCGACGAACTCGAGCGCGTCGACGCCGCCGTTCGCAGCTCCGGCGTCGGCGTCTGGCTCAATCCGCTGCCGCTCGGCGAGCTGGCGTGGAACGACAACACCAAGTCGCACTTCCACCTGCCGCCCGACGCGCGGCCCACCATCGAGCTGTTCTTCGAGCGCATCCACCCGGAGGACCGCGAGCGCGTGCGCCATGCCGTGAACCGCGCCGTCGAAGCCGGCCTGCCCTACGACGAGGTGTTCCGCACGGTCGGTCCGGGCGGCGAGCACAAGTGGATCCATGCCGTCGGCCGCACCAGCCTGGGCGCGGACGGGCGGGCCTACCAGTTCGACGGCATCACGCTGGACCTGTCGCCGCAGATCGCCGCCCAGCAGCGGCTGCGCGACTTCGCCGACACGGCGCCGGCCATGCTGTGGGTGACCGAACCGGACGGCGTCTGCAGTTTCCTTTCGCACGGTTGGACGCAGTTCACCGGCCAGCCGGAAACGGCGGGCCTCGGCTTCGGCTGGCTGGAGATGGTTCACCCCGAAGACCGCGGCGCGGCCGGCGTGGCGTTCCGCGACGCCAACGCGCGCCAGGCCGGCTTCGCGCTGGAGCACCGGCTGCGCCGGGCCGACGGCGGCTGGAGCTGGGTGATCGACGCCGGCCGTCCGCGCATGGGCCCCCGCGGCGAGTTCCTCGGCTTCGTCGGATCGGTCACCGACATCCACGACCGGCGGATGGCCGAGGACGCGCTGCGCCGCTCCAGCGAGCGCTATCGCCGCCTGCTCGACTCGATCGACCAGGGCTTCTGCGTGATCGAGATCCTGCTGGACGAAGCCGGCCGGCCCGCGGACTACCGCTTCATCGAGACCAACCGGGTGTTCGAGATGCAGACCGGGCTGGTGCAGCCGCTGGGCCGCAGCGCGCGCGAGATGGTGCCCGCGCTGGAGGATTTCTGGGTCCAGACCTACGGGCAGGTGGCGCTCACCGGCCAGCCCGAGCGGTTCAGCCACGGCTCGGAAGCCATGGGCCGCTGGTTCGACGTGTACGCGACGCCGATCGGCGAGCCCGGTGAGCGGCAGGTCGCCCTGCTGTTCCAGGACGTCACCGCCGAGGCGCTGCGCGAGCGGCGCCTGCGGGACAGCGAGGAGCGCTACCGCGCCTTCGTGGCCAACAGCACCGAAGGCATCTGGCGCATGGAGTTCCAGCCGCCGCTGGACACCTCGCTGCCGGAGGACGAACAGGTCGACGCGCTGCTGCGCACCGGCCGCTTCGCCGAATGCAACGAGGTCTTCGCGCGCATGTACGGGCTGAACTCGCCCGCGCAGGTGATCGGCCGCGGGCTGGACATGGTGATGGACCCCGCACATCCGCAGGTGCGCGAGTACCTGCTGGCGCTGGTGCGTTCCGGTTATCGCGTCGATGACGTGCAGTCGCTGGAACACGACCGCGAAGGCCGGCCGCTGTGGTTCGCCAACAGCCTCTCGGGCACGGTGGAGGACGGCCGCCTGGTGCGGGCCTGGGGCACGCAGCGCGACATCACCGACCGCAAGGCCGCCGAGGCCGCGCTCAAGGAGGCCGATCGCCGCAAGGACGAATTCCTGGCCACGCTGGCGCACGAGCTGCGCAATCCGCTGGCGCCAATCAGGAGCTCCGCCGAGCTGATGCGGCTGGTGGCGCCGCAGGACCCGCTGCTGCAACGGCATACCGACCTGATCGGCCGCCAGGTCGCGCACCTGGCCCGGATGATCGACGACCTGATGGACGTCAGCCGCATCAGCCTGGGCAAGCTGGAACTGCGGCTCGCGCCGCTGGACATGCGCGGCGTCGTGCATGCGGCGGTGGAGAACGCGCAGGCCGCGCTGCAGGCCGGCCACCATGAATTGCGTCTGGACCTGCCGCAGGAGCCGGTGCGGCTGGTCGGCGACGAAGTGCGTCTCGTGCAGGTGCTGCTCAACCTGCTGACCAACGCCGCGCGCTACTCGGACGACGGACGACCGGTCACGCTGTCGGTTGCGCGTGAAGGCGACCAGGCGGTGCTGCGCGTGCGCGACCAGGGCGTCGGCATCGCGCCCGATCAACTGCAGCGCGTGTTCGAGATGTTCTACCAGGGCGGCGCTTCCGGCGGCGGCCTGGGCATCGGCCTGTCGCTGGTGCAGCGCCTCGCGCAGCTGCACGGCGGCTCGGTGCAGGCGCGCAGCGAAGGCCTGGGCCACGGCAGCGAGTTCGTGGTGCGGCTGCCGCTGGCGCCGGCCGAGCCCGCCGCGCCCACGGCGGCCGCGAAGACGCAGCCTTCAGCGCCGCAGGCGCGCCGCCGCGTGCTGATCGTCGACGACAACCGCGACGCTGCCGACACCCTGGCCGAAGTGATGGAGATGCTGGGCTACGAAGTGGGCACGGCCTACGACGGCGTCGAAGGCGTGGAGCGGGCCGAGGCGATGCGGCCCGACGCCGCGGTGCTCGACCTGGGCATGCCGCGGCTGGACGGCTTCGGCGCCTGCCGCGCGCTGCGCCAGACCGACTGGGGCCGCGGCATCGTCGTGCTCGCGCTCTCCGGCTGGGGCCAGGCGGCGGACACGCAGCGCGCGGCCGAGGCCGGCTTCGACGGCCACCTGGTCAAGCCGGTCTCGCCCGACGCGCTGATGGAGAAGATCGAAGAGACGCTGGCGAAGCGGGCCGCCCGGCCGGGCTGAGCCCTCGCCAACCGTCAGCGCAGCGCGGAGGCTTCGCGCGCGAGCTTCGTGATGCGCGCCCAGTCGCCGGCTTCCACCGCGTCCTTGGGCGTCAGCCACGATCCGCCCACGCAAGCCACGTTGGGCAGCGCGAGGAATTCGCGCGCGTTGGCCGCGGTGATGCCGCCCGTCGGGCAGAACCGCACGTCGTGGAACGGGCCGAAGAAGGCCTTGAGCATCGGTGCGCCGCCGGCCTGCATCGCCGGGAAGAACTTCAGCTCGTTGAAGCCGTCCTGCTGGGCCAGCAGGATCTCGCTGCCGGTGGCCACGCCGGGCAGCAGCGGCAGACCCGCCTCGCGGCAGGCGCTGCCGATGGCCGAGGTGTAGCCCGGGCTCACGGCGAATTGCGCCCCGGCCTTCGCGGCCGCTTGCGCATCCGCCGCCGACCGCACCGTGCCCGCGCCCGCCACCGCGTCCGGCACCTGCTCGGCGATCGCCTCGATGCAGCGCAGCGCCGCCGGCGTGCGCAGCGTCACTTCCAGCATGCGGATGCCGCCTTCGACCAGCGCGCGCGCCAGCGGCACGGCCTGCGCCACGTCGTCCAGCACGATCACGGGGATCACGGCCGCGTCGCGCATCACTTCCAGCGGCGTCAGCTTCGCGCCCTGGGTCTTGGTCGTCACAGCCATGTGCAGCCTCCCTCTTCCGCTTCCGTCGAATTGCGGCGCATGGACGCGAACAGCTCGCGTCCCAGTTTCACGCCGTTGGCGTCGCGTTGCGCCTGTTCCAGCTTCGCCGGCTCGCGGCGCATCCATTCCTCGTGCGGCACCAGCGCCTGCAGCCTGCCTTCCACCGCATCCAGCCGTACGCGGTCGCCGTCGCGCAGCAGCGCCAGCGGTCCGCCCGCGGCCGCCTCGGGCGACACGTGGATCGCGGCCGGCACCTTGCCCGACGCGCCGCTCATGCGGCCGTCGGTGACCAGCGCGACGCAGAGGCCCTTGCCCTGCAGCACCGCCAGCGGCGGCGTGAGCTTGTGCAGCTCCGGCATGCCGTTGGCCTGCGGGCCCTGCCAGCGCACCACGCAGATCAGGCCGTTGCCGTTGTCGCGGCAGGCCTGCTCCAGCTCGCCGGACTGGAACGACTTCTGCAGCGCCTCCTGCGAATCGAAGATGCGCGCGGGCGCCTCGATCACGTGGCGATCCTGCGGCACGGCCGAGACCTTGATGACGCTGCGGCCCAGGTTGCCGGTCAGCAGCTTCAGGCCGCCGGTGGGGCTGAAGGGTTCGCTCGCCGGCCGCACCACCGAGGTGTCGCGCGAGGCGCCGATGTCCTGCCATGCGAGCTTGGCTTCCTTCGCCGCGGTGGGGATGCGCGTGTACTCGCGCAGCCCGCCTTCACGCACCGTGGCCACGTCCTCGTGCATCAGGCCGGCGTCGAGCAGCTCGCGGATCACGTAGCCGGGGCCGCCGGCGTCCTGGAAGGCGTTCACGTCGGCCTGGCCGTTCGGATAGACGCGCGCCAGCAGCGGCACCACCGAGGACAGCTCGGAGAAATCGTCCCAGTCGATGCGGATGCCGGCCGAGCGCGCCACGGCCACCCAGTGGATCAGGTGGTTGGTCGAGCCGCCGGTGGCCAGCAGCGCGGCCATCGCGTTGACGATGCAGCGCTCGTCGACCTGCCGGCCGATGGGCGTGAAACGGCGCGCCTTCACGATGCCCAGCACCGTGCGCATCGCCTCCCGAGTGAGCTCCTCGCGCAGCTCGTTGCCCGGATTGACGAAGGCCGCTCCGGGCACGTGCAGGCCCATGGCCTCCATCAGCATCTGGTTGCTGTTGGCCGTGCCGTAGAAGGTGCAGGTGCCTTGCGAGTGGTAGGCCTTCTGCTCGGCCTCGAGCAGCTCCGCGCGGCCGACCTGGCCTTGGGCCGCGAGCTCGCGCACCTTGGCCTTCTCGGAGTTGGAGAGACCGCTGGTCATCGGGCCGCCGGGCACGAACACCGTGGGCAGGTGGCCGAAATGCAGCGCGCCGATCAGGAGGCCCGGCACGATCTTGTCGCAGATGCCCAGCATCAGGGCCGCGTCGAACACGTCGTGGCTGAGCGAGACGGCGGTGGCCATCGCGATGACGTCGCGCGAGAACAGCGACAGCTCCATCGCGGGCGTTCCCTGCGTCACGCCGTCGCACATCGCGGGAACGCCGCCCGCCACCTGGGCGGTGGCGCCCTGGCGGTGCGCCTCGTCCTTGAGGATGGCGGGGAACGCGGCGTACGGAGCGTGCGCCGACAGCATGTCGTTGTAGGCGGTGACGATGCCGATGTTGGGCGCGCGCTCCACGACCACCTTGAGCTTGTCGTTGGACGGCAGCGCGGCGAACGCATGGGCCACGTTGGCGCAGCCCAGCCGGTCGCTGCCGCGGTCGCGGGCCGCCATCTCGTCCACGCGGCGCAGGTAGTCGGCGCGGGTGCCGGCGCTGCGCTCGCGGATGCGGTCGGTGACCCGGTCCAGCACGGGGTTCAGTTTCATCGAATCATCCTACCCCCACGGCGCGGCTCGGCGGCGGCCGCGGTGACGAACCGGTTACGAACGAGCGTTGCGGCGGCGCCTCGACTATGCCCACAACGCGATCCCGCGGCTGGACCGGTGCGCGGGGGCGCCGCTACAGTTTGGAACCATGAGCCGAATGGCCCCGATTCCCGCGAACCTGCCGAGCTGGCACGGCCTCGCCCCCGTCCGCGATCCCGTCCCGATGCTGCACAAGACGATGGCCGAATGGGGCGGCCACGACGACTTCTGGATCTTCGGCTACGGCTCGCTCATCTGGCGGCCGGACTTCGACTACGCCGAACGCCGCCCCGCCCGCGTCCAGGGCTGGCACCGCGCGCTGAAGATGTGGAGCCGCGTCAACCGCGGCACGCCGGAATGCCCGGGCCTGGTCTTCGGCCTGCTCACCGGCGGCAGCGTCCAGGGCGTGGTGTTCCGCATCCAGAAGGCGGCGGGCCAGGAAGTGCTGACCCAGCTGTGGGCCCGCGAGATGCCGACCGGCGTCTACGACCCGCGCTGGCTGGCGTGCCACACGCCGACCGGCACCGTGAAGGCCTTAGCCTTCACCCTGCCGCGCAAGAGCCCGAACTTCACGGGCGTGCTGTCGGAAGACCAGTACCGCCGCATCTTCACGGAAGCCTGCGGCCGGTACGGGACGACGCTGGAGTACTGCGAGAAGACGCTGGACGAGCTTCGGCGGCACAACATCCACGACCGGCATCTGGAGAAGCTGCTGAAGCTGGCGAAGCGGCAGCATTGATCATTTCTTCTGCGCGATGGCGATCGCCCTCGGGAAATGGCCGGCAGGCAGTGCGAAACGCTCGCCCCTAGGCGTCAGCACGCCGGTTTCCTGATTGATCGAGAAGATTGAGATCGTGTGGTCGTTCGTGTTGGTGACGTACGCGAATTTTCCGGTGACATCCACGGCGACTCCGGAAGGGCTCTCGCCTACCTCGAAGCTGCCCACGTAGGTCAGCGTGTTGCCCACTCTCGCGAATGCGGAGATGCGGTCCTCGATTCCCACGACGACGTACACGAATTGGCCGGATGGATGGACGGCGATGTCCTCCGGGTTCTGTCCGCCGATGTCGATCGGCGTTCCAAGGAGCGTCAGGGCGCCGGTGGTGGAATCCACAGCAAACATGGAGATGTTCTCGGCGCCCGCGCCGGTACTTCCGAGATAGGCGAATTCACCTTTAGGATCGATGACGAGGACGAAAGGCAGAGCGACATCCACAGGCAGGAGAAACAGATTGCCGGGAATCTCGGTCAGAACGCCCGTCGTTTCGTTGATCGCATACAACCCGATCGTGTTCTCCCCTGAGTTCGCCACGTAAGCGAATCTGCCATTCGGATGGACCATGACGGAGCGAGGTGTCAACCCGGTGGTGACGGTGCCTGCACCCAACGGCGTCAGTTCACCCGTCGTCTCTTGCACCGCGAACATGGCGATCCGGTCATTGTCTTCATCCGCCGCGTAGACGAACTTGCCCGAGGGATGAACCGCGACGCGTCGCACCCGGAAGTCGGGCGCTGATTCGCTCGCGAAAGCGGGGGCGCGGGCAGGCAGCTCCAAGCGATAGCTGCTGACAGCCAGGCTGTCGATGGCGGCGACGTAGGCGAATCTGCCCAGCGGGTCGACCGCGACATGCATGGGATTGAAGCCCGCCGGGATCGGCGCGGCAATCTGCGTCAGGGCGCCAGTTGCCGGATCGACATCGAATGCGGTCAGGTCGTGCAGCCCGCTGCCCGTGATGTAGGCGACCATGACCGGCGGCGGCTCGATCACAACGGGCCCCGGATCCGGGACGGTGGGCGACCCGCTGCCCCCTCCACCGCCACCGCCACCGCCACCGTTGAACAGGCAACCCGCCAGCAGGCCCACCACGAGAGCGGAAAGAAGTCGCGACAGAACATTCGTCATGGGAATTCCCCGATAGGTGATCGCGCTCGCCGGGCGATCCCGGACGAGCCGCGGCAATCTATCGGGGAACCTCGATGCGAGGTCCTGTCGTTCGGCCTTGCTCCTACTGAGTCACGTGCACGTAACCCATGCACCCGACCGACAACAAGCGGTCACCCACCTTCGTGTACGAGGCCACGCCCAGCGAGTGGTAGTTCGACGCGAACGCCGCAACCGACCCCAGCGACAACACCCGCGCGATCGAGCTGCGTTGCGCCATCGCTTCCTTGACCTTGAGCCGATGGCGCTCCGGCGAAGGGTTGAACACGAACGCCGCCGCCACGACGGCCGCGGTGATGACGATGGGTGCGAGGGTGGATCGGGACCTGGCCATTCTTTTCATGCCTCCTTCAGCTGGTAGCGCAGCTCAGCAAAACCGGAGCCTACCTGACGCACCGAGAGCAACTGCCACGGCGGGCTCGTGACCCGACGCGGGAACAGCGGCTTGCCCTTGCCGAGCGTGACCGATGCGACCTGGATGATCGCTTCGTCGAGCAGGCCCGCATCATGGAACTGGCCCGCCAGGTCTCCACCGCCCACGATCCAGAGATTCTTGCCCCCTGCGGCCTGCGCCATTGCCGCATGCACGACTCGCACATCGCCTTGGACAAAACGGATGTCCGCGCCTGTCACCTGCGGCAATTGGCGATGCGTGAACACCCACGTGGGCTGCGAGTACGGCCACGCGGAGCCGGTCTCCTCAGCGACCTTGCTCGCGTGGCGAAGCATCCACTCGTAGGTCGAAGCGCCCATCGCCAGCGCACCCACCTGCGCGATGAACTCGGGATAGCTGGTGTCGTTGACGTTGCCGAGCGGAAACAGCCAGTCGAGCGAGTCGTCCTCGGTGGCGATGAAGCCGTCGAGGCTGGTGGCGGTGAAGTACTGGGTCTTCATGGACCCGCTCACACGCGAAGCAGGCCGCGGAAGCCGCGCGCCGCGTAGTACGACTGGGCGCCGTTGTGATAGACGAAGACCTTGCCGTAGCGCCTGTCGCAGAACAGCGAGCCTCCCAGCGCCCGCACATCGGCCGGCGTCCGGATCCAGCTGGAGGTCTTGGCATCGAACTCACCGAGCTGCTGCAGCTCGCGGTACTGATCTTCCGTCAGCAGCTCGATGCCCATGTCTGCGGCGGCCTCGACCGCGCTGCCCTGCGGCTTGTTCTCCTTGCGTGAATCGAGCGCTTCGCGGTCGTAGCAGAGGCTCCTGCGCCCGGCCGGGGACTCGGCGGAGCAGTCGCAGAAGAGGAGGCCGGACTGGTCGTCGCCGCCGATCACATCCGGTTCGCCGCCGGTGCTTTCCATCGCGTGGAGCGACTTCAGGGCCGCGGGGTTGGTTTCGAGCCTGGCTTGCACCTTGGCCCACGCGACGCCCTGGTGCCGGGGCATGTTTGCTTCGAAGCGTGCCTTCAGGGTTTGCAGGAGCTTGTCTCGGTCTTGTGTTTTCATGGGCGTTGCCGCGTGGTCGACGAGTGAGGCGACATTCTCGCCCGTCAACTCCCCGGCGCCCGAAGGGGTGGGTGTCAGGGCAGCCGCTCGGCCTTCGCCCCGCAGGTGTGGATCCCCAGCACCCGGTAGGCCGGACAGAACCGCAGCAGCCCGGTAGCCAGCGGCACCAGGCCGACCAGGCCCCAGGCGCCGATGACGCCGGCGGCGAAAAGGGCGATCAGGATCAGGCCTGCGGCGATCCGCAGCAGCTGGTCCAGGCGGCCGACGTTGGTCTGCATGAGCTCTCTCCTTGAGGCGCGATGGCGCTCCTTCACGATAGGCCGCCGCGCCGGGCTCGCCTTGAGGAGGATCAACCCTCTGGGAGATCCGCCAATCGCCCCCATATGGGAAGGACCAAGGAGATCCTTCATGAAGCGACTGTCCTTCAAGCGCCGCAACAGTGCCCGCCACTGGGTGGGCGACGGCTTTCCGGTGCGCAGCGCCTTCTCGTACGACGATGCGGCCGAGCAGCTCTCGCCATTCCTGCTGCTCGACCATGCGGGACCGGCCACGTTCGACGCCACCTCCAAGCGCCGCGGCGTGGGCCGGCACCCGCACCGCGGTTTCGAGACCGTCACCATCGTCTACGACGGCGAGGTGGAGCACCGCGATTCCGCGGGCGGCGGCGGCTCCATCGGGCCCGGCGACGTGCAGTGGATGACGGCCGGGGCCGGGATCATCCACGAGGAGTACCACGGCACCGAGTACGCCACACGCGGCGGACCGTTCGAGATGATCCAGCTGTGGGTGAACCTGCCCGCGCGGGACAAGATGACGCCCCCGGGCTACCAGGGCATCACGAGCGCGCAGATCCCGAGCGTGGAGCTGCCGGACGGCGCGGGCACGGTGCGCGTGATCGCGGGCCGGTTCGGGGACGCGGAGGGCCCTGCCCGCACGTTCAGCCCGGTGAACCTGTGGGACGTGCGGCTGCGGGCCGGGCACCGCGCCGAGTTCAAGGTGCCGGACGGCCACACGACCGCACTGTTCGTGCTGCGTGGCAGCGCCCGCGTCGGCGACGACGGCGTGGGCGAGGCCGAGCTCGCGGTACTCGAGCGCGAGGGCGACACCTTCGCGATCGAAGCGGTCGAGGACGTCACGCTGCTGGTGCTGGGCGGCGAGCCGCTCAACGAGCCGGTGGTCGGCTACGGCCCGTTCGTGATGACCTCGCAGCAGGAGATCGCGCAGGCATTCGCCGACTTCCAGGCGGGTCGGATGGGGCGCGTCGGTTAAGCAGCGAGAGCGGCGACCACCGCGTCGCCCATCTCGCGGGTGCCGACGCGTTCGCAGCCTGGCTGGTGGATGTCGCCGGTGCGCAGCCCTTTGGCCAGCACCGCCCGCACGGCGGCCTCCACCTTCCCCGCCTCGGCTTCGAGGCCGAAGGACAGCCGCAGCATCAGGGCCATCGAGAGGATGGCCGCGAGCGGGTTGGCCAGGTTGCGGCCGGCGATGTCCGGCGCGGTGCCGTGCACCGGTTCGAACAGGCCGAACCGGCCCTCGCCCATCGACGCCGACGGCAGCATGCCGATCGAGCCGGTGAGCATCGCCGCCGCGTCGGACAGGATGTCGCCGAAGATGTTGCCCGTGACCATCACGTCGAACTGCAGCGGCGCGCGCACCAGCTGCATGGCCGCCGCGTCGACGAACTGGTGGGTGAGTTCCACGTCGGGATAGTCGCGGCCCACGCGCGTGACCACCTCGCGCCACAGCTGGCTCACCTCCAGCACGTTGGCCTTGTCGACCGAACACAGCCTGCGGCGGCGCGTGTGCGCGGTGCGGAACGCGACGTGCGCGATGCGCTCCACTTCGCCCACGCTGTAGCTCATGGTGTTGTACCCGGTGCGCTGCGCGCCCTCGCCGCGGAAGCCGCGCGGCTCGCCGAAGTACACGTCGCCGGTCAGCTCGCGCAGGATCAGCACGTCCAGGCCGCGGATCACCTCGGGCTTGAGCGTGGAGGCACCGATCAACTCGGGGAGGAGCACCGCGGGGCGAAAGTTCGCGAACAGGCCGAGCTGCTTGCGCAGGCGCAGCAGGCTCGCGCCCGGCCGCATCGCATAGGGAATCTCCTCGTCGCCCGGCATGCCCGCGGCGCCGAACAGGATGGCGTCGACGCGGCCCGCGATCTCGGCCGTGGCGGCGGGCAAGGGGTCGCCCGCGCTGTCGATGCCGGCCTGGCCGATGGGGGCCTCCACCAGTTCCAGCGGTCGCGACTTGCCGAGCACGGCCTTCAGCACCTTCACCGCTTCGGCGGTCACTTCCGGGCCGATGCCGTCGCCGGCGAGCACTGCTACTTTCATGCGTTCATCCTTTTCTCGTGGTCCTCGATGGCCGGCAGCAGGCCCATCGTGTAGTCGATCTCGTCCAGGCCTTCGAGCAGGCAATGGCGCGCGAAGCCGTCGATGCGGAATTCCTGCGGCGGCAGGCCCGGCGCCTCGACCACCTGCCGCTCCAGGTCCACCTTCACGCGCGCGCCGGGCGGCTGCCGCAGCGCCGACTGGATCGCCCGCACGGCGTCGGCGGGCAGGACGACGGGCAGCAGCCCGTTCTTCAGCGCGTTGCCGAAGAAGATGTCGCCGAAGCTGGGTGCGATAACGGCGCGATAGCCGCCGTCCACCAGCGCCCACACGGCGTGCTCGCGCGACGAGCCGCAGCCGAAGTTGTCGCCGGCGACCAGGATGCGAGCGCCGGCGTAAGCGGGGTCGTTCAACACGAATTCCGGCCGGGGCTTGCCTTCGCCGTCGCGGCGCGCGTCCAGGAACAGCCAGGCCCCGAAATCATTCGCGCGCGGCTTCTGGATGAACCGCGCCGGGATGACCTGGTCGGTGTCGATGTTGGCGGACTCCATCGGCGCCGCCACGGCGTCCACGATTCGCAGAGGTTCCATGCTCAGGCTCCCTCGAGTTCGCGCACGTCGGTGATGCGGCCGCTCACCGCGGCGGCGGCCGCCATCGCGGGGCTCATCAGGTGGGTGCGTGAACCCGGTCCCTGGCGTCCGCGGAAATTGCGATTCGAGGTGGACGCGCAACGCTGCCCCGGCGCCACCTGGTCGCCGTTGGTGCCCAGGCACATCGAGCAGCCGGCGTGGCGCCACTGGAAGCCTGCGTCGATGAATACCCGGTCCAGCCCTTCGGCTTCGGCCTGTTGCCGCACCAGCCCCGAGCCGGGAACGACCCAGGCCTCGACGCCTTCGGCCACGCGGCGTCCGCGCACCACGCCCGCGGCGCTGCGCAGGTCCTCGATGCGGCCGTTGGTGCACGAGCCGATGAACACGCGGTCCACCGGCAGGCCCGCCAGCGGCTGCCCGGCCCGCAGGCCCATGTAGTCGAGCGCGCGCTGCCATTCCTCGCGCCGCTCCGGGGCCACGCTGCCCGCCTCGGGCACGCGGCCGGACACGGGTGCGGCGTCCTGCGGGCTGTTGCCCCAGGTCACCATCGGTTCGATGCTCGAAGCGTCGAGGCGCACCTCGCGGTCGAAGGCGGCGCCCTCGTCGGAGCGCAGCTCCCGCCAGCCGGCCACCGCGCGATCCCAAGCCGCGCCTTGCGGCGCGTACGGCCGGCCACGCATCCATTCGAAGGTGACCTCGTCGGGCGCGATCATCCCGGCGCGCGCACCGGCCTCGATGCTCATGTTGCAGACCGTCATGCGGCCTTCCATGCTCAGCGCGCGCATCGCTTCGCCCGCGTACTCGATCGCATGCCCAGTGGCTCCAGCCGCGCCGATGCGCGCGATGACGGCGAGGATCAGGTCCTTGGCCGTGATGCCCGCGCGCAAGCGGCCGTCCACCGTGATTCGGAGCGTCTTCGGCTTGCGCTGCCACAGCGTCTGCGTGGCCAGCACATGCCCCACCTCGGAAGCACCGATGCCGAAGGCCAGCGCGCCCAGCGCGCCGTGGGTCGAGGTGTGGCTGTCGCCGCACACCAGCAGCATGCCGGGCAGCGTGAGGCCCTGCTCGGGACCGACGACGTGCACGATGCCCTGACGCTCATCGTCCAGGCCGAAAAAGCGGATGCCCGCGGCGCGGCTGTCGTCGCGCAGCGCATCGGCCATGGCCCGCTTCTCCGGATCGGCCACGTCGTCCAGGTTGCGCGACTGCGTAGGCACGTAGTGGTCGGGCGTGGCGAAGGCCAGGTCGGGCCGGCGCACCTTCAGGCCGCGCTGGCGCAGCATCTCGAAGGCGGGCGCCGAGCCGTCCTGCACCAGGTGGCGGTCGACGTACAGCAGGCACTGGCCGTCGTCGCGCACCGTGACGACGTGGCGCGACCAGATCTTGTCGAACAGCGGTTCAGGTGCGGTCATTCGAGGCGGGCACCCGAAGCCTTGACGATGCTCTCGTAACGCTTGATCTCGGAGGCGATGAAGTTGCCGAAGTCCTCCGGCGTGCCGCCGCCGATCTCGGCGCCGAAGTCGACCATGCGCTTCTGGAAGTCGGGCGACTTGAGCACCGCGTTGGCTTCGGCGTTGAGCTTGTCGAGCACCGGCTTGGGCAGCCCGGCGGGCGCCATCAGGCCGTACCAGGACGAGGCGTAGATGCCCGGCAGCCCTTCCTCGTCGAAGGTCGGCACGTTCGGCAGCGCGGGATTGCGCTTCTTCGACGCGACGGCCAGCGCGCGCATCTTGCCGCCGGCGATGAAGGGCAGGCAGGTCGTGGTGTCCAGCATCAGCGACACGTGGCCGGCCACCACGTCGGCCTCGGCCGGCGCCGTGCCCTTGTACGGGACATGCAGCAGGTCGACCTTCGCGACCTGCATGAACTGCACGGCGGCCAGGTGCTGCGAGGAGCCGACTCCGCCCGACGCGTAGTTGAGCTTGCCGGGATTGGCCTTGGCGAAATCCACCACGTCCTTCACCGTCTTGAACGGCGAGTTCGCGGGCACCACCAGGATGTTGGGCACCGAGGAGACGTAGACGATGGGCGTGAAGTCCTTCAGCGGATCGAAGCCGAGCCGGCCGTACAGGTGCACGTTCACCGCGTTCGGGCTGATCGAGCCCATGAGCAGGTTGTAGCCGTCCGCCTTCATGCGCGTGGCCATCTCGGTCCCGATGTTGCCGCCGGCGCCGCCGCGGTTGTCGATGACGATGGGCTGCCCCAGCCGCTGCGCCAAAGGCTCCGAGATCATCCGCGCCGTGGTGTCCACGCCGCCGCCCGGTGGCCAGGGCACCATGAGCTTGATCGGCTGGCTGGGATAGGCGCCTTGCGCGCCGGCGCCGGTGGCCGCGGCGAGCAGGAGCGCCGCCAGGCAGGCATGCAGTTTTTTCAGCATCGTCGTCTCCATGCGGTCTGTCGCCGCTGCACCGGATGCTATGGACGGCGCCCCGGCCGGGCAACGACAATAAAGGCATGGGCGGCATGAGGAAACCTCATGCCTGCCCGCTCCCCATGAGCCGACGCCTGCCCCCTCTCAACGCCGTCCGCGCCTTCGAGGCCGCGGCGCGCGCGGGCAACTTCACGCGCGCCGCGCAGGAACTCTTCGTCACGCAG
>Ga0247819_10000697_pt1 | contig 18943 bp, 20 predicted proteins | sample 13C_Xylose_Day6_FD_193428 | JGI IMG/M metagenome (GOLD analysis project Ga0247819, IMG submission 193428) | Soil microbial communities from agricultural site in Penn Yan, New York, United States - 13C_Xylose_Day6 | ecosystem: Environmental > Terrestrial > Soil > Agricultural land | place: USA...
GTCAAGGCCCCGGTCGCCGGCGTCATTTCCGCCAAGAACGCCAAGATCGGTGCGATCGCCAATGGCAGCGGCGAACCGCTGTTTGCGATGATCCGCGATGGCGCGATCGAGATGAAAGCGGATGTCCCCGAAGCCGACATCATCAAGCTTGCCGTCGGCCAGCCGGCGACGATCACGCTTGCCGGCGGGAACACCAAGGTCGAGGGCGCCATCCGCCTGATCGCCCCGACGGTCGATCCCGTTTCCCGGCTCGGCACCGTGTTCATCAGCCTCAAGGACACCGCCAAGGCACGCTCCGGCATGTATGCCAGCGCCATCATCACCGCCGAAGAGAAAACAGCTGTCGTTCTGCCGCAAACGGCGGTTACCAATGAGAACGGCAAGACCATCGTGCGCAAGGTCGACAACGGTGTGGTCAACATCATCCCGGTGACGACCGGCATCTCCGATGGCAAGTTCGTCGAGGTGGTCGAGGGGTTGAAGGCCGGCGAAGAGGTTGTCGCCAGGGCCGGCGCCTATGTGCGCGACGGCGACCGCATCAACCCCGTCAAACCAGCGCAACCAGCGACCAACTGACAGGAACCGTGACCATGAACTTCTCAGCCTGGTCCATCCGAAATCCGATCGCTCCGATCCTCGCCTTCTTCGTGCTGCTGGTGCTCGGCTATCAGTCGTTCTTCAGCCTGCCGATCACCCGCTTCCCCAACATCGACGTGCCGATCGTGTCGATCAGCGTGGCGCAGAGCGGTGCCTCGCCGGCCGAACTCGAAACCCAGGTCACCAAGGAAATCGAGGACGCGGTCGCCAGCGTCACCGGCGTCGACCATATCCAGTCGACGATCAACGACGGCACATCGACCACGGCCGTGATCTTCCGTATGGAAGTACCCACGACCCAGGCCGTCCAGGACGTCAAGGACGCCATCGACCGCATCCGCGGCGACCTGCCCACCTCGATCGAAGAGCCCATCGTCTCCAAGGTCGACGTCGAAGGCCAGGCGATCCAGAGCTTCTCCGTCTCTGCACCGGGCATGTCGCTGGAAGAACTCTCGTGGTTCGTTGACGACGTCATCAAGCGCGAAATTCAGGGCAAGAGCGGCATCGGCCGGGTCGATCGCTACGGCGGTGCCGACCGCGAGGTTCGCGTCGAGCTTAGCGAGGACAAGCTGAATTCGCTGGGGATCACCGCCGCCGACGTCAATGGCCAGCTTCGACGCATGAACATGGACCTGGGCTCCGGCCGCGGTCAGGTGGGCGGCAGCGAACAGGCGATCCGTACGCTCGGCGACGCCCGCAATGTCGACCAGCTTGCCAACACGATGATCTCGGTGCCAAGCGGTCGCTTCGTGCGTCTTTCCGAACTCGGCACCGTGACCGATACCTATGAGGAGCCCCGCTCCTTTTCGCGCTTCAACGGCAATCCCGGCGTCACCTTCGCGGTCTTCCGGGCCAAGGGTGCCAGTGAAGTCAGCGTTGCCGAAACCGTTGCCAAGTCGCTGGAAAAGATCCGCGCGGCCAACCCTGACGTCACCATCGAGATGGTCGACGATTCCGTCTACTTCACCTACGGCAACTATGAAGCGGCCCTGCATACGCTGATGGAAGGCGCACTGCTTGCCGTCATCGTCGTCATGCTGTTCCTGCGAAACTGGCGCGCCACGCTGATTTGCGCCGTCGCCCTGCCGCTCTCGGCGGTACCGACCTTCTGGGTCATGGAACTGCTCGGCTTCTCGCTCAATCTCGTCAGCTTCCTGGCGCTGACGCTGGCGACCGGCATTCTCGTCGATGACGCGATCGTCGAGATCGAGAACATCGAGCGGCATATCCATATGGGCAAGTCGCCCTATCGGGCGGCGATCGAAGCAGCAGACGAAATCGGCCTTGCGGTTATCGCGACCACGTTCACGATCATCGCGGTGTTCATACCGGTGTCGTTCATGCCGGGCATCGTTGGCCAGTACTTCATCCAGTTCGGCCTGACTGTCGCCGTCTCGGTGTTCTTCTCGCTGCTGGTTGCACGGCTGATCACGCCCGTCATGGCCGCCTATCTGATGCGTCCATCCAAACTTGATGGACATCATCTCGAAGACGGCTACCTGATGCGCAAGTATACGCGCCTGGTTCATGCAACCACGAAGCGCTGGTACATGCGCTACCTAACGGTGCTCATCGCCATCGGCGTCACCGTGGCCTCCATGGCCGCGCTGTTCCTGTTCGTGCCCGGCGGCTTCCTGCCCCCGGACGACACGTCGCGCGTCAGCCTCTCCGTCGAACTGGCCCCGGATGCCATGCTCGAAGACACGGACCGCACGACCGCGCAGATCTATGAGAGGGTCAAGGACCTCGAGGGCGTGGACAGCGTCTTCGTGCTCGGCGGTGCCTCACCCAAGGGCGACCTGGAACTGCGCCGGGCTACCGTGACGGTGCTGCTGGAAAAGCGCGACCACTCGCTTCTCAACAAGATCGTCAACGACGTCATTGGCGGCCTGCCGGTCATCGGCCAATACCTGCCGAAGCTTGAGCCAGATGGCCGCATCATTCCTCAGGCCCAGATCGAAAAGGAAATCTTTGCCCGCGTCCGGGATATTCCGGACGTCCGGGTCATCAAGCTCAACGACCGCGGTGAGCGAGAGCTGTCCTTCAACCTGCTCTCGAACAACGAGACGGATCTGGACCAGGCCGTTGCAATTCTCGAAGCCAAGCTGCGCAGCGATCCACTCCTGGCCAATGTCAGCCCTGACGGCGCCCTGCCCCGTCCAGAGTTGCAGATCCGTCCGCGTGACGAGCAGATGTCACGCCTTGGCATTACCACCGCGCAAATCTCGGAAGTCATCCGTGTTGCCACAATCGGCGATATCGACGCGGCGCTGACGAAGATTGCCCTCGATGGTCGGCTCATACCGATCCGCGTCCAGATCAACCGTGACTTCCGCACGGATATCGCCGCGATCCGCAACCTGAAGATCCAGACCGCTTCGGGCTTGACGGTGCCGCTGTCGAGCGTTGCCGATATCAACTATTCAGAAGGCCCGAGTTCGATCAAACGTTACGATCGCAACCGTGTCGTTGCACTTGGCGCCGATCTCCCGATCGGCGTGGCGCTGAACACCGCCTCTGCACGGTTCGAGCAGATTGCAAACGATGCCGAGATGCCGAGCACGGTTCAACTCCTCAAGAGCGGTGACGCCGAGGTCGAGGAGGAGATGCAGGAAAGCTTCGTCAATGCCATGCTGCTCGGCCTGATGCTGGTGCTGGTGGTGCTGATCCTGCTGTTCAAGGATGTGATCCAGCCCTTCACCATCCTGTTCTCGCTGCCGCTTGCCATGGGCGGTGTCGCTGCCGGCCTGATCCTGACGCAGAACTCGCTGTCGATGCCGGTTCTGATCGGTATCCTCATGCTGATGGGCATCGTCACCAAGAACGCGATCCTGCTGGTCGATTTCGGTATCGAGATGATGCACCACGGCATGGATCGCACGCAGGCAATGATCGAAGCGGGCCGCAAGCGCGCCCGCCCGATCATCATGACCTCGATCGCCATGTCGGCGGGCATGCTGCCCTCAGCACTCGGCGTCGGCGAAGGTGGTTCGTTCCGGGCGCCGATGGCGATCGCGGTCATCGGCGGCATCATCGTCTCGACGATCCTCAGCCTCGTCGTGGTACCGTCCTTCTTCCTGATCATGGATGATCTGTCGCGCCTGCTCGCCTGGATCTTCGGCCGCCTCGTCGGCAAGAAGGACGAGGAAAACCTGCCGCTCGACCGCGAGGCGTTGACCGAATTCGTCAACGACCAGGGCAAGACGATCGAGGGCCTGGAAGAGCGCCTGAAAACGATTGAGGACGGGCAGTCGAAAGGCAAGCAAACGGGCAAGGTAATCAATCATCCGGCGCTCGCTGCCGAATAGTGGCCAAAAATCACCTGAAAATCGGGCCCGCACCCACCGGTGCGGGCTTTTTTGTGAGAATTGTTTGATCGAGGTCAATTGACGTTTCAAAAGCCCGGTTACCCTGACACCAGAGCATTTCCAGGAAAGTGCGAAGCAGCTTTTCGTCGGGAGATGCGTAAAAACGGGGAGCAAGAGCGTTTTCGTGCTCCTTCTAAGGCGGAAACGCTCTAGACTTTACCTCAGGGCCGGTGTGATGAAGACCTTGCGATTGAACTCGAATGACAGAGCGGTGCTGCTGGGCTCCCGCTTCTTCGAGAAGCTGTCACCGACAGCATCCGATGCCGTTCTCGAAGGCGCCGTCGTAACGAACCACGAAGAACACGACATTCTGTTTCATCAGGACGAACCCATTGACAGCGTCTTCTGCGTCCTGTCCGGCCTTGTGCGCGTCTACCGGCTCGGCAAGGATGGGCGCGAGGCCGACATCGCCGTCTTTCCAAAGGGTGAGCTCTTCGGTGAAAGCGCCATGTTCCTCGGGCACCGCGCCACCGCCAACGCACAGGCCATCGGGTCCTCGACCATCGCCCGCCTCGACAGCCGCAATCTGCGCAAGCTCGCCGAGCAGCATCCGGATATTGCCCAGGCGCTGATGGAGCTGCTCTGCCGTCATGGCCAGATGGCCGAGGACTGCCTGGCAGAGGATCGTCTTCTGACGGCGCCACAGCGGGTCGCGAGCTACATCCTCGGTCACTGCCCGGATGGCTCGACGACCTTCTCGTTCCGGCTGCCGTTCCAGAAGAATGTGCTGGCGGGCAAGCTGGGCCTGGCGCCAGAGGCGCTGTCGCGGGCCTTTTCGGCTCTTCGCCGCTCCGGCGTCACCGTTAAAGGACGCATGATCGAGATCCACGACCGTCAGGCGCTGGAACGGTTCTAGAGCATTTCCAGGAAAAGTGCGAAGCGGTTTTCCGTCCGGAAATGCGTAAAAACAAAGAGATAGAGCGTTTGTGCGGTTCCGTCTAAATCGGAAGCGCTCTAGCTAGCGGTCGCAGCAGGCCACAACGCAAAAGCGGAATCTCGTCGCCCACGATCACGAAGGACGACCATTCCTCCCTGTGGCCCCGGCTCGACCCAGGCGCTACCTCGAGCTAAGCCCGCCATGCAGCGTCAGGAAATCGACGATCCGGTTGACGCCGTCGCCGCGTTTCATGTCGGTGAAGACAAAGGGCTTTTCCGCCCGCATCCGGGTCGCGTCACGATCCATGACGTCGAGGTCGGCGCCGACATAGGGCGCCAGATCCCGCTTGTTGATGACAAGCAGGTCAGATTTGGTGATGCCCGGCCCGCCCTTGCGCGGGATTTCCTCGCCCTGGCAGACGGAGATGACATAGATCGTCAGGTCGGCCAGATCAGGCGAGAAGGTGGCGGCCAGATTGTCGCCGCCGGATTCGATGAAGACGATATCGAGATCGGGAAAGCGACGGTTGAGATCGGCGATTGCCTGCAAGTTGATTGTCGCATCCTCGCGGATAGCCGTGTGCGGGCATCCGCCGGTCTCGACGCCGACGATGCGGTCCGACGGCAGCGCCTGCATGCGCACCAGCGCTTCGGCATCTTCCTTGGTGTAGATGTCGTTGGTCACGACCGCGACCGAGTAATTCTCCCGCATCGCCTTGCAGAGCTTGTCCGTCAGCGCCGTCTTACCCGAACCGACAGGCCCGCCGATGCCGACACGCAGGGGACCATTCTTCGATGCCATGTGACGTTCCTTTCTAGAGCATTTCCAGGAAAAGCGTGAAACCTTCTCCGCTAGGAAACGCGTAAAAACAAAGAGATAGAGCGTTTCCACGTCTCCGTCCGAACTGGAAACGCTCTATGGCCGCGCACGCTTACGAGCGGAACAGCCGCGAATGCAGGGTCTCGTGTCTGAGAGATGAAATATCGGCTGCGATCGTGGCCGAGCCAAGGTCTTCCAGCGATGCGGCGCTCGCCTTTCGCGCCACTGCAGCGATGGTCGGCTCAAGGGCTGCGATCAGCCCGACGCCGTCACGTTGGCCGGTGACGCCGCAGCGAATGGCCACCGATACGGCATTGGATACGGACGCATGCAGATAGGCGGCAATCGCCGGCTCGAGGCCTGTGGCGTGGGCACCCGCAACCGCACCGACGGCGACCGGATAGGCGGTTCTTTCTCCCAGCCGATCGAGCACGGTGTGCGGCCAATGCCGCGCTGCCGCCAGAAAGGCTTCGCCCTGCAGCATGGTTTCCATGTGCCGTTCGCAACTTGCCGCCATCGCCTCGGCAAGCTCGATCACGGATTGAAGCTGCACCGGCTCGCCGAAACCGCGATAGGCTTCGCCAAGCAGCACCGCATCGTTCCAGCCGGATCCGTGGCAAAGAAGCGTCTCCAGCCACAGCCGCAGGCTCTCGATATCGCTGACATGGCCATCGTGAACTGCCTGCTCCAACCCGTTCGAATAGGAGAAGGCGCCGACCGGGAAAGCCGGCGACAGCCAGGTCACGAGGCGAAGCAGCGCCTGCGTGTCGACCCGTTCAGCCATGGTGATGGTGGTGGCCGTGATCGTGGCCTCCGGCCGCGTGATAAGCGCCGCGCAGCGGATGGAACGGCTCGGAGATTTCGACGACCGCCGCCCCCAGCCCCTCAAGCATCGCCCGAATGACCGGATCGCGGGAAATCAGGATGCGGCCTGTCTCGATCTGCGCCGGGAGGTGGCGATTGCCCAGATGCCAGGCCAGTTCGACGAGATGCAACGGGTCGCGCGGACGGATCTCGTAAAGCGCTTCGGATGCCGCAACGATGCGGATATGACCGCCACCCTCGAGCACCAGCAGGTCGCCGTCGGCCAGCATCACCGCTTCCTTCAGGTCAAGCATGACGACATCGTCGTTTTCGAGATGCAGCAGCTTGCGGCGCAGATGCCGCGCATCGTGGGCCAAGGTGATGCTGTGCAACGGCGCCTCGTCCCTGGGTCCGGGCGAAAGTACCTCGGTCGACCGATAGGGCATCTCAGAGCACCTCGACCTTTTCCGGGTGCACGAGCTCGATGCGCGCTTCGACCAGCAGATCCGCCGTCGCGACCTGGAACGCCTTCAGATGCGGCTCGGCAAAATGGGCGTCGACCGCGGCCTTGTCCTGCCAGGTTTCGACAAACACCAGCGCGTCGGGATCGGCAGGCTTTTGATAGAGCTCGTAGCTGATGCAGCCTGCCTCCCGCCGCGTTCCTTCGATCAGGGGCTCGGCCAGCGTCAGGATTTCCACGCCCTTGCCCGGGTGCGCCGTCAGATATGCAATAATGTAAACCATTGAACCCTCGACATCTTTTCTGCCTGGCACTGTAGCAAGAAAAAACCCCGGCGCTAGCACCGGGGTTTCAAAAATCGATCCGTCGTCAGCCGGATCAGGCTGCGAGCTTCTGCGACTTCAGCGTCTCGAGAATGTTCTGCGGCGAGGAAACGCCGTAGGGATCGCTGTCGCAATTGTCGGAGTAGCCTTCCTCTTCGAACCACTGTTCGACGACACCGTTGTTGACAACGGCAGCATAGCGCCAGGAGCGCATGCCGAAGCCGAGATTATCCTTGGCGACGAGCATGCCCATCTTGCGGGTGAACTCGCCCGAGCCATCGGGGATCAGCTTGACGTTCTCGAGGCTCTGCGACTTGCCCCAGGCGTTCATCACGAAGGCGTCGTTGACCGAGATGCAGTAGATTTCGTCAACGCCTTCGGAGCGGAACTCGGCCGTCAGCTTTTCGAAGTCGGGCAGCTGGAAGGTCGAGCAGGTGGGCGTGAAGGCGCCCGGCAGCGAAAACAACACGACACGCTTGCCGGCGAAGTAATCGTCGGAGGAAACGTCGTGCCAACGGAACGGGTTGGAGCCGCCGACGGCTTCATCGCGAACGCGGGTGCGGAACGTTACGGAGGGTACTTTTCTGCCGAGCATGGTCATCTCCTTCAGTGCAGGCACTCGATTGCGAGCGGCCTTGGGAGAACAGTCGCGATCGAGGAAAATATCAGCTCGTTTCCTACCGGAAATTCCGCTGCGGTGCAGCACGAAAGGCGTCGATTCACACCCGCGCATGGCAGACATGCGACAAGCGCATGCCTGTGGCGATCCCGAACCGGCGCGGACAATGTCTCAGTTGTGTAGCCGCAGGGACAGGCCAAGAGTGGAAGGCAAGGGATTCCAGAACCCCGTCTGCAGTCCGGCTTCTCTCAATGCCCGCGCCGTCCAGGTGTTGCATCCAAACAGTGCATTGAAGCTGCCCTCCGCCTCAAAGAAGCGGTCGGCATAACCATAGGAAAAGCCCTCGATCGGAAAGACGGCGCCGCCGTTCCTGGCAAAGCTTCCGGAGATGAACGTCATCAGCTTCTCGAACTCGGCGCGCTTGAGGTCAACGCTCGTAACCGACGGCTGGGGTTCGACGATCGCCCCGGCAATATCGACATGCATAACGGAACGGTCGAGCGCCAGCGCCCTCAAGACCGGCATTGGCTTCAGCTCCGACCATGTCGGCGTTTCCAGGTAGAACGAGCGGCCACCCCAGCCGAAGATCAGCCATCGCGCCTCCGGGTGATCCAGAGGCACGCCTGCCTCGCCGGCGAAGGCAAACCGCGTCCGCGTCTCGTCATTGAGGGGAATGGCGATATCGGTGTGGATCGGACTGGCGAGGATCAGGACGCGTTCGCCGGCAACAGCCGGCTCAACCGCAGCGGCCGTGGCCGTCTTCGGCAACAGCGGTCGCGGCACGACCATCCCGAGGACGACTGCCAGGACAAGACCCGACACCCCGTAGGCGGTCCACTTGAAGGCCCGCCAGCTACCGCTTTTTCGAGACAAAATCGTTTGCCGCTCAGAACAGGAAATAACGCTGCGCCATCGGCAGAACCGTCGCCGGCTCGCAGGTGAGGAGCTCGCCATCGGCCCGCACTTCGTAGGTCTCCGGATCGACCTCGACATGCGGCGTCAGGTTGTTGTGGATCATCGATGCCTTGCCGATGCCGCCGCGGGTGTTCTTGACGGCGACGAGCTGTTTGGCAACGCCGAGCCTGGCCGCCAACCCGCCATCGAGCGAGGCCTGCGAGACGAAGGTGACGGAGGAGTTCGTGCGGCTCTTGCCATAGGCGCCGAACATCGGCCGGTAGTGCACCGGCTGCGGCGTCGGGATCGAGGCGTTGGGGTCGCCCATCGGTGCTGCGGCGATCGTTCCGCCGATCAGCACCATGTCGGGCTTGACGCCGAAGAAGGCCGGTTTCCAGAGGACGAGGTCGGCGCGCTTGCCGACTTCGAGCGAACCGATCTCATGGCTGAGGCCATGGGCGATCGCCGGGTTGATGGTGTATTTGGCGATATAGCGTTTGACCCGGAAATTGTCGTTGTCGCCGGTTTCCTGCGGCAGCGCACCGCGCTGGCGCTTCAACTTGTCGGCCGTCTGCCAGGTGCGGATCGCCACCTCGCCGACGCGGCCCATCGCCTGGCTATCGGACGAGATGATCGAGAACGCACCGATATCGTGCAGGATGTCTTCGGCGGCGATCGTCTCCTTACGGATCCGGCTTTCGGCAAAGGCGATATCCTCGGGGATCGACGGCGACAGGTGATGGCAGACCATCAGCATATCCAGGTGCTCGGCCAGCGTGTTCTTGGTGTAGGGTCGGGTCGGGTTGGTCGACGACGGAATGACGTTCGGCTGGCCGCAGATCTTGATGATATCCGGCGCATGGCCGCCACCCGCCCCTTCCGTGTGGAAGGCATGGATCGTGCGGCCCTTGATCGCCGCGATCGTGTCCTCGACGAAACCGCTCTCGTTCAACGTGTCGGTGTGGATCATCACCTGCACATCGTACTCGTCGGCAACACCAAGGCAGCAGTCGACGGCAGCCGGCGTCGAGCCCCAATCCTCGTGCAGCTTCAGCGAGGTCGCGCCCGCAAGCACCATCTCGACCAGCGCGGCGGGCAGCGAGGCATTGCCCTTGCCGGCAAAGGCAAGGTTCATCGGGAAGGCGTCCGCAGCCTCGATCATGCGGGCGAGATGCCAGGGCCCGGGCGTGCAGGTGGTCGCGAGCGTGCCATGCGCCGGCCCCGTGCCGCCGCCGAGCATGCAGGTGAGCCCGCTCATCAGCGCTTCCTCGATCTGCTGCGGGCAGATGAAGTGGATATGGCTGTCCATGCCGCCGGCGGTGACGATCTTGCCCTCGCCGGCGATCACCTCGGTGCCCGGACCGACGATGATCGTCACGCCAGGCTGCATATCGGGATTGCCGGCCTTGCCGATCGCCGCGATGCGCCCGTCCTTCAGCCCGATATCCGCCTTGACGATGCCCCAGTGGTCGACGATCAGCGCGTTGGTGATCACGGTGTCGACCGCACCCGCCGCTCGCGTCACCTGGCTTTGGCCCATGCCGTCGCGGATCACCTTGCCGCCGCCGAACTTCACTTCTTCGCCATAGGTGGTGAAATCCTTCTCCACCTCGATGAACAGTTCCGTGTCGGCCAGCCGAACCTTGTCGCCGACCGTCGGGCCGAACATGTTGGCATAGGCCGCGCGCGACATTTTGTAGGGCATGGGTTCAGGCTCCTTGGGACAAGTCTGAAGAAGAAGGGGAAAGACGGCGAAGACGGCCCTCGGCCGCAAGTGCGTCGACGTACCGGCGCTCGGCGGCAAAGGGATGCCACTCCCAACCGACATGGCCGAAGCCAGCCAGAACGACCAGATCGTCGGCCGATGCAAAACCGGAAAGCACGTCGGCAATCACGACCATGCCGCTCGACGGCACGACATAAGGCGTGGGCGCGAACCGCGACAGATCCCGGTCCAGCTGCTCGTGCGCTGCGAGGGGGACGACCCGATGCACCCGGCCGGTCGCCGTTGTAAAACTCTCGAAACCGCAAGTGTAGTCGTCGCAGAAGTCGTCGAGATCCGGATGCGTTTCGGCCAGTGCCGCGCGCATGCCGGCAAACTTTTCAGCCGACCGAACGCTCCAGATCTCGCGTGCCTGCCGCACGGCGGCGCTGTTCTTCCAGCGCCCGCCACCAAGCATGGCAAGCGCCGGCCGGCCAGTATTGCAGACGGCGACGATATCGGTCCTCGCCCCGCCGGTGCCGACAGAACGGCAATCGTTGAAACGAATGACGACATCGGCCGTATCGATCGTTGCCGCAGCGCCTTCCGGCACTTCTCCATTCCCCACGATCATGATGGTGCGGCCAGACATCAGCGCTAGTTTTCCGTGGGCTCGAGCAGCTCTTTGAGTTCCGTGGTGCGGGCCGCAGTCAGCTGCGCCAGGCAGCCGGATACCAGCATCGGCTCCATCGATCCGCCGCGCGCTTCGAAGCCGGCAAGCTCGCACTGGCCGTCGCGGTAGCCGATCCAGGCGCGCTGCGCCTTCTTCAACGCCTCCTCCGCGCCGACATAGTCGGCGCTGATGTCACCCAGTTCCTTGTCCTTGGCCCGCATCGCCGCAACGGTCTGCTTGTAGACCGTGTTGAGTTCAGCGTCGGCCGCCTCATAATCCTTGTTGGAGCAGATGTTCATATCCGCCTGCGTCATTGCATTGGCGCAATCGACATCATCCTCCTGCGCCAGCGCGGGCATGGCCGCCAGCAGCAAGGCGCTCGCGATAAGCGTCGTTCGCATCATCATGCTCAAAGCTTTCCCATGACCTGCTGGCGGAAACCAAAAACCTCGCGCTTGCCCGAAAGCGGGATGAGCGTGACCTGTCTTTTCTGTCCCGGCTCGAAGCGGACGGCGGTGCCTGCGGGAATGTCCAGTCGTTTGCCATGGGCGGCACTGCGATCGAAGTCGAGCCCGGCATTGGTCTCGGCAAAGTGATAGTGGCTGCCGACCTGCACCGGCCGGTCGCCGGTATTGGAGACCTCGATCGTCACCGTCTCAAGCCCGTGGTTGAGTTCGATATCGCCGCTTGCGGCAATGATTTCCCCTGGGATCATCTGAGTTCCCTCTCCCTTGTCAGGCCGCGTCGACGTCGGCGCAGCCGAGCGGCTTCAGCACCCGTTCGGTCGATGCCGGATATTTCACAAGCAGCGCGGCCGGGCGTACCGGGCGCCGGGTAAACTCGCCGCCGCAGTTCGGGCAGGTGCCACCGAGCGTGCCTTCGACACAATCGACGCAAAAGGTGCACTCGAAGGTGCAGATCATCGCGTCGCGGCTCTCTGGCGGCAGATCCTTGTCGCAGCATTCGCAGTTCGGACGCAGTGCCAACATGTCTCAGCCTCCTCAGCGGATCGGTTCGTGCACAGTGACGAGCTTGGTACCGTCAGGGAAGGTCGCCTCCACCTGGATGTCGTGGATCATCTCCGCGATCCCCTCCATCACCTGTGCACGGGTGATCACATGGGCGCCCGCCTCCATCAGCTCCGCGACCGATCGGCCGTCACGCGCACCTTCGACAACGAAGTCAGTAATCAGCGCGATCGCCTCTGGATGATTAAGCTTGAGTCCGCGCTCCAGGCGGCGGCGGGCAACCATCGCAGCCATGGAAATCAACAGCTTGTCCTTTTCGCGCGGGGTAAGATTCATGCGTCGCCACCGGTTTGATTGTGGATTAGAGGACCCAGACTTTCGGCACTGTCTCTTGCTTGCGCAAGTGCGAAATGACCGGGATGAGGATTTTTCTGAGCGAGAAGCCGTCCGCGGCAGCAAAGCGCGCAACCAGCTTGTCGCGACCACCGAGCTTGATGTGGCTGACGCCCGCCCCCACTTGCGTTTCGAGGAGTGCGCGCAGCCGCGGCAGCAGCAATTCACAATCCGGTCCGGTGTAGAACAGCGTCGCAAATGCCACGCTGCCGCCGAGCACTGCAGTCCGGGCGACAAGAGCGGCGATATCATCGGCAAAGGTCAGGTTTTCGGCATGCAACAGCCGGCCGCCGACGCGAATGCGCCAGCGATCTCGCAAGAGGCCTGTCTGCATCGCTTCGCCCATCGCCTTGCGGCCGAGCAGCACGGCCTCGACGGCAAGGAACGTCGCGCCGTCCTCGAGCTCGACATCGAGCGAGCGTGTCAGCGATGCGCGGTCGAACAGGATCGTCTCCTGCGGCAGCCAATCGACGCGTGCGCCAGCCGCCACGTCGATGCGTGTCGTGACATCGACCGTGCCGGCACTCGCCTTGTAGATCTTCTCGCAGGCCTGCGTGGTGACGGTGAGCTCGGTCGCCGCACCGGCCTCGATCTCCCAGAGCATGCGGTCGCCGCCGGTGAGCCCACCCGACGAGTTGATCAGCACGGCTTCCATCGAAGTATCGAAGGTTTTCGGCAGCCGAATCTTTGCGCAGCCTTCCTGGTAAAGCTCGGCAACGCGCGTTTGACCGACGGCCACTTTCGCGACCAGTCGTCCTTTTCCGAACGCCCGCTGCGGGGCGATGATAGCCGCATTGCTCATGTTCATCGGCCGACATCGTCGGCATCCCGAGGCGCCAAGTCAAGCTATTGTTTTGCAAAGAAAATCGGCAAGGTGATTGCTTTATGGGCAGCGTTTGCCCATCAAACAGCCACCATCTCAGGCGACCCTATCCGGCGGCTCTCGCCCCTCGAAGAAGGCGGTGATGTTGTCGACCACCTTCATGCCCATCGCGACGCGTGTCTCCTCGGTCGCGCTGCCGAGATGCGGCAGCAGAACGACATTTTCGAGCGCCCGCAGGCCCTCCGGCACATTCGGTTCCGCCTCGAAAACATCGAGGCCGGCGCCTTTGATCACTCCGTTCTTCAGCGCCTCGATCAACGCCGGCTCGTCGACCACATCGCCGCGCGCGGTGTTGACGAGATAGGCGCCCTTTTTCATCATCGCCAGCCGCTCGGCATTGATGAGGTGCCGGTTCTCGCCACCGCCGGGGCAGTGCAACGAGACGAAATCCGCAATCGCAAGCACCTCGTCGACGGTACCGAGCTGGCGCGCGCCATAGCGTGCGGCTTCCGCCGCATCGACACGCGAGCGGTTGTAGAACACCACCTCCATGTCGAACCCGAAATGGCAGCGTTTTGCCATCGCCTTGCCGATGCGGCCGAAACCGATGATCCCCAGCGTCTTGCCGGTCACCTTGCTGCCAATCATGTGGGTCGGCCGCCAGCCGGTCCATTCGCCGGCCCTGATCTGACGCTCCCCTTCGCCCGCACGCCGCGCGACGGCAAGCAGCAGCGTCATGGCGATATCGGCAGTGCAATCGGTCAGAACGCCGGGCGTGTTGGTAACGGCGATGTTTGCGGCCTTGGCGGCGGCAACATCGATGTGGTTGTAACCGACACCATAGTTGCCGAGGATCTTTGCCCTGATGTCGCCGCCGTCGAACAGGCTTGCCGGCAGGCGGTCGGAGACCGTCGGCAGCACCGCGTCAAAGCCGCGCAGCGCCTTTGCCAGCTGATCGGCCGACATCGGTACGTCGCTCTCGTTCAAGACGCCATCAAACCGCTCGGCCAGCACGCGCTCCACCGCTTCGGGCCAACGGCGGGTGACGAGAATGCGCGGCTTGGAACTCATGGGACAACCTCTAAAAACAGAATCGTTCGGCGATAGTGCACGAAATGACGGCGAGAGACAGCCCGCGCGGCCCAACGAAAGAGGCCCGGTGCAATGCCTTGCCGAGGCGAAGTCCGACGAGAATCATCGCCATCCCCGTTAACACCCGTCCAGAAACAAAAAGCCCGGCGATCGCTCGCCGGGCTTTCGAAGTTCTGACGTGGTTCAACGAACCTCGAAGCGAGATTTACTCGTTTTCGAAGTAGCTGTACTTGCCGTCTTCACCCTTCTTCCAGGTGTACATGACGTAGTCCGGACGGGTGATGTCGCCCTTTTCGTCATAGCCGAGTTCGCCAATTGCGGTCTTGAACGGGCCTTTGGCCTTGATCGCTTCGGCAACGGCCTGCGGATCGGTCGTGCCGCCAGCCTTGGCAGCTTCGGCGACAACCTGCAGAGCAGCGTAGGCGTAGAGCGTGTAGGCTTCCGGTTCGAAGCCGGCGGCGCGGAACTTCTCGACGAGTTCCTTGGCAGCCGGGTTCTTGCGCGGATCCGGAGCAAACGTCATCAGCGTGCCGTCAACAGCGTCGCCTGCGATCGAGGCCAGTTCGTTCGAAACGATACCGTCGCCCGACATCAGGGTAGCCTTGAGGCCCTGGTCCTTCATCTGGCGCATGATCAGGCCAGCTTCGGTGTGCAGACCGCCGTAGTAGACGATCGAGACGCCGGCTTCCTTCATCTTGGCGATGAGGGCCGAGAAGTCCTTGTCGCCGGTGTTGATGCCTTCATAGAGGGCTTCATTGAGGCCGGCTTCGTTCATCGACTTCTTGGTTTCGTCGGCAAGGCCCTGACCATAAGGGGTCTTGTCGTGAATGACGGCGATCTTGGCGTCCTTGTGGTTGGCGGCAAGGAAGGCGCCGGCAACTGCGCCCTGCTGGTCGTCACGACCGCAAGTGCGGAAGGTGTTCCAGAGGCCGCGCTCGGTGAACTGCGGGTTGGTGGAAGCCGGCGTTACCTGGAGAATGCCGTTTTCGGCATAGACTTCCGAAGCCGGGATGGACACGCCCGAGTTGAAGTGGCCGACAACGAACTTCACGCCGTCAGCGACGAACTTGTTGGCGACCGAAACGCCCTGCTTGGCGTCGGAAACGTCGTCGCCGAGTACAACCTTGATCTGTTCCCCATTGATACCGCCGGCAGCATTGATGTCTGCAGCAGCCTGTTCGGCACCTTTCTGCAGCTGTGCACCGAACGCAGCGTTCGGGCCGGTCAGCGGGCCAGCAACGCCAACGAGAATATCAGCCCATGCGGTGCCGCTGAAAGCGACCATTGCCGACAGCGCAACGGCCGACAGAAGAGACTTTTTCATTTTGTTACTCCCAATTATCCGAGCGGGTCTCGTTACCAACCTGCGCAATGCCCACCGTAATTCGCGCCGGTATTTCTTTCGCACCGGCCGCGGCGGCCGGCGCGCGCTGTTCCCATTATTTGGCTTTCCAGGAGAAAGGCGAAGCCTTCTCATAGAGCCAATAGTAGTTATTGGTCATTTGCTTGGTCCGGTAGTACCGGAAACCTGCGGTAGCAAACAACAAAAGTACGACCGTGTCCACGATATAGTAATGCAGACTGAACATCGTACCTCCGAACAGGGCGTGGTGCACGAAGCGGATCCCAAGCCCCAGCAGCGCCACATAGACGAAGAGGCGCGGAAGCTCCTCCCAGCCCTCGGCGACGCTCTTTCCCGTTCTCCACGCGGTCCAGCCGCCCAGAACACAGGTGATGAAAAGAAACTGCCAGACCGACACTTCTTCGTAGAGAATACCCTGCATGTCACAAACTCCAGATGCGGCGCATCAATGGCGGCCGCCTTCGAGATAGGCCGCGCGGACTTCCGGATTGGCGAGCAGTTCCTTGCCCGAGCCGCTCATCGTCACGCGGCCGTTGACCATCACGTAACCGCGGTCGGAAAGCTTCAAGGCGCCGAACGCATTCTGCTCGACGAGGAACACGGTCAGTCCCTCTTCCTTGTTCAGCTTCTTGATGGCTTCGAAGATGCCCTTAACGATCAGCGGCGCCAGGCCGAGCGATGGCTCGTCCAGCAAAAGGAGCTTCGGGCGCGCCATCAGCGCGCGGGCGATCGACAGCATCTGCTGCTCGCCGCCCGAAAGCGTACCGCCGCGTTGAGCCTGGCGCTCCTTAAGTCGCGGGAACAGCGAGAACACCTTCTCGGCGTCCTCGTTGAAATGTTTGAGGTTGTCGAGGCTTGCGCCCATCTGCAGGTTTTCGAATACGGTCATGCGCGGAAAAATGCGACGGCCTTCCGGCGACTGCGCGATGCGAAGACGCGCGATCTCGTGCGTCGGCATGCGGGTAATTTCCTCACCTTCGAACATGACCGCGCCGGTGCGCGCCTGCGGGCTGCCGCAGATCGTCATCATCAGCGTCGACTTGCCAGCGCCGTTGGCGCCGATCAGGCAGACGATTTCACCGCGATGCACTTCGACGTCGACGCCGTTCAGCGCCCGGATATTGCCGTAGTAGGTCTCGACGGCCTTTACTTGCAGCAGAGGCGCGCTCATGGCTTGGATCCTCCCTGTCCGCCTTCGATTTCCTCGATTTCTTCGATCACCTCTTCGACCTCTTCATCCTCGACACCCAGATAGGCCGCAATGACCCTCGGATCGTTCTTCACGAAATCCGGGTTGCCGTCGGAAATCTTCTGACCGTATTCCAAAACGACCACGTGGTCGGAAATCTCCATCACCACCGACATGTCGTGCTCGATCAACAGGATCGAGGTGCCGGTTTCGCCGCGGATACCCTGCAGCAACTCGTTGAGCGCCAGCGATTCACGCGGATTGAGACCGGCTGCCGGCTCGTCAAGGCATAGGAGTTCCGGTCCGGTGCACATGGCGCGGGCGATTTCGAGCCGCCGCTGGGCGCCATAGGGCAGATCGCCGGCCGGGTCGTCGGCACGATCGACCAGCGACGCCTTTTCCAGCCAATGGCGGGCAAATTCGATCGATTCTTTCGAGGCCTGCTTGTAGGCGGGAAAGCCGAGCAGTCCGAGGAAGGTATAGCCCGACGCCTGCATCAGCTTGTTGTGCTGTGCGACCAGCAGGTTTTCCAGCACCGTCAGGCCGGAGAACATCCGGATGTTCTGGAAGGTGCGCGCGACCTTGGCGTGCTTGGTGATCTCGAAATCCGGCAGGCGCTCCAGCAGATATTCCTTACCGGACTTCTGCTTCATGGTGATCATGCCCATGGTCGGCTTGTAGAAGCCGGTGATGCAGTTGAACACCGTGGTCTTGCCGGCTCCGTTCGGGCCGATCAGCGCGGTGATGTCACCGCGATAGGCTTCGAAGGAGAAGTCGTTGATGGCCATGAGACCGCCGAAGCGCATCGACAGGTGCTCAACCGAGAGAATGGGATCTTTTGTCATTGTCGTTGTCTCGAGGGCCATCAGCCATGCCCTTCCTTGGTGAAGCTGCCGGAGATCGCCTTGCGTTCGCGCAGGAACGCTGTCGGCTCACGCGAGCCGACAAAACCGCGCGGCTTCCAGACCATCACGACGACCATCGCCAGGCCGAAGATCAGCATACGGTAGAGTTCAGGCGTGAAGTCCGGTCCGAAGATCGCCTTCAGGAAGGAAAGCTCGCGCAGGATTTCCGTGCCGCCGATCATCGCCACCGCGGCGATGGCGATACCGGTGAGCGAACCCATGCCACCGAGAACAACGATCGCCAGAATGACCGCGGATTCGAGGAACACGAAGGATTCCGGCGAGACGAAACCCTGGCGCACGGCGAAGAACGAACCTGCGATGCCGCCGAACATGGCGCCCGTTGCAAAGGCGGTAAGCTTTGTCGTGACCGTGTTGATGCCGAGCGAGCGGCAGGCGATCTCGTCCTCGCGCAGCGCTTCCCAGGCGCGGCCGATCGGCATCCGGCGAAGGCGGATGGTGACGAAGGCCGTCAGCATGCAAAGGCCAAGGATCAAATAGAACAGGAAGATCTTGTAGTAGGCCGACGACATGGGGAGCCCCATCATCGCTGCAAAACCATCCTTGGAAGCGTCGAACTTGATGCCGAACAGGGTCGCCTTGGCGATGCCGGAGACGCCGAACGTTCCCTTGGTCACTTCGGTCCAGTTTATGAGGACAAGCCGTATGATTTCCCCGAAGGCGAGCGTGACGATCGCCAGGTAGTCACCCCTTAGCCGCAAGACCGGGAATCCGAGGACCATGCCCCAGCAGGCCGAGAGAATACCGGCAACCGGCAGCAGAACCCAGAAGGAGAGCCCGAAATAAGTCGACAGCAGCGCGTAGGAATAGGCACCCACCGCGTAGAAGGCGACATAGCCGAGGTCCAGCAGACCTGCCAGGCCGACGACGATGTTGAGGCCCCAGGCGAGCATCACGTAGATCAGGATCTGGACGCCGAAATTGTCGACCCACTTCAGCGAGCCCTGCGCACCGACGAGCGCCACGATCACAGGCGGATAGAGAACGAGCGCAATGATCGCGATCTTCGAGAAATTGCGCTTGAAGAAGCTCTCTTCCCTAACGACCTCCTCC
>Ga0247819_10000698_pt1 | contig 18930 bp, 17 predicted proteins | sample 13C_Xylose_Day6_FD_193428 | JGI IMG/M metagenome (GOLD analysis project Ga0247819, IMG submission 193428) | Soil microbial communities from agricultural site in Penn Yan, New York, United States - 13C_Xylose_Day6 | ecosystem: Environmental > Terrestrial > Soil > Agricultural land | place: USA...
CGGCTTCAACGGTGATTCGATGGAGGCAGAGGCCTGGGCCTATCTCGCGGTGCGTGCGCAGCGGGGGTTGCCGCTCAGCTATCCCGGCACAACCGGGGTGCGCCAACCGGTCACCGGCGGCAAATACGCATCCCGCACCGCAGGCTGACCGCAGGTACCGCCTGCCACCGATAGTATCGTCCGGTGCTGCCACATGAGGTGGCACAAAGCGGCCCTGCCGTAGCAACAGACAATTCGGGTTCCGTCGATGGGTGGTGCGATTTCTCTGCTGGCTGTGAACTTCGTTATCGCCCAGATATTCACTGCAGCATTTCTTGTCATTGCCGCCAAGAGCCGGTCCAGAAGGGCCGCGCTCTTTTGCGCCGGCGGCTTTGCCGTTGCCTCGCTCGCGGCGGTATTCGAAACCGTCGTGCCCTTCACATCCTTTCCCCGTTTTTTTGCCATCGGTGCATTTGCGAGCGTGCTTGCCGGTTTCTGTCTGCTGCGCTTCGGCCTTGGTCTGTTCTATCGCGTGCCAGCCAACTGGCAGGTGCTTGTCGCCTTCTTCCTGGCCTCGGTGACGCTCGACCTCGCGATCTATGATCTTCCTAGGGGAACGCTGCAGCATGCCGCCCCCTACCAGTTGCCATTCTTTGTCATCCAGGCGTGGTCGGCCTCCGTCGTCATCCGCTCCAAACGGCGCTCGGCGGCGGACTGGATCCTGCTCTCGCTGCTGGTACTGACCTCTGGCTACTATCTCCTGAAAATCTACGCGGCCGTCGCGGCCGGTTCCGGGGCAACCGCGCAGGATTATGTATCGAGCCCGTTCGCGCTGATTTCCCAGGCGCTTGGCGCCGTGCTGATCGTCAGCACCGGTCTTGCGATGCTCGGCGTCATGGTCAAGGAGATCGTCGATGATGCCCGCGCACGCTCGGAAATAGACCTCTTGTCCGGGCTCTATAGCAGGCGTGGCTTCACCGAACGCGTCATCCCTATGCTCCAGCTGCGCGAGGGCCGTCAGCCGGGCACCTTGATTCTGGCCGACCTCGACCGTTTCAAACTGGTGAATGACAGCTACGGACACCACACAGGTGACGAGGTGATCCGCCAGTTTGCGCGCGTCCTGAAAGATGTCATGCCCAACCGCGCAGTTGCCGGTCGTCTTGGCGGCGAGGAGTTTGTGGTTTTCCTGCCCTCCACAGATCTGGAGGAGGCGCGGGTGGTGGCGCACGGAATGCGCGCTGCGATGATGTCGCAAAAGATCGACGGTCTTGCGGAGCAGGCGAGAGTGACGTCAAGCTTCGGCGTTGCGGCGATTGCCAAGGGTGAACCGCTCGAACAGGCGATGCAGCGGGCCGACAAGGCTCTCTATGCGGCAAAAGAAAACGGGCGCAATCGTGTGGAATGCGCCGAGGCGCTACAAAATGTGGTCAACCCATTGCCCCCACAATGGATCGGGCGGCCTTAAGAGCCGCCCGCATCGGTATCAGCGGATGCGCTTGGCAGCCGGCTCCGGCGTCAGTTCGCCGTTGAGGCGGCGGTCGAGATAATCCTCGCATTCCGCCATCAGGCCTTCGACCTGGCCGTTGAAGAAGTGGTTGGCTCCCGGCACGGTCTTGTGGGTGATGAGAATACCCTTCTGCGCCTTCAGCTTTTCGACAAGTCCGTTCACGTCCTTCTCGGGTGCCACCTTGTCCGAATCACCATTGATGATGAGGCCGGAGGACGGGCAGGGCGCCAGGAACGAGAAGTCATAGGTGTTCGGCTGCGGGGCGACGGCCATGAAGCCTTCGATTTCCGGACGGCGCATCAGGAGCTGCATGCCGATCCAGGCGCCGAAGGAATAACCGGCAACCCAACAGCTCTTCGAATCGGGATGCAGGCTCTGCACCCAGTCGAGCGCAGATGCGGCATCCGAAAGCTCGCCGGCGCCATGGTCGAACTCGCCCTGGCTACGGCCGATGCCCCGGAAGTTGAAACGCAGCGTCGTAAAGCCGCGCTTCTGGAACATGTAGAAAAGCTGGTAGACGATCTGGTTGTTCATCGTGCCGCCGAACTGTGGGTGCGGGTGCAGGATGATGGCGATCGGGGCGCTCTTCTGCTTCGAAGGCTGATAGCGGCCTTCGAGGCGGCCGGCAGGTCCGTTGAAGATAATTTCGGGCATTGGCTCTCCGGGGGTGTTCCTGGTTCGAATCTTGGTTTCGGATCGCGATGAGTCTTGACGAAAGCACTCAGCTTTTCTAAAACCTAGTTTAGAACCGTTCAAAACTTCTGTGCGGGCATTCCGCCGTGTGCTTCGTCTCATAAGGCAAGCGGTGCGGAAAATTCAAGGAAAATGCATCGTCGGTGGTTGTCGGCGGTGAGCCTATTGTTCTAGCGAAGGAAATTATGTCGACCTCGCGCATCTATATGGACTGGAACGCCACGGCGCCGCTTCTTGCCGAAGCGCGCGACGCGTGCCTGTCTGCGCTCGATCTGGTCGGCAATCCTTCCTCCGTCCATGGCGAGGGCCGGACGATCCGCACGCTGATCGAAAATGCCCGCCGCGACGTGGGCGCGCTTTGCGGCGCCAAGGCGGCAAGCGTGATCTTCACCAGCGGCGCGACCGAAGCGGCCAACATGGTGCTGACGCCCGATTTCCGCATGGGCCGCACGCCGCTGAAGATTGGCCGACTCTATGCCTCGGCGATCGAGCATCCTGCATTGCGCGAAGGCGGGCGGTTTGCGCGCGAGAACGTTTCGGAAATCCCGGTGACGACCGCCGGTGTCGTCGATCTCGAGGCCCTGCGTGCGCTTCTCGACACCCACGACCGCGAAAGCGGCTTGCCGATGGTCGCGGTGATGCTGGTCAACAACGAAACCGGCATCATTCAGCCGATCTCCGAGATTGCCGCGATCGTTCGCACCCATGGCGGTATTCTCCTCGTCGACGCCGTACAGGCGGCCGGTCGGCTGCCGCTATCTATCGAAGAACTGGGTGCGGATTTTCTCATCATCTCCTCGCACAAGATCGGCGGCCCCAAGGGCGCTGGCGCGCTTGTCGCCCGGGGTGAGATCATGATGCCGGCACCGTTGATCCGGGGCGGCGGCCAGGAAAAGGGCCATCGCTCAGGTACCGAGAACGCGGTTGCGATCGCAGGCTTTGCTGCAGCGGCGCGCAAGGCTGCCGACAACCTCGATGATCGCATGGCATCGGTCGCAGCGCTTCGCGATCGGCTGGAACAGGATATGCAGACCTCTGCGCCGGATGTGGTGATCCATGGCCGCGACGTTTCGCGCGTTGGCAACACCATCTTCTTCACGCTTCCTGGCATGAAAGCGGAAACCGGACAGATCGCCTTCGACCTCGAGGGTGTCGCACTTTCGGCGGGTTCCGCCTGCTCATCCGGCAAGGTCGGTCAGAGCCACGTGCTGACTGCAATGGGTTACGACCCCCGTCAGGGGGCACTGCGCATCTCGATCGGCCCGGCCACCACGGAGGCCGAGATCGAGCGTTGCGCGGCGGTGTTCGCCAAGGTCGCCGCAAGGCGCCGAACGACAGGTCAGGCCGCGTGAGAACGCGCGGTTGAACGAAATTGCGGAAAAGCAATTTTCCGCTTGGCAAACGGGGTGAAAAGCGCCTTTTAGCCATTACATAAGCGGTGCGCCAAGTTCGCATCGTGTTGACAAGCTACCGGACCTTGGATCCGGCAAGATTGGAGAACGACATGCCTGCCGTGCAGGAGACCATTGATCAGGTCCGTCAGATCGACGTGGACCAGTACAAATACGGGTTTGAAACCACCATCGAAGTCGAAAAGGCGCCGAAGGGCCTTTCCGAAGATATCATCCGTTTCATCTCTGCCAAGAAGAGCGAGCCGGAATGGATGCTGGAATGGCGTCTTGAGGCCTATCGCCGTTGGCTGACGATGGACGAGCCGACTTGGGCGCGCGTCAACTATCCGAAAATCGACTTCAACGACATCTATTACTACGCCGCGCCGAAGGGCACGACGGGTCCGAAGTCGCTCGACGAAGTCGACCCGGAAATTCTGAAGGTTTACGAAAAGCTCGGCATCCCGCTGAAGGAACAGGAAATCCTCGCCGGCGTGCAGAAGTCCAAGATCGCCGTCGACGCCGTCTTTGACAGCGTTTCGGTGGTGACGACCTTCAAGGAAGAGCTGAAGAAGGCCGGCGTGATCTTCATGTCGATCTCCGAGGCGATCCGCGAGCATCCCGATCTGATCAAGAAGTATCTCGGAACTGTCGTTCCGCCGACCGACAACTACTATGCGACGCTCAACTCCGCCGTCTTCACCGATGGTTCGTTCGTCTACGTGCCGAAGGGCGTTCGCTGCCCGATGGAGCTGTCGACCTACTTCCGCATCAACGAGAAGAACACCGGCCAGTTCGAGCGCACGCTGATCATCGCCGAAGAAAGCGCCTACGTTTCCTACCTCGAAGGCTGCACGGCGCCGCAGCGCGACGAAAACCAGCTGCACGCAGCTGTCGTCGAACTCGTGGCCCTCGATGAAGCCGAGATCAAGTATTCGACGGTCCAGAACTGGTACCCTGGCGACAAGCACGGCAAGGGCGGTATCTACAACTTCGTCACCAAGCGTGGCGATTGCCGCGGCAAGAACTCCAAGATCTCCTGGACCCAGGTGGAAACCGGCTCAGCGATCACCTGGAAGTATCCATCCTGCATCCTGCGCGGCGACGGTTCGCGCGGCGAGTTCTATTCGATCGCCGTATCGAACGGCCATCAGCAGATCGACAGTGGCACCAAGATGATCCACCTCGGCAAGAACACGTCGAGCCGCATCGTCTCCAAGGGCATCGCTGCCGGCGTTTCGGAAAACACCTATCGCGGCCAGGTTTCGGCCCACCGCAAGGCCGAGAACGCCCGCAACTTCACCCAGTGCGATTCGCTTTTGATCGGCGACAAATGCGGCGCGCACACCGTGCCCTACATCGAGGCAAAGAACTCGACGGCACAGTTCGAGCACGAAGCGACGACCTCGAAGATCTCCGAGGACCAGTTGTTCTACTGCCTGCAGCGCGGCATCCCGACTGAAGCGGCGATCGCGCTGATCGTCAACGGCTTCGTCAAGGAAGTGATCCAGGAACTGCCGATGGAGTTTGCCGTCGAAGCGCAGAAGCTGATCGGCATCTCGCTCGAAGGCTCGGTCGGCTGAGGCCTTGAACTGATTATTGAATGGCGCGCATCCGCTTTGCGCGCAAACAGACGTTCGTTTCCCAAGAGGACGATATAATGCTTGAAATCAAGAACCTGCACGCCCGCATCGCCGAAGACGGCACTGAAATCATCCGTGGCCTGAACCTGACGGTGAAGGCCGGCGAAGTCGCCGCCATCATGGGGCCGAACGGCTCCGGCAAGTCGACGCTGTCCTACATCCTGTCGGGCCGCGAAGACTACGAAGTGACCGAAGGCGAGATCCTTTACAACGGCGAGAACATCCTTGAGCTGGAGGCTTCCGAGCGCGCCGCCAAGGGCATCTTCCTTGCCTTCCAGTACCCGGTCGAAATCCCGGGTGTTGCCACCATGCAGTTCCTGAAGGTGGCGATGAACGAGCAGCGCAAGTATCGCGGCGAAGACGAGCTGACGACACCGGAATTCATGCGCCGTGTCAAGGAAGCCGCTGCCGAGCTCAAGATCGCTCCGGAAATGCTGCGTCGCCCGCTCAACGTCGGCTTCTCCGGCGGTGAGAAGAAGCGCGCCGAGATCCTGCAGATGGCGTTGCTCGAGCCGAAGCTGTGCGTGCTTGATGAAACCGACTCCGGCCTCGACATCGATGCGCTGAAGATCGTCGCCGACGGCGTCAACGCACTGCGTTCGCCCGACCGCGCCGTCATCGTCATCACCCACTACCAGCGCCTGCTCGACTACATCGTTCCGGACACGGTGCACGTGCTCTACAAGGGCCAGGTCATCAAGTCGGGCGACAAGGCGCTTGCACACGAACTCGAAGCCAACGGCTACGCTGATATCATCGAGGCTGCAGCCTAGGGCCTGTTGAAGGAGTGTTCGAATGAATATGCAACAGGCAATCAAGATGACGGCAGCCGAAACGGCGCTCGTCGATGCCTATACCGCGCAGATCGGCGATCTACCCGGCGACGGCTCGGTGCTGTCGGTTCGTGACACCTTGGTGCACGAACTGCGGACATCAGGCCTGCCGACGCGCCGCGTCGAGTCCTGGCACTATACCGATCTTCGCACGCTGCTGCGTGCGGTACCTGCCGCCGACCCGACGGCTTTTGCTGATCGCGTCGAGGCGCTTGTCGCCGGCTCGACAGTACTTGCGGTGCGCAACGGCCATGCCGACCTCAAGGGCAATGCGCCCGAGGGCGTGACGATGCGCTCCTACACCGACAGCCTGCTCGACGGGTCGGCTGCTGCCGGCCTTGCGGTGCTCGGCTCGGACGACGCAATCGGCCGCATCAACGGCGGCCTCGTGCGCGGTGGTATCGAGCTTGCGATCGCAGACGGAACCGAGCTGGAAGACCCGCTTGAAATTCAGTTGGTGCAGAGCATCGGCCAGTCGCACACGCGCTTCCCGGTTTCCTTCGGTGCGAACACCAAGGCGACTGTGATCGAACGTCACCTGTCAACCGATGCCGGCGAGAGCCTGGTCTCAACGGTCAGCGACGTTGCGGTTGGCGAGGGTGCCGACATCATCTGGATCATCCTGCAGCAGCAGGGAGCCGCAGACACCCATCTCGGGCAGATGCGCTTCGATCTCGCCAAGGACGCCAAGCTGTATCTTTTCGTCATCAATGCCGGCGGCAAGCTGGTGCGACAGGAGATCCACGGCAAGACGAGCGGCGAAGGCGCTGATTTCAAGCTACGCGGCATCAACCTGCTCGGCGGCGAAAGCCACACGGACGTCACCTTCACGCTTGGCCATAACGTGCCGCACACCACATCGACGGAAATCATCCGCAACGTGGTCTTCGATCGCGCCAAAGGCGTCTTCCAGGGCAAGATCCTGGTTGCCAAGGACGCGCAGAAGACTGACGCGCGGATGGCGTGCAACACGCTGCTTCTTTCGGACGATGCCGACCTTTCGTCCAAGCCCGAGTTGGAGATCTTTGCGGACGACGTGCAGTGCGGTCACGGCGCGACGGTTACTGACATCGACCACACGCAGCTCTTCTATCTGCTTGCGCGCGGTATTCCGGAAAACAAGGCGCGGGCGATGCTCGTCAACGCCTTCGTCGCCGAAATCGTCGAGGAACTCGACGACGAGCCGCTGGTCGAGGCGCTGGAAGGCGTAATCTCGGCCTGGCTCGTGAAGCATGCCTGACAGGCGCGACTGATTGGATTGAAAGACATGGAACACACTGTGCCGGTGCCAGCCTATGACGTCGAAGCGATCCGCAAGGATTTTCCGATCCTGTCCCGGACTGTCTATGGCAAACCGCTTGTCTATCTCGACAACGGCGCATCGGCGCAGAAGCCGCAGTCAGTCATCGACGCGGTGAGCCATGCCTACGCCAACGAATACGCCAACGTGCATCGGGGCCTGCATTTCCTCTCGAATGCCGCCACCGAGGCCTATGAAGCGTCGCGCGAGAAAGTGCGCCGCTTCCTGAACGCGCCATCGGCCGACAACATCATCTTCACAAAATCCTCCACCGAGGCGATCAATACAGTCGCCTATGGCTACGGTATGCCGAAGCTTAGCGAGGGCGACGAGATCGTGCTGTCGATCATGGAGCACCACTCTAACATCGTGCCTTGGCATTTCATCCGCGAACGCCAGGGCGCCAAGCTGGTCTGGGCGCCGATCGACGACGATGGCGTGTTCCACATCGAAGATTTCGTCAAGTGCCTGACGGAGCGCACCAAGCTCATCGCCATTACCCACATGTCGAATGCTCTGGGCACCGTTGTACCGGTCAAGGAGATCTGCCGGATTGCCCGCGAGCGCGGCATTCCGGTGCTGGTCGACGGCAGCCAGGGCGCAGTCCACATGCCTGTCGACGTGCAGGACATCGACTGCGACTGGTACGTGATGACCGGCCACAAGCTCTACGGTCCCTCGGGGATCGGCGTGCTTTACGGCAAGATGGACCGCCTGAAGGAAATGCGCCCGTTCATGGGTGGCGGTGAAATGATCGAGGAAGTGACCGAAGACCGCGTCACCTACAACGATCCGCCGCATCGTTTCGAAGCCGGAACGCCGCCGATCGTCCAGGCGATCGGGCTTGGCTACGCGCTCGACTACATGGAAAAGATCGGCCGGGCGGCGATCACCAGGCACGAAGCCGACCTGACCGCCTATGCGCGCGAGCGCCTGTCGAGGATCAACTCGCTGAAAGTGTTCGGCAATGCGCCTGATAAGGGCAGCATCTTTTCCTTCGAGATCGCAGGCGTTCACGCCCATGACATCTCGACGGTGATCGACCGCGCCGGCGTCGCAGTTCGCGCGGGCACCCATTGTGCGCAGCCGCTCTTGAAACGCTTCGGCGTCACCTCCACATGCCGCGCATCCTTCGGCCTCTACAATACGCGGGCTGAAGTGGACGCATTGGCTGACGCGCTTGAGTACGCGCGCAAGTTCTTCGCCTGATCGGGTTTGGAAAATGGTTCAGAGTTTCAACTCAAGCATCTGAACTGAAAGAGAAAGTCTAGGAGGCCGACATGAGCCTGGATGCAACGGAAGACAAGATCGACGTGCGCGAGGGCATCGTGCATTCGGAAATCCCGTCCGAAGAACTGGCACGTCTGAGCGACGATATCATCAGCGCGCTGAAGACCGTCTACGACCCGGAAATCCCCGCCGACATCTTCGAGCTCGGCCTGATCTACAAGATCGACATCGAAGATGACCGCATGGTCAAGATCGACATGACGTTGACCGCGCCGGGCTGCCCCGTCGCCGGCGAGATGCCCGGCTGGGTCGAAAATGCGGTGGGCGCCGTCGAAGGCGTGTCGGGAGTCGAGGTCTCTATGACCTTCGATCCGCCGTGGACGCCTGACCGCATGTCGGAAGAGGCACAGGTGGCCATCGGTTGGTACTGACCGCAAGGCGCCATATTGATCCGTTAAGCTGCGGACACTACATTTGATTCTGGAAGGCGCCGGGCCTTTACCCCGGTGACGACAAGGAGAAAAGGCCGATGGGCTTTGCCGTGATGAGCTTGACCGATGCAGCCGCCGGGCGCGTCAAGTCGATCGTTGAAAATGCAGGTGGCGATGCCCTGGGCATCCGCGTCGGCATCAAGAAGGGCGGCTGTGCCGGCATGGAGTATGCCGTGGATCTCGTCACCGAGCCCAATCCAAAGGACGATCTGATCGAGCACGCTGGTGCCAAGGTCTGGGTTGCGCCGGAGGCGGTGCTTTACCTGCTCGGCACCCAGATGGATTTCGAGGTGACGACGCTTCGCTCCGGCTTCACCTTCCACAACCCCAACCAGACGTCAGCTTGCGGATGCGGCGAATCGGTCGAGCTGAAGCCGGCCGATCTGGCAGCGCTTGCGGAGCGCGGCGACGCCGTGGTGCGCGCGAACTGATACGCTCCTTGTGTTTCGAGAGATGGCAGGCCCGGGTTTTCGCCGGGCCTTTTTTCTGCTGATATGCGGTCGCGTAACTGGGGGAGATGGGCGTGACGGCGTTCGACGAGGAACTTGTCTTCAATGCGCTCTATGAGACCTTTCCGGATCCGGTGATCATCCTCGACGCTGAGCGCATCATTCGCTCCGCCAACCCAGCTGCACTCACGCAATTCGGCTATGCGGCCGACGCGTTCATCGGCCAACCGGCGCGCCTTATCTATGCTGACGACGACGAATACTTGAGGCGGCTGCGCAATCGCGCGGCAAGGGTCGACGAGACGATCGCGCGCACCTCGACCTACAGCTATATCCGGCGCGACGGCTCGACATTCTCGGGCCATCTGCGCACCACGCCGCTGATCGATGCCGCCGGACGGGAACTGGCCCTGATCGGCATCATCCGCGACGTCTCAGATCTCGCCACGGCCGTGCTTGAGAGACAGCGGGCGTCCGACATGCTCGACGCAGCATTCGACGTTATGCCGGAAGGTTTCGCAATCTTCGATGCCGAGGAAAGGTTGCTGGTCTACAATCGCGCCTATGTGACGATCTGCGGCCCAGCCGGCCCCTTGCTTCACCCTGGCATGACCGCCGAAGAGATCCTTCTGCTTGCGCAGAAGGAGGGGCACTATCCCGAAGCCTTGCCCGGTAACCCGGATTGGCCCGCCTGGGTGGCGCATCGGCTGCAGGACTTTCGTCAACCGGACAACAGGGCGAAGATCTACCGCTACGCCGGCGACCGCTGGCTGAGGGTTGAAAATATCAAGACCAAGGACGGAAACACCGTCGTCCTGCGCGTCGATGTGACCGAACTGAAGCGCGCGGAACTGACGCTCGAGCGCCAGCGACAGGAGCTCGAGCACAAGAACGAGGCCCTCGATCAGTTCACGGCAACGGTCTCCCATGACCTGAAGGCACCCTTGCGGCACATTTCGATGTTCTCCGAGATGATCGAGGATGAATTGGCCGCCGGCAATCAGGATGAGGTTTCGGCCAGCGCCCGCCATCTGCGCGACAGCGCAAGGCGGATGAACCGGGTGATCGACAGCCTGCTCGATTATTCGCAGATTGCCTATCAGATCAGCACATGGTCCGATGTCGACCTCGGCGACATCGTCGCCGATACTCTGGGCGTTCTCGGCGGTCACGCGCGCGAGGCGAATGTGGCCTTCGAGATCGGTCCGCTGCCGAAGGTCCAGGGCGATCCGGAACTGTTGCGCCGGCTGGTGCAAAACCTTGTTGGCAATGCCATCAAGTATCGACATCCGGATCGCGGGCCTATCGTGCGCGTCAACGGCCGCGCCGTCGGCCAGCAGGTGGAGCTTGCGGTCGAGGACAATGGCATCGGCATCGACCCGCGATTCGCCACGCGCATCTTCGAAGTGTTCCAGCGCTTGCACCACGACGAAAGCACCTATGGCGGCACGGGCATCGGCCTTGCGCTTGCCAAGCGGATCGCCGAAAGCCACAACGGATCGATCCATCTTGACACGAGCTTCACCGAAGGCGCACGATTTGTGGTGACGCTTCCCAAGCGCATGCGGAAGACCAAGTAAGGCGACAAGATTGGCCAAGTCACCGAAGCGATTGCTTGTGGTGGAGGACAACGTGCACGACGCGCGTTTCGTCACGCGTGCCCTTTCACAGACCGACGACACGCTCGACATCGTCCATGTCACCCACGCCGACGAGGCCGTGGCGCGCCTCGGGCACGAGCACTTCGACTATGTGCTTCTGGATATCAAGATGCCCGGTGTCGACGGGATGGAACTCTTGGAGCGCATTCGCAGCAATGAGGGCACATCGGTGGTGCCGGTCATCGTGCTGACGTCGTCCACCAATCCGAGCGACGTTTTCCGGTCCTACAAGGCCGGTGCAAACGCCTATGCGGCCAAGCCGTCGTCGCTTTCGGGCTACAGGCAATTCGCCGAGGCCTTCGTCCGCTTCTGGATAGAAAACACCCTGCCGCCGCGCGGCGTCGTGCTTGATCAGTAGGGTAAGATCGGGGCGCACCATCGGGCGCGCCCCGCTTGTCATCGGTTTATTCCGCTGCTTCCGCGTAGCTTTCCAGCGGCGGGCAGGTGCAGACCAGGTTTCGGTCACCGAAGACGTTGTCGACCCGGTTGACCGGCGACCAGTACTTGTCGACCCGGAAAGCGCCTGGCGGGTAGCAGGCCTGTTCGCGCGAGTAGGGACGATCCCAATCGCCGACCAGGTCTTCGACCGTGTGCGGAGCGTTCTTCAGCGGGTTGTTGACCTTGTCCATCCGGCCTTCCTCGATGGCGCGGGCTTCCTCGCGGATTGCCAGCATTGCCTCGCAGAAGCGGTCGATCTCAGCCTTGGTCTCCGATTCCGTCGGCTCGATCATCAGCGTGCCGGCAACCGGCCAGCTCATGGTCGGAGCGTGGAAACCGCAGTCGATCAGGCGCTTGGCCACGTCGTCGACGGTCACGCCGGCGCTTTCGACCAGCGGGCGGGTGTCGATGATGCACTCATGCGCGACACGACCCTTGGACGACTTGTAGAGCACTTCGTAGGCGCCCTTCAGCCGAGCAGCGATGTAGTTGGCGCTGAGGATCGCCACCTTCGTCGCCTGGGTCAGGCCTTCTCCGCCCATCATCAGGCAGTAGCTCCAGGAGATCGGCAGGATCGAGGCCGAGCCGAAAGGAGCAGCCGAAACCGCACCGTCATTGCCATCCGTTTCCGGGTGACCCGGCAGGTAGGGTGCCAGATGCGCCTTGACGCCGATCGGGCCCATGCCAGGACCGCCGCCGCCATGCGGGATGCAGAAGGTCTTGTGCAGGTTCAGGTGGCTGACGTCGGAGCCGATGTCGCCGGGGCGGGCAAGGCCGACCATGGCGTTCATGTTTGCACCGTCCATGTAGACCTGGCCGCCGTGCTTGTGCACGATCTCGCAGACCTCACGGACGTTCTCTTCGAACACGCCGTGCGTCGAGGGATAGGTGATCATGCAGCACGAGAGGTTTTCCGCGTACTGCTCGGCTTTTGCACGGAAATCATCCATATCGATGTCGCCGTTGTCGCTCACCTTGATGACGACGACCTTCATGCCGGCCATCTGGGCGGACGCCGGGTTCGTGCCGTGCGCCGAAGTCGGGATCAGGCAGACGTCGCGATGGTCGTTGCCCTGTGCCAGGTGGTATGCGCGGATCGTCAACAGACCGGCATATTCGCCCTGTGCGCCGGAGTTCGGCTGCATGGAAATCGCGTCATAGCCAGTGACGGCGCAGAGCTTATCCGACAGGTCTTCGATCATGTGCTGGTAGCCGGCCGCCTGATCCTTCGGAACGAAAGGATGGATTTCGGCGAATTCGGGCCAGGTGATCGGCAGCATTTCCGCCGTAGCGTTGAGCTTCATCGTGCAGGAACCGAGCGGAATCATCGCCCGGTCGAGCGCCAGGTCGCGGTCCGAAAGACGGCGGATGTAACGCGTCATTTCGCTTTCGGCGCGGTTCATGTGGAAGATCGGATGCGTCAGGTATTCGCTGGTGCGCAGCAGCGGCTGCGGCAGGCGATAGCCCGGCTCGAACTCTTCTACCTTGAAGTCACCACCAAAGGCGCGCCAGACGGCTTCGAGCGTGACGGGGCGCGAGCGCTCGTCGAGGCTGATGCCGATCTTGGTTTCGCCGATCTTACGCAAGTTCACTTCCTCGGCGACGGCAGTCTTGAGGATGATGCCCTGCAGCTTGCCGACATCGACGGTGATCGTGTCGAAAAACACGTCCGGTTCGACAGTGTAGCCAAGCTTTTCGAGGCCCATGGCGAGGCGAACGGTCTTCTGGTGAACGCTCTGAGCGATCGCCTTGATGCCCTTCGGTCCATGGAAAACAGCGTACATCGAGGCCATGACGGCCAGCAGCACCTGCGCGGTGCAGATGTTCGACGTCGCCTTTTCGCGGCGGATATGCTGTTCGCGGGTCTGCAGCGAAAGGCGATAGGCGCGGTTGCCGCGTGCATCGACCGAGACGCCGACGAGACGGCCGGGCATCGAGCGCTTGTGCGCGTCCTTGACGGCCATGTAGGCAGCGTGCGGACCACCGTAGCCGACCGGAACGCCAAAGCGCTGGGTGCAGCCGATGGCGATATCGGCACCCATTTCGCCGGGCGACTTCAAGAGGGCAAGCGCCAGCGGGTCGGCCGCGACCGTCGCGATCGCGCCGGCCTGGTGCAGGCGGGCGATCAGGCCGGTAAAGTCATGCACGTGGCCGTAGGTGCCCGGATACTGGAAGATGGCGCCGAAGACGTCGACCGGATCGAGATCGGTGAACGGATTGCCGATGACGATCTGCCAGCCGAGCGGCTCGGCACGGGTCTTCAACAGAGCAATCGTCTGCGGGTGGCAGCTCTCGTCGACGAAGAAGGCCTTCGCCTTGGACTTCGACACACGTTCGGCCATCGCCATGGCTTCGGCGGCAGCCGTCGCTTCGTCAAGCAGCGAAGCGTTGGCAACGTCGAGGCCGGTCAGGTCGCAGACCATCGTCTGGTAGTTGAGCAGCGCCTCGAGACGACCCTGGCTGATTTCCGGCTGATAGGGCGTATAGGCCGTGTACCAGGCCGGATTTTCCAGGATGTTGCGCTGGATGACCGGCGGCGTGATCGTGCCGTAATAGCCCTGGCCGATCAGCGACACGAGCTTCTGGTTGCGGTTGGCCGTTTCGCGCATCTTGTCGAGCGCTTCACGCTCGGTCATCGGCGCGCCCCAGGCCAAAGGCGTCTTCTGACGGATCGACGGCGGCACGGTGTCATCGATGAGCGCGTCGAGCGACGGATAACCGACGACCTTCAGCATCTCATCCATTTCCGCCGGCGACGGGCCGATATGACGCCGGTTGGCAAAGTCATACGGCTTGTAGTCGGTAAAGGTGAAGTCCTTGGGCATGCTCATCAGGCGACGAGCTCCTTGTAGGCCGCTTCGTCGAGAAGGGCGTCGGCTGCGTTCGGATCGGCGAGTTTCAGCTTGAAGAACCAGGCAGCGCCCTGCGGATCGCTGTTGACCAGCGACGGGTCGTCGACGATCGCCTGGTTGACTTCGACGATTTCGCCATCAAGTGGACAATAGACGTCGGATGCCGCCTTGACGGATTCAACCGTTGCCGCCGTGTCGCCCTTGGCAAAGGTGGAGCCAGTTTCCGGCAGTTCTACAAAAACGAGGTCGCCGAGCTGGCCGGCCGCGTGTTCGGTGATGCCGACCGTTGCTACGCCAGCTTCGACCTTCAGCCACTCGTGTTCGTCGGTGAACTTCAACATTTGCGCTCTCTCCTGATCAGCGTTTGTAGGTTTGTTTGACAAAGGGCAGGGCGGCGACGACGACCGGCAGATATTTGCCGCGCACCTCCGCATAAACCGTCGTGCCGTTGTCGGTATGGGTGGCGTCGACATAGCCCATGGCAATCGGGCCATCGACGGTGGGGCCGAAGCCGCCCGAAGTCACCTTGCCGACGAGCGTCTTGCCCTCGGTGTCGGCAAAAAGATTGGCACCACCGCGCACGGGCGCGCGGCCCTCTGGCTTCAGGCCGACGCGACGGCGCTTGGCGCCGTCTGCGAACTGGCCAAGAATCCGGTCCGCACCGGGAAAGCCGCCCTCGCGGGCACCGCCGGCGCGCCGCGCCTTCTGCATCGCCCACTCGATCGCGCCCTCGACCGGTGTGGTCGAAGTATCGATATCGTTGCCATAGAGACAAAGTCCGGCTTCGAGACGCAGCGAATCGCGCGCGCCAAGGCCAATCGGCTTGACATCAGGGTGTTCGAGCAACCGCTGCGTGACGTCGGCGGCCGATACCGAGGGAATGGAAATCTCGAAACCGTCTTCGCCGGTATAGCCGGACCGGGAGATGATGCAGGCTACATCGTGCAGGTCGGCTTCGGCGACATCCATGAAGCGCATGGCCGAAACATCGGCCCACAATTCGCCAAGAACTGCTTCTGCGTGGGGGCCCTGCAGCGCGATCAACGCACGGTCGTCGAGCATCGTGACTTCACAGGTGTCGGCGAGGCCCTTCTTCAGGTGCTCGAAATCGGCATCCTTGCAAGCGGCGTTGACCACCAGGAAGAGGTGGTCGCCGCGGTTGGCGATCATCAGGTCGTCGAGAATGCCGCCTTCGGCATTGGTGAAGATCGCATAGCGCTGCCGGCCTTCACCAAGGCCGAGCACATCGACGGGCACCAGCTTTTCCAGCGCCAGCGCTGCGTCCTCAATCTTGCCGGACTTTGGCCGAACGATGACCTGGCCCATGTGAGAAACGTCGAACAGACCTGCCGCGGTGCGCGTATGCAGGTGCTCCTTCATCACGCCGTCAGGGTACTGGACCGGCATGTCGTAGCCGGCAAAGGGCACCATGCGGGCACCCAGCGACAGATGCAACGCATGCAGCGGCGTATGTTTCAAATGGGAAATCTCTTCCAACTCCGGCCTCCAGGTCTGGCGCGCACGCGCGCCGGCTCACACTTCCGGCGTCAAACGCCGTCAAATTCGAGCCCCCTCTGTCCCTTTGCCTGAGATTGTTATCCCTTCGGCGAGCGCAAAAAAACGCTTCTCTCCAGAGTCCTACCGGCACCTTGCTGGTCCTTTGGCCTGAGAGTTTCCGGGGCGGTTGCTCCTTCGGCACCGGAACGAACCGGTTTCTCCCAACAAGATCGCCTCCAAATAACGGCGAACCTGTGAACTTGGCAAGGGGGCGGTGTCGCGGTCAAACACATTTTTGTCGCAGCACTTCCCATCGCCGGACTGGGGGTGCGTCAATTCTGTCTTTGCATTCTCCTCCGCTTGAGGATAACTCAGGATCGATACCGGGGACGACAATGACTAGGTGTAAGGGACATTTGCGGATCGCTGTGCGCATCGTCGCCGCTTTCGCGCTTGTTTTCCTGTCCTTCGCCCACAAGCCGGCGATGGCAAAAAGCCTGACGCCTGCAGAGATCGCAGCCTATCAGCTACCCGATGGCACCATCGCCGATATCTGCTTCGGCATGGATGGCATCGACCACGACAACGGCAAATCGCCATCGATGGCGCCGGTCTGCGAGGCCTGCCGGCTTGCGGTGGCTGCCCTGCTGCCGACGCCGCCGCAACATAGCGAACGCGCCGAGACCGGCAACTGGCTTGCCGATTTGCACCGCGCGCAAGACGAAATTACCGTCCGGCATCTGCGCCTTCTGCCGCCGCCGCGCGGACCTCCCCACCAGTCGTAACGCTTCCCCACGCATTCAATTTCAATGCGCCGCGATGGCGGCATCGACCACGACAGAACCGGGCTCTGACCGGCACGTGGTCAGGAGTGTACGACATGAACAAGACCGCACTGACTATATTTTCCCTCGGCCTGGCGCTTTCAACCGCTGGCGTCGCCCACGCCCATGCGACGTTCGAAACCGACAGCGCGCAATCCGAAAAGAGCTTCAAGGCGGTGCTGCAGGTTCCGCACGGTTGCGATGGCAAGGCAACGACCGAGGTGCAGATGAAGCTGCCGGAAGGCTTCGTCTTCGCCAAGCCGCAGCCGAAACCGGGTTGGGAGCTGGAGATCATCAAGGGCGACTACCAGAAGACCTATGAAAATCACGGCGAGAAGGTCTCTTCCGGCCCAATCGAGATCCGCTGGAAGGGCGGCAATCTGCCCGAAGAGTTCTACGATACCTTCGTCGTCAAAGGTAAGATCTCGGGCTTCGACAAGGAAACCGTGCTTGCCTTCCCGACGGTTCAGCTGTGCGGCACGGACGGCAAGGTGGTGTGGGACGAGGTAGCAGCCGAGGGGCAGAGCGCCCATGACCTGAAGAGCCCGGCGCCCACGGTGACGGTGACGCTTGCCGCCGGTGGCGACGAGCATGCCGGACACGGCGGGCAGATGGCCACGGACGGCCCGGTCAAGCTGGGCGACCTTGAAATCTTTGGCGGCGCGGCCAAGGCGATGCTGCCGGGCGCCAAGGTTGGCGGCGGCTTCCTGACGATCAAGAACGGCGGCAGCGCCGACGATCGCCTGGTCGCAGTCGAGAGCCCGGTCGCGGGTCGCGTCGAGATCCACGAAATGGCGATGCAAAACGACGTGATGAAGATGCGCAAGCTCGATGACGGCGTTGCCATCCCGGCCGGCGAGACCGTCGAGCTCAAGTCCGGCGGCCTGCATCTGATGTTCATGCAGGTGTCGAAGCCGTTTGCCGAGGGTGAAACCGTGCCGGTTACGCTGGTCTTCGAGAAGGCTGGCAAGGTCGATGCCACGCTTGCCGTGGGAACGGCGGCCGGCGGCGCTGCGGCAACCGGCGGGCACAAGCACCACTGAAGGACCTGATGAGACGAAGGGCTTTGCCTCAGGCGGCGCCGTTCTCATCCTCTTGGCCGGCGGGATCTTCCTGCCGGCTTTCGTTTTCGCGCCATTCTGGCATGTCCCCGTCGTCGCGCATGTATTCGAGATATCGGCGTAGCGTTTCCGCCTCGCTCTGCTGCGGCAGGCGGCCATCGGCGCTCATCAGCATCAACGACAGGGGCAGGGCGCCCTTCATCTTGGGAATAGATGCCTGGGTGATCGTCGGCTCGCTGGAACGGCGGGTCGAAAGCAAGGTGATCGCCTCATCGGCCGGGCCATCGCCGGACACGCGCGCCTTCGGCTTGACGGCTTCCGCCGCATAAGCCGCTGTGGTCGCGGATACCGTGACGACCTGTACCACCTTGTTCCCCTGCCTTCCTTGCTATTAATCCTTTCCTTTTTGCGCTGTTTCGCTTGAAGCTGGGTGAAAATTGGCGGTCGCCTTTTAGTCGAATCCTAACGATTGCTTCTAAGGGCGATGCGGATCGGTTTTCGAAGAGTCTATGTCGGGATGCGCCCATGCGATCCATCCCTCGGGCATGAAGGCCGGACACTTCGGGCATCCCCGACGGGGGAACGCACAGGTTGAAGACCACCCTGATTGCTCTCTTTGCCTCGACGCTTGGGTCAGTCGCCCGGGCGACGGCAGGCGTTGCCACCACAGGCCAGCAAAGACGAACGCCAGGCTGAGGTTGTACTGCAGCCTTCGCATATACTTGCGACATGCCTTAAATACGCGCACACTCACCCCGGATACAAAAGGCGTGCCCAGATTTCACAAGGGAGCAATTTGATGCCAGATCGCACCGCGCTCGAGCAAACCGTGCACTCGCTCTATGCAGCGCGCGATGCCAACGACCTTGAGGCCATGCTGGCCTGTCTGCATCCAACCTTCAGCTTCCGTATCGTCGGTAGCGGCCGTCTTGGGGCCATGACCCAGAAGGTCAGCAATCCGGAAGCAGTGCGCTCCGCTTTTCGCGGCCTGGTCGACGCCTGGGATTTGAGCCAGATGAAGACGGTTCAGCTCGACGTCGACGGTAACACGGTTTACGCCCATCGGGTTGGGCCCATC
>Ga0247819_10000701_pt1 | contig 18881 bp, 18 predicted proteins | sample 13C_Xylose_Day6_FD_193428 | JGI IMG/M metagenome (GOLD analysis project Ga0247819, IMG submission 193428) | Soil microbial communities from agricultural site in Penn Yan, New York, United States - 13C_Xylose_Day6 | ecosystem: Environmental > Terrestrial > Soil > Agricultural land | place: USA...
GCCATGGTCACCATTTCAACCGAATGCATGAAACCGGCGATGTCGGGGGTGATGAACTTGTTTTGCAGCGCCGTCAGCGAGCCCGCGACCGAGGCATAGACCGCCGAGATCACGAAAGCCTGCAACTTGACCCGCGCCACGTCGATGCCGACGGTTCCGGCAGCGACCTCGGAGCCGTGCAAAGCGCGCAGCGCCCGGCCCGTGGGGCTGTTGAACAGGTTCAGGGCGATCCATGCCCCGATGACCAGACAGATGCCGGTGAAGGCATACCAGAACTCGCCATTCGACAGGTTCAGGCCCCAGTCCTTCAGCACGGCGCGCAGGCCCAGATCCGGGACCTCGATCCCGTCGGGGCCCTTGGTCAGCCCGCGTTCGTTGTTCAGCACCATCGCGACAAGGATGCCAAAACCCAGCGAGGCAACGCCAAGATAATAGCCCTTGAGCCGCAGGATCGGCCTGCCGACCAGAAAGGCCAGAACGGCGGAGATCACTGCCCCCAGCACCACGGCCAGCGCGGGATGCAGGCCCAGATGCACCGGGGCCAGCGCGCAGGCATAGCCGCCGATCCCGGCGAAACCGGCATGGCCAAGGCTGATCTGCCCGGCATAGCCGGTCAGGATGACGATGCCCGTAACCGCCAGCGCATTGACAAAGATCAGCGCGCCAACGCGGAAGTAATAGCCCGAGGGGAAAAAGAACGGGGCCGCCGCGATCAAGGCGGCCATGACGATCAGGGTCAGGTGTTTGCTGGAAAGTCGCATGTCACACCCGATCCGTGGATTTCTGGCCGAAAAGCCCCTGCGGCATGAAGAACAGCACGGCAAGGATGACGACAAAGGCTGCGGCCTCTTTGTATTGCGAGGACAGGTAGCCCGCGGTCATCGCCTCGAACAGGCCCAGCAGCAGCCCACCCGCGAAGGCGCCCTTGGGATTGCCCATGCCGCCCAGCATCGCACCCGCAAAGCCCTTGAGCGCCAGCCCCAAGCCCACGTCATAGGAGGTCATGGTAATCGGCGTGATCAGCACGCCTGCAAAGGCCCCGATCCCCGCCGACAGTGCGAAGGACAGCGTCATGATGAAATCGGTATTGATGCCCACCAGTTGCGCCGCGAGGCGATTGTTCGAGGTGGCCAGCACCGCGCGGCCAAGGATCGTGCGGGTGAAGAACAGCCACAGCGCCACGAAAACCGCCGCAGCGCCGCCGATCGCCCACAGGCTTTGCGTCAGGATCGTCGCGCCCATGACATGGATCGGGTCATCGCCCGAGAATGCCGGGAAGGTGTGGATCTGCTTGCCAAAGATCAGCTGCGCCGCGCCCCGGATAAAGATCGAGGCCCCGATGGTGATGATGATCAGCGTGACCACCGGCGCGCCGCGCGCGGGCTCGATGGCGAGCTTGTTCAGCGCTACGCCGATGGCTGCGGTGGCCGCAATCGCGATCAGCGCGGCCAAGGGCAGCGGCAGCCCGGCGGCATGGGCGAAAACGGTGATCATGCCGCCCAGCATGACGAATTCGCCCTGCGCGAAGTTCACCACGCCCGAGGCGTTGTAGATGATGGTGAAGCCAAGCGCGACAAGCGCATAGACCGCACCAACGGTCAGTCCCGAGAACAGGAATTGCAGGAATTCGGACATGCTGGGGTCCTTTGGCTAAGGGCTCCGGGCGGAGCGGCCCCCGTTAAGGGGCCGCGGGGCTCACTCGACGATGGTCCAGTCGCCGTCCTTGATCTCAAGCATTCGGAAGGCCGTCAGGTCGAGACCCAGATGGTCCTCGGCGGTCATGGTGTAGATGCCCGTCGTTCCGGCCAAACCCTTGACCCCTTCCAGCGCTTCGCGGATCGCCGCGGGCTCGCTGCTGCCTGCACGAGTGATCGCGTCGACCAGCAACGCGAAACCGTCATGGGCATAGCCGCCGAAGGTGCTGACCGGCGTCTTGTATTTCGCCTCATAAGCGGCCTTGTAGGCCGAGACGACCGGCTTTTGCGCATCGCCATCCGCCAGAAGTTCCGCGACCAGCAGCGCCGTGCCGGGCAGGCGCACGCCTTCGGCCGCGTCCTTGCCCGCAAGTTCGATGAACCCGTCCGAGGCCACGCCATGCGACTGGTACAGCGGCAGGTCGATCGCCAATTGCTTGTAGTTGCGCGTCACGATCGAGGGGCCCTGACCGAAGCCCGGGTTCAGCACCGCCTGCACGCCCGCCGCATTGCGGATCTTGGTCAGCTGCGCCGTCATGTCGGCGTCTTTCGGGTCATAGGTCTCGTCAGCGACGATCTCGATGCCGTATTCACCGACCACGTCCTTGCATTGCGCCTGCATCGACGCACCGAAACCATCCGTCCCCGAGATCAGGCCGATCTTGGTGATGTTCTGCTTCTTCATGTCCTCGAAGATCTTCTGGCAGGCCATGCGGTCGGTATGCGGGGTCTTGAAGGTGTTGGGCTTCACCGGCTGGATGATGTCGATGGCACCCGCCAGCGAGATGAACGGCACTTCCGCATCCTCGGCCACGGCCAGGATCGACATCGAGGCCCCGGTGGTGGTGCCGCCGATGATCGCCTGCACCTCATCGTCCTCGATCAGGCGGGTGGCAAAGGTGCGTGCCTTGTTGGCGTCGCCGCCATCGTCATACAGCACCAGTTCGACCTGCTCGCCATTGATGCCGCCCTTGGCGTTCAGTTCCTCGACCAGCATTTCCAGCGTCTTGGCCTCGGGGTCGCCCAGAAATGCCGCCGGGCCGGTAGCCGAGATCGAGGCACCGATCTTGATCTCGGCTTGGGCGGTCGATGCCAGTCCAAGCGCGATCAGCGCGGCGGGAACGGTCGTGGTCAGGGTCTTGATCATGGGTTCCTCCTCCCAAAGTTATCGGTTCAAGCGGCCGCGGGGCGGCGCCACATCGCCCGCCGGAAGCGGCTGGCGACGAATGCGGTATCGGTCATGCTGGCATTTCCCGCCGGGTTGGCCCCGGTGACGTGGAAATCGCTGAAGGCAGCCGACTGGTTGACGAAGATATTGCCGGTCAGGTTGATCGACAGGTTCACCCCTGCCCGCGCGAAAGCCGCGACGGCGCGGGAAATGCGGGCTTCGTCGGTATCGTAAAGCGCGGCGGTGATTGCGCCCTTCTGGCGGGCCAGATCAGAGGCGCGGGCGATGCCGGTATCGGCATCCTCAACCGCGATCAGATAGGCGATGGGGCCAAAGCATTCCTGCTGGCAGGCGGCATCGCCATCGTTAAGCGCCAGAAGCAGCGGCGTCGCAGTGCGCCCTTCGCCCAAGGGCGCAGAATCGCGGATGATCCGTCCCGAGGCGCGGGCGGCAGCCACCCGCTCCAGCGTCGCGGGATTGGCGATGGCACCGCAAATGCCCGCCGCGCGGGCCGGATCAGACAGCAGCGCGTCAATCGCCCCGGCCAATGCTTGTGCCACCTGATCGAATGTCTTGTGGCCCTGATCGGTCGGAATCCCGCCCTTCGGGATGTAGATGTTCTGCGGCGCGGTGCACATCTGCCCGGAATAGAGCGCCAGCGAGAAGGCCAGATTGGCGCACATGCCGTCGAAATCATCCGTCGCGGCGAGGGTGACGGTATTGACCCCGGCTTCCTCGCTGAAAAGCAACGCCATGGCATTGCTGCGCAGCCAGTCCCCGAACGCGCCTGAGCCGGTATAATCGATCAGCCGAATGGCGGGATCGGTTGCCAAGGTCTTGGTGATCTCGGCACCCGGCTGGTCCACGGCCAGCAGCACGGCATTTGCGGGCAGGCCAGCCTCGGCCAGGACCTCGCGCAGCACGCGCACGGTCAGCGCCAAGGGCAGGATGGCGGCGGGATGCGGTTTGACGATGACGGGGTTGCCAGCAGCCAGGCTGGCAAACAGGCCGGAATAGGAATTCCACGTCGGGAAGGTGTTGCAGCCGATCGCCAGCGAAATTCCCACCGGAATGACCGACCAGTGCTTTTCCAGCACGATCGGCTGGGCCTTACCCTGCGGCTTTTCCCAGCGCGCGGTTCCCGCGAAACGGGTCATCTCGGCGTAAGCCAAGGCCACGGCCTCAAGTCCTCGATCCTGCGCATGTGGCCCGCCCGCCTGAAAGGCCATGGCGAAAGCCTGTCCGGTCGTGTGCATGGTCGCATTGCCGATCAGGAAACTGATGCGGTTCAGGCGGACCAGCGCCTCAAGACAGACGCCTACACGGTCTTCGATTCTGGCAGCGGCCAAGGCATCGGCAGCACCCTGCGAGGCCGCGATCAGCGCCGGGGCCGATGCTGCCGGGTAGGTGATTCCCAATTGCAGACCAAAGGGCGATTCTTCGCGACCCAAGCGGCTTTCCTCGGGATGGCCGGGGATCGAGAAGGGCTGACCGCAAAGCGCCGCGAAAGCCGCCGCGCCGTCCTCCTTGGCGGTTTCGCCATAAATCTTGCCGCTGGGAACTTCGGGGAATGGCGTCCAGAATTCACGCGCGCGCAGTGCTTCCACCGCAGCGTCAAGCATCGGCCGATGGCGGTCGAAGAACTCTGACATGACATCCCTCCCAAGACTGAACATTATCATTGACCGACCGGTCGGTTTATGCAACAAAAATCTTCAATAGCCTCGGGGAGAGTGGGGCTGGGGAGTTCCAAATGACAGAAACGGTCCTGACCACGCTGGTCGACGGTGTACTGACGCTGACGCTCAACCGTCCGGAAAAGCTCAATTCCTTCAACGAGGACATGCATCTGGCCCTGCGTGCGGGGATCGAGCGCGCCCATGCCGATCCGGAAGTGCGCGCGGTGCTGCTGACCGGCTCGGGACGCGGTTTCTGTGCCGGACAGGATCTGGGCGACCGCGATCCGCGCAAGGGTGGCCCCGCACCCGATCTGGGCCAGACGCTGGACACGTTCTACAATCCGACGCTGCGGCTGATCCGCAAGCTGGAAAAGCCGGTGATCTGCGCGGTGAACGGCGTGGCGGCAGGTGCGGGCGCGAATATTGCGCTGGCCTGCGACATCGTGCTGGCGGCGAAATCCGCGAAATTCATTCAGGCCTTTTCGAAAATCGGCCTAATCCCGGATGCCGGCGGCAGCTGGAGCCTTGCCCGCATCTTGGGTGAGCCGCGCGCCAAAGCTCTGGCCCTGACCGCCGAGCCGCTGATGGCCGAAAAGGCCGCCGAATGGGGCATGATCTGGAAGGCCGTCGATGACGAGGCGCTGATGAGCGAAGCCGTCGCGCTGGCGACTTCGCTGGCTGCTGGACCGACGCTGGGTCTGGGCCTGACCAAGCGGCTGATTCAGGATGCGGCCACCAACAGCCTTGACCAGCAGCTTGACCTTGAGCGCGACCTTCAGCGTCAAGCCGGGCGCAGCAAGGATTATGCCGAGGGCGTCACTGCCTTCCTTGAAAAGCGCAAGCCGGAGTTCACCGGCCAATGAAGCCCGTCTCGGACATGACCCCGCAGGAACTGGCCGAAGCCTCGGCCAAGGCGATGTGGAACGACGATTCCGCCAGCCAGCGCCTGAACATGAGCCTTGACCATATCGCCCCCGGCGAGGCCGACCTGACCATGACAATCACCGCCGACATGTCGAACGGCCACGGCAATTGCCATGGTGGATACATGTTCACGCTGGCCGACAGCGCCTTTGCATTCGCCTGCAACAGCTACAATCAGCTGACCGTGGCGCAGCATTGCTCGATCACCTATCTTGTCCCCGGCCGGATCGGAGACCGGCTGACGGCCCACGCGCGCGAAGTGTCGCGCCGGGGCCGCTCGGGGATCTATGACATTCGCATCACCAACCAGAACGGTGAACATGTGGCCGAATTCCGCGGCCATTCGCGCACCGTCAAGGGAACCCACCTTCCGGTCTGACACTGACCGGACCGCTTGTTTGCAGGGAGGAAACCATGCAAGACCTGTCCCCGATGGCACCCGGCCTTGAGCCGATCGAAACCGCTTCGCGCGATGAAATCGCCGAGCTTCAGTTTCACCGCATGCAATGGTCGCTGAAGCATGCCTATGACAATTCGCCCTTCTATCGCAAACGCTTCGACGAGAATGGCGCCCATCCCGAGGATCTGAAAACCCTCGCGGATATTGCGAAGTTCCCCTTCACCTACAAGCAGGACCTGCGCGAGACTTATCCCTTTGGGATGTTCGCCACGCCGCGCGAAAAGCTGGTGCGCATCCACGGCTCGTCCGGCACGACTGGCAAGCCGACGGTGGTGGGCTATACCCAGCGCGACATCGACACCTGGGCAAACCTGATCGCCCGCTCGATCCGCGCGGCGGGTGGGCGTCCGGGCGACATGCTGCACAACTCGTATGGCTACGGGCTGTTCACCGGCGGTCTTGGCGCGCATTACGGCGCCGAGCGTCTGGGCTGCACTGTGGTCCCGATGTCGGGCGGCATGACCGAGCGTCAGGTCACGCTGATCAACGATTTCAAGCCGCGCATCATCATGGTGACGCCCAGCTACATGCTGTCGATCCTTGACGAATTCCGCCGCCAGGGTCTGGACCCCCGCGAAAGCTCGCTCGAGATCGGCATCTTCGGGGCCGAGCCCTGGACCAACGCGATGCGTCAGGAAATCGAGGAAGCCTTCAACATGCACGCCGTGGACATCTACGGCCTGTCGGAAATCATGGGCCCCGGCGTCGCGCAGGAATGCGTCGAGACCAAGGACGGGCTGCATGTCTGGGAAGACCACTTCTACCCCGAAATCATCGACCCGGTGACCGGTGAAGTCCTGCCCGATGGCCAGCTGGGTGAACTCGTCTTCACCACGCTGACCAAGGAAGGTCTGCCGATGGTGCGCTACCGCACCCGCGACCTGACCCGCCTGCTGCCGGGCACCGCGCGTTCGATGCGCCGGATCGAAAAGATCACCGGCCGCAGCGACGACATGATCATCCTGCGTGGCGTCAACGTCTTCCCGACCCAGATCGAAGAGCAGATCCTGAAATGCAAGGGCCTCGCCCCGCATTTCCAGATCGAGCTTTCACGCGCGGGCCGCATGGACAATATGACCGTCCATGTCGAATGCACGCCGGACATGTGTGACGAAAGTGCCCGCGCCCATTCGGCCAAAGAACTCGCGCATCACATCAAAAGCGTGGTCGGCATCTCGACCAAGGTGAATGTCGCCGATCCGAACGGGGTCGCCCGCTCGGAAGGCAAGGCCAAGCGCGTCGTGGACAACCGTCCCAAGGCGTGACGCCGCATCGTGGCATGGACATGACATGCCGCGACGATAAAGCTAGAAGGACGGGGGATTTTACCCCCGTCCAATTTCCGGACGCTGAATGAGGCGGTCGAAAGGGATTTCATGGCTCGGACACGGGCAGTCGATTTCGATGAAAAGCGGCGCGGTCTACTGGACAGCGCGGCCGCCGTCTTTGCCGAACAGGGCATGGAAAAGGCCTCGATGGCGCAGATCGCGGCGCATGGGCAAGTGTCCAAGGCATTGCTTTATCACTACTATCCCAGCAAGGGCGAGCTGATCTTCGAGATCATCATCACCCATCTGGAGGAAGTCCTCGAGGCGATCGAGGCAGCCTCGGTCGAGCCGCTCGACCCGCAAGCCCAGCTGCGCAAACTGGTCGGCACGGTGCTGGACGCCTATAAGGGCGCGGACAATCAGCACAAGGTGCAGTTGAACGCGACCTCGGCCCTGACCGATGAGCAGAAGGCCGAGATCCTCGCGATCGAAAAGCAGATCGTGCGGCATTTCGCCGTCGTTCTGCGCCAGATCAATCCCGATCTGGACAATCCCGAGCGCCCCCTGCTGACCCCCGTCACCATGTCGCTGTTTGGCATGATGAACTGGGTCTATATGTGGTTCCGCGATGGTGGCCGCATCTCGCGCGAGGATTATGCCGATGTGGCGACAACCCTGATCCTTGAAGGAATCAAGGCCGTTCGCTGAAGCCCCGACGTTCGAGCACCAAGGGATCGTAGCGCGGGGCCTCGGCCCGACGGCGATCCGGCTCGGGCGCGGTCAAAGGCGTCGCCGGGACCAGCTTGTCACGCGCTTCCAGCGCAAGTTGCTGATAGACGCCGGTGCCGCGACGCTTCCATTCGATTTCTTCCGCCGACAACTCGCGGATCACCTTGGCGGGTGAACCGACGGCAAGGCTGTTTCTTGGAACCTGCGCCCCGGCCTTCACGAAGGCCATGGCAGCGATGATGGTGTTTTCGCCGATCACGGCTTCGTCCATGACAACTGCATTCATGCCGACCATGGCATTGCGACCCACATGGCAGCCGTGCAGCACCGCGCCATGGCCGATATGGCCCAATTCCTCGACGACGACATCCTTGCCGGGAAAGGCATGGATCACGCAGGTTTCCTGCACATTGCAGCCCGCCTGCAGGATGATCCGCCCGAAATCGCCGCGCAGAACGGCCCCCGGCCCGACATAGACTGTCGGGCCGATGATCACGTCACCGATCACCACCGCCTCGGGATGAACGAAGGCGGTGGGATCGATCACCGGGACGATGCCGTCCCAGGCGTAGATACGGCTCATTCAGCCGCCTGAGCGATGGCGGGCCAAGTCTTGGCGACCATGGTCAGCACGTCATATTGCGCGACAACCGCCCCATGCTGGTTGCTGACCTGACAATCCCAGCGGACCTCGCCATGTTCGGCATTGGCGCGGGGATTGATCTCTTTGCAGGTCAGGCGGACCTGCAGGGTGTCGCCGAAATAGACCGGCGTCAGGAAGCGCATATTGTCGACGCCGTAATTGGCCAGAACCGGGCCGGGGTTCGGCTCGACAAACAGACCTGCCGCGAAGGAGGCGATCAGGTAGCCATGCGCCACGCGGTCGTCGAAGAACGGGTTCGCCTTGGCCGCGACCGCATCCATATGGGCGTAGAAGGTGTCGCCGGTGAAATTGGCGAAATGCTCGACATCCTCAAGGGTGATGGTGCGGGTCGCGGTGACCAGTTGGTCGCCGATGTTCAGTTCGGCCAGCGACTTGCGGAAGGGATGGACGCCCTGCTGCGCCTCGGCACCCTCGATCCAGCGACCGGTGACTGCCGACAGCAGACGCGGCGCGCCTTGGACCGCGGTGCGCTGCATGTAATGCTTGACGCCGCGGATGCCGCCCATTTCCTCGCCGCCACCAGCACGGCCCGGACCGCCATGGACCAGCGCCGCCAAGGGAGAGCCATGCCCGGTCGAGGTCTTGGCCGAAGCGCGGTTGCCGATCAGGATGCGGCCATGGAAGGGGGCCGCGCCGATCACGACTTCCTCGGCAACCTTGGCGTCATTGGTGAAGACCGACGAGACCAGCGACCCCTTGCCCATCTGCGCAAGACTGACCGCCTCATCCAGATTGTCATAGGGCATGACGGTCGAGACCGGGCCAAAGGCCTCGACCTCATGGATCTTCGTCGCCGCAAAGGGCTTGTCGGCGTAAAGCAGGACCGGGTTCAGGAAGGCCCCGCGCTCGGCATCACCCGAGGCCAGACGGACCTCATCGGGATTGCCCGCGACGATCTCGGCATCAGCTTGCAATTCGCGGATACGCTCGCGGACCTCGACGCGCTGATCGAAGCTGGCGAGCGGACCCATGCGGGTGCCTTCCGCGCCGGGCAGACCCAGCGGGGTCTTTTCCAGACGCTCGCGAAGGGCCGCGACCAGCGCCTGCACCTGATCGCGCGGCGCGATGACGCGGCGGATCGCGGTGCATTTCTGCCCGGCCTTCACCGTCATCTCGCGCGCGACTTCCTTGACGAACAGATCGAACTCGGGCGTGCCCGCGACGGCATCGGGGCCAAGGATCGAGGCGTTCAGGCTGTCGGCCTCCATGGTGAAGCGCACCGAATTCGCGACAATCGCGGGATGCGATTTCAACTTGCGCCCGGTCCAAGCGGAACCGGTGAAGGTGACCGCGTCCTGACCCGTCACATGGTCCAGCAGATCCCCGACCGAGCCGCAGATCAGCTGCAGCGCGCCATCGGGCAGGATGCCGGTTTCCACGATGCGGCGCACCATCAGCTCGGTCAGATAGGCGGTCTGCGAGGCGGGTTTGACAAGGCAAGGCACGCCCGCCAGCAGTGTCGGCGCGATCTTTTCCAGCATCCCCCAGATCGGGAAGTTATAGGCGTTGATATGCACCGCGACGCCTTGCAGCGGCGTCAGGATATGCTGGGCGCTGAAGGTCGAATCCTTGGACAGGACCTCGACATCGCCATCGGTCAGCACGCGGGTATTGGGAAGCTCGCGGCGGCCCTTCGATGCGAAGGTCAGCATCGTGCCGATGCCGCCCTCGATATCGATCCAACCATCGGTGCGGGTCGCGCCGGTTTTCAGGCTTTCGGTATAGAATTCTTCCTTCATGCCCATCAGGGCCTGACCCAGCGCCTTGAGCATGGCGGCGCGGTCATGGAAGGACATGGCGCGCAGCTTCGGCCCCGCAACCTCGCGGCCATAGGTCAGCGAACCCGCGAAATCGAGCCCGGTCGAGTCGATCAGCGCGACGGCATCGCCCGTCGCTGCATCCAGAAGCGTCTGTCCGTCCTTCGCGCCGGGGGTCCAGCGGCCGCAGACATAGCTTTCAAGCCGGCGCGGAGTGGTCATGGGTCTTATCCTCGATCAATTCTGCGGGGGCAGCGCCCCCTGTCAAAGGCCGAAAGCGGCCAGACGTTGGGTCACAAGCGCCTGCCAGCGGGCAAGCAGCGTTTCATTCGGGGTGTGGCGCAGGCCGAATTTGGCCAGCGTCTGGTAGCGTGACGAGGCAAGGCTGCCAAAGCCCGCCGCGACCCGATCCTGCCAATAGGCGATCGAGGCGCGGGCGGCCTCGCGGCCCGCATCGGTGGCGACAATGCGTTCCAGACCCTCAAGGCCCAGTTCCGCATGGCGCGCCTCGCGCGGGGCGATCTCGCGAAAGACCTCGGCCAAGGGCGCATAGGAGACGCGGGTCAACTCGGTCATCTGCACGCCGGTGGCGAGGCCCTGCAGCACGTTCAGCACCACCGCATCGACCCAACCGTTGATCGGGTAATGCAGGACCGACAGCCGCATGTCGCCACCAAGACGCGTCGCGCCCAGATCCTCATCGCGACCGACCCGCGCGGCCCAGTCATGCTGGGTTTCATAGCGAGCGGTATCGGTGCCGAACTCCGCCATTACACCCAGCACACGCTCGGCATGATCGGCCTTTTCCAGCGTGATCCGGCTGGCCGCGATGCGCGCCTTGATGCCGGGCGCGAAGTTGATCGAAGCCGCGAACCCGGCGGAGGCGGCCAGTTCGCTGTCGACAAAGCTCGACATCAGGCGCAGAAGTTCACCGCGATAGCGAGCCGGCACGTTTTCCGGCGCGGTCAGCACGCCGCCTTGCGCCAGATATTCCTCGATATTCATCGTCTCGGACATGTCGGCCCCCTGTTTCATTCGTCGTAGGTGACGACGACGCGCTCACTCAGCGGATAGGCTTGGCAGCTTAGGACATAGCCCGCGCGGACCTCGTAATCCTCAAGAGCGTGGTTCACCGCCATCTCGACCTCGCCCTCGACCACCTTGCAGCGGCAGGTCGAGCAGACGCCCGCCTTGCAGGAATAGGGCGCGTCCATGTTGTTGGCGATGGCAGCTTCAAGGATCGTCTCGCCCTGCCGCGCCATGGTGAAGCTGCGGGTGGCGCCGTCCAAAGTGACGGTGGCCTCGGTCCCGGCGCCCGGCGCAATCGCCTCGCGCGAGACGGCGCGGGCCTTGGCGCGGCCATGTTGGCTGCTGGCGAACAGTTCGAACTTGATCTGCCCGTCTTCCAGCCCGTGTTCCTTGAGCGAACCGGCAATCGCCAGCATCATCGGCTCGGGACCGCAGATGAAGGCGGTGTCGATGGACTTCGGGTCGATCCAGTGCTGGAATAACGCGGTCATCTTCGCGGCGTCGATCCGGCCGGTGAACAGGTCGATTTCCTGACCTTCCTGCTCCAGCACATGGATGACCGAGAAGCGGCCCAGATACAGGTTCTTCAGATCCTCAAGTTCCTCTCGGAACATGATCGTGTTGATCTGGCGGTTGGCATAGACCAGCGTGAATTGCGCATGAGGCTCGCGTGCCAGAACGGTCTTGATGATCGACAGGACCGGCGTGATGCCCGAGCCGCCGGCAAAGCCCAGATACTGCTTTTCCGAACCTGCCTCGATCGCGGTGTAGAACTTGCCCATCGGCGGCATGGCGTCGATTTCATCGCCTGGGGCAAGGTTTTCATTCGCCCAGGTCGAGAAGGTGCCGCCATCGACGCGCTTGATGCCGACCTTGAGGCAACCCTCATCGAGACCGGCGCAGATCGAATAGCTGCGGCGCAGTTCCTCGCCGTCGAAATCGCGGCGGAAGGTCAGATACTGGCCTTGGGTGAAGTCGAACAGGGCGCGATCCTCGTCGCGCGGCGCAAGGGTCAGAACCACGGCATCGCGGGTCTCGCGGCGCACATCGGTGACCTTCAGCGGGTGGAAGCGTGCCATAGGGGTGTCCCTTCCTGAGTAGCGGGATGCATCCTCAGATGCATTTGAAATAGTCGAATGGTTCGAGGCAGTCCTTGCAGCGATAGCTGGCCTTGCAAGGCGTCGAGCCGAACTGGCTGAGTTTTTCGGTCTGGGTCGAGTTGCAGCGCGGGCAGGCGATGGTCAGGTTCGATGACTCCGCCAGCCGCGCGATGCGCCCGGCCAACCGCCCGTCGGCGGCAGTGCCGTCGATCGGGGGTGAAATGCCGTAAGCGCGCAGCTTTTCGCGGCCACCCTCGGTGATCCAATCCGTCGTCCATGCGGGCGACAATTGGCGCTCAAGGCGCAGCTTGTCGATCCCGTGTCCGCGAAGCGCGGTCTCGATATCAAGGTTGATGATGCCGGTCGCCGGACAGCCCGAATAGGTGGGCGTGACGGTGACGACCAGCGTGTCATCAGCCCAAGCGACATCGCGGATGATGCCCAGATCGGTCAGGCTGATCACCGGGATCTCGGGGTCGGGGACCTGTGACAGCCAGTCCCAGACCTGATCCGTGCCGGGTTGGATCGCGGCGGCCATGGCGCTTACCAGCTTGCGCCGGGATAGGCGCGTTGCAGGAACTGCATCTCGGCCAGAAGGAAGCCCAGATGCTCGGAATGGATGCCCTGCTTGCCGCCCTTGTGCTGCCAGCTCTGGCCGGGATGGGCCAGCGTGGCTTCAGCCAGAACCGCAGTGACGGTCTCGTCCCAAGCCGATTTCAGACTGGACGGCAAGGGTGCGATGCCTGCCTCGGCCAATGCCTGATCGGTCGCGTCGTCAAGGAACATCTCGCCGGTATAGGCCCAAAGCGACTTCAGCGCCTTTTCCATCCGCGCGTGGCTTTCCGCACTGCCGTCACCCAACCGGATCACCAGATCGGCCGAACGTTCAAGGTGATAGGCCACCTCTTTTTCGGCCTTGGCGGCAATCTCGGCAACGCGCAGGTCGGTCGATTTGCCCAATGCGCGCAGCAGTTCGATATGGAAGGCATCGAACAGGAACTGGCGCATCAGCGTCTGGGCGAAATCGCCATTCGGACGCTCGACCAGCAACACATTGCGGAAGGCACCCGCGTCGCGCAGGAAGGCCAGATCATCGGCGCTGCGGCCTTTGCCCTCGACCTCGGCGGCAAGACCCAGCCACAGCTGGCATTGCCCGATCAGGTCCAGCGCCACGTTGGAAAGCGCGATGTCCTCTTCCAGAGCGGGGCCATGCCCGCACCATTCCGAGACCCGGTGGCCAAGGATCAGGGCATTGTCCCCGACCCTTTGCAGCCAATCGGCATATGCGGCGCGGTCGACCGCTTCGATCGCGGCACCCATCACATATGCCCCACTTCTTCGGGGATGTCGAAGAAGGTCGGATGACGATAGACCTTGGAATTCGCCGGCTCGAACAGCGGGCCCTTTTCCGAGGGCGACGAGGCGGTGATGTCATTCGAGCGCACCACCCAAATCGAGACACCCTCATTGCGGCGGGTATAGACGTCGCGGGCGTTGCAGATCGCCATTTCGGCATCCGGCGCGTGCAGGCTGCCGACATGGCGGTGGTTCAGGCCATGCTGACCACGGATGAAGATCTCCCACAGGGGCCATTCATTTTTGGACATGGTTGGGTCCTCCCTCGAGTGCCAATAAGGCGAGTTCATTCAGTTGCGAACGGGCGGTTGGGTGCGCCCGAGAAGGGTTTCGATTGCCAGCCCCAGCGCGATCAGCGCGCGGTCGGAACCAGCAGGGCCGTCCAGTTCGATCCCGACCGGAAGGCCGGTGTCGGGGCCGCGCCCGGCGGCAATGGACAGGCCCGGAATGCCAGCATTGGAGCCGGGATCGGCATTGCGGATAAAGGTCCCGAAGACCTCAGGGGCGCTCGATTCCGGTCCTGCCAGCGCCGCAACGCAAGGCGAGGTCGGGAAGATCAGCGCGTCGATGCCGCTTGCCGCGAAAAGCGCGTCATAGGCTGCGATCAGCGCGGGGCGGTGGATCTCGATTGCCGCGCGATAGATCTCGGCACCATCTACCAACTCACCGCTGGGCGTCGGCAGCTTGCCGGGCAGGATGAAGGTCTCGTAGGTGGCTTTCACATCCGGGCTGGCGATCCGGGCCACCACATCCTCAAGCGTCAGATGTGGCGCGTGTTCGGCCAGATAATAGCGCAGATGGGCATTCGCCTCGGTCATCACGACCGGGAAGCTGACGGCGTGGTTCAGGGCGACGATCTCGCTGGCATCGATCTGAACGAACTCGACCCCGGCATCACGCAGGCGGGTGACGACCCCGGCCCAGACAGCGGCGACATCCGCGTCCAGCCCTTCGGTAAAATCCGCCGCAAGGCCCAGCTTCACGCCGCCCAGGTCACGCGCGATAGTTGGGGCGTCGTCAGTAATGACGCGGTCCAACAGTTCGATATCCGCGACGCTCGCGGCGATGACGCCAGAGGTGTCCCGGGTGCGCGAGATCGGGACGATCCCGCCCGTCGGGTAGCGGTTCAGCGTCGGGCGCAGACCGGCCACGCCGTTGATCGCCGCCGGAAGGCGAACCGAGCCGCCGGTATCGGTGCCCAGCCCCGCGCGAACCGCGCCGGAACCGATCAGCGCGCCGGTGCCACTCGAAGACCCTGCCGCGAAGCGGCTGAGGTCATAGGGGTTGCGCACGCCCGTTTCCGGGCCGGTCTGGTAGGTCGGGTTATAGCCCGAGATGCCAAAGGCCAGCTCGTGCATATTGGTGGTGGCGACGACGACCGCGCCTGCCTCGACCAGCTTTTGCAGGACCGGAGCATTGGCGACCGCGATGGCATCCTGCAGGCCCGGCGTTCCGGCAGCAGCGGGAAGGCCCGCCACCTGGATATTGTCCTTGACCACAATCGGCACCCCGGCCAGAGGCCCGGAAACCTGCCCCGCATCGACAGCGCGAGCAGCTTGCAGCGCCGCATCGGCATTCAGATGCGCGACCGCGTTCAAGTCTTTCCAGCCCGCGATCTGCGACAGCGTCGCCTCGAGCGCCGCGACGGCAGAGGTCTGACCTTCGCGGATCGCGGCCAGCAATTCGCTTGCCGAGCCGCGGCTTTCGACGGGGGTTCCCGTCGAATAGCCTTGGTTGGATTTCACTTCATCCATGATGCTGCGACCCGGATCACTCGGCCGCGTGGCGGCGCGTGGCCGCTTTCTCGGCATGAGCCATCAACCCGTCGCGGAACCATGCGCCGTCGTCCCAAGCCTTGACGCGGGCACCAAGGCGCTCCTCGTTGCAGGGACCGTTGCCGGCGATCACCGCGAAGAACTCGTTCCAGTCCGGCTCGCTGAAATCGTGGCCGCCCTTTTCCTCGTTCCATTTCAGGTTCTCGTCGGGGACGGTCAGGCCCAGATACTTGGCCTGCGGCACGGTCTGGTCGACGAATTTCTGGCGCAGCTCGTCATTGGTGTTGATCTTGATCTTCCACGCCATCGACTGGGCCGAATGGACCGAGTCCTTGTCCGAGGGGCCAAACATCATCAGTGCCGGATACCAGAAGCGGTTCAGAGCATCCTGCGCCATGGCCTTTTGCTCAGCCGTGCCCGAGGCCATCTTCATCATGATGTCGTAGCCCTGCCGCTGGTGGAAGGATTCCTCCTTGCAGATGCGGACCATCGCCCGGGCATAGGGCCCGTAGGACGTGCGCTGCAGCGGCACCTGGTTCATGATCGCTGCGCCATCAACCAGCCAGCCGACCGCGCCGATATCGGCCCAGGTCAGAGTGGGATAGTTGAAGATCGAGGAATACTTCATCTTGCCGTTGTGAAGCTGTTCCAGCAGCTCATCGCGCGAGATGCCCAGCGTTTCTGCGGCGGAATACAGATACAGCCCGTGACCGGCCTCGTCCTGCACCTTGGCCAGCAGGATCGCCTTGCGGTCCAGCGTGGGGGCGCGGGTGATCCAGTTGCCCTCGGGAAGCTGGCCGACGATTTCGGAATGCGCGTGCTGGCCCATCTGGCGGATCAGCGTCTTGCGATAGCCTTCCGGCATCCATTCCTTGGGCTCGATCCGCTCGCCGCGGTCGATGCGCTCCTGGAAGGCGATTTCTTGCGGCGTCATCTCTTCGCGGGTCTTGGACCCTTCGGATTTCACGAGCTGTGCATACATGGCTGGCCTCCCTGTCAGACGCGTTCGATGATCATGGCAATGCCCTGCCCCACGCCGATGCACATGGTGCAAAGGGCGTAGCGCCCCCCGGTCCGGTGAAGCTGATACATCGCGGTGGTCACAAGCCGGGCGCCCGACATGCCCAGCGGATGGCCAAGCGCAATGGCCCCTCCGTTCGGGTTAACATGGGGAGCGTCATCAGGCAGTCCAAGGTCGCGCAGCGTGGCAAGTGCCTGGCTGGCGAAAGCCTCGTTGAGTTCGATCACATCCATCTGGTCGATGGTCAGACCGGCGCGCTCCAGCACCTTGCGGGCGGCAGGAGCGGGGCCGATGCCCATGATGCGCGGCTCGACGCCGGCAGCGGCCATGGCGACGATGCGGGCTTTCGGCACCAGACCCTGACGCTCGGCGGCAGCGCCCGAGAGGATCGCCAGCGCAGCCGCGCCATCGTTCACGCCCGAGGCATTGCCCGCGGTCACAGTCAGATCGGGGCCGTTCACGCCCTTGAGCTTCGCCAGCTGCTCGGCCGTGGTGCCCGGACGGGGATGCTCATCGGCCGCGACGATGAGCGCCTCGCCTTTTTTCTGCGGGATGGTGACCGGGACGATTTCGGCACCGAAGATGCCTGCAGCTTGCGCTGCGGCCCAACGGGATTGGCTGCGGGCAGCGAAGGCGTCCTGATCGGCGCGCGAGATACCAAAATCACCCGCCACGTTGTCAGCCGTCTGCGGCATCGAGTCGACGCCGAATTGCGCCTTCATCGCCGGGTTCACGAAACGCCAGCCGATGGTGGTGTCATAGACCGCGTTGCTGCGCGAGAAGGCCGATTCCGCCTTGGGCATGACGAAGGGGGCGCGCGACATCGACTCGACCCCGCCAGCCAGCACAAAATCGCAGTCTCCGGAGCGGATCGCGCGGGCGGCCATGCCGACCGCATCCATGCCCGAGCCGCAAAGGCGGTTGATCGTGGTGCCCGGAACGCCGATCGGCATCCCCGCCAGCAGCACGGCCATGCGACCGACGTTGCGGTTGTCCTCGCCAGCTTGGTTGGCGCAGCCGAAGATCAGGTCATCGACGGCGGACCAATCCACGCCCGGATTGCGCTCCATCAGCGCTTTCAGCGGCAGCGCCGCCAGATCGTCCGCCCGGACCGAGGCCAAAGCCCCGCCGTAACGCCCGATGGGCGTCCGAACCGCGTCGCAGATGAAGGCGTCAATCATGCCCCACTCCCATGAATTCCGGAAAAGCTCGGCAAACCTCCAATTCACCGACCGCTTGGTCAGCTTATACGCGACAAAACATCACAGAGGAATAGGAAATCACAAATCTTCTGTGATGTTTATTACCGCGCGAACAACCGGATGAATTTTCGCGTATTTTCAGGCGATCCCGGCCAGCCGGGTGGTGCTTTCTGGGGTGGTTTCGGTCAGCAAACCGTCGGTCCCCTCGAATCGGGCGGCGATATGACGCTCTGCCTTGGGGGTCAGGTCGCGGTAAAGCGCACGGAACAAATCCCGTGCCTCGGCGCCTTTCCAATCGGGCGGCAGGACCGTCGCAGGCAGGCGCGGGTCACGCAGAAGGACGTTGCGATAGACATGCACCAGCAGCAGCCGCGCGACCAGGGCATCGGCATCCGATAGCCCGTGCAGGCGCCCCGCATTGCGCAGCCCGGCAAAACGGCTGAGCATATCCAGATAGCGGGTCTGCAATGCGGACAGATCCCAATATCCGGCAAGTGCCGGAAGGGTTTCGGGGTCGGTGGCGTGAAACAGCACAGCACCACGAGGCGCAGGCTGGCCACGGTCGGGGCGGATATAGACTTGCCCGCCCAGATGACCCATGCGCAGGCGGTGGGCGTCATCCTCGGACAGGGCCGGGGCGTGCAGGATCTGCCAGCCATGTGCGGGAATGTCGGGGGCGTAGAGCAGGGTCGCGGCCTCGGCGAATTCCTTCTGGGCCGAGGCGTCCAGACGGTAATAGCTGCGCCGCCCTGCCCTTTCGCCCTTCAGACGCCGTGCGGCGACCAGACGCGAGACGGCGGTGCGGACAAGGGATTCGTTGATGCCGACGCGCTCGCATATCTCGATCAGGGTTCCGGTCCACAGGACGCCGCCGCGCGGCAGGACGACATCACCATAGATGGTCACGATGAAGGCAGCCGAGCGCAAGGACAGCCCGTCCAGTATCCCGGCAATCAATCCGTCTTCAGCCATTGCCCCCCGCAGATGCAAAGACGCGGGCCAAAGTGCGGCCCGCGCGGTGTTTCCTTACGATGCGCTCTGCGATGACGCCATAG
>Ga0247819_10000703_pt1 | contig 18864 bp, 13 predicted proteins | sample 13C_Xylose_Day6_FD_193428 | JGI IMG/M metagenome (GOLD analysis project Ga0247819, IMG submission 193428) | Soil microbial communities from agricultural site in Penn Yan, New York, United States - 13C_Xylose_Day6 | ecosystem: Environmental > Terrestrial > Soil > Agricultural land | place: USA...
GACGGGCTCCGGCCGGCTCAGGCCACCGGCCGGAGCCCGTCAAAAAAGCCGGTTGAGGCCGTCGTACGCCGCTACCCGATAGGCTTCGGCCATGGTCGGGTAGTTGAACGTGGTGTTGACGAAGTACTTCAGCGTGTTCAATTCGCCCGGCTGGTTCATGATCGCCTGACCGATGTGCACGATCTCCGACGCCTGATAACCGAAGCAGTGAACGCCCAGCACTTCCAGGGTTTCACGGTGGAACAGGATCTTCAGCATGCCTTGCGGCTCGCCGGCGATCTGCGCACGCGCCATGCTCTTGAAGAACGCCTTGCCCACTTCGTACGGCACCTTGGCCTGGGTCAGCTCTTGCTCGTTCTTGCCGATCGAGCTGATCTCCGGGATGGTGTAGATGCCAGTCGGCACGTCATTGACGAAGCGCCAGCTGCCGTTATCGACGATGCTGCCCGCCGCCGAACGACCCTGGTCGTGTGCGGCGCTGGCCAGGCTAGGCCAGCCGATCACATCACCGGCGCCATAAATGTTCTGGATCCCGGTGCGATAGTTTTCGTCAACTTCGATCTGGCCACGGCCATTGACCTTCACGCCAATGTTTTCCAACCCCAACTGATCGGTGTTACCGGTACGGCCGTTGCACCAGAGCAAGGCGTCTGCCTTGATCTTCTTGCCGGACTTGAGGTGCAGGATCACGCCGTTGTCCACGCCTTCGACGCGGTCATAATCTTCGTTGTGGCGAACCGTGATGTTGTTGTTGCTGAAGTGGTAGCTCAGCGCCTGGGAAATTTCCGAGTCGAGGAAGCTCAGCAACTGACCACGGTTGTCCACCAATTCAACCAATACACCCAGACCACTGAAGATCGAGGCGTATTCGCAACCGATCACGCCGGCGCCGTAAACGATGAGTTTGCGCGGGGTGTGGCCGAGGCTGAGGATGGTGTCGCTATCGTAGATACGCGGGTGATGGAAATCGATGTCCGCCGGGCGATAAGGGCGCGAACCGGTGGCAATGATGATGTGCTTGGCCACCAGTTTTTCGACCACGCCGTTGGCGCAGACTACTTCGATGGTTTGCTCGTCGGCGAAACTGCCGGTACCGAAGAACACGTCGACGCGGTTACGGGCGTAATAACCGGTGCGCGAGGCGACTTGCTTGGAGATGACTTTCTCGGCGCTTTTCAGAACGTCCGGGAACGAGAACCAGCGCGGCTCACCAATCGCCCGGAACATCGGGTTGGTGTTGAACTGCATGATCTGCCGGACCGAGTGACGCAGTGCCTTGGACGGGATGGTGCCCAAGTGAGTGCAGTTGCCGCCGACCTGGCGACGGCTATCGACCATCGCCACCTTGCGCCCTGCTTTGGCGGCGTTCATTGCCGCGCCTTCTCCCGCCGGGCCGGAACCCAACACCACCACGTCGTAGTTGTAGACAGCCATGCGTACTCCTCAGAACAGGCCGCGGCGCCATCGGCACCTGCGGCTAAATCACGCCAATCTGTGGCGTGAAGGAACAATTTGGGGCCAGTGCAGAACCCGGACACAGTCTATAGAAGCGTCAACGCCGCGCACATTAACCCTTGGTCGCGTCGTAGGCTACTTTTGCCTGCGCTACAACGCCAGTTCTCAATGCTTGAATCGCCACAATCACTCGGTCTTTTTGCCACTGAGGCGCTCAAAAGCATGATTACTGCGTGTGACGAAACCTGTATCGGCACGAATCACAAAAAATGCGCCGACATCGTGTTTTTCTGCGTAGTCCCAGCCGCGCTGCGGGCCGAGAATCAGCAACAACGTGGATAAGCCATCGGCCATCAACGCTGAAGGATGAATGACCGTGACGGACGCCAGCGTGTGTGAGACCGGTGCACCGGTGCGGGCATCGAAGGTGTGGGAAAAACGCCGGCCGCCCTGTTCGAAATAATTACGGTAGTCACCGGACGTGGAAACACCGTAACCGTCGACGGTGATAATGCGTTCGGCCACCTGTTGATCGTCGCGAGGCTCTTCCAGGGCGATGCGCCACGGCGAGCCATCGGGTTTCTTGCCGGACGCCTTGAGCTCACCCGTAGCCTCGGCGAGGTAGTCATGGATGCCCATCGCCTCGAGACTGGCGGCAATCGTGTCCACCGCATAACCGGCAGCGATGCTGTCGAAGTCAACCTCGACGGCGGCGTCCTTGCACAACCGATCGCCCTCGATTCGCAAGTGTTGGTGACCGACACGCTTGCGGGCTTCGGCGAGCGCTTCGGCGGTCGGGATTTTTTCCCCACGAGCCTGCGGACCAAACCCCCAAAGGTTTAGCAATGGCTCCACCGTCAGATCGTAGGAACCATCGCTTTGCACCGCCAGTTGCTCACCCACGCGAACCAATTCGAGGACCGGCGCAGGCATTTTCTGACAGTGGTTGGCGGGCAACTGGTTGAAGCGTTCGATGTCCGAGTCGCTGCGGTAGGTCGACATTTGCCGGTCAATGTCGGCGAGGATCTGCTCAACCTTGACGCGAACTTCAACCGGCGCCGGAAGGCCGGCATGGCGCACATACTTGATCGAATAAGTGCTGCCCATGGTCGGGCCGCCGAAGCTTTCCAGCGTGTCGCCGTTGCCGCAGGCGGATAACACCCCCATCAGCGCCAGAAAAAAAAACTTCCATCCGCTCAAAAACAATCTCACATTTTCTGATGCCCTGATAAAAGATCGCAGCCTTCGGCAGCTCCTACAGGATTGCATACGAATGTACCTTTGTAGGCGCTGCCGAAGGCTGCGATCTTTTGATGTTACAAACAAAAACGCCCCGACCAAAGTCGGGGCGTTTCATGTGCGGCTAAGGCTTAGCGCGGGAAAGCTGGCGGGTTTACACCGGCCATGTCTTCCATCACGCGAACCACTTGGCAGCTGTAACCGAATTCGTTGTCGTACCAAACGTACAGAACAACGCGGTTGTCTTGGGTGATGGTCGCTTCAGCGTCCACAACGCCTGCGTGGCGCGAGCCAACGAAGTCGGTGGAAACCACTTCCTGGGAGCTCACGTAGTCGATCTGCTTGTGCAGATCCGAGTGCATGGCCATCTGGCGCAGGTACTCGTTGATCTCTTCGCGAGTGGTGGCCTTTTCCAGGTTCAGGTTCAGGATGGCCATCGACACGTTCGGCGTAGGAACGCGAATCGCGTTACCGGTCAGCTTGCCCTTGAGCACTGGCAGCGCCTTGGCGGCTGCGGTGGCAGCACCGGTCTCGGTGATAACCATGTTCAGCGGCGCGGCGCGGCCACGACGGCTGCCCTTGTGGAAGTTGTCGATCAGGTTCTGGTCGTTGGTGAACGAGTGAACGGTTTCGACGTGGCCGTTGACGATGCCGAACTTGTCGTTGACTGCCTTGAGCACCGGCACGATGGCGTTGGTGGTGCAGGAAGCCGCCGAGATGATCTTGTCGTCTGCGGTGATTTCGCCGTGGTTGATACCGTGCACGATGTTCTTCAGCGCGCCCTTGCCTGGTGCGGTGAGGATCACGCGGGCAGCGCCCGGGCAGGCCAGGTGCTGGCCCAGGCCATCGGCGTCACGCCATACACCGGTGTTGTCGACGATCAGAGCGTTTTCGATGCCGTACTGGGTGTAGTCGACTTCGGCCGGGCTCTTGGCGTAGATCACCTGGATCAGGTTGCCGTTGGCGGTGATGGTGTTGTTGGCTTCATCAATGGTGATGGTGCCATCGAACGGACCATGCACCGAGTCGCGACGCAACAGGCTGGCACGCTTGACCAGGTCGTTCTCGGCGCCCTTGCGGACCACGATGGCGCGCAGTCGCAGGCCGTCGCCACCACCGGTTTTCTCGATCAGGATGCGCGCCAGCAGACGGCCGATACGACCGAAGCCGTACAGGACAACGTCGGTGCCTTTGCGGGCGGAAGCGTTCTGCTGACCAACCACGTCAGCCAGTTCTTCACGGACGAACTGCTCGGCAGTACGGCCATTGCCTTCGGCCTTGAATTTGGCCGCCAGCTTGCCCAGGTCAACCGAAGCGGCGCCGAGCTTGAGCTCGCTCATCGCTTTGATCAACGGGAATGTTTCGTGGACGGACAGCTCGGAATCGTCGGACTGACGGTGACGAGCAAAGCGGTGAGCTTTGAGAATCGCAATGACTGAACGATTGATCAGGCTGCGGCCATAGATCGAGCTCACCACGTTGTTATTGCGGTAGAGCTGACCGATAAGCGGGATCATCGCTTCTGCGAGTGCTTCACGGTCGATCCATTCACCAAGACACTGGTCGGGCTTCTGAGTCACGGGAACCTTCCACATGTAGGGGCAGAAAAAAGGGGCTACATTATGCCGCCGAGTGACGCGTGTAGCAATGCGCGCCTGTCGTGCGATCCGTAACAATTTCTCGTTCAAAAAAATTACGCCTCGCTAAAGCCCAGTAAAACCGGGGCTTCCAGAAGAGTCAATTTTTTGGAGACATCGCTACCTTATCCGTAACCCTCCGTAACACTCGTTCGTTTTACCACTACATAATCGGCTTTTTCAGGTAAAAAACAGCGGTTTTTTATCTTTACCACTACATTTCGCCAAACCTGCGTAATAGACACAGTCAGCAACTGACAGGCGGCACTCCGGACCGCTACAATTACCGACTTTGTCGCAACGCTTGGAGCTCAACCTTCCGTGCCCGTTCTGCGTCTACCGATTCTCCCTGCCGCGGCAGGTAAACAGCACTGGGGCAACCTGCCCGGTGCCGCCCTGAGCCTGGCCATCGCCGAGGCTGCCAGCGCTGCCAAGCGCTTTACCCTGCTGCTTACAGCCGACAGCCAAAGTGCCGAACGGCTGGAACAGGAGCTGGGTTTCTTCGCCCCGGATTTGCCCGTGCTGCATTTCCCCGACTGGGAAACCCTGCCCTACGACCTGTTCTCGCCGCACCAGGACATCATTTCCCAGCGTATCGCCAGCTTGTATCGCCTGCCGGAATTGAGCCATGGCGTGCTGGTGGTGCCGATCACCACCGCCCTGCACCGCCTGGCGCCGACCAAGTTCCTGCTCGGCAGCAGCCTGGTGCTGGATGTCGGACAAAAACTCGACGTCGAGCAAATGCGCACGCGGCTTGAAGCCACTGGCTATCGCTATGTCGACACGGTGTACGAACACGGCGAGTTCACCGTGCGCGGTTCGCTGATCGACTTGTTCCCGATGGGCAGCAAGCTGCCGTACCGCATCGACCTGTTCGACGACGAAATCGAAACCCTGCGCACCTTCGACCCCGAGAACCAGCGTTCCATCGACAAGGTCGATTCGGTCAAGCTGTTGCCGGCCAAGGAATTCCCGCTGCAAAAAGAAGCGGTCACCCGCTTCAAGGCGCGTTTTCGCGAGCGCTTCGACGTCGACTTCCGTCGCTGCCCGATCTTCCAGGACTTGAGCAGCGGCATTACCCCGGCCGGCATCGAGTACTACCTGCCGCTGTTCTTCGAGGAAACCTCGACGCTGTTCGATTACCTGCCCCAGGACACGCAAGTGTTCTCGTTGCCCGGCATCGAACAAGCCGCGGAAAACTTCTGGAATGACGTACGCAATCGCTATGAAGAACGCCGCGTCGACCCGTCCCGTCCTTTATTACCGCCCGCCGAGCTGTTCCTGCCGGTGGAAGACTGCTTCGCGCGCCTGAAAAGCTGGCCGCGCGTGGTGGCCAGCCAACAGGATGTAGAAAGCGGCGGCGGTCGCGAGCGCTTCCCGGCGCGTGAGTTGCCCAACCTGGCGATCGAAGCCAAGGCCACCCAACCACTGGCAGCGCTGGCGGACTTCCTCGACCAGTTCCCCGGCCGGGTGCTGTTCACCGCCGAATCCGCAGGCCGTCGCGAAGTGCTGCTGGAATTGCTGGAGCGCCTGAAGCTGCGGCCGAAAACCGTCGACAGCTGGCCTGATTTCATCGCCGGCAAAGAACGCCTGGCGATCACCATCGCACCGCTGGATGAAGGTTTGTTGCTGGATGATCCAGCCTTGGCGCTGGTTGCTGAAAGCCCGCTGTTCGGTCAGCGCGTGATGCAACGCCGTCGCCGCGAAAAACGCGCCGACGCCAACAACGACGCCGTCATCAAGAACCTCACCGAGCTGCGCGAAGGCGCGCCCGTGGTGCACATCGACCACGGTGTCGGTCGCTACCTCGGTCTCGCCACGCTGGAGATCGACAACCAGGCCGCCGAATTTCTCGCCCTGGAGTATGCCGAGGGCGCCAAGCTCTATGTGCCGGTGGCCAACCTGCATCTGATCGCGCGCTACACCGGCAGCGACGACGCCCTGGCCCCGCTGCACCGCCTCGGCTCCGAGACCTGGCAGAAAGCCAAGCGCAAAGCTGCCGAACAGGTGCGTGACGTGGCTGCCGAGTTGCTCGACATCTATGCACGCCGCGCCGCGCGCGAAGGCTATGCCTTTGCCGACCCGAAAGCCGACTACGCCACGTTCAGCGCCGGCTTCCCGTTCGAAGAAACCCCCGACCAGCAGACCACCATCGAAGCCGTGCGCGAAGACATGCTCGCGCCAAAACCGATGGATCGACTGGTGTGCGGCGACGTGGGTTTCGGCAAGACCGAAGTGGCGATGCGCGCGGCGTTCATCGCCGTGCATGGCGGTCGCCAGGTAGCGATTCTGGTGCCGACCACCCTGCTCGCCCAGCAGCACTACAACAGTTTCCGCGACCGCTTCGCCGACTGGCCGGTAACCGTGGAAGTGATGAGCCGCTTCAAGTCGACCAAGGAAGTGAATGCAGCCGTTGCCGACCTGGCGGAAGGCAAGATCGACATCGTCATCGGCACGCACAAGCTGCTGCAGGATGACGTGAAGATCAAAAACCTCGGGCTGGTGATCATCGACGAAGAGCACCGTTTCGGGGTGCGCCAGAAAGAGCAGTTAAAGGCTCTGCGCAGTGAAGTCGACATCCTTACGCTGACCGCCACGCCGATCCCGCGTACGCTGAACATGGCGGTGTCGGGCATGCGCGACCTGTCGATCATCGCCACGCCGCCGGCCCGTCGCCTGTCGGTGCGCACCTTCGTCATGGAGCAGAACAAGAGCACGGTCAAAGAAGCCCTGCTGCGTGAGTTGCTGCGTGGCGGCCAGGTCTATTACCTGCACAACGACGTGAAGACCATCGAGAAATGCGCCGCCGATCTGGCTGAACTGGTCCCGGAAGCGCGGATCGGCATCGGCCACGGGCAGATGCGTGAGCGTGAACTCGAACAGGTGATGAGCGACTTCTATCACAAGCGTTTCAACGTACTGATCGCCTCGACCATCATCGAGACCGGCATCGACGTGCCGAGCGCCAACACCATCATCATCGAGCGCGCCGACAAGTTCGGCCTGGCGCAGCTGCACCAGTTGCGCGGCCGGGTCGGGCGCAGTCACCACCAGGCTTACGCCTACCTGCTGACGCCTCCGCGCCAGCAAATAACCACGGACGCGGAAAAGCGCCTCGAAGCGATTGCCAACACCCAGGACCTCGGCGCGGGCTTCGTGCTCGCCACCAACGACCTGGAAATCCGTGGCGCCGGCGAATTGCTCGGCGATGGCCAGAGCGGCCAGATCCAGGCCGTCGGCTTCACGCTGTACATGGAAATGCTTGAGCGCGCGGTGAAGTCGATCCGCAAGGGCGAACAGCCGAACCTCGATCAGCCTTTGGGCGGTGGCCCGGAAGTCAACTTGCGCGTACCGGCGTTGATTCCCGAAGACTATCTGCCGGACGTTCACGCCAGGCTGATTCTCTACAAGCGCATTGCCTCGGCCACCGATGAGGAAGGCCTCAAGGATTTGCAGGTGGAGATGATCGACCGCTTCGGCTTGCTGCCGGAACCGACCAAGAACCTGATGCGCATCACCGCCCTGAAATTGCAAGCCGAGTTGCTGGGCATCAAGAAAGTCGATGGCGGCCCGCAAGGCGGACGCATCGAGTTCGCGGCGCAAACACCGGTGGATCCGCTGACCCTGATCAAACTGATCCAGAGCCAGCCGAAACGCTACAAATTCGAAGGCGCCACGATGTTTAAATTCCAGGTTCCGATGGAGCGCTCGGAAGAGCGCTTTAATACTGTAGAGGCGCTGTTCGAGCGCCTCATTCCGAAAACTGCTTGAAGGACGCCGCATGCGCCTGTTTCGCTCACTGACCTTGTTGATGACGTTGGTCGCCCCATCGGTATTTGCCGATGATCTGTATCAGGTAGAAATGATTCTGGTGCGGCAGAACGCCGTGCCTGCGATTGTCAGCCGTGCCGCACCGGAAGACTGGAATGCCGGCGCGCAGCCCATCAGCTCCGACAGCCTGCGCACGCCAAGCCTGAATGGCGAAGTGGAAAAGCTCACCAGCAGCGCCGACTACACCGTATTGCTGCACAAAGCCTGGCAACAGACCCTCGGTGAAAATGCCAGCAAAGTGGCGATCAGCGACGGCAAGGAGCAGTATGGTCAGTTCCCGATCGAGGGCACACTGAGCATGAAGCTGGGACGCTTTACCGACGTCGACGCCGATTTCTGGGTCAATCAGTTCGATGCCAATGGCACCGTGACTGCCAGCGAACGCCTGAAACAGGAAAGCCACACCAAAAACGGCCAGTTGAATTTCCTCGACAATGGCCACCTCGGCCTGCTGATCAAGATCACTTCATTGACGGCGCCCGCTCCCCGGGAAGCCCCTGAAGTCGTCCCTGACTGATTGACGCCCCCATGTCAGCGACCCTGAGCAAACCCCTTGCACCTTCCTGGGTCAGCCGATTCAAGGAACAGAGCCTGGAGCGTGGCCGCCGCTACGCACTGGAGAATCGCGTCAGGATCGTCGAGGCCGGCGACGCTACGATCATCGCGGCTTGCGAAGGCTCTGGCGGTAACGTTTACCGTCAGACCATTCGCTTGCGCGAGTCAGCCAAAGGCACCTTGCTGATGGTCGATGCGACTTGTTCCTGCCCGGTTCACAGCAACTGCAAACATTGCGCGGCGGTCCTGTTACAAGTGCAGGAAACCCTCGACTACCCCGCGGCGGCCAAAGACGCCGAACTGCTGGAAAAACTTCAGGCCGTATTGGAGAACCGCAACCCAAAAGCTCCGCCGCAAGTCATGGTGGACAACGTGCAACCGGTGCCGCGCCTGTGGCTGGCGAGCATCGAGTTCAGCGCCTTCGAACCGCGCAACGGGCGAATGCAGCGCTACATTCAACACCGCGCCGCGCTGTCCTTCAGCTATCTGGATGAGTACGTTTCCGGTCAGAAAAACTCTGACATCCTGATTCGCCAGGAAACACAGACCTTACGTATAAAACGCCATCCGGAAGTGGAACAATCCTACCGCGAACAGTTGCGCATCCTCGGTTTCAAAATCGCCACCCGGCAAAGCAAAGCCCTGCCGGAAAGCGCCGGCGAGCTGTTCGAGATGGTCAACGACAGCGCCTGGTTGACGTTCACCCTCAACGAACTGCCGAAACTGCGAACCCAAGGCTGGGAGCTGCAGATCAACGAGGACTTCGGCTTCGACCTGACAGCCGTGGACGATTGGTACGCCACAGTCGAGCAAGCGCCGGAGCGCGACTGGTTCGATCTCGAATTGGGCATCATCGTCAACGGCGAGCGGCTGAGCCTGCTGCCGATCCTGTTGAACTTGATGCGCTCGCACACCGAACTGCTCAATCCGGAGCGCCTGGCCCGACGTCGCGACGACGAACTGATCCTGGTGAACATTCCAAACCGACCGAACTCCGAGTACGGCCCCCTGCAAGTGGCCCTGCCCTTCGGCCGTCTGAAACCGGTGCTGGCCACGCTCGGCGAGTTCTATCTGCAAGAGCCCGGCGAAACCACATTGCGCCTGAGCAAGGCCGATGCAACGCGCCTGAATCCCTTGGAAGACCTGCCACTGCTCTGGGAGGGCGGCGAACAGATCCGCACCTTTGCCCAGCGCCTACGCGATATCAAGGATTACACCGCAACCGCGCCGGAGGGCCTGAACGCAACGCTGCGTCCCTACCAGCTCGAAGGCTTGAGCTGGATGCAGTCGTTACGGCAACTGGAAGTTGGCGGGATCCTCGCGGACGACATGGGCCTGGGTAAAACCCTGCAAACCCTGTCGCATGTGCTCACCGAGAAAATTGCCGGGCGCCTTGACCGCCCGTGCATGGTGGTGATGCCAACCAGCCTGATTCCCAACTGGCTCGACGAAGCGGCGCATTTCACGCCGCAACTCAAGGTACTGGCACTGTACGGCGCCAGCCGGAAAAAGCACTTCGAACACCTGGCGGATTACGATCTGATCCTGACCACCTACGCGCTGCTGCCCAAGGATGTCGAACGCCTCGCGGCGCAGCCGTTGCACGTACTGGTGCTGGACGAAGCGCAGTACATCAAGAACCCCAACAGCAAGGCCGCCCAGGCCGCCCGCGAACTGAATGCCCGTCAGCGCTTGTGCCTGAGCGGCACGCCCCTGGAAAACCACCTGGGCGAGTTGTGGTCGCTGTTTCACTTTTTGCTGCCGGGCTGGCTCGGCGATGTGAAAAGCTTCAACCGCGATTACCGCGTGCCGATTGAAAAACGCACCAGCGAAGTAAGACTTCAGCACCTCAACGGTCGGATCAAACCCTTCCTGTTGCGCCGGACGAAGGAGCAGGTAGCGACCGAGTTGCCGCCGAAAACCGAAATCATCCACTGGGTCGAACTCAACGAAGCCCAGCGCGACATGTACGAAACCATGCGCCTGGCCATGGACAAGAAAGTACGCGACGAGATCACCCGCAAAGGCGTGGCTCGCAGCCAGATCATCATTCTTGAAGCGCTGCTGAAGCTGCGCCAGGTGTGCTGTGATTTACGTCTGGTCAACGACGCCACCCTGCCGGTTCGCGGCAGTACATCAGGCAAGCTCGACAGCCTGATGGAAATGCTCGAAGAGTTGTTTGAAGAAGGCCGCAGGATTCTGCTGTTCTCGCAGTTCACTTCGATGTTGGCGCTCATCGAAGACGAACTGAAAAAACGCGGCGTGGCTTACGCCTTGTTGACGGGACAGACTCGCGACCGACGCACCCCCGTGAAGGATTTTCAGAGCGGCAAGCGTCAGATTTTTCTGATCAGCCTGAAAGCAGGTGGTGTTGGCCTGAACCTCACGGAAGCAGACACCGTGATCCACTACGATCCCTGGTGGAACCCGGCGACGGAGAACCAGGCGACTGACCGCGCGTACCGCATCGGTCAAGAGAAGCCGGTGTTCGTCTACAAGCTGATTGCTCGCGGCACGGTGGAAGAGAAAATTCAGCACCTGCAGAAGGAAAAGTCAGATCTGGCAGCCGGCGTGCTGGATGGGCGTCAGGCCGGGGACTGGAAACTGCAGAACGATGATATCGAGGCGCTGTTTGCGCCGTTGCCGGATAAGTTGGAGAAGCGCTGAGATGTGTGGAGCCAGACAAATCGCATCGCGGGCAAGCCACGCTCCCACAGGTTCGGTATTGATCACGAATTCTGTGATCGACTCAAGACCTGTGGGAGCTGGCTTGCCAGCGATAGGGCCAACTCGGTGATGTAGCCTGACTCAGCCCTTGAGCACCCGCGCCAGCGTCGACTTCACTTTGCCCATCCCGTCATGCAGCGCCTGCTCGATCTCGGCCATGGTAATCACCGCCGTCGACTTGCCCGCCGCCGGGTTTACCACCAACGCCAGACAGGCGTAATCCAGCTCCAACTCACGGGCCAACGCCGCTTCCGGCATCCCGGTCATGCCGACGATGTCGCAACCGTCACGCTCCAGACGCGCGATCTCGGCCACGGTTTCCAGGCGCGGGCCTTGTGTGCAGGCATACACGCCATGACTGCTGTAGCCGACGCCTTCAGCTGCCAGTGCCGCGATCAATTGCTGACGCAGCGGTTCGCTGTACGGGTAGCTGAAATCGATATGCGTGACCTGCTCCAGGTCATCGGCAAAGTAGGTGTGTTCGCGACCGCTGGTGTAGTCAATCAGCTGATGCGGCACACAGAAATGTCCGGTCCCCATCGCGGCATGAATTCCGCCCACGGCATTGACCGCGAGAATCGCTTCGGCACCGGCCTGCTTCAGCGCCCAGAGATTGGCGCGGTAATTGACCTGATGCGGCGGGAAACGATGCGGATGCCCATGGCGTGCGAGAAACAGCACTTCCTTGCCGGCGTATTCACCGATCTGCACCTCGGCGGAAGGCGCTCCGTAAGGCGTGTCCACCGCCAGGGATTGGCGGATACTCAGGCCTTCGAGCTGAGTCAGGCCGGTACCACCGATAATCGCGTAAACCGTCATAACGAACAGTCCTTAATCAATCAATTGAGCTTCTTTGAGCGCGCCGACGGCAGTCAGCCAGCGCGGGTCCTGACGGTAATCGGTACTGGCAAACGACTGACCACGCATCCGCGCGATGCGGGCCGAAGGCGTGACCTTCAGGCGTTGCGCAGCGCTCAAGGCCAGCTCAGCGGCGGCACGATCGTTACACACCAGGCCCATGTCGCAGCCCGCCGTCAGCGCGGCTTCGATGCGGCTGGCGGCATCGCCAACCACGTGGGCACCGGCCATGGATAGATCATCGCTGAAAATCACACCGTCGAATTGCAACTCACCGCGCAGGATGTCCTGCAGCCAACGCCGAGAAAAACCTGCCGGCTGTGAATCAACCTGCGGATAAATAACGTGGGCCGGCATGATCGCCGCCAGTTGCTTGCTCAGCTTGGCGAACGGCACCAGGTCCTTGGCGCGGATCTCTTCGAGGCTGCGCTCGTCATTGGGGATCGCGACGTGCGAATCCGCCTCGGCCCAACCGTGTCCCGGGAAATGCTTGCCGGTGGCGGCCATGCCAGCGCTGTTCATGCCACGAATGAATGCGCCGGCCAGCAAGGCTGCGCGCTCAGGATCACCCTCAAACGAACGGGTGCCGACCACGGCGCTGCGCTGGTAATCGAGATCCAGCACCGGCGCGAAGCTCAGGTCCAGGCCGACCGCAAGCACTTCGGTGGCCATGATCCAGCCACACTGCTCGGCCAGGTATTCGGCATTCGGGTTATCGGCAACGGCGCGCATCGCGGGCAGGCGCACGAACCCCTGACGCAGCCGCTGAACCCGCCCGCCCTCTTGGTCCACCGCAAGCAGCAAATCGGGGCGAATGGCACGGATCGATGCGCTCAGTTCACGCACCTGACGCGGGTGCTCGATATTACGCGCAAAAATGATCAAGCCGCCCACTTCGGGCTGACGCAACAATTGGCGATCTTCAGCCGTCAGCCAGGTACCGGCGACGTCCACCATCAACGAGCCTTGCAGGCCAGCAGTCATAGAGATTCCTTGATAACGATAAACCCGGCTCGCGCCAAATCGCCACCATGGGCAGTGCCCGGCAGATCGGCGACATTGATTGGGAGCGGGTTCAGAACGAGAGTCGGCATGGGCGGCTAGCTTAGCGGATGTAAGCTGCCGCGCCCACCCGTGAGCGGTTAAACCTTGGCGGCAACCGGTGTCGATTTGCTACGTGGACGCAACTGCGCGGTAGCCATGGCCGTGTCGGTGACACCGGACTCGGCTCGCATGCCAGCGGCCAGGAACGGCACCATCAGTCGCATGACTTGCTCGATGGAAGTGTTCACTCCGAAATCGGTCTCGGCAATGGCGCGCAACGCCTTAATGCCGGACATGCTGAACGCTGCTGCACCCAACATGAAGTGCACACGCCAGAACAGCTCGATAGGCGGGATACGTGGCGCAGCTTCGTTGACCAGCATCATGTAGCGGCGGAACACCTTGCCGTACATGTCTTCCAGATAACGACGCAAATGCCCCTGGCTCTGACTGAACGCCAGACCCAGCAACCGCATGAAGATGGACAGATCATTGCCGCTGCGTGGCTGGACCACCAGGGCTTGCTCAACGAGGATTTCCAGCAGCTCTTCAAGCGTCGGCTTGTTTTCAGGCTTGGCCTGACGGCGCTCAAGCTCTTTATCAAGGCTGATGCAGAACGGCCCGAGGAATCGCGAGAAGACCGCCTGGATCAGCGCCTTCTTCGAGCCGAAGTGATAGTTCACCGCCGCCAGATTGACACCGGCCTTGCTGGTGATCAGACGCAATGAGGTTTCAGCGAAACCTTTTTCCGCGAACAACTGCTCGGCAGCATCAAGAATGCGTTCAACGGTTTCCGACTGGGCCATGGCTACTCCGCCTGACAAACACTTGTTTGAAACATACGTTTCAGCCTGTGCGTTGTCAAGCCTGGCGGTTCGTTTTGGGAATGGTCGGTCAGACATTTAACCATACAACCGCACAGCTTCAATCAACAGGCTGATCGACCGTCTGGCAGTCGACAAAAAAAGGGGCATTGCCAAGACCGTTTCACTGTATATAATCCCAGTCACTGTATAAAAAGACAGAGCGATCAATATGCTAAAGCTGACGCCACGCCAAGCCGAGATTCTGGCCTTCATCAAACGCTGCCTGGAAGACAACGGCTACCCGCCGACCCGCGCGGAAATCGCTCAGGAACTGGGTTTCAAGTCGCCCAACGCGGCGGAAGAACACCTCAAGGCGCTGGCTCGCAAAGGCGCCATCGAGATGACTCCCGGTGCCTCCCGCGGAATTCGCATTCCCGGCTTCGAAGCCAAGGCCGATGACTCCACCCTGCCAATCATTGGCCGGGTTGCAGCCGGTGCGCCAATCCTTGCCCAGCAACACGTTGAAGAATCCTGCAACATCAATCCGGCTTTCTTCCACCCTCGCGCTGATTATCTGCTGCGGGTTCATGGCATGAGCATGAAAGACGTGGGCATTTTCGACGGCGACCTGCTGGCAGTCCACACCACCCGCGAAGCCCGTAACGGCCAGATCGTGGTGGCACGGATCGGCGACGAAGTGACCGTCAAGCGCTTCAAGCGAGATGGCAGCAAGGTCTGGCTGATTGCAGAAAACCCAGAGTTTGCCCCTATCGAAGTGAACCTTAAAGATCAGGATCTGGTGATCGAAGGCTTGAGTGTCGGCGTCATTCGCCGCTAAAGGAGGCTTTATGCAGTTCCCACACACATCACAGCAAGCCCAATTGCCTCTGCTGTTCGAAGCGTTCATGGCGCAGCCGATGGCTCCAATTCTGAAAGAAGTGGTCGAGTCGCCGTGGAGCGCCGAACCCGAAGTCTTCAGTGAATTGTCTCTGCGTGGTGCAGCCGGGAACTGCCTGAACCTTCTGGCACCGATTCTCAGGGAGTTGAGCCAGGATCAGGATGCCCGCTGGCTGACGCTGATCGCCCCGCCTGCCAGCCTGACCCAGGCCTGGTTGCGAGACGCCGGACTCAACCGCGAACGCATCCTGCTGTTGCAACCACGGGGCAGCCAGAGTGCCCAGCAACTGACCTGCGAAGCCCTTCGTCTTGGTCGCAGTCATACGGTTGTCAGCTGGCTGAACCCGCTGAGTACAACGTCGAGACAACAGCTGATCAGCGCCGCCCGAACCGGGGACGCGCAAAGCTTGAATATTCGATTGGGTTAACGCGCAGGAGGCGCACACTTTATGTCGCGCCTAGCTTCTCCAAGGACAGAGAAGCCGATATGAATCGGTACTGGAAAAACCGACAGACGGGATCAGTGAAGGACCCGCGAGCCCTCTTCCTTGTCGAGTTCACCTTCAACCAGGCGCCCCGCCATCTGAACGCCGACACTCAACATAGCCTTGGCGACTTCAACGTGTTGGCCTTGCAGGAACGCTTTGGCGTCCTCGGAGAAATCCAAAGTAACCAGAGAACCCTCGTCCTCAGCCCTTCGCAGCTCGATACGGCCGTCTGGTAACTCGACAATTTCTAGAAAGGACGTTGGCATAAAGGTCTGTTCTCCACGAAAGGCGGGGATTATATAGGCATCAGCCAGGCTTCGCTCGGGATCTTGACCAGATGCCAGCCCAAAACTGTTTCTGTCAGCATTCGTTCAGGCCTTCGCGAAAGCGGATCGCCAATCCCTTGAGATTCTGACGCCAGCTCTCCAGCTCCTCACGACTCAGTTCATCAGGTGCTTCTTCTTCGTCGAGATTCACTGCCAGGATCAAAGGCTGAGTCACATCGCCCTTTGGTTTGTGTGGCGCGCGTGGCGGTTGAAACAGCGCTGCGTGGGCTGCCAGCAGCTTGGCCAGCCAGGTTTCCGGATTGTTGGCCAGCTCAACCATCTCAGCCATTTCAGGAATGGCGATACTGTCCAGGACTTCGCGAGTCAGTAACGACTCGGCCCGGGACGCATTGGCCTGAGGCAAGCGATAGAAACCGGCAATCTCATGGCACAACCCCAACAGCGCCCCGTACAGGTGAAACAACGCCGATTCGCGCCCCGCCTGAATCAGCGCCAGGGAGTTCATTGCCCGCCCCTCTTCTGCCTTGGCAAGAGCTTCCAGCGACAAGCCGGCGAAGTAAATTTTCTGATTGGTACGGGTATAGAGTTCGTGGGCCATGACGGCAGCCTCCACAACGAAATAAGTGCTTGATGCAGGTCGGACAGTGTCGTGGATCACCCGATCCGACCGCAAGCCCTCCTTTTTACAGGAGCAACAAAAAGGCCGCATAAAAACCCAAGGGTTGTCATGCGGCCTTTTCAGTACCGCGACGTTTTACGCCTTCGCAGCAGGACGCTTGTCTTCGACCTTCCACTTACCGCCGTCGTAGAACGCTTTCCAGCCAGTCGGCTTACCGTCGACTTCAGTCTGGACGTATTGCTCTTTGGTCTTGCGGCTATAGCGGATTACCGCAGGCAAGCCATCCGGATCTTTCTTCGGCGCTTCACAAAGGAAGTGGTACTTCGGATCGATCTCATCCTTGTGCGGGATGATTTCCATCACCAGCGGAGCACGGGTCTCGCGGTTTTTCGGGAACTGGCTGGCCGCCAGGAACAGACCGGACGCACCGTCGCGCAGGATGTAGGTGTCGTTGACCTTTTCGCATTTCAGCTCAGGCATCTTCACCGGGTCCATCTTCGGCGGCGCCGCGTCACCGCTCTTCAGCAGTTTGCGGGTGTTCTTGCAGGTCGGATTGGTGCAACCGAAGAACTTGCCAAATCGGCCGGTCTTGAGCTGCATCTCACTGCCACACTTGTCGCACTCCAGGCTCGGACCTTCGTAGCCTTTGATGCGATAGGTGCCCTCTTCGATTTCGTAGCCATCGCAATCCGGGTTGTTACCGCAGATGTGCAACTTGCGCTTCTCATCGAGCAGGTAGGCATCCATCGCCGTGCTGCAGATCGGGCAGCGATGCTTGCCACGCAGTACCAGCGATTCCGATTCACCCTCGTCGTCCGCAGCGATTTCGTCACCCGGTACCAGGTTGACCGTGGCCTTGCAGCGCTCTTTCGGCGGCAGGCTGTAGCCCGAGCAACCGAGGAACACGCCGGTAGATGCAGTGCGAATCTGCATCGGACGACCGCAGGTGGTGCACGGAATGTCAGTCATGACGGGCTGGTTGGCACGCATGCCGTTTTCCGGACTTTCGGCTACTTCGAGTTTCTTCTTGAAGTCGCCGTAGAACTCGTCGAGCACGTTCTTCCAGTCGCGTTCGCCCTGGGCCACGTCATCGAGATTCTCTTCCATGCCGGCGGTGAAGCCGTAGTCCATCAGGTTGGAGAAGCTTTCCGCCAGACGCTCGGTGACGATGTCGCCCATCTTTTCCGAATAGAAACGACGGTTGTGCAGCGCCACATAGCCGCGGTCCTGGATGGTCGAAATGATCGCTGCGTAGGTCGAAGGACGACCGATGCCGCGTTTTTCCATTTCTTTTACCAGGCTGGCTTCCGAGTAACGCGCCGGCGGCTTGGTGAAGTGCTGGGTCGGATCAAGCTTGATCAGCTTCATCACGTCGCCCTGGGCCATGTCCGGCAGTACGTCGTCATCGCCCGGCTTGGCGATTTGCGGCATGACGCGGGTGTAACCGTCAAACTTGAGGATGCGGCCCTTGGCGCGCAATTCGAAGTCGCCAGCACCGACAGTCACGGTGGTCGACAGGTATTGCGCCGGCAGCATCTGGCAAGCGAGGAACTGGCGCCAGATCAGCTCGTAGAGGCGCTCAGCGTCGCGCTCCATGCCCGACAGCTTGCTTGGCTCGGTATTGGCGTCAGACGGACGAATCGCTTCGTGAGCCTCTTGTGCGCCTTCCTTGCTGCTGTAGACGTTCGGCGTTTCCGGCAGGTACTTCTTGCCGAACTCGCTTTCAATGTAGGTCCGCGCCATCGCCACGGCATCGGTCGACAGGTTGGTGGAGTCGGTACGCATGTATGTGATGTAGCCGGCTTCGTACAGCCGCTGGGCCATCATCATGGTTTTCTTCACGCCGAAGCCCAGGCGGTTGCTCGCCGCCTGTTGCAGGGTGGACGTGATGAAAGGTGCCGACGGCTTGCTGCTGGTCGGCTTGTCTTCGCGCTTGACGATGCTGTAGCTGGAAGCCTTGAGCTTCTCCAGCGCGGCCATGGCCTGGGCTTCGTTGAGCGGCTTGAAGGCTTCGCCTTTTTCGCGAGCGACATCGAAACGCACGGTGGCGCCTTTGGCGGTGCCAAGGTCGGCGTGAACTTCCCAGTATTCTTCAGGGATGAACGCACGGATTTCGCGCTCGCGCTCAACCACCAGCTTCACGGCAACCGATTGCACACGACCGGCGGACAGACCGCGAGCGATCTTGGCCCACAGCAGCGGCGATACCATGTAACCGACGACGCGGTCGAGGAAACGACGTGCCTGCTGGGCGTTGACGCGATCGATATCCAGCTCGCCGGGTTTCGAGAAGGCTTCCTGAATCGCCTTCTTGGTGATTTCGTTGAACACCACGCGCTTGTAGCGGGTGTCGTCACCACCGATGGCTTCGCGCAGGTGCCAGGCAATGGCTTCCCCCTCGCGATCCAAGTCGGTTGCGAG
>Ga0247819_10000705_pt1 | contig 18852 bp, 19 predicted proteins | sample 13C_Xylose_Day6_FD_193428 | JGI IMG/M metagenome (GOLD analysis project Ga0247819, IMG submission 193428) | Soil microbial communities from agricultural site in Penn Yan, New York, United States - 13C_Xylose_Day6 | ecosystem: Environmental > Terrestrial > Soil > Agricultural land | place: USA...
GTTTTCGCCGGCACGCGCTCGGTCTACTCCGACACGGTCGAGAACGACCGCGCCGTGGCGTCAGCGATCACCGTCACGATCGCGCAGCTGTCGCAGGACGTCTACGCCACCATCGCTGAAGAGAAGACGGCGCGTGTCTCTGCCGATGAGGCGCTGGCCATCGATTACCGAGCGCTGGTAGCGCAGCTTGGGGACGACCTGACCGCAGCTATCGCCAACGAGGCTACGGCACGCGCCAACGCCGACATGGCGCTGGCGTCGGTGGTCTCAACGATCACAACGCAATTCTCTACCGACATCTCTGAAGCGAACGCCGCTATCGTGAGCGAGTCGTCGACCCGGTCCAGCGCAGACGAGGCGCTGGCGCTCCAAATCACGACGCTACAGGCCGACTTCGATTCCGAAATTGCCAGCACCAACGCTGCGATTCAAACCGAAGCTACCGCGCGCGCGAACGCGGACAGCGCGATAGCGTCTACCGTCACCACGCTGGCCGCCACGGTTGAGACCAACGACACCGAGGTGCGCGCTGCGATTCAGACCGAGTCGACCGCGCGCGCTGACGCTGACAGCGCCCTATCCACGACGTTGACCACGCTGTCCGCCACGGTCAACACCAACGACACGGACATTCGCGCGGCGCTGGCAATCGAAGCCACGACGCGCGCCAACGCCGACGGCGCGCTCTCGCAGCTGACCACGTCCCTGGGCGTGCGCGTGGGCGACGTGGAGCTGCTGGCTGAAGACAACACCGAGCTGATCGCCGAGATCAATGGTGCTGCGTCCGCCACGCGCACGATTAAGCTTCAGCAGACGGTGGGCGGCATCACCTACGCGGCCTCGATGGGCCTGGGGGTCTACAACAACGGCGGCGCCGTCCAGACGTCCATCTATTTCCAGGCTGACCGCTTCGCGCTGCTGAACGTTATCAACGGCTGGACGACCACGCCCTTCATTATCGATAACGGTGTCACGTACATGGACACCGCGATGATCAAGGACGCCACGATTGGCACCGCCAAGATCACCAACGCGTCGATCACCAACGCGAAGATCCAGGACGCCTCGATCACGGCCGCCAAGATCATCGACGCCCAGATCACCAACGCCAAGATCGCTGACGCCAACATCACCACGGCCAAGATCGGGTTCGCCCAGATCGACACGCTGCGCATCGCAGCGGGCGCTGTGGTGGCCGGCTCGGCGTCGGCCTGGAACTTGGCTATGGGCTCCAGCAATGGCAGCGGCCTGAACTCGTTCACCCATACCGCGAACTCCGGCCAGGGTGGCAACGTCGTCTACTTCTGCTCTACCTACATTGCAAATCCAGGGAGTGTAGGGTCAAATTCTAAGAATTGGCATCTGTCCACAGGCACGGACGGTACGATTGTGGACGTGTCTTTCTCGGCGGACCTGAACGCGAGCCCGGCGTTCAACGAGCAAAACTACCGAGCATTCAACACCCGCAACGTCAGTTGGGTAGGCGGCGCGATCGGCGCGGGTAACGTGGCTTCCATGACGCTCACCATGTCCCGCCCCTCCGACGGTGTGACGACCGGCTCGGTTCGCATGGCCATCTTTACATTCCAGAGGTAAACAATGAATTCCGTAACTACCACCTTCACGCTCAACGATCTCGGGTCTCAGATCCTTTGGGGTTCGTGGACGCCTGACCAGGAGGTCGTTAAAGCCCGCGTGACCGTCTTCACCGACGGCCTGCCGTTCGGCATCGCAGCGCTCGACCAGAAGCTGGCCGGCGGCTCTGACCTCGGCACCTGGGTGCTGACCGAAGAGGACAAGGTGGCGCTGCTGGACAGCATGCACCAGGGCATCGTGCTGACAGCCGAGCAGTCCGGGTTCGACCCGGACACGGTGGTCATGGCGGTGGGCGAGCACTACAACACGACCCCGACGCGCGCGGCGGTGGACGGCCAGGTGGTGGAGCAAGTTGAGATACCTTTCACCATCACCGGGGCCGGTGTGGTATCGCCGCTGGCCAGCGCTTGCGTCGTCTCCATCCGCAACCTGGGCACGGGACTGAGCTACAACGACACCGAGGTGCCGGCCGGCGAGTCCTTCACCCTGGATCTGCCTGCAGGGAGCTACCGGGGCGTCCTGTTCCCGCGCAACCGCGCCTACTCGATGACGCAGGTGACCTTTGAAATCGATTAAGCCCCAGGCGGCCAACGCCCGCGAGGTCCGCGCCAGCAGCTACCCAAAGGTGGGCGACCAGCTCGACGCCATCATGAAAGCAATGGCCGCCCTGAAGGCCCAGGGGGTGGCGCTGCCCAAGCAGACCGAGGACTGGATAGACGAGTGTCAGCGCGTCAAGCGCGACAACCCTGTCTAGAGCGCTTACAACCTCGTACAATAAGCCACTTTCAAGGAACCACTATGGACAACGAAAAGCTCATCGGCATCATCTCCAAGGTCTTGCAGAACAACATGAACAACCGCCTCACCCCGGAACTTATTGTCGGGATCAACGCGATTGTCAGCCGTGAAGTGCAAGCGCTGTACGAAGAAACGACGGCTAAAAACGCGCCGTCCGTCGACCTGCCTGTCAAGACCACTCACTAACAGGACGCCGAAATGGCTGTGATCCTCGACCCTATTGATATCGGCAACCCGGATAACCACGACGGGGATCCGCTGCGCGTTGCGATGCAGAAGGTCAACCTCAACGAGGCCGCTCTCGCAGCGGCTATCAATGCCGCCTTCGTGCCCGCGCCGCTGACCACCGCGCTGGATCTGGACACGATGGTGACCTCGGGCGTCTATCACCAGCCTACTAATGCCGGAGCGTCTGGCGGCGTGAACTACCCGGTCCCCTACGCTGGCCTGTTGCAGGTATTTGCCTACACCACGGCCCCCACGCCGCAGTTCGTCTACCAGTATTACACGGCCTACAAAGCCTCTCCGGGCAATAGCCGACAGTTCTGGCGCACCTATTACGGCGGGGCATGGTCCGAGTGGTTCGAAATCATCCAGCTCGACGGCAACGGCCGCCTACCGGCTGCGATGGCCCCGATCGTTTATTCCCCCGTGCTGCCCACCACCGCGCACGACCTGAACGATTACGTCACGCCGGGCAACTACTACCAGACCACCAACGCCGGGGCCACGCCGCCCGTGGGCGCGAACTACCCCGCCCCTCTTGTCGGCTTCCTGGAAGTTGTGGCCACCGGCACGCCGGTCTTGCAGACCTACACGACGCGCAACGCCACGCTGGCTATCCAGCAGCGCTTTTGGCGCGTGCGCGTGACCAGCACCACCTGGTCGGCGTGGAAAGAGGTGGTCGACACCACGACCACACTGACCTACGCCGGTCGCCTTTCCGCCGGCCAGGATCTGAACACCTACACGACGCGCGGCATCTGGTTCGCGTCCGCAGCGTCCATCGCCACGGGCGGGTCCAACTACCCTGAAGGCGCTGCGGGCTTCCTGACGGTGCTTTCCGAGCAGCCCAAAGAGGGCGTGGCGCAGACGTCGGGCGTGTCGCAGCGGTACGAGGCTGTGACGGGTAAGGTCTACACGCGCTACATCTCCGCAAGCGTGTGGTCGCCGTGGCGCGAGTCAGCGGACCAGATCAACGCCCTGATCTACCAGGGCGGGCTGGCGTCGGGCTTGAACCTGAACGACTTCACCCAACGCGGCATGTGGGTGCAGGCGAGCAGCGCCGCGGCCGCAGCGGGCACCAACTACCCTATCGCACAGTCGGGCTACCTCGTGGTTCAGTCGGCCGGCTACCCTGGCGGCGCGGTGGCCACCGGTTGCGCGCAGGTCTACCACGCTGCGAACACGAACCGGTCGTTTTTCCGATCCTTTGTCAGTGGCAGCTGGACGGCCTGGGAAGAGACGGTGCGCTCTTCGTTGTTGGGCGCAGCGAGCGGCGTTGCGCAGCTCGGGACCGATAGCCGGCTTCTGCCCGCGCAGGCACCGATTATCTACTCGACGTCGGTCACCGCAGGTACTCCCGTTGACGCGAACACCATCACCGTACCGGGTGTCTACTACCTCAACGCTGATGCATCAGCTACCCCAGAGTTGAATTGGCCCGAGCGTCTAGCCGGCACGCTTAATGTAGAAGCTGCGGTGACCGGTAACCAGCAGATCACGCAGACCTACACCACGCGCAACGGCACGGGCGGGGTGCTGCGCACTTACAAGCGCGTGCGCTTCGGCGGCGGGGCGGGGATCTGGGGGTCGTGGCAGCAGTTGGCGCGTTACGACGACGCCATGACCAATGTTTTCCTGACCACTGCGACTGACGTCAACACGTTGATCGCTCCGAACGTCTACTACACCTGGACCAGCGCTGCGGTTGTCACAGGCGGCAGCAACTGGCCCAGCATTCAGCCGGCTTTCTCCCGGGCGTTCCTCCAGGTCGTCTACCTGACGTCCTCCCAAGTGCACCAGCGCTTGACTATCCCGTTTGTAGGTGGCGCGCGCCCCCTGGTGTACGAGCGGACCATGATTGGTGCTGGGACGTGGGGGGCATGGAAAATTGTGCAGCCCGTGTCAGCGGTTGGGGACATGCCCCTCGCCGATTGCGGCGACGTGTACGTGGATAACGTCGGCTGGCACCGCTGGAACGGCTCTGCCTACGAGCTGTCCTCACTGGCCACTACGCTGCCCTCAACGTCGCACGACCTTAACTCCTATCAGACGCCTGGCGCGTACCGCCAGGCTTCCACAGCCGGGGCGACGGCTGGCACCAACTACCCGGTGTCTATCGGCGGCACCCTGAACGTTTACGGCAGCGGGACTAGCGGTCAAACGGTGCAGACCTATACGGTAGCGTCCACGGGTACTGTGACGGCCACAGCCGGTCCCCGGATGTTCTGGCGCTTCGCTATCAACACCACCTGGTCACCGTGGACGGAGATGCTGTCCACGGCGTTGGGCATGACCCACCAGTTCCTGACGGCTGCGACCGACGCCAACACGCTGAACGCCGACAATACCTGGTACTCGTGGACGTCTGGCTCGCTGATGTCCAGCGGCTCGAATTTCCCTGCCGGCGTGTCCGCAGCAGGGTACATGAGAGTCATCTGGCAGGCTGCGACGATTGTGTCGCAGGAGCTGACCGTTCTTGTCACCGGCCAGAAGCCTCGCACTTTCTTCCGCTTCGGCAACTCGTCTACCAACGTGTGGCAACCCTGGAAGTCCACTAGCGCACAAAGCACGGCGTCGTTCCCGACCGAGGACTGCGGCGATATTTACGTCGACGGAATCGGGTGGCATCGTTTCGTGGGTGGCACGTACAGCCCGTCCTCGTTGCCGACAGGGTATCGCAGCGGCGGCACTATGGTTATGTCTGGGACGGTCCCGAGCAGGGCGTTGTCGATTCAACCTTTCCGCTTGCGTAGCAGCGATGACTCGGTTGACCTGATTATGACCTCGGCCATAACCAAGAATCTTCAAGCATCCGGGAATTGGACGGCGGGGGCGAACGGGAACCTTATCGTGACAGGGGGGACCGGGATTCTCACTATGTTCGACATTCACGCGATCCGCAACGACACTTCTGGCGCAATAGATGTTTGTGCGATTACTTCCGGCGCTGCCGTGGTGTACCCGTCAGGCTGGAGTCGCGGGCGCTTGCTCGGCTCGGTGGCGTTTGCGCAGGTAAATAGTTCCATCCGGCCGTTCCTGCAAGTCGGAAATTGCTTTACTTTGGTTGCCGGTCTTACGATGGTGTCGAACGGCGGCCTGTCCGCCAACAACGCGGTGCTTGTACAGATGATCGCCCCTTATGGCCGTCGAACCTTAGTGCGCGCTATCGCTCATGGCGGGGCGTTCGCCCCTGCGGCAACCTTCGCCATCGTACCGCCCGATGTTGGCCAGGCGTACGGAGGTCAATGGAACCAAATCCCCGACTTAGACATATCGTCTAGTGGCGGGCGCAGCGCGCAAGTAGACATCATGAGCGACTTGCAGGCCCGAATCGGCCTAGTTTCAAGCGTCGACGTGGCAAACGGTATTTACCTGGGTTCGCAGGGATGGACAGAGATGGAGGGGTGGTAATGCCTTACATTGACAACACCGGAGTGCGTAGCGGTTGGTCTGAAATTCCGCAACCAGGGTTGGGGCTGGTTGATTGGGTGGACGAGGCTCCGCCCGACCCGCCGCAAGTCCCGCAAATCGTCAGCCGCTTCCAGGGCCGCGAGGCCATGTGGCAAACACCGCACGGCGAAACGACGCTGTTCGAAGCGGCCGAGGTAATCATCAACGACCCGAACACGCCGCCCATGTACCGGCGCGCCTGGGCCGACCTGCAAGAATTCCGACGCGACAGCGAGATGTTGCAGGCCATCGCAACGGTGCTCGATCTGTCGGCTGCGGACCTTGATGCCCTCTTCATTCTGGCTGGCGGTATCCAAGCCTAGGGGAAGATGTAAAATCGGGGCCACTCGCGGAGCCCACCATGTTCAACACCGACGTCATAGCGCGGCTCGCTCTCGCCGCGCTCGTGTTCCAAAGCCCGTACGCTGCGCTAACCCTCCCGCGCAGCATACCGGGCCAGATGCGCATCGTAGAGGGCGCCAGCAGCTACCCTCTATTCTTCGCCATGGCGGTGCTTTCGTTCGTTATCGTCCTGGACGTGACGGCCAATATCCTGTGCCCCCACAGGCGCTGCCGGCTGCGCATCCTGGTGGGCATACGCGAGAACCTGTACATCGGTTGCGCGTTCTGCACGGTGGTGCCCCTTTTCTCTGTTTCAAAGTGGTCGGTTGTTGACCCCGCCGCCAACTACTTATATTTGGTAATATTCAGCATCGCTTTGGCGCTCGCCTGGTGCGACGCCACCGCCAAAACGGGGTCCCATCGTGCATCGACTTCTTAGCGTCGGGTTGCTGGTATGTGTGCTGGCCGTTATATCGAAGTCGTCCTACGCGGAGAGCGTAAATCAGTCCGTCTTTGGTTCACAGCTTGCCCTCCTAACCTGGCAGACCTGGCGTTACGTGCTCCTGATGAGTTTTCTGGGGTGCGTGACCCGGGTGTTTATTGATTTAAAGGCCGGGCGCTTCCGGCCCACCTGGGCGGAACGGGTCGTAGACCTGACGTCTATTTTCGTGGTGGGCTTCGCGTCTGGCTTTCTTGCGTTCGTAATCTGTGAATTCATCAACGACCGGAACGCAGCGCCGGCAGAGCCCAGGATGCTCTCCGACCTGGTGGTGTGTGCTGCGATTTTCAGCGCAGCGATCAACCGCGAGGCGCTGCTCGTGCGCGTGAGCGACTGGATAAAAAGTGCACCGATTCCCCGCCCCGGAGGCAAGTGAAATGAAGATCGAGCTGATCTCGAATTGGAAAGACTGGTGGCGCATGACCTCGGTGTGGTTGACCACGCTGGGCGCGCTGATCCTCGGTTATCTACAGGAGGTGCCTGATGCAGCAATCCAAATTTGGTCGTTTCTTCCAAGCGATCTTAAGTCTTTTCTCCCCCCGTCCATCGTCCAATGGATCGGGTACGCCATCCTCTTCCTCGGCATCATCTCCCGAATCGTCAAGCAGCCAGCCCTCGCGGCCCGCAAAGACGCTCGAGAGACTGAGCTGGGGATTGAAGCTCAGTTTGGAGGAACGTTTGGCGCTGATAGCGCTGGCCGACCGCCTTCAGGTCCCGCCGTCTGACCTGTCTGACTGCATCGCGTTCGAAACGGCTGAGACCTTCAGCCCTTCGGTGCGCAACGCAGCCGGGTCGGGCGCCACGGGCCTGATCCAGTTCATGCCGTCCACGGCCATCGCCTACTTCCACACGCCGGAAGAACTGGCTGTGATGTCGACGGAGCAGAAAAAGGTGGCCGGGCGCGCGGCATGCGACTACCTGGCCACCTTGTCGTTTCTTGAGCAGCTGGCGTATGTCGAGCGCTACTTCCAGCCCTACAAGGGCCGGCTGCGCAACCTGGGTGACCTGTACATGGCCATCCTCTGGCCGCGCGCGGTCGGGCGCGAAGACGACTACGTGCTGTGGACGCGCACCGCCAACCCGACGACGTACAGCCAGAACGCTGGCTTGGACCAGAACAAAGACGGCACGATCACCCGCGGCGAGGCTGTGAGCTGGGGTCCGGGGCGCAAGTCGCAGCGCGGCCGCACCGAGCAGTTCGTCGCGCTCGTGGAGGTGTGACATGGAAGCCCTGGTGACGTTCTTCGGTGGCGCGGCGCCTTACCTGGTGATCGCCTTTGGCGCGATCGCAGCGCTCTTCGGCGCGCGCCAGTGGGGTAAGTCGGTGGGCAAGAGCGAGGCCCGCGCGGAGCAGGCTGAGAAGGTTCAGGAACAGGCCGCAGCGGCCGAAAGAGAGGTGCAAAATGCTGACAGGAAAGTGGATGCTGCGTCTGACCCTGCTGCTGGTCTTCGTGACAATGGCTGGGTGCGCAAACCGCCAGCCGGTGGGAAATGAATACTGCAGTTGGGCGTTCCCGTTTTACCTGACTGAAGAGGACCTGCCGGATGCCGAGCATCCCGACAGGGGGATGACCGAGGCTCACGCGAAAGATGTATGGCGCCACAACGAGCGTGGCGCTAACCTTTGTGGGTGGCCTCGGATCGCTCCGTAGAGCAGAGGCGGCCAAAGCCGCGTTCCCGGCGTCGTTATGCGGCGCCGGGTTTTTTATTGCCCGTCTTGCGCCGGATGTTGTCCACCGTGTGAAGCGGCAGGTTCAACTCCAGGGCCACTTGCCGGCGGCCCTGGCCGGCGTTCAGCCTGGCCACGACCTCCAGCTGCGTGGCGTCATCGTAGTTGCGGGGCCGACCGCCTGCGTGCTTGGCTGTCATCTCACACCTCCACGATCTTGTCGAAGACGGTTTCGGTGCCGCCCTCGTGCGTGATCACGACCATCTGTTCGAACCCGGACGCGGTGACCAGGGACAGGCACTGCAAGGTGCGCTCTTCGCTGCACGCTGCGAAGGGCTCGTCCAGGATCATCATGCTGGCGCCGGGCACGAAGACCTTGGTCAGCGCGATGCGGATGCCCAGCGCCAGCAGGTCCAGCGCGCTGCCCGAGTACGAGTCGTAGGGCTTGCCGTTGATCAAGAATGTCTTGCCGTCGCGCTCGACGATGCTAGGCTCGCGCCTCATCTGCGTCAGGTACGTGGACACGCCCTTCAGCACCATGTTCCACAGCTGGTTGGCCAGCTGCGGCCGCGCGCGCGCCAGGTCTGCGACGAGCTGGTTGTTGAACCGGGTTTCGATCAGGGTCTGCTCGATGTTGTCGATGGTCATGCGGTGACGCGATCGCTCCTGGCTCTGGACGCGGATCTGGGACTCCAGGTGCTCGATGTTGGCGTTGACCACAGCCAGGTCGGACTGGGCCTTGGCCAGCGCGTCCTGCTGGGTCTGGGCCTCTTGCCGGTACGTCTGGATTTCGGCGGCCAACGTGGCCACATCCTTTTCGGGCGCCGGCAGTGCCTTGGCCTCGTCTAGCGTTGCTTGAGCGGTGGCCAGCGCTTCCTGGGCGCGCGCGACGTCGGCGGTGGCCTCTTCCAGCCGGCGTGCTGCGGTCTCACGCTCGCGGATCTTGGCCAGCAACGGCGCGGTTTCGGCGTCCACCGCTGAGCGCACTTCCTTGACGTGGTCCTGGGCGGCCCGCTCGAGGGCGCTGATCTCGGCGCGCGCGGCGGTCAGCAGCTCGCCCATCTTCTGGTCGTTCTGCTTGTTGGCGACGCTGCGCTCAGCGTCCAATGCGTCGGACTGGTCCTTCACGCTCGCAGGTGCGTCACCTTTCCAGGCCGGGCGCGCGGGCACGAAGTTCTCGTCGAACACCAGCCACTCGCGCTCGCCCTCGTTGCGCGGGCGGTAGCCCGGGTTGGAGAGGATTAGACCGGCCTCCTGGGCGAGCGCGGCGGCTTCCTGGCCCTTGCCCACCTCCACCCCGATTTCGCGCTCCAAGGCCTCCATATCAAGCCGCAAGGCGTCCGCGATGTTGTCGTGCTCTTGAGCGTCTGCCAGAAGCTTCGCATTGTGGGCTTCCACGCCCTCGGCGTCCGGGATCACCTGGTGGCAGGTCGGGCACTTCTGGCCCATCTCCACGACGCTTTCGCGCAGCCGGCTTGCGGTAGACGTGTTCTGTGCCAACTCGCCGCGCTTGGCCGCCAGGTCGACTCTCAGGCCGGCCGCGCGCTGCGCGGCGGCGGCTTGCTTTTCCGCTTCGGCGGCGCGGTAGGCTTCCAGCTCGGCGCGCGTGCCCTCCCACTCCGATTCCGGCAGCTTGTAGGCTTGCAGCGCGGCATAGGCGTGTGCGCGGTTCATCGCCGTGGACAGCGCGGCCTGGCGCTCTTGGAAGGCCTCGTTCTGCTGACGCACGGCCGCGGCCAGGTCCAGCTGGTCCTTCGCCAGCTTCTCGTTGCGAGCGACCACCGCCGAGGACGCAGCGGCCTGGATGGCCTCGATCTCTGCGGAGGCGCGCGTGGAGGCGTCGGCCACCAGTTTCCCCAGGTCCTCACCCACCACGACCAACGCTGCGGATTCGGTCTGGCGGTCCTTCAGCGTAGCCTCGCGCGCAGCCAGGTCCTCTTCGCGCGTCTCCACGCGCACCTTGGCCTGGTTGATCGCGGACTGGCGTTGTTCCGCCTGGGTCAGTTGTTCCTGGCGTGCTTCGGCCTGCTGGCGGGCGTCAGCGACCCCCGCGCGCGCCAGCTCGAGCGCCTGGACCAGCTGCGGCTTGCGCGTCTGACTTTCGGCCATCAGGGCGGTGAAGTCTTCCCGGTTCAGCGCCGCCAGCGCTTCGTTGGCAGTGTCCAGCGCGGCTTCGTAGCCGGACGTGTCGCCGTAGGGGCCGTCGGTCTTGATCTGGTCGATCATCCATTCGACGATGTCCAGGCCGCTCATGTCCTCGATGAACTCGATGACCTTGCCGTTCTTCTCGTCCAGCAGGCCGCCGATTTCCTTCTGGCCGGCGAACATCATCTTGGCGGCCACGTCCATGCCGGCGCCCAACTGCTCGGCGAACCAGTTGGTCACCTCGGTCTGGCCGGTGACGTGCGGCTCAGTGGCGCTGGCCGGCGCGTAGATCTCGGCGCCCGACGGGCCGCGCTTGACGCGCACCGGGGTGCCTTGCAGGGTCATGACGGCCTCGACCTTGACCTGGCTGGGCTTGGCGCCCCAGCGCGCGAAGTCGTTATTGCGGCACTGGCGCGCGCCGCCGATGGCGTACATGAACGCCTCGATGACGGTGGTCTTGCCGCCTTCGTTGGGGCCGCGCAGTGTGACGTTGCCGGCGCCGAAGTCGAACGTGCGGTCTTCGAACTGGCGGAAATTCTTCAGGGTGATTTGGTTCAGCATGCTGATTCCTCGACCGCCCGCAAGCTGCGGTTGTCGTAAATGATGTGGCGCAGGCGCGGGTAGATGCCTGCGATCCCGGTGCCCAGGTTCGCCTGGATGTGCTTGGCCTCAGCACGTCCGACCGGCAGGTCTAGGCGCATCGTGGCCCCGCCGCCCTGCTGGCTCTCGACGTAGGCCACCCAGCGCAGATGCACCACGCTGTCGGACGTCGAGATCCTGATGGGCCGAATGGCGGTGTTGGGCAGGATGCCGGCGCGGTACAGCTCCAGCGTGATGCTGGGGTTGATGAACTCGCGCTCGGTCAGCGGCAGGTCAAATTCAAGTTGCTGCATGGCGGCGGTCCTGGGCCAGCTGCTCGACACGCTTGCGCTGCTCGTCGTTGGCCATGAGGGGCAACAGGTGCTCCATCACGTTGAACTTCTCCACAGCGTCAAACGAGTCTGCTGCGGTGACGTCCAGCGCGCGACCGTCTACCACCACCGCGTTGCTGATCACGAAGGCGCTGTGGCGCTTGCGCAGCTGGCTGATGGTTTCGAGCACGAAGCTGGCTTCGGTGGCCTCGGCCGTGCCCTTGATGCGCACGAACTGCGCCGTCTCGGGCACACGCTCTACCTCCTGCCAGGGGCATTCAAAGTAGCTGCCGGCGTCCTGCCAGGTCTGCGTCTCGATGACATGGCCCTCGTCGATGGTCACGAGGCGCTTGGTCGTGTTGCCCAGGCAGTCGCTGACTGACGTCGGGAACTGGTTGCCCACCACCAGCACGCCGCCCGTCTCGCGCGGCTGATGCTCGTGACCCAGGATGATGCGGCGCACGCCCGCGGCCAGCAGCGCCGACGCCTGGTCTCTCGACAGGTTCAGGCTGTGGTCCGATTCGACGGCGAAGTTGTTGTCGTAGTTGCAGTGGAACAGCACGATGGCCGGCGCCATTGCGATGACGTCCTTGACCGCAGCGTCGAACAGGTCCTGGTTCGGCATGTGCGGCACGACCACCACTTCGTTGGCGATCTCGGTGGGCTCGCACACCACCACGACCTGGTCCGGGTATTCGCCGGCCAGGATGCCGCACAGCGTGTCGAACGAGGACATCTTATCGCCGCTGGGGTGGTAGTCGTGGTTGCCACGCGCCAGGTACATGCTGTTCGCCGGGTTTTTACGCAGCCAGGCCGACATCTGGGCGTAGGTGCGCGACAGCGTGCTGTTGGGTACGGTGAAGCCGTCGAACAGGTCACCGTTGATCAGCAGGTCGGTGCCGTCGGCCATCGTCAGCAGCGCGTAGAACTGCTGGTGCGTGTATTCGGTGAGCAGGAGGAAGCTGAGGGGCGTCGTGCCGCCGCTGCGGTTCACACCCAGGTGGGTGTCGTTGATGATGGTGATCATTTTTCAATTCTCCAGCGTAGCGGTAGCTTGCGCGATGACTTGCGGGTGCCCATCTTGTTGGCGCGGCAGTCGGTCTTGCGGGGCCAGGCCATGCCCCATACCTCGCCGTCCCACCAGCGCCAGCCGGCGTTCTTGCCCTTGTCGCTGATGGTCTCGCACCAGTAGGCGCCAGGCTTGGGCGGGTCGCCCCGGTAAAAGCCGGTGAACTCGGCGTCGATCAGCTGAATCGCGCCCACCGGGCTGGGGTGCTTGCACTGGCCGAAGCTGTTCAGCTCGATCAGGCTCTCTTCTAGATTTTTCTGCACCAGGCCCACCACCTTGAAACTGGAGTGACCCCGGTTCACGCAGATGATGCGCACGCGCTGGCCCTGGTTCACGCTGCGGTAGACGCCGTGCACCTTCAGCGGCCCTTCCAGGGGGACGGTTTCGGCGATCATGCTTTCTCTCCCTCGATGTCGCGGAAGCGCTTTTTGCGGCCGTGGCGCAGCGCGCCGTCATCGGTGTAGCCGTTGAACTTGATCTCGATGATCCGGTCCACCAGGCTGCACTCTTCGTCATACTCGGCCACGTAGTCGACGCCGTTGAAGCGGTAGCCCACGGCCTCCCCGGTGTAGGCCGCCCACGCCTCCGCGCGCTCAGCCAGGCTCCAGCCGCCACCAACGCGGCAGCGCACGCCGTTGATCGTGACGAAGGCGCCGCCCATCATGCCGGCGATCTCGCCTTCGCCCTCGTATAGACCTTCAATACTAGCGTCGACCGTGTCTTCCAGCTTGAGCTTAAGCCAACTGTTGGTGCGGTCTTTGCGATAGCCGGCGTCCAGGCGGCGAAGGATAATGCCCTCTTCCTCTTCGTCGATCGCGCCGTCAAACAGCTCGCGCGCATGCGCCCAATCGCGCACCTCTTCGTGTTCCGTCCGGCGCACCGGGCCGCGCTCTTCGTTGGCGTCCGACATGCCAAAGACGTGGTCCAACTCCAGCAGCCGGTTCTCCAGCGGGCCGCCGAACTCCTGCTTGCGGTCAGCGGCCAGGAAGCGGTGCAGGTCGACCATGTCGAACACCTGCAATACCTCGTCGCCGCTTGCCGCGATGTTCTTGCTGCGGCGAAGCGTGGACATGGATTCCTGGAAGCCCCCGCTGATCGCTTCGCTGTCCAGCATCACACTGCGCCCGCCGAAGATTTCCAGCACCGGCTTGGCCAGGTGGTCGAGCGCCGGGATCAGCTTGCCGCTGCGGGTGAAGAATGTCACAGCGTTGTCGCGCACCTGGATGAGCGCGCGCATGCCGTCATACTTGATCGCAGCGATCCAGTCGCCCTTGGAGATCAGCTTCTCGGTGGCGGGGTGGCACAGCGCCACTTCGAACACCGGGATCTTGAAATCGACCGCAGCGCCAACCTCGTTCAGCAGCTTCACGCCCACGCCGCACTTGATGTCCTTGTTCAGCACCCGGTTCAGCAGGTCGATGTCCTCGACACTGGACACCTGGCCCCAGTCCTCCAACGCGGCCTTCGCAGCGTTGCCGGTCAGCCTGCGATCAGCCAGGCGGTCCACCAGATCGTGGTCCTCTTGGCTCCCCCACTGGCACCCCAGGTACGGGTCGCCGCCGCCCATCTTGCCCTTCATGCCGTAGGTGCGGCTGGGGTCCAGCGCGTACATCAGGTAGGTGCGGATGCCGGGCACGGCGTCCGGCTGCAAGTCGGCCAGCACCTGGGCCTTGAGCGCGTTGCCTGACAGCGTGGCCCAGAGGGTCAGGGTTTCGTGGATCGTCTTCATTTACGTGGTTCCTTGAGGAAGAATTGGGCTTCCCGGTAGTTGCGATAACCGGCTTCAATCGAGACGGCCTCCAAGGCCTTCATGTGCTTGATGCCGGTTTCCTTGGCCAGTTTCCTGGCCTTTTTCTTCAGGTCTGACAGGCTCACATCAGTAGGCGAAGAACACTTCGTTGCGCGGGCGCGTCAGGCCGACGTACAGCGAGCGGTTGCGTTCGAAGTCGCTGCGCATGCCCATGACGTCGGGGAGGTTGACCAGGCTGACGTCGACCGTGGAGCCCTGGATCTTGTGCATGGTCGAGGCGTAGCCCAGGCGAATGTCGCCAAAGGCTTTCTTGAACCCCCAGGCTTCGCGGAGCGCAGCGTTGTACCTGTCGTTCAAGCTGCGGTCATAGCGGCGGTCCCGCTGGCGCTTGATCTCGCGCACCTCGTCGAACTTCTCGTTGACCGCATGGTGGAACGCTGACAGCAGTGTCGGCACGTACACCATCAAGTCGTGACCCAGGCAATCTTGAACGACCAGCTGATAGACCTTGATCTTCGGGTAGTCCGGGTGCGTGGTGCGTTCCACGTCCATGATGATCAGCTCTTCGCTGGTGATCAGGTCCTCGGTCTTTCCCGTGTCCAGGTTCAGCGCTCGGCATTGCGACTGCACCACTACGCGCTCGCCGACGCAGAACATCTGGCTACCGACGTCAGGGAATTTTTCGAAGTGAACGTACTCGTTCATGTTCGACACTGCGGTATTGCGGTAGGCCAGGCCGCGCGCGTCCACACCGGCCAGCTGCAAGTCGAGCAGCTTGCGGTTCAACGCCGGCACACCGCGGATCATGCTGTCCGGCAACCATTCTTGCAGGTCAGAAACATAGATCGGCTGGTCGCCAACGTCCGGGTTGTCCAGGTTCATGAAGGCGCGCACGTTCCACGCCGCCTGGATGATCGGGTTGCCCTCGGCCTGGCGCACGATCTGCGTCAGCTCGTAGCCCTGGGGGAGCAGGGACGCGGGGCTGACATCGTTCTCGCCGACCGGCGCGATCTGGCAGAAGTCGCCGACGATCAGGATCAGACACTCGCCGCGCGCCGACTGGATGCCAGGCATCTGGTGCATGCTGTCGAGCATGCTGCCTTCGTCAAAAACAGCGACGTCGTAGGTGTGCAGGTCGCTGTGCTCGCCCTGGTAGACCTTGGTCTCGCCTTCGTCGGTCTCCATCATGCGCAGGCCGACGTGGCCATGCACGCTCTTGAAGACCGCTGCGTTCACGCGGCCCTTCGCAGCTTGTTTGACCTTCTCTTCGATCACGCCCACCGCCTTGTTCGTGGGCGCGCCGACGGCGATCTTCAGGCCCAGCGCGGACAGCGCCAGCACCAGCTCGGCCATGATGAAGGTCTTGCCCGTGCCCGCCGGGCCGCGCAGAACGAAATAGTCGTCGCAGATGTCGTCAAAGCCGCGCTCGCGCAGCTTCTCGGGTAGCTTGTAGTGGTTGGGGCGGTCCTGCTTGTCGGAGTTGCGCCCCAGGCGGGCTTGAATCCAGCCCCAGATGAGACGCATGGCCTCGATCTGGCCGCTGCGACTGCCTTCAGGCAGGGCGGGCACCGGCCCCATATCCAGGGCTGCGGTTTGGTCGGCGAATTTGTACATTGTAGATCTCCAAGGGTTCCTAGAACCCCGTTAGCGTGGGCTTTTCGTTACTGCTGCGGGGAGTTTAACAACCGGCTCATTGACCAGTCAAGAGCCTGGGCGCAGCTCTTGAATTTGGGCATCGACGGGTGGTTTAGCAGGTCCCATCCGCCGCGCGGCATCGGGTTGTTGAAAAAATAGTCGATGGGCACCGCCATCCAGACGCCCGGCGTCTTGAAGTGGATCAGCACCGGGCAGATGACGCCGGCCATCGCGCGCTTCACGCCGCGCCCGATCTGGCCGGGCTTGAAAGCGCTCTTCATCAGCACCAGTTTCTCGGTCTCCTTCACCTCAATCGAGACCGTGCCGCCCCGGTAGTAGGCGTAGAAGTCGCCCGTGCGCACTTGCAGCACCTGGCCCTTGGCGCCAGCGCTGCGCGTGTCCGGGTTGCGCTCCCAATCGAACGCTGCGCCCAGCTCGGCGACTTTCTTTTCCAGGCACGACTTCACCGATTGCTCGGCGGCCTTGCCCAGCGTCGCGCGTTTCTTGCGCGCCAGGTATTCCTCGACTGTCAGGGTTCCATCGGCGTGCGGCATGATTACCTCCCAAGTGTTTTGGCTTGCGCTTGGCGGCGGTTGTAGCTCTTGGCGCAATCGCTTTCGCGTTGGCCAGGTTCCGCCGCGCAAAAGAGCTGGCGGTGCACACCGTCCGGCTCGTCGAAATCGATCTCGCACTCCCAGCAGTGACCCTTGGGCACGAAGCCCTTGGGGCGCTGGTGAGACGTCGCTGCGGCCTGTTGCAGCGCGAGGGTGGATTCAATCGTTCCTTGCGCGAGGTCGGCGATATCGGGCATGTCAATCTCTCGTAAAAGGCCCGGCGGGATGCCGGGCCGGTTGGGTTAAGCCGCGAGAAGTTGCGGCGGGTCGTTGGCGGCGATTTCCACGCCAGGAAAGAGCTTGCGCAGCGCGCCCAGGATCAGCTCGGTGCTCGGCGTTTCGCCGATCTCGATCAGGTCCTTGAAGTTGCGGCCGATGCCGATGGACGATTCCAGCGGGATCTTCATGTCGGCGTACTGCGCCACCATCATCGGGTGCAGCTCCTGCACGAAGGCCACAGCCTCGTCGCGGTGCACGCTGAAGACCAGCTCGTCGTGGATGGGTGCGAAGAACTGGGCGTCGTAGCGCGTCAGCATCTTGGCGCGCCACACGCGGCCCATCGTCAGCTTCGTCATCTCGGCGCAGCTGCCTTGAATGGCGAAGTTCACAGCCTGGCGCTCAGCGCGGGCGCGCGGCCCCCACTCAGACGATCCGAAGCCTTCGGCCAGGTGGCGGCGCCCGCCGAGCATGGTGAGGTAGTAGCCGTGCTTTTTCGCCCACGGAATGACCTCGTCCTTCTTCCACTCTTCAGCGCGCCAGAAGGTCTCGTGCTTAGCTGCGAGATACACTTCGGCCTGCTCCAGCGGGACCATCAGCGTCTCGGCCATCTTCGGGCCTTGGGCGCCGTACTCGCTGGCGAAGTTCACCGTCTTACCTTTCTTGCGCAGCGGCGTGAAAGCCTTGTGCATTTCGTGGTCAGGGTCGGCAATGGCGTCAGAGAACATCTCGTAAGTGATCGCCTCGTTGATCGTCTTTTGCGCGATGCTCAAGCCCGTCAGGTGGTGCATGTCGCGGCGGTTGTCGCCCACGTAGCAGCCTGTCAGCACCTCGTCGCCGGACTGGTCGGCGATGACGCGCAGCTCTTGCGCCTTGAAGTCCAGCGAGATCACCACAGCGTCTTCGTGGTGCGGTAGGAAGCACGCGCGGAACGGGCCTTTCTTGTCGTCCTTGGGCAGCTGCGCCAGGTTCGGCTTGGCGGGCGCGAAGCGGCGCGTCACCGTGCGGCACTGGCCATACGACGGGTGGATCATGCCGGTCTGGTGGTGGCGCAGGTAGCGGTACGGGCGGTAGTAGAGCTTGCGCCGCGTGGCCACCCCGCGCATCAACAGCAGCGCGTCCAGCACTTCGACTTCCAAGGCGAAGGCTTCCTTGTCGTAGAACTTCGCCGACGCGAAAGCCAGCGCGTTGGTGGACAGCGAGCCTTGCTTGCGGCCTTCCTTACGGTCGGTCGGCGTCGGCTTGTTGCGCACGCGCTGCGGCAGATTCATCGTCTCGTACAGCAGCTTGGTCATCTGCGTGGGCGAGTCGGTGTTGATCTCCGGCTCGCCCTTGTGGAACTGGCGAGCGAAGTTGATGACGCCGGTCATGTCGCCGTCGCGCTTGATCGCCTCTTCGTACAGATGACCCAGGTCCGCAGCGTTTTCGACGTCCGATAACTGCATGGCCTGGGCCAGCTTAATCGGCGTGCGCGCCTTGGATTCCAGCTTCTCGCCGGTCACCATGGTGAAAATTTCCTTGATCGACGCGGTCTCCAGCGTCACCTCGGGCATCTCCACGCCGGACCATTTATTTTCGATCAGGTACGTGCGCACCTTTTCCCAGGCCGCGTCGTAGACCTTGTCGTCAACGGCTTCCTGGCGGCGCATCTCTTCGCGCGAGAAGCGCACGCCCGTCACGATGCCGGCGGCGCCCAGATAGGCTGCGTCCATCTCGACGTCGTTGAAGACCTTGGTCGTGCCTTCCAGGTTCATGATGTGGCCGTACAGGACGCGCAGACCCCAAGTCGCGATCGTGTCATCGGTGCCGTAGGCGAAGACTTCCTGCGGCGTCATTTCGTTCATCTTGCGCTGGCGCTGCTCGTCTTCGCTCCAGGTCACCTCTTCATAGCTGGTCTGCTTGTAGCCCAGCCGCAGCTCTGCCTGCGCCTTCA
>Ga0247819_10000709_pt1 | contig 18831 bp, 28 predicted proteins | sample 13C_Xylose_Day6_FD_193428 | JGI IMG/M metagenome (GOLD analysis project Ga0247819, IMG submission 193428) | Soil microbial communities from agricultural site in Penn Yan, New York, United States - 13C_Xylose_Day6 | ecosystem: Environmental > Terrestrial > Soil > Agricultural land | place: USA...
GGGGTTTACAGAACCTGCCCAATCGCTATAATCGTCGCCCTGACACGCCGGTATAGCTCAGATGGTAGAGCAACTGACTTGTAATCAGTAGGTCCCGGGTTCGATTCCTGGTGCCGGCACCATATAAAACAAAGGCTTGCAGTGATGCAGGCCTTTGTTGTTTCTCCAGCACGTAAAATTCAACGTAAAATTCTTTTCTGTGGTGGTTATAGCCAGTAACGCTAACGCGCTGTCTACGGTTTGTTGTGGACGCGACGTAAATACTGTGCATAAATACAGTATTGCAAAGCTTTACTGCGGACCAATTTATATGGTAGCCCCGAAAATAAGGTGCCATACTGCGCCGCCTGAGCTAGGGTCATAATGCCACTGCAGGAATAAGCGGCAGCTCTATCAGCCAGTACATCTGGAGGATTAAAACGTGTACAACCCGAAGTCGATTGCTAACTACTTTATTGAGCTTGCCCAAGAAAAGGGCGAGTCGATTAGCCCGATGAAATTACAAAAACTGGTCTACTACGCCCATGGTTGGTATGCCGGTTACACCAAGCAACCTCTGATTAATGAGGCGGTTGAGGCGTGGCAATACGGGCCAGTAATCCCGTCGCTTTACCACGAGTTCAAGCGCTTCGGTTCTGGTGACATCAAAGGGAAAGCTATCGATTTTGACCTTCGTGGCCCAGTCGAAGTACCCACACCTGCCGACCCGCACATTCGAACTTTTCTAAGCAACGTCTGGAACAGCTACGGTGGATACACCGGCGTGACCTTGTCTGAGATGACTCACGCCGCTGGAACCCCTTGGGATACCACTTGGAGCAAGTGCCCAGGTGTTCGTGGTCAGGACATACCGTTCGAGCAAATTACAGACTGGTTCGGCGCCGCTGTCGCTAAAACTCAACAGCAGGCAGTAGCGAATTGAGTCCAGATGGCGGGAACGGCCCGCGCATCCCCAAAATTGATGAACTGATCATCGACCCCAAAGCTGAGGGGGTCGCTGATCAACCTCGTACCGGCAGCGGGAAAGAGGAAGTGAAGTTTTTCACTGAGGCCGGAGAGCAGTACAAGCTCCTTCACAATCAGCAGAGCCTAGGCTTCCTGGGAAAGCTGTGGGGCTCAAGCAATTCCGCACCTACGAATATCGCGGGGCTACTCCTGCTACTGTGCTTCATTTTTGGTGGCCTGAGTTTCGTCATAACTCAGTCTCCGGAACTTTCTGAGGCTCGGAAATGGCTGCTCGGATTCACTACGACCGTAGTGGGCTTTCTATTCGGCACCGGCACGAAGAACAAAGACTGAAAGTCCGGCTTTCCGGCGCCAATCAGGCGCCGGTCCCAAATCATCTTCCCCGCTCGAAGACACTCCCCTCACCTCCCTTCGTCAGCAGACAATTTCTGTGGCACCCTGCTTCCTTCAATCATGAGGGTTTTGGCATGACCGGTCTTGTTCATGAGCTTCAAGCGGACGCGCTGAATGAAAGCGTTTCAGTTCTTAGCCTGCTTCGAAAGGCCAGGGCGCTCTCCGTGAAGCTAGGGGTCACAACGATTGATCAGTGGCTGGCCCACGAAATGAGTGGTTATAAGACACACTCAACCATCCCCGACTATCGACATGTGGTTGGGCAGACGGTTTGCCACAATCCATATCGAGGGTGGATTCCACTCGAAATTGCGAACCCGGAACACCAGAAGCTTCTAAGTGAGCGCGACCTCCATCAGCCACTAAGCGAGCTCATCCAATTTACGGATTCCAAGGACACAGGAAGAAGTGTGCTCCTTATGTATCCGGCAGATATCGCTGCCGATCTCAGGAGTAGCTCAGGGTTTGAACCGGGGCTGAAAATCGCGGTTAATTTGATCTACGGCATCATTTCTACGGTTCGAGACAAGATCCTCGAATTTTCGCTTGAACTTGAAAAACAGGGCATTCTTGGCGAAGGCTTGACGTTCACGCAGCAAGAGAAAATGGCAGCCAATAACATCACTTACAACAGCATCAATATTGAAAACATGACGAGCTCGCAACTTCAGCAGGGCACCACCGGCTCAACCCAAACATATACACAGTCCGCCGACCTCAGTGGCATATCAGCCTTTGTTGAAAAGCTACTGCCCGCCATCGGTGAGCTGAGCAATTCAACAGAGCGTGATCAGCTCCAAAGCGATTTAGAAACGATCCGCAGCTTGTTGAAAGCTCCTGCGCCTAAAACCCGGATGATTCGGGAGTGTCTGACCTCCGTTAAGACCGTGCTTGAAGGCACGGCAGGAAATCTAGCCGCTACGTATTTACCTCTCCTGCCCGCTCTTCTCTCCTCGATCCCGTCCTGATCCTCCGGGGCTACGGCCCCGCCAACTCATCTACTAAGCGAGGCAGCTCCATATTGCTTTGCTCAAAAGTGATATCATATGATATCGTTTCATTTGCTATCGTTTTATATCATTACGTTGCGGAGATAATCATGATTCTGTTGATCGGCTGTGAGAAAGGCGGCGCGGGCAAAAGCAACATCGGGGGCAACCTCGGGGTCTGGGCAGCGCTGAAAGGTGTGGACACGATCGTCCTGGATGCAGATCCGCAAGGCTCAGCGGCCAAGTTCATCGCGCGAAGAAACGAAGCCGGGCTGCCGGTAGTGCATTGCGTACAGAAAACAGGCGACGTGTTTGCAACGGCGAAGGATCTCGCCCAACGCTACCAGCTCGTGATCATCGACGCGGGCGGTCGTGACAGCAAAGAACTGCGCACAGCGATGGTCGCAGCCGATCGGATGATCATTCCGACACAGGCCAGCCAAGTAGACCTTGAAACGCTCCCGCACCTTGACGAGCTAATCGGGCTGGCTCAAGGAATCAACCCAGGGCTCGAAGCTTTCGCTGTCCTGTCACGCGCACCGACCAACCCCGTAATCAATGAAGTCGCTGATGCCAAGACACTGCTCGTTGAGTTCGAGAGCTTTACCATGGCCCGCTCAATCATTCGCGACCGCAAGATCTACCGGGACGCATGGCTGCAAGGAAAAGGCGTTGTGGAGATGGGCAACAGCAAGGCACGGGCAGAAATTCAGTTGCTCGCCGATGAGATGTTTCCCCACCTACTGCGTAACGAAAGCGCGAAACCCGCAGCGCTCGCACAGTGACAAGTAGAACGATATCATTTGATATCGTTGCATCTGATATCAAACGAAAGGAACGGATATGGCATTCGACGTAAAACCCAAGAAGCCACCGGTAGACCCTGATGTGCTGGCCCGATTCGCTGAAGGTGCCGACACTCACACAACAGCACCGGTAGTGCCTACCGTCTCGGCTCCGATCGGCAAAGTCGAACAAGAAGGCAAGCTCACCGAAAGCATGTTGTTTCGCTGTTCGAAGAAGACCGCCGATGAGTTCGCGTTCGTCTATGAGAATACCAACGTGAAGAGCAAACAGAAGCTGCTGGAGTCGATCCTGCTGCCGGAGATCGAGCGGCGTGCTGCTGAAATCCGATCAAAGCAGTGACCGAAAAAAGATGGTCATCAAGCCCCGCGCGATCGGGGCTTTTTTTCGCCGGGACGAAAGCAATCACGCTCGACTGTATACGTGCGCGCACGCCTCACGCGGGGCGTGTGGAGTTTTCAAGCCGGAGGGGGATCAAGAAAAAGGTAACGCCGGTCACGAGCCTTTCAGGCGCACAGCAAAACCACGTCCCACAAGGGTTTAACACATTTGAATAAAGGTAATTGAATAGTAACTATGTAGTAACCATATTACCTTTTATAAGAGTTAGTTACTTAATATGAATAACCCTTATAAATCAATAGCTTGTGATCCTGTTACCAAATTAGTTACCCCCGATTACGCATATAAGGTAATCAGAAATACCCAATAAAAACAGAGACTTGGACCAGTTAATAACCGTGATGACTTCGGTTACCCGTTTCCCAGAATAGACCCTCTGCCTGACCTCGCAGAAAGCTGCACTGCATGCGCTTGGGTGCATGATTCTGCAAGTTTTTTTAGACGCTGGCACCCCCTTCGAAGCCCACGGCGCACGGGGCCTCCACCGGACTCATGCAGGTGCATATTAAGTGGCATGAAAGGCGCGCAGGCGTGGCGGGGTAACGAGTCCGCGCGCTGGGTGAAAATGGGTTGGAAGTGGAGTACAAATGCTGGACGCCACCCACGTGTGGCCCAACTCACAGAGGGATTTGTTAATGTCGAGCTCGATCACCGAAGAGATCCGCGCACTGAAGGACTTCCCCCGATGGGAGCTGGGCGAGCGCGGTGAAGCGATCAAAGTGCAGATCGAACAGCTACTCGAAGACGCAACACTCAACGTAGCGGAGGCGACTCAGTTGAAGGCTGATGTGAACAACGAGATTGCGCGCATCTACAGGTCGCCGCCGCGGAGCGTGATGACACACGAACAAGACGAGACCGGAAGAGTTCTATCCAGTCGCATTGATTATCTCGATGGAAGCGCGCAAACCCGAGAACGGGACGAAGCCGGCAACCTCACCGATTGGGTAGACGTGCCGGCGCCGAACAAGCAGGAGTAGTGGACTGAGGAGAGAGATAAACTGAGCAATGGATGCGCGCGCACGAGCGTACGCGCAAACGAATTGGGCCAAGCGGATTGTTTAATCCAGTCCTATTGTCTTGGTCAGAACTGTTGCACCAATACTCAAGAATTGATCCATCAGCTTAGAAGTGACAGCGCGCGAGCCCTCTGTGGAGGCGTGCTTGATCTTTTCGCCCAAAGTTTCTGAACCGATTTCGGGCTGATCCACATGCTTCAAAGATTTGATGCCCATCGCTGACAGCGTGAAGCTGGAGCTCATCATCCCACTTCTGTTCGAAAGGTAGCCCTCCTCAGCTAGCCATTTCGCCGTCCAGTGAATGAAGAGGTCGAGTTCATGCCATTCTTCGCTGTAAATCATATGACCTAGCGAGTCCTGCTTCGGTTGCTCCTCCAACATGCCGAGGACATTGGGATCCAGACCCAACGGTTGGGGGAATTTCTCATACAAAGCGGTAAGCACCTTGGCCGCAACTTCATCAAAGCGTTCAATGTTTGTCTGGGACATATCTAACTCATCTCCTTGGCTGAACAGACGATAGCACGCAGCCGGTGCCCGTCTGTTCATTCGGAGTGCCACTGCGCATTCACTTCTCTGCAAGCGCCATCTCATAGGGCTTGAAGGTCACCACCTCTTCGCCGAGCCATTGGTTCAGCTCCTTGAACCGCTCCTGCAGCGGCACGACCTCGTGGTGGTAAAAGACCTGGGCTGCTTTGCCCGCGTCACCGAACCCGCCAGTGTTGTTCGGGATGATGCCCATCAGCTGCGGTGGCACCCGGTGCGCCGCCATAATGTCATCGCGGGTTACGTTCTTGATGTTGAAGAACTCGTCCTTGGCTGCCACCTCGGACACCGGGATAACCTGAAGGCCGTCCTTCTTCCCGTTCGGTGCGTATACGAATAGGTTGCGGAAGTTGCCCGGCCCTTTGCTGTCCTTCAGTGCCTTGCGCAAGCCGTTGACGTCCTGCTCGTTCTGAGCGGCATCGGTCATGTACAGAATGAATCCAGCGTGCGAGCCGTTGAGGTAGTACTTGCGCCGGAACAGCGTGGCGCTCTCGTTCAACCATGCCGCACTGAGGGACGCCAGATACTCCGGCAGGCCGTAGACTTCCTGATTGATGTCAGGCTCCATCAGATGAAACAACGAACCTTCGGCGAACTCATGTTCCATGCCAAAGCTCGGCACGAACCAGTACCGGCTGAGGTCGCCACCCCGACGCACGTACTTCGCCAAAGCTGGCTTCAGGGATAGCGTGGTTTTCAATCGGCTGTCCCGACGCTCCAGATAGCCATTGCCGAAGGTGAGATAGTCCAGCACCCACCGAGCAAAGTCCGATCGCGACAGCAGGCGGTGAGGTTGAAAGGTGCTGACCAGAATGTTGCGCTTCACTTGGATCGCGCTGCCGTGATGCACGGCGGCACGGTACGACCTGGCCAACCCTTCCCAGCTCACCGGAGGTTCGTACCACAGACCGGCGTTCAGGCACTCGGCATAGTCGAGGATCTCGCGCCGATCCAGAACCGGCACGGGATCCCCAAAGCTGAAGGACATAGCCCCGGCGCTGGACTCAGGTGAATCAACAATCGCCTGCGGGTTTGGCGTGTTCGACATCAGTAAATCTCCATGAAGCCGGAGTTGCTCGGGGTAGTCCCCTCCAGCGGTTCGTTGTAAATGGCGTGCATCGTTGCCCACGCCAGATCGGCGTGGCTCACTTCTTCGGATCGGCCAGCAGCGAAGGTCACTTGCCTGCCGCTTGGCGTGGTGGTCTTTTTGATTGCCATGAATGCGGCGGCTATCTCGGTTGCACCGGCATCGAACTCAAGACGCCCCTTGCTGATCACGTCGTACGCTTTCAGTACCAACTGAGTTTTGACCTCAACGCTGTAGTTGAAGCCTCGGGCATCGGGCCGGAACTGTTTCACCAACTGGTAAACCCCACCGCCGAGCCCCGTGACGTCGATGCCGATATAAGTCACGCGGTAGCGATCGCAGATCTTTCGGATTGCTTCAGCCTGGGCAGCAAAGTCCATCCCCTTGAACTGATGCCGCTCGAGTATCCTGAACTTGCCACCGGCTACCAGAGGCGGAGCCAGAACGACCAATGCCGCTCGGTCGCCCGTGTCGGCAGGGTCATAGCCAACCCACACTTCCCGACCACCAAAAGGCCGAGTGGCAAAGGGTTTGTAGTCCTCCCACAACGCCCAACTATCAACCATGCACGTCTGCATAATCGACAGGCTGAACACGCTCGCGCCGTCGTCGATGAACTGGCACATGAAGAGCTGTTCGAACTCATCCGGGCTTTTTTCCAACCGCAGGCGATCGATGTTGAACAGGTCGCAGCCGCCTCGCTCCGCGTCAATGATGTTGACAATTTGGCGGTACTGCCCGTCTGCGCAGCTCATCCCCGGCCCGAGAGCCTTATGGGAAATGTCGAGTTTGATTTGCTGGTTTTTTGGTCGGCCTCGATTGAAATGCTCACCGTTCCAGAACGGATATGCCTCGTGGGAAATGGCCGATGGTGTTGAGAAATAGGTCTGACGATATTGGGCTTGAGAGGCCATACCCGACGCGACGTTCTGCAGGGTCTTGAACCGAGGAATCCAGAAATATTCATCCAGATACAGGTTGCCGTGATAGCTCTGCGCTGTGCGTGAGTTGGTTCCGAGAAAGATCAGCTCTGCCCCGTTGGGCAGTTTGATCGGATCACCCTTCAGCTCGACTCCAGCTGCTTCACGGGCAAAGTCGACGATGTAAGACTTGAACTGATGCGCCTGAGCTTTACTAGCAGACAAAAAGATCTGGTTGCGGCCAGTTTGCAAGGCGTCAATAAGTGCCTCCCGCGCAAAGTAAAACGTCGCGCCGATCTGGCGAGACTTCAGCAAGTTGCGAATCCGCTCTGTCTGGCCCGCCCTGAACCAATGCTTCTGGTAGCCGAATAGCCCGTCCATAAACGCGCCATTCAACTGATCGAGCTGCTCATCGCTGATCGCGTTTTTCTCGGGTGGTTTGCGCGGCCCCTTGTTTCGGTTGGCTACGTTCGGATTGAGATCGACCTCGTTACCGGACTTCTCATAGCGCTTCACGCGGGCCAGCCGTTCGATCTGCCGACCGAGCAGATCAATTTCCTTGTAGTCCTTCCCCTCCTTCGAATCCTTGAGGATCAGCTGGATGAGCTGCGCTTCGAGCGTGCTGCTAACACGTTCAATCGGGTCGGAATCGTCCCAAGCATCCCGCCGTTTCCAGCTATGGATCGTCGCGGGCTTCTCATTGAGCTGCTCAGCAATTCGAGCGATACGCCAGCCCTGCCAGTAAAGGGCACGGGCACGGCGGCGGGGGTCTAGGTCGGAAGTAGTCTCGTTCATGGCGGCAAGCATGCCGTTGCGCGCGTGCGACTTCGTATCAGCTCTTGTTGTGCTGAGTGCTGGCACATCAGCCCGTCGTTGCCTGCCATTGCCAGCGATCCCCAACATGGCTGCGTCAATCACCCAGCCCGACTGGGGAACATCGCAAAGGACAGGAAATGGCCAGCAAATCGAAAAAATTCCGCATTGCCACCGAAGGCGCAACCACCGACGGCCGCGTTATCGAACGTAGCTGGATCGAACAGATGGCTGCGAACTACAACCCGGCCAAGTACGGCGCACGCGTCAATCTGGAACATTTCAAAGGCGTTCTGCCGGACAGTCCGTTCAAGCGTTATGGCGATGTTCTCTCGCTGACCGCTGAAACGGTGGATGACAACAAGCTCGGTCTGTTTGCGGTGATCGACCCGACTGACGAGCTGGTCGCGATGACTAAGGCCCGTCAGAAGATTTACACCTCCATGGAAGTGCATCCGAGCTTCGCTGATACCAACGAAGCGTATCTGGTCGGCCTGGCAGTCACCGACGACCCGGCAAGTCTGGGCACCGAGATGCTGCAGTTCAGCGCCTCGGCTCAATCCAGCCCGCTGGCCGCTCGCAAGCAAAGTAAGGACACGCTGTTCTCCGAAGCGATCGAGTTCACGTTGGAGTTGGACGCGGTCACCCCGAACGACGATGGCAAGACTTTGTTCAGCAAGGTGAAAGAGCTACTGGGGGTCAAGTCGAAAACCGATAACGCCAACTTTGCCGATCACGGCCAAGCGATCGAGATCATTGCCGAAAGCCAACGCGACTTGCTCGGGCGCTTCAGCGCGGTGAGCGATCTGGAACAGAAAGTCACCAAGCTTTCCGCTGACCTCGAAAAAGAGACCGGCGCTCTGGACGCACTTATCAAGCAGCTCAACTTCACGCCGGACAACAGTCCGAATCGGCCATCAGCCACTGGCTCGAAAGTCGCGGTTACCACCGACTGCTGATCCCTGAACGCACACCCTTAGCAAGCCCGGAGCAAATCTATGCGCAATGAAACTCGCCAAGCCCTGAAACTCTATCGTGAGCAGGTGGCTCGGTTGAACGGCGTTGACACCGAGGCAGTAACCAGCAAGTTTGCGGTTACTCCACAGGTTCAACAAACCATGGAAAACAAGGTTCAGGAATCGAGTGAGTTCCTGAAGTCCATCAACGTCATCGGCGTTGTCGAGCAAGAAGGTGAAGCTCTTGGCCTGATGATTACCGGCCCGATCGCTGGCACGACCGACACGAACTCAGGCGAGCGCGAGACTCGCGACCTGTTCGAGATCGAAGGCAGCCGCTACCGCTGTGAACAGATCAACTACGACACGCATCTCAAGTACGCGAATCTCGATGCCTGGGCGAAATTCCCGCAGTTTCAGCAACTCATCCGCGACGCGATCATTCAACGCATCGCACTCGATCGAATCATGGTTGGCTTCAACGGGACCAGCCGCGCGTTAACCAGCAATCGCACCACGAATCCGCTGCTGCAAGATGTCGCCATCGGCTGGCTGCAAAAAATCCGTGCGAATGCCCCGTCTCGCTGGATGAAGGAAGTCGGCCCCGGCACGGGCAAAATCAAAGTCGGCCCGAATGGCGATTACAAGACTTTGGACGCAGTTGTCTACGACGCCGTCAACAACCTCGTAGCACCGTGGTATCGCGAGGACACCCAACTGGTCGCGATCTGCGGCAGCGCGCTCCTGGCTGACAAGTATTTCCCGCTGGTCAATACCGTGCAGGCCCCGACTGAGCAGAAAGCGGCTCAAGACTTGATTACCAGCCAAAAGCGCATCGGCAACCGTCAGGCGGTGACCGTTCCGTTTTTCCCGGCGAACGCAATCCTGATCACCAAGCTCTCCAACCTGTCCGTGTATTGGCAGGAAGGTGCCCAACGCCGGAGCGTTCTCGACAACCCGAAACGCGACCGCGTTGAAACCTATCAGTCGTCTAACGATGCCTTCGTGATCGAAGACTACGAGTGCGTGGCCTTCATCGAAAACATCGAGCTGGAAGAGGCGGTTTAAACATGCCAACCCCCGCACAAGCACACTTCATGCGGGCCACCGCTGCTGCGGAAACTTCCGCAGCAGCGGAGGAAAACCCGCTCGCCCTGGCTACCGGCCATGAACTGATGTTGCACAAGCTCGCGAACGATCGCCGACGACTCAAGGAAACGCAGTCAACAGAGCTTAAGGCCGAGATCAAGCGTGAGCTGTTGTCGGAGTACGTCCCTTATGTCGAGGGCGTGTTGGCCGCAGGCACAGGCGTACAAGACGAGGTGCTGATGACCATCCTCATCTGGCGCATTGATGCCGGTGATGGACAGGGAGCCATCGAAATCGCCCGTTACGCAATCGCGCATCAGCTCTCACTGCCGGATCAGTTCAAGCGCACCACCGCAACGCTCATTGCTGAAGAGTTCGCCGACCTCGCGAAACGTGCCCGAGACGGTGGTTTGCCGGTCGATGTGACCTCCCTGAACACAGTTCTGGAGATCATGACCGGCCAGGACATGCCGGATGAGGTGCGAGCGAAGCTCCACAAGGAAATCGGTCTTGCACAGCGACTGTCGATCGGCGAACCGCCGTTTTCTGACGAGCAACTGGCCCTCGGGTACACCGCGTTGGAACACATGAAGCGGGCCATGCAGCTCCACGACAAAGTCGGCATCAAGAAAGAAATGGAAAAGCTCGAACGTGAGCTGAAGAACTCGACTATCAGCGGTGCTGATAGCTGACAACGGGCGATACCCGCGCACCAAGGCGGCAGGGGGCGGCGGCAGGCTTGCCTCACCAAAACCCCCTCCACCGCCTTTCTTTACCGGAGCGATTCATGAGCGGTTTTGTAGCCACGGACGAACTCATCAGCAGTGACTCCCCGGAAAACACCGTCCAAAACTCGGGCTTCTTTCCTGACATCGACCTCGCGGATCTGCGGGAAACTGTTCGGCTTGACGGCACCGTGAGCCATCCTCGTCTGTACCACGCGGCAGTCGAAGCTATCACCAGTGCAAACCGGGATCTTCGAGAGTGGCGTATCACCCAGCAAGCTGCGGGCTACAACACCCTTGACGCCGTCCCCGCCGAGACGATCGACGGCAAAAGCGAGCTCGTCTACTACTACCTGCGGGCCGTGTACTCCACCGCCTCCGCAAACCTCCGTGAGCGCTATCGCGACTCCGATACAACAGCCGACGGCCATAAGGCTGCCGACTCACTCGAAAGCCCGATCGACGATCTGCGCCGGGATGCCCGATGGGCGATCCGGGATCTGCTGGGTATCTCTCGATCCACGATCGAGCTCATCTGATGCAAGTCCGTGCCCAGCAGGGCGACACCTTGGATGCGCTGGTTTGGCGTCACTACGGTCGCACCGCTGGCGTAGTCGAAGCGACGTTGCAGGCCAACCCGGATCTGGCCGAGTTAGGCGCCGTTCTGCCGCACGGCACCTTAGTCACCCTCCCCGACCTACCCCCTCCAGCGAAAAACCGTCTGGTTCAACTTTGGGATTGAAAAAAATGGCCGAGCCAGTCTCCACCAGCTACGCAACAGGATCCGTCGTCGCCGTCGGATCGCTGTCACTGCTCCCCGGAGTTGAGTCAGCGGTAATCCTCGGATCCTTCGCCGGGGCCGTCGTCTTCGTCCTAGCATCCACCGACCTCACCAACGCAAAGAAGGTGGGGTTCTTCGTCATCAGTTTTATCGCCGGGATCCTCTGCGCCTCGATTGCTGCCGCATTGCTGACCAGCCTCCTGCCGGATCGCATTGAGGTCAGCGAAGGCGTAGGCGCATTGGTCGCTGCTGCAGTTGCGGTTCGACTTCTGCTTTGGGTGATCAAGATCTCCGAAGACCCAGGCGCATTACTGGCTCGATTCAAAGGAGACCGGAAATGAACTACCTGCCGCTGATCAACAGTGTTTGCTGCGGCCTGATCGCGCTGTCGCTGATGTTCTTCAGCCGCAAGGGCGCAACGCACAGGCCATTTGCCTCGCTGCTCGCCTACACCGTCACCGTCGCGGCAGGTTCGGTTCCGATCCTTCACATCATCGGTCGCCCGTACCTGCCTGACCCGCCTCAGCTCGTTCTCAACTTGCTGCTCTGCATAGCCCTGATCTCTGTTCGCGGCAACGTAATCGAGCTTTGCCGACCAAGCAATTCAATTATGGATAACCGATTCGTTCGACTGCTACGGAGAGAGACATGGTTCTGAAAATGGATAGCCACGGCAGCGAAGTTGCCGAGCTGCAACGACTGCTCAACAAACGCGGGGCAAAGATCTCGGTTGATGGATGGTTTGGCGTCTCTACCCAATCTGCGGTCATCGAGCTGCAGCGCGAAGCCGGGTTGGTCGCCGACGGCATTGCTGGTACGAAAACCATGGCCGTGCTGGTCGGTAAGCCTTCGGTTCGCGTTCTCCGAGAAGCGGATCTGCAGGCTGCGGCTGACCGCTTGGAGCTGCCTTTGATCAGCGTCAAGACGGTCAACTCGGTAGAAAGTAACGGCTGCGGATTTCTGCCGGACGGACGCACCGTGATTTTGTTTGAGCGCCATGTCTTCTATCAGCGCCTGAAAGCCAAGGGCGCCGACGTGGATACCTTAGCAGCTCGCTTCCCCAACCTGTGCAACCCGAAACGCGGTGGTTATACGGGCGGTGCTGGTGAGTGGGCACGCCTGAGAAACGCGCGTCTGATCATCGGTGAAGCATTCGCCGATATTGCCTACGAGGCGTGCAGCTGGGGCCTGTTTCAAATCATGGGCTACCACTGGGAAAGCCTGGGCTACACCAATTCCGCTCAGTTCGTCGAGAAAATGAGCCAAAGCGAAGGCGCACAGCTTGACGCATTCGTCGCCTTCATCGAAGCGGATGCAGCGCTACACAAGGCGCTGAAATCCCGCAAATGGGCAGAGTTCGCCAAGCTCTACAACGGTCCGGCGTACAAGGAGAACCTTTACGACGCGAAGCTCGCTCAAGCCTACGAACGTTTCGAGAGGCTGGCCGCATGAAGATCGATCACCTACAGCTCGATGACGGCGACATCCTCAGTCTGCCAGACGACACCACGCAGGAATGCATGCGCTGGCTCGCCAAGGCAATCACCGACCTGCATCCCGGCAAGCGAATCATTGTCACCACATGCTCGCTAGAAAAAATTTCTGAGCTCGATCTCGCGGCGGCTGGGCTGTATCGATCATCACCGCAGAAAACCACTCACTGAGGAACGTCTATGCCATCGCTCAGTAGCCCGCTCGCTTTGGCCTTGGTCGCGTGCCTGGCACTCGTCGGCGTCCAGCAGTACCGCCTCAAAGCCGCCGAGGCTTCGCACGTGTCCGCGCAGTTGGTCGACGCAAACGACAGAGCTGATCGCTCAGATCAACAGTTGAAAGCCATCAGAGAAAACGCCGCAGACCGAGACAAGGCCAGCGCAGATTTACGCGATCTGCTGGCCGACCTTCGCAGCAGCAATCAGCAGAGCAAAGAATTGTTCGAGAGGCTCACACGTGAAAACAAAGACTTCCGCGACTGGGCTGCTGCTGAGCTACCTGCTGCTGCTATCAGCCTGCGTACCCGCCCAGAAATCGTCGGTGCCGGACAGTACAGAGCTTGGCTGTCCGCGCGTAACCGCTTGCCGACTGCCGCCGAGCAAACCGATGAACAACGGCGAGCTCCTGCTCAGCCCTGAAGAGGTCGAGGAAGCCTGGGCGGCATGTGCAGCTCAGGTAGACATGATCCTCGACTGCCAACTGAAAGCCGACAAAGCCAAGAACGAACGGAAGCATCCATGACTACACCTCAAGACCGCGCGCAGGGCCTCGAACAACGTCAACGTGATGAGGCGCTGGCCCGTCATTTTGCAGCGAATCCACCGGTGCTGACGCCGAGCGCGACTCATTGCGTTGACTGCGATGACCAGATCCCCCAAGCCCGGCGTGACGCCGTGCCCGGCTGCGAGCGCTGCACGGATTGCCAAGGAGCGCGGGAATGAAAAAGCCCGACAGCTTGCGAGCTCTCCTGAGAACTGCCGTCCCGCAGTTGAAGCGTGACCCGGACAAACTGCATATCTTTCTGGATGAGGGGAACATCATCGCGACGGCGGCGAATTCGCTGTCGTTCGAGTATCAGTACATCCTGAACGCCATCGTCACCGACTACGCGGGTCACCCCGATACGCTGATGGTGCCGATTCTCGGATGGCTCAAGGTCAATCAACCCGAAATGATGTTGAACCGGGACAAGATGCGCGACGGTTTCTCTTTTGAGGCCGAGATCCTCAACACCAAAACGGCGGATATCTCGATCAAGCTGAAGCTAACCGAGCGCGTGGTTGTAACCGATGACCCTACCAATGGCACCAGAACTGTCACACATCTTGATGAACCCTCAGTCGACGATGTCAGAGCCTGGACGGTAGTTGTAGCGGGCGCGGATGGCGCTACCCCGTGAGCAAGTTTTCGCCCATGGAGGCTCAGCTCAGCGGGCTGATATCCAAGCTTGAGCCAAGCGCTCGGCGCGAACTTGCACGGGCCATTGCCAGAGAGCTTCAGCCCCGGCAACGCAAACGAATTGCCGACCAGTTGAACCCCGACGGAACGCCGTTTGCGAAGCGGAAACCGCAGCTGCGCCAAAAGGCAGGCCGGATCCGGCGCACGATGTTCAGCAAGCTTCGTACCGCTCGCTACCTCAAGTCCTCAGCCACGGCGAACAGCGCTGTGGTGGGATTTGTCGGAGAGGTTGAACGTATCGCGCGCGTCCACCAACTCGGTCTACGTGATCGCGTGCAGAAGGGTGGCAAAGATGCGCAGTACGCCGCTCGGGAGTTGCTCGGCTTCACCGACGACGATGTCAGTGCGGTTCACGACCTCGTAATCTCACACCTTGCCCGATAATTCCGTTGTGCCGCTTCCCGGCACAACACCCACGGAATGCCGAGCTCGCACACGCGCGGCATTCTTGCGCCATGACTGAATTCGCCGAAATTGCCCGCCGCCTTGAAAGCTTGATCCGCACCGGAACGATCTCCGAAGTGCAGCTCAAGCCATTGCGCGTGCGCGTAGCTTCGGGTGGGCTGACATCAAACTGGCTCTCCTGCATTACCCTGCGAGCAGGCACCACTCGGGACTGGGATCCCCCAACCCTCCATGAACAATGCGTCATCTTTAGCCCTAGCGGTGATCCAGCACTGGGACTGGTACTGGTGGGACTCAACTCGGACGGCATCCCTTCGCCGAGCGAAAGCCAGGACGAGTGCCTGCGGGTTTATCCAGATGGCGCTCGGATTCTGTACAACCATAAAACGGGTGCGCTTGAGGTCAGTGGCGTCAAGAGCGCCATGCTTCAAGCTGCCGAAAAGTGCGTCATTGATTGCCCCAAGGTCGAGACAACTGGCGACTTTCTGGTTAAGGGAAAACTCACCGTAGAAAAAGGCGCGGATCTCACTGGCACAGTCACCCACACGGGCGGTGACATGAGCTCCAACGGCATCATCGTCCACACGCACAAACACCAAGGCACCGGAGGCCCGATATGAACTACTCGGGCATGAATGCAAGCAACGGTGAAGAGCTCACCGAACTCGATCACATCCGCCAATCATGTAAAGACATCTTCGCCACGCCGGTCGGATCGCGGGTGATGCGCCGTGAATACGGATCACTGATTCCCGACCTGATCGACCAGCCGATGAATGCCTCACTACCTCTTCGAATCAGCGCAGCGGGCGTTATGGCTTTGCTCCGCTGGGAGCCACGCATCCGCTTGAAAGGCTTTCTTGTCACAACCGGATCGACCCCCGGCTCATTGATCGCAGAGCTGGACGGCACGCGCGCTGACGGCCCGCAATCGGGCACCCGTATTCAACTTTCGGTTCCACTCAAGGGGACAAGCGTATGAGCGGCATGATTGATCTATCGCAACTCCCAGAGCCGAACGTCATAGAGGTGGTCAGCTTCGAGTTGATTCTGGCCGAGCGCAAAGAACGCTTCATCAGCCTGAACCCGATCGAGAAACAGGACGCCGTCCGCGCGACTTTGGAGCTTGAGTCAGAGCCTATTACCAAAATGCTGCAAGAGAACGCCTATCGCGAAATGCTGCTGAGGCAGCGTATCAACGACTCCGCGCTCGCGGTGATGCTCGCCTTCGCGGTCGATGGCGACCTTGATCAGATCGCGGCTAACTTTCATCTGGAGCGCCTTGAGCTCGATAAGGGCGATCCGCTGGCCGTTCCGCCAATCCTTCCAACGATGGAAAGCAACGACGACCTGCGCGCACGGTGTCAGATGGCTTTCGAGGGTCTGTCGGTAGCTGGTCCTCGCGGCGCATACATCTATCACGCCTTGTCGGCAGATGGTCGGGTTTCAGATGTCAGTGCAGAGAGCCCCGCTCCGTGCGAGGTTTTGGTCAGCGTTCTTTCGCGTGAAGGTCACGGTGTCGCCTCGCCTGAACTGCTCGAGAAGGTCACTGCTGCGCTGAGTGATGACGACATTCGCCCGCTTGGCGATCGCCTAACGGTTCACTCGGTCGAGGTCGTTGAGTATGCAGTCGAAGCCGTTTTGTATTACTACCCCGGTCCCGAGAGCGAGCCGATCCGCGCGGCAGCCGAGAAATCTCTCCAGGCATACATCGGTAATCAGCGACGCATTGGGCGCGACATTCGGCGCTCAGCGCTCTATGCGGCACTTCATGTTGAAGGTGTGCAGCGAGTAGAGCTTTTGCATCCTGCGGCGGACATCGTTCTGAGCAAACAACAGGCCGGGTACTGCACCGGCTACGAGCTCTCACTGGGCGGATCGGATGAGTAAGTCTCTTCTCCCGAGTGGATCGACCCCCCTTGAGCGCGCTGCTGCGGAGGCAATGGCCGAAGCCATGGCGCTCCGCGTTCCGTTGCGAGATTTGTGGAGCCCAGATCACTGTCCGCTCCTGCTGCTCCCCTACCTTGCATGGGCGCTTTCAGTAGATCGCTGGGATCAAGCCTGGGCTGAAAAAACAAAGCGCTCGGTGATCAAAGCTTCGTTCTTCGTTCACAAGCGTAAAGGCACCATCAACGCAGTCCGTCGCGTGGTCGAGCCGCTCGGTTATCTGATTGAAGTTCTTGAATGGTGGCAGACCGTACCGATGGGCACACCGGGAACGTTCGCGTTGAAAGTCGGTGTGCTGGATACCGGTATCACCGAGGAGATGTATCAGGAGCTGGAGCGCCTGATCGACGACGCCAAGCCTGTCAGCCGCCACCTGACCGGGCTCGCAATCAGCCTCGAATCCAAAGGCGACTTGAACATCAGTCTCTCCTTATACGAAGGCGACGAAATCGACGTTTACCCACCGGTAATGCGTGACATCGAAGTTACGGGTCACTTCGGTGTGATCGGACGCGAACACTCCATAGACACCCTGGACGTTTATTATGATTGATGCGAATTCGCAGTTTTTCGCGACCCTCACTAATGTGGGGATGGCAAAGCAGGCGAACGCCGACGCGCTCGGCGTGGCCTGGAAGATTACCGACATGGGCTTGGGGGATGCTAACCCGAATGAGCTGGAGAATCCGCCGAACCCCGTACCGTCACCCGCACAGACAAAACTAATCAACGAGTGGCGGCGGCGGCCGTTGAATCAACTCAAGGTCGACCCTGCCAATCCGGCGGTCATCATCGCCGAGCAGATTATTCCGGCCGACGAGGGTGGGCGCTGGATTCGTGAAATCGGTCTGTACGACGAGGCCGGCGATCTGGTGGCGGTAGCCAACTGCGCACCAAGCTACAAACCGCTGTTGTCGCAGGGCTCGGGCCGCACGCAAGTGGTGCGGATGAATTTCATCGTCAATAACGCCGGCAACATCACGCTGAAGATCGACCCGGCGATTGTTCTGGCGTCCCGTGCTTATGTCGATGCGGCTATTCTGGAAGTCCTGCCGGCGAACAAAACGGCCGGCGAGTTCACCCGGGTTAGGGTCAACAATCGCGGCGTAGTGGTGTCGGCTGATAACCCAAGCACGCTGGCAGGGATGGGCATTACCGACACTTACACCAAGACGCAAATCGAGGCGATGATTGCCCAGGCTTCGGCGTTGCCTGTCGGCACGCAAGTCTCCTTTCCAGTAAACAAGGTGCCGCCGGGCTTTCTGGAGCGTGACGGCAGTGTGAAGAGCGTCGCGGCCTATCCGGATCTGGCGGCGTTCTTGGGTGGTGCGTTCAACAAAGGTGATGAGGGCGCGGGTAACTTCCGGTTGCCGGAATCACGCGGCGAGTTCGAGCGAGGTTGGGACCATGGGCGCGGGGTCGATGCGGGGCGTGATATCGGCACTTGGCAGAAAGGCAGTTTGCAGACCTTCGATCCGTCCACGGCCCAGCCCGCCGCAACTGGTCTATGGCATAACGCGGCTGACCTTAACGTCGATGCCCTGCATGGCCTTGATAAATTGGTTGTCGCAGATTATTCGGTTAGCCAGTCAGTCGGCGTAGCTTCTGTCACGACGAACGCCGCTGGCATTGGTTTGGGTGTAACGCGTCCGCGCAACATCGCGGTAGTTATGTGCATCAAGGCCTGGAACGCGCCAATCAATCAGGGAAACATTGATATTGCCGCGCTGGTAACGCTGGCCGCTCAGGCTACCGAAACCAATCAGGGCACGGCCAAGATCGCCACCCAAGCGCTGACGAATGCCGGTGTTGATGACACCACTATCGTCACCCCGAAAAAGATGCGCTGGGGCTTCGGGATCAGCCTTGCCACCAACGGTTACATCACTCTCCCGACCTGGCTGGGCGGCCTGATTCTTCAGTGGGGCCAAATTAATGTCGGCGATATTTCCAGTAGCGTCTCAGTGTCTTATTCGCTGCCGCTGGCCTTTCCTAATGCCCACTATCAAACCTTGCTGTCCTGTGCAGAAAGTGCCGCTG
>Ga0247819_10000711_pt1 | contig 18791 bp, 10 predicted proteins | sample 13C_Xylose_Day6_FD_193428 | JGI IMG/M metagenome (GOLD analysis project Ga0247819, IMG submission 193428) | Soil microbial communities from agricultural site in Penn Yan, New York, United States - 13C_Xylose_Day6 | ecosystem: Environmental > Terrestrial > Soil > Agricultural land | place: USA...
GTGCTGAAGCGGTCGATGCGCGTGGTGTCGGCCTGCAGCAGAATTTCGTGGTCGGGCGTAGGGGTCCAGGCCAGGCGACCGGTCAGGCTGTATTCCTCGGAGCCCATGGCGCCGGTGCTGCTGGGAGCGTTGAAGATGTCGTCTTCGGCCCGGTCATAGGCCCGGCCCCAGATCTGGGCCCCCAGCTTGCCCTCGACGACGGGGCCAGCCAGATAGAATTGTCCTTGCGCCCAGTCGCCGCTGTCGCCGCTTTCCTGGGCGACGTAGTCGGCCGCGATCGACCCGCCCCAGCGGTCTGGCACCTTCCTGGTGATGATGTTGATAACGCCGCCAATGGCGTCCGAGCCATAGAGCGACGACATTGGCCCGCGCACCACTTCAATGCGCTCGATGGCCGAGACGGGCGGGGTGAAGCTCTGCTCCAGACCGCCGTTGCCGTTGACACGGGCGTCCCGGGTCGACTGGCGCCGACCGTCCACCAGCGTCAGGGTGTAGGCGCCCGGCAGGCCGCGAATGAAGATGTCCTGGAAATTCGAACCGCCGCTGACCGAGACGCCCTCGACATCGCGCACGGCATCGAACAGGTCCGCGTAGGCGCGACTTTCCAGTTGTTCGGCCGTGATGAGGGTGATCGTCGCCGGGGCCTGCTCGATCTTCTGCGCGCGTGTCGAGGCGGTGACGACGACATCATCCACGGTGGTGACGCTCTGCGCGAAGGCGGCGGTCGTCGTGAACAGGCCGGCGGAGGTGAGCAGAGCCAGGCGGGCGACGCGAGTCATGAGGACGAATTCCGGAGCCGAATGCGAGACGGCTACCGAGTACTGATAGTCATTTTCATTTGCAACCATCCGGTTCGCGACGCTTGGTCGCGATGATGACGCGGGCGTAGGCGCTCAGGCGCGCGGAAACGGCCGAAGGAAGAAAAGGCGTGGCGTGATCCCGACCCAGGTCGACCTGGGCACCGACGTCGGAGACAAGCTCCAGACACGCTCGGCCGAGGAAATCCGGCACATGGTGGCGGCGCTACGTCGCTTCACGGCTGGTGACGGCGAGCCCGTCACCCGGATGGCTGAGGCGCGCCTTTCGACGGAGTCCTTCTCGGAATCGGTTTCGGACGCCGTTGTGCGCGTCCGCACCGTGGACACCCAGTATCAGGCCGGGGCGGTCGTCTACGAACTGATCGACCTGATGCAGGCGACCATCTCCTGCGTGAACCTCGGCATCTTCATCCGCGGCGGCCTGACCATCGGTCCGGTTCACCTTGGCATGAACGGAGAGGGGCCGATTTTCCGCAACGCCATGGTTCGCGCCTATGAGATTGAGTCCAAGGAGGCCGTCTATCCGCGCATCATGATCGACGAAGAGGCGATAACCACCTATCTGGACGACGCATCGATCTGGCAGGACGGAGCGGTGAGCCGGTCTGAGGCGCAATTCGTACGCCAATTCATCCGCATGTCCGACGACGGCTCTTATTTCCTCGACTATCTGCGCGCTGCGGATGCCAGTGAGTTCGACGAGTTGGAAGCCGGTCGGTTCGCTTTCCTCGAGAGCCATCGGCGGCTGATTTCGAGCCATCTCGCCACAACGGACCGAAAGGCGCGGCGCAAACTGATCTGGCTTGCGACCTACCACAACACTTTCATCGCCGAGCTCCGGGGACACTACGATCAGCAAGATCCCGAGGGTGTTTTCCACGCCGCCTTCGGAGCGACGCCGACTGACCTGTTCGACGGCTTGATGATCGATGATACTTGGACCTTGCCGCTCGCGCGATTGGATCAGATCGCCGGGACTTGAGGCCGAGCGCGGGCCGGCAGCCGACCGCCGCCGCGGAGATGCCGGGCCAGTTCATCAATCGCTTTGCTCCGAGCGCTCAGGAACAAGCGATATCCTTCGCCAAAAAATTCGCCGAAAGACGGGTTTCCGATCGCAGGCTAATGTCTGCTGATGGCGCTCAGTGGAAATCCCGCGATCCCGGCAGGATGCGGACGTCGCGGGGGTGCCGGTGCGGCGGGTGGCGTGGCGGTTGCGGGTGGGCGATGATGTCGGCGCGGGCCAACTGCACATTGGTCTCATGGTCTTCTGACAGGCGGGACAGTTCGGCGCTGCGGTCGATGACGTGGCGGGCGACGACGTGGACGACGCCTTCGGGACTCTTCTCGACCAGGCCTTCGATCTGCATCAGGCGGGCGCCCATGATCTCGCGTCGGTACTGATCGAGCATCCGCGCCCAGAGGACCACGTTGGTGATGCCGGTCTCGTCCTCCAGGGTGACGTAGACGGCGTTGCCCTTGCCGGGGCGCTGACGGACTAGGACCACGCCGGCGACCTGCACCAGGGAGCCGCCGCGTTTGGCTTCGGTTTCGGCGCAGGTCAGCACCCGCTCGGCGGCGAAGACGGGGCGCAGGATGGCCATGGGGTGGGCTTTCAGCGACAGGCGCGCGGTCTGGTAGTCGGCGGCGACATGTTCGCCCAGCGGCATCAGGGGCAGATGGGCGTCGGGCTCCGCGCCCAGTTCGCGGGCGCCGCGCTCGCGCGCCTCGGCGGCGGCGAACAGGGGCAGGGGATCGTCGTCGGGCAACCGGCGCACCGCCCACAGGGCCTGGCGACGGTCCTGGCCCAGGGAACGGAAGGCGTCGGCGTCGGCCAGCTTGCGCATGGCGGCGGCGGGCAGTTCGGCGCGGCGGGCCAGGGTTTCGACATCGGCGAAGGGCGCTGCGGCCCGCGCCGCCGACAGGGCCTTGGCCCAATCCTCCTTGAAGCCGTCGATCTGGCGCAGGCCCAGACGCAGGATGGGCACCTTCTCAGGCCCCTCCAGACTGTTGTCCCAGTCGCTGTGCGAGACGTCGATGGCGCGCACCTCGACCCCGCCGACCTCCTGCGCTTCGCGCACGATCTGGGCGGGGGCGTAGAAGCCCATGGGTTGGCTGTTCAGCAGGGCGCAGGCGAAGGCCGCCGGGTGGCGGTGCTTGATCCAGGAAGAGACATAGACCAGTCGGGCGAAACTGGCGGCGTGGCTTTCGGGAAAGCCGTAGGAGCCGAAACCCTTGATCTGCTCGAAGCAGCGCCGTGCGAAGTCAGGATCATAGCCGCGCGCGATCATCCGCCCGACCATGCGGTCTTCGTAGGTGTGCAGGGTCCCGTCGCCCCGGAACGTGCCCATGGCCTTGCGCAGGCCGTTGGCTTCGGCGTCCGTGAACCGGGCGGCGACCATGGCGACCTTCATGGCCTGTTCCTGGAATAGGGGAACACCCAGGGTTCGGTGCAGCACCTGCTTCAACTCGTCAGGCGGACCATAGAGGCGGCCGGGCGGGGGATAGTGAACCTTCTCCACGCCGTTGCGACGGCGCAGGTAGGGATGGACCATGTCGCCCTGGATCGGGCCGGGGCGGACGATGGCGACCTGGATCACCAGATCGTAGAACTCACGTGGTTTCAGACGCGGCAGCATGTTGATCTGGGCGCGGCTCTCGACCTGGAAGACGCCGATGGACTGCCCCCGGCACAACATGTCGTAGACCTCCGCCTCCTCCGGCGGGACGGAAGCGAGGTCGTGCTCGACGCCCGAATGGGCCTTCATCAGGTCGAAGGCCTTACGGATGCAGGTCAGCATTCCCAGGGCCAGGACATCGACCTTCATCAGGCCCAGGGCGTCGATGTCGTCCTTGTCCCATTCGATGAAGGTGCGGTCCGGCATGGCGGCGTTGCCGATGGGGACGGTCTCGTCCAATCGCCCCTGGGTCAGGACGAAGCCGCCGACGTGCTGGGACAGGTGGCGCGGAAAGTCGAGCAGGCGCGTCGCCATGCGCACGGCGCGATCGACCATGGGATTGGCGGCGTCCAGACCGGCCTGCTCGATCTGGCGGCCGCTGATCTCCGATCCCCAACTGCCCCACTGGGTCGAGGCCAGGCGCGCGGTGACGTCCTCGGTCAGGCCCAGGACCTTGCCGACTTCGCGGATGGCGCTGCGGGGACGATAGCGGATGACGGTGGCGGCGATGCCGGCGCGATGACGGCCATAGCGGTCATAGACATACTGGATGATCTCCTCGCGCCGCTCATGCTCGAAATCGACGTCGATGTCGGGCGGCTCGTCGCGGTTGGAGGACAGGAAGCGCTCGAACAACAGGTCGTGGCGGGCCGGATCGACGCTGGGGATCACCAGGACGTAGCAGACCGCTGAATTGGCGGCCGATCCGCGCCCCTGGCACAGGATGCCCTTGTTCTCGGCCGTGCGGACGATGTCGTGGATGGTCAGGAAGTAGGGGGCCAGGCTGCGCTCGGCGATGAACTCCAACTCTCGATTGAGCAGAGTTGCAACCTTAGGTGGTGCGCCGTCGGGATAGCGGACCAGGGTGCGGCGTCGGACCAGCTCTTCCAGCCAGCTCTGGGGTTCCCACTCCGGCGGTACGGGCTCCTCAGGATATTCATACTTCAAGTTGCTCAGATCGAAGGTCGCGCGCGACAGGAAGGCGGTCGTCTCGGCCACCGCCTCGGGCGCGTCTTTGAACAGACGGGCCATTTCATCCTCGGGCTTCAGCCAGCGCTCGGCGTTGGCCTCCAGCCGACGGCCGGTGGTCTCGATGGTCGCGCCTTCGCGGATGCAGGTCAGGACGTCCTGCAGGTCGCGGTCATCGGGAGTGGCGTAGAGGATGTCGTTGAGCGCCAGCAGGCGAACGTCCACCCGCTCCGCCATGGCCTTGAGACGGGCTAGTCGACGCCGGTCGTCGCCGCGCCTGTGCAGGGCGGCGCCCAGCCAGACTGCGCCCGGAGCGGCTTCGGTCATGCGGAGCAGCACCTCTTCCAGCCCCGTCAGCCGATTGGGCGGGACGAGGATCAGCATCAGCTCCTCAGGATCGGCCAGCAGGTCGCGCAGGCCGATCTCGCATTCGCCCTTCCTGGCCCGGCGATTGCCTAGGGTCAGCAGACGCGTCAGCCGACCCCAACCCGCCCGCGTCTCTGGATAGGCGATGACGTCCGGCGTCCCGTCGTTGAAGACCAACCGCGTCCCGGTCAGCAGGCGGAAGTCCGCCGCACGGCGCTTCACCTCTTCGGACAGGGCCGGATCGTTCAGCGGGTCCTCGATGAAGGCGATCTCGCCGGGACTGCCGCCGTCGCGCATCCTGTCCGGCGGGGCCAGGCCCTCGACGCGAATCTCCTTCAGCGCGCTCCAGGCCCGCACCACGCCCGCGACGGTGTTGCGATCGGCCAGCCCCAGTCCGGCGTGGCCGCGCTGGATCGCCGTCAACACCAGGTCCTTGGGATGCGAGGCCCCGCGCAGGAAGGAGAAGTTGCTGGCCGTCGCCAGTTCGGCGTAGGCGCCGCAAGGGTCGAGCCTCCTCATGCGAACAGGCCGTGGATGAACCAGCGCGGCTCGGGCGTCTCGCCATAGAGACCCTGGCGGAACAGCCAGAAGCGGCGGCCGTCCCGGTCCTCGACCCGATAATAGTCGCGGGTGCGCTGGTTCGGCGCGCGCCACCACTCGCCGCTGATCCGCTCGGGCCCTTCGGCGCGGGTCACCTCGTGCAGGACGCGGCGCCAGCGGAACTTCAGGGGATAGCCGTCGGGAACCTCGGCCAGGGTTTCGACCGGCTGGGGCGGGTCGAACATCTGCAGCGGCCGCAAGGGCGGATCGTCGGGATCGAGGTCGGGCCAGGTCTCGTCGCCATGACGGACGGCGGCCGGGACCAGTCGCGCCGCGCGTTCGGGAATGTGCGAGGCGAAGGGCTCGAAACGCAGCACGGCCTCGGGGCCCAGGCGCGCGGTTAGCCGATCCACCAGACGGCTGAAGGCCTCTTCGCCGGGCGTCTCACGCTCCAGGCCTTGCTGTGCCGGCGCCAGAACCTGGGTCCAGGGCACGGACATCCGCATCTGGTCGAAGCCGAAGCCGGGATCCAACGGGGCGGCCAGGGCCGCCATCCGCTCGCTGAACAGCCGCAGGGTCGCGGGGGTGTCGCGGGTCGGGCGGCCGGTGCGGACGACGATCCGGCGCGTCTCGCCGTCCACGCGATAGAAGCCGGCCTCGAAGGCGCGGCCGCCGAGGCCCGTCTGATCCAGCCGGTCCATGGTCTCGACCAGCAGGTCGGACAGGACCCGCTCCACGTCCTCGGGCGCCGAGATCGGCTCGAAGAAGATGCGGTCGACGACCACGGGCGCGGGCGGACGATGCGGGGTGATGCGCATGTCCTCGTCGCCCAGAACCCGCGCCAGCCGGGTCGGGAAGTCAGCGCCGAAGCGGGCGGCCAGGGGCGCGTGAGGCCGATCGTCCAGGTCGCCCAGCCGCTTCAGGCCCAGACGGCGCAAGGCCTCATCCTCCTTGTCCGAAAGCTCCAGGGCGGCGACCGGCAGGCGGCGCGCGGCGGCGCGGTCCTGGCCGGGCTCGAACCGGCCGCCGGGGCCAAAGCGGGCCAGGGCGCGAGCGACCTGTGGCGTGGCGGCCAAGGCGCACCGGATTTTGAGTCCGGCGCGTTCGGCCCGCGCCTGGACCGTCCGCATCAGGCCCGTCTCTCCGCCGAACAGGTGGGCGCAGCCGGTCACGTCCAATATCAGGCCATGCGGAGGGTCCAGCGCGATCATGGGGGTGAAGCGCCCGAAATCCTCCAGCACCCGCCCCAGCAGGGCGTCGTCGAGGTCGGGTCGATGGGCGACGACGCGCAGGGCGGGGGTCCGCGCCCGCGCGTCGGCCAGGGCCAGGCCAGGGGTCAGTCCCGCTCGCGCCGCCGCCGGATCGACGGCAGCCAGCCGCAACGCGCCCTTGATCTTCTCGGCCAGGACGACCGGCGGCGCATCCTCAGGCGGCGCGTCGGCCCGCTGTTCCTGACGCCGCAGCCGGTCGCTGGGCAGCCAGGGGAACCAGACCGCCAGATAGCGGCGCGGGCGGGCGGAAGGTTCGCTGCTCACGATCCCACTCCATGATCCAGGTCCCGGTCGCCCCGCCGCCGCGCCGCCGCAGCAGGGTCGCGGAAAAAGACGGCCGCCCCGGCGCTCCGCCTTCCAGGGGTTCCGAAGCGCAGGACGCCACCGACCAGCGGGTCTCGGCTGCGCTGGGGCAGGGCAGGGCGCCCGCCCGCGCCAGGAACAGGGTCGCGCCGTCCGTCTCGGCCGCCAGAACCAGTCGGCGGCTGGCCGTCAGGCTGAAGGCCTTGGCCTCGCCCCAGGCGCTCAACAGCACGGCGCCCACGGCGGGACTGCGCAGGGCTTCTTCGCCAGCGGCCAGCAATGTCTGCACGTCGCGCGCCCGCACCAGCAGCAGGTCGCGCGGAGATAACCCCATCTCATGCAGGCCCGGACCGTGCGGCCGTCCCGCCTCCTGGGCCATCATCTCATGCAGACCCCAGACGATGGGCCGCCCCGCCGCCGCCCGCAGCGCCATGCCCAGCCCGAAGGCGTTGACCGTTACGGCGTCGGCAGGGGCGGCGGCGTAGAGATCATGCAGAACGCCCGTGGCCAACGGCGCAAAGGCGTCGTCGCTTCCTGCGCGGACGCCCGCGCCGACGCGACGACCGCCGGCCCGATCCAGGGCCTCCAGGCGAGTCTTCAGCGCCGCTAGAGCGTCAGGCTGAGAATAAATGTTCTGCATATGTTCTTATATGCGCCCTGACCCTGGGAGGGAGTCAAGCGAGACGGCAGACGATGATCCACTTTCGATTTCAGACGGCCTTTCGGACGATCTGATCGGGTGATGATGCGGAACCTCAGGTTCCGGACACGCTGCCGTTTAAACGGCCTGACTCTTCTGGGGCAGTTTGAGGCGGCAGTCTGCGCTTCAACCTCAGATTGGCTTCCAGCAAGTGACCGATCTTAAACGGTCATGGCAGACACGAAGCGAATCCTGGAAGGCAGCCGCCGGTGCAAATCGCGGAGAAAATGCCGGGACAGCGCATGCGCCGTCCAACTTTCTTTGTCGGAGTCCAACTTGTTGTGACATCCGACAGCAAGAATGGCGCACCCGAAGAGATTCGAACTCCTGACCCCCAGATTCGTAGTCTGGTGCTCTATCCAGCTGAGCTACGGGTGCGCACTGCCTTGCGGGCAGGGCCGGGTATCTAGCGGGTCGCTTTCGGGCTGGCAAGCAGGTTTTCTCAGAAAATCTTGAGAAAATGCGGGGTTGGCCTCACGAGCCTGCGGGCCTAGGCATAATGCCTCCCTGCAACGCCCCGGAGTGCTCGCGTGCGCGCCTATTCCTTCTCTCATCTGCGGCCTTCGCGCAGGATTTCGTCTCTCGCGGCGGGAACGGCGCTGGCGACCCTCTTGCTGGCGGGTTGCGCGACGACGGTCGAGGGCGTTCAGGTCGAGACGGCCGCAGCGGCTCCGGTTGAAGCGCCGGCTGTCGCTACGGCCGCCGTCGCCAGGGGGCCGTTCGTATCGGCGGCCAATCCCCTGGCGGTCGAGGCGGGGATGAAGGTGCTGGCGCGCGGCGGTTCGGCCGTGGACGCGGCGGTGGCGATCCAGGCTGTGCTGGGCCTGACCGAGCCGCAGTCCTCGGGCCTGGGCGGCGGCGCCTTCATGATGGTCTATGAGGCCGAAAGCGGCGCCGTCACCGTTTATGACGGGCGCGAGACGGCGCCGGCCGCCGCCACGCCTGAGCTCTTCTATGAGAGCGGCCGGCCTCTGCCCTTCGTCGATGCGGTGCTGAGCGGACGCTCGACGGGGGCGCCGGGCGTGGTGCCCATGCTGGCCCTGGCTCAGAAACAGCACGGCGCCCTGGCCTGGTCCGAGCTGTTCGGCGACGCCGAGAAACTGGCGCAGGACGGCTTCGTCGTCAGCCCGCGTCTGGCGGGCATGATCAACGGCGGTGCGCCCCAGGCGAAGACGCGCTGGGCGACCGAATATTTCACCAAGCCGGACGGCGCGCGCTATCAGGCGGGCGAGACCCTGCGCAACCCGGCCTATGCCGAGACGGTGCGCCGCATCGCGCGCGAGGGCGCGGCCGCCCTGCAGCAGGGGCCTCTGGCCGAGGCCATTGTCGCGGCGGTGAACGAGGGGCCGCGTCCCGGCGCCCTGACGACCGGCGACATCGCCGGCTATCGCCCCGTGGTGCGCGAGGCCGTGTGCGGTCCCTATAAGGTCTACACCATCTGCGTACCGCCGCCGCCGTCCAGCGGCGCCTCCATTCTGGAGCTGCTGGCCATGGCCGAGCAGACGCCCGACATCGACAGGGGGCCGGACAGTCCCGAGGCCTGGGCCGCCTTCGGTCAGCTGCAGCGGTTGATGTACGCCGACCGCGACCGCTATTTCGGCGATCCGGCCTTCGTCTCCGTGCCGGTCGCGGGTCTGCTGGATCCGGCCTATGTCGCCGAGCGCGCGGCCCTGGCGCCGGCTCTGCGCTGCGCGGCGCCCTATGGCGTGCCGGCCGGGGCGCCGAACGTCGGTGCGGACGCCACGCGCGAGCCGGCGGGCACGTCGCACCTGGTCGTGGTGGACGCCAAGGGCGACGCCGTCAGCATGACCACCACGGTCGAGAGCCTGTTCGGCTCGGGCCGGATGGCGGGCGGCTTCTTCCTGAACAATCAGCTGACCGACTTCTCCCTGGTCCCGACGGCGAGCGACGGCACGCCGGCGGCCAACGCCGTGGCGGCGGGCAAGCGGCCGCGCTCGTCCATGTCGCCGGCTCTGATCCTGGATCGCGACGGGCGGCTGGTGGGCCTGCTGGGCTCGCCGGGCGGCTCGTCCATCCTGGCCTATAACGCCAAGGCCCTGATCGGCGCCCTGGCCTGGGGCCTGCCGCTGCAGCAGGCGGTCGACCTGCCGAACCTAGTGGCGAAGGGCGACGGCTTCGGCGCTGACACCGAGGGCTTCCCCGAGGCGGTGCGTGAAGGCATGGCGGCGCGCGGCGTCGAACTGCGGCCCAATACGACCGAGACCTCGGGCCTGCATGGCGGGTTGTGGCGGAACGGGCGCTGGGACGGCGCGGCGGACAGTCGACGCGAGGGCGTGGCCCGGACTCAGTAAGGCGATGGCCTATTCGCGTGGACGGATCGTCAGTTGGAAGGCCACAAGGCCTTCCGACACGTCGGTGTTGATGCCGTTATAGGCCTTGATGCCGTTGGCTTCGATCTCACGATAGACGATGCCCAGCGAGCCCTGCATCGCGCCACGGCGATAGGCCACGCCGATGGAGGCGTCGCCGAGAAAGGCGCCGGTGTCGTGACTCATGCCTGAACGGGCGAAGTCGCCGTCGCGGGTGCGGGCGAAGTTGTAGCCGACGGCGCGTTTCGACCCGGCGGCGTAGACATACCAGCGGGCCCGTTCGCCGAAGGCTTCATCGCCGTCGGGCGCCAGGCGATCCAGGCCCTCGCCGATCTTCAGCGTGGCGCCGGCCTCGGCGGTCGTGCCGTCGCTGCCGAAGCCGACCCCGGCGTGGGGCGTCAGCGAGACTTCGAGGCCCGAGGGCGTGCGGCCCCGCGCGGCGATCCAGCCGCGCGTATAGGTCACGTCGTAGCTCGCGTCGTCATAGGCGCGGGCGTCAAGGGCGCGGGGCGGCACAGGGGCGCCGTCGGCCCGGCGGGGTTCGCCGCGCGCAGTGATCCTCAGGCGGTCGGTGAAGCCGTCGCCTGCGAACCAGGCCTCGTTCTGGCCCGTGATGAAGGCGTCTCGCCCGGCGGGCGATCCGGACAGGGCCAGGGGCGCGCCGAAGGGCGTGTCCGGGGCCGCAATGGCGATGTCGTTGTTCAGGCGGGCTGCGGCGTCCTCGAACTGTACGGCGTCGCCGCCGCGAACCGCCACGGGCGTGTTTCCGACGTCGGTGAACGAGGGCGTCGCCTGCGCGCTTGCCGTCATGGGAAGACCCACGGCGATCAGAATACCAACGAGGCAAGCCTCCCTACGCACCAACGGTTCCTCCCAAAGCCGTTAACGAAACCACTCTGCACTAACGCGAGGGAACTGCAACGGCCTCTTTCAAGCCACAATCCTGTTTCGACCAAACGAAACCGCCCGGAAGAGAGTTCCTCCGGGCGGTGGGATCAGGCGATTGTGATGTGCGGTTCGGACCTTACTGGCAGGCCAGGCACTCGTCGTAGTCGGTGCGGGCCGCCGAGAAGAGGTCCGGCTGGTTCGGATCGACCTCGGCCTCGGCCTTGTCCTCGGCGCCGGCGAAGGCGGCGCGCTGCACCGACTTGGAACGCAGATAGTAGAGCGACTTCACGCCGCGTTCCCAGGCGGACCAGTGCAGCATGTGCAGGTCCCACTTGTTCACGTCGCCGGGGATGAAGAGGTTCAGCGACTGGGCCTGGCAGATTTCCGGCGCGCGGTCCGCGGCCAGTTCGACCACCCAGCGCTGGTCCAGTTCGAAAGCGGTCTTGAACACGCCCTTCTCGTCGTCCGACAGGGCGTCGAGATGCTGGACCGAGCCTTCGTGTTCGAGGATCGAGCTCCACACGGCTTCGGTGTCGATGCCCTTCTCGCCCAGCAGCTTCTGCAGATAGGGGTTCTTGACCGCGAACGAGCCCGACAGGGTCTTGTGCGTATAGATGTTGGCCGGGATCGGCTCGATGCCCGCCGAGGCGCCGCCGCAGATGATCGAGATCGAGGCGGTCGGGGCGATGGCCAGCTTGTGCGAGAAGCGTTCCATGACGCCTTGCTCGGCGGCGTCCAGGCAGGGGCCCTTTTCTTCGGCCAGCGTACGGCTGGCCTTGTCGGCTTCGCGACGCAGGTGCTTGAAAAGGCGCATGTTCCACGACTTGGCCATGGCCGACTCGAAGGCCACGCCCTGCCCTTGCAGGAAGGAGTGGAAGCCCATCAGGCCCAGCCCCACCGACCGCTCGCGCTTGGCCGAATAGACGGCCGCCGCCATGGACGAAGGCGCGCGGTGGATGAAGTCCTCCAGGACATTGTCCAGGAAGCGCATGATGTCTTCGATGAATTTCGGCTCTTCGCGCCACTCCAGGAAGGTCTCGGCGTTGACCGACGACAGGCAGCAGACGGCGGTGCGCTCGGCTCCCAGGTGGTCCTTGCCGGTGTGCAGCATGATTTCGGCGCACAGGTTCGACTGCTTGACCTTGAGGCCCAGCTCGCGCTGGTGCAGGGCCAGCTGGCGGTTCACCGTGTCCGAGAAGATCAGGTAGGGCTCGCCCGTCTGCATGCGGATGTCGAGGATCTTGGTCCACAGAGAGCGGGCGTCGACGGTCTTCATGACCTCGCCGTTCTTCGGCGACTTCAGGTCGAAGGTGGAGCCGGTCTTCACCGCTTCCATGAATTCGTCAGTGATGTTGAGGCCGTGGTGCAGGTTCAGGGACTTGCGGTTGAAGTCGCCCGAGGGTTTGCGGATCTCGAGGAACTCCTCGATCTCGGGGTGGTGAATGTCCAGATAGACGGCGGCCGAGCCGCGGCGCAGCGAGCCCTGCGAGATGGCCAGGGTCATGGAGTCCATGACCCGGATGAAGGGGATGATGCCGCTGGTCTGGCCGGCGCCCTTGACCTTCTCGCCGATGGAGCGGACGCCGCCCCAGTAGGTGCCGATGCCGCCGCCGTTCGAGGCCAGGGCGACGTTCTCGTTCCAGACGTTCTGGATGCCGTCCAGGCTGTCGCCCACGGCGTTCAGGAAGCAGCTGATCGGCAGGCCGCGATCGGCGCCGCCGTTCGACAGGACCGGCGTGGCCGGCATGAACCACAGCTTCGACATGTAGTCGTAGATGCGCTGGGCGTGTTCGGCGTCGTCGGCGTAGGCCGTCGAGACGCGGGCGAACATGTCCTGATAGCTTTCCCCCGCCAGCAGGTAGCGGTCCTCCAGGGTCTTCTTGCCGAAGTCGGTCAGCAGGGCGTCGCGGGTGCGGTCCAGTTGCAGGCCGGTGACCACTTTCAGCTGCGGCTTGCCCTCGGGCGGTGGCGCAGAAACCGTCGTGAATTCCGTCGTCTGCAGAGCTTCGCCGCCAGCCATGTTGATCCTTGCCCCGATCAAAATCGTAAGAAGACCGTGCCGGTTTGAAACACTAGATATGGTGTCTCTATTCCCGTGCTCGGCTAGATGTATGGGCGCATATCGCTAATGCCAGGTAAAGACTTGATCTTGCCCGGGCGATGTGGGGTCCACAGATTCACCGGCGAGGGGCTGTGGAAAAGTCGGAAAAGACAATCGCCAAGCCGCTCGACCCGCGCGATCACAAACGCGTGATCCTTGGGGTGAGGGAACGCACCGCCAGCTTGACCGTTAGCGGCCCATGGCTCCGCATCCGACCGCCTTTCTGACCCGCGCCCTGCGCGTGGCCCGCACCGAAATCGCCGCCGTCGCCGCCCTGCTGGTCGTGGCCCTGGGCACGCTCACATTCATCGAGGTGGCCGACGACATGCGCGAGGCCGACGGTCAGGCCTTTGATCAGGCGGTGCTGCATGCGGTGCGCCCCTTCGCCGACGATCCGGGCCGTCCCTGGGGGCCGTGGTGGCTGCACGAGGCGGCGGCGGACCTGACCTCTCTGGGCGGGATTTCGGTCCTGACGCTGTTTGCCCTGATCGCCCTGGGCTTCATGTTGATCCAGGGCAAGCGCTTGTCGGCCTTGTTGCTGGTCGTCGGCCTGGCGGGCGGGGTGGCGCTGAGCGAAGGCCTGAAGGCTCTGTTCGAACGGGACCGCCCTCCGCTGGAGTTCCAGGCGGTCGAGACATTGAACGCCAGCTTCCCGTCGGGACACGCCCTGTTGTCGACCGTCTTTTATCTGACGCTCGGGGTCATGCTGACGCGGGCGGTGCCGACGAAGCGGCTGAAGGCCTATGTCCTGGGGTGTGCGATCCTGATCGCCCTGGTGATCGGGCTGACCCGCATCTATCTGGGCGCTCATTGGGCCTCGGACGTCTTCGCCGGATGGAGCGTCGGCGCGGCCTGGGCCATGCTCCTGTGGCTGATCGCTTACGCCGTAGGACGACGCCAGCGGCTGCATGACGCCCCCTTGCAGGATGCGCCTTCGACCAATGTCTAGCGGCCGGAAGACGGCAGGCGCCGGATAACGGAGCGAGCAGAGCCCAACGGCCGTTCGAGGAAGCGCAATGACCGATTTCGCCGCCCAGCATGCAGAGCGCCTGATGTCGCCCGCCGCCGCCGCCGCCCTGATCCCGTCGGGCGCCAGGGTGGCCATGGCCCTGGGCGTCGGCCAGCCGCCCGCCCTGCTGAAGGCCCTGGCCGACCGGGCCGAGGCGCGCGAGATCGGCGACGTCAACATCTACTACCTGCTGTCGACCGCCATCGCCGGCGAGACGGTGCTGCGCTACGAACTGACCGACCGCCTGCGCCCCCACAGTCTGTTCCACGGCGCCATCGAGCGGAAGCTGGAGGCGCGCGGGATCGAGGAAGGCCGTCAGGGCGTCTGGTTCATCCCTACCGGCTTTCAGCAGGCGCCGAACGTCCTGACGCGTGAGATCGGGGTCGACACCCTGCTGGCCACTGTCTCGCCGATGGACGCCGACGGCTATTTCAGCTTCGGGACCAATACCGACTACGCCCTGGCGGTGTCGAAGACGGCCCAGCGGGTGATCCTGGAGGTCAATCCGCACATGCCGCGCGTCTTCGGCGATTGCCGGGTCCATGTCTCCCGGGTCACGGCCCTGGTCGAGCACGCCGCGCCCTTGCTGGAGGCGGGCAAGGCTGCGCAGCAGCCGCAGGATCTGGTCATCGGCGGCATCATCGCCGGCCTGATCGAGAACGGCTCGACCCTGCAGATGGGCATAGGCGCCTTGCCCGACGCGGTCTGCGCCGCCCTGCACGACCACGCCGACCTGGGCATCCACACCGAGCTGCTGACACCGGGCCTGGTCGAACTGATGCGCGCCGGGGTGGTCACCAATGCGAAGAAGAGCCTGCATCCGGGCAAGACCGTCTTCACCTTCGCCATGGGCGACCGCTCGACCTATGAATTCCTGCACGAGAATCCCGCGCTGGAGGCCCGCCCGGTCGACTATGTGAACGACCCCGCCGTCATCGCCCGCAACGACAGGATGGTCTCGGTCAACGCCACGCTTCAGATCGACCTGTTCGGGGCCTGCTGCTCGGAATACCTGAACGGGCGCCAATATACGGCGGCCGGCGGTCAACTGGACTTCGTACGCGGCGCCTCGGCCTCCGAGGGCGGGCGGTCGATCATCGCCTGTCACTCCACCGCGGCCAGGGGGACAGCCTCGCGCATCGTCGCCCGGCTGGACGGTCCGGTCACCACGCCGCGCAATGACGTCCAGATCGTCGTCACCGAGCACGGCTGGGTCAATCTGCGCGGTCTGACCCTGGATCAGCGCGCCCGCGCCCTGATCAATCTGGCTGCGCCGCAGTTCCGTGCGGGGCTGGAGGCCGAGGCCCGCGCCATGGGGCTGATCTGATCCGGTCTTCCGCCATAAGTAAAACCTCGTTCTTTTGGCGGTAGGGTTTCTTTACAAATGCGGAGCAGGGTTGGGGACGGGGCGCCGTAACGAGGATGGGGGGCATGAGAGGACGCTGGCGAGGCTTTCGTCATGACGCGGGTCGAGAGGCAGGGCCTCACCCGGCTGTCTATGTCGGGCTGTTCGCCCTGTGTCTGTTGCTTGGCCATTGGAGCGCGGCCACTTTTCAGGCGGTGATCGCCTGGCCGGCCAACGGGGTCATGCTGGCGGCCTTTCTGCAGTTGCCGAGGCGTCGGGCCAGTCTGGTTCTGGCTCTGTGTTTCGGGCTGAATCTGGTCAGCGCCCTGATGCGCGGCGATGCTCAGCCTTTCGTCTGGCTCAACCCGGTTCTGAATCTGGTTCAGGTTATGACGGCCGGAGTCCTGGCGCGGCGTCTGTGTGGAGCGGCGCTGGATATGCGGCGGCCGCGCAGGGTGATCCTTTTCGTCATCGGCGCAGCGACCCCGGCGGTGGTTCTGACCGCCACAATCGGCGTGGCCGTGGCCGTGGTCGTGCGGGACTATTCGCTGGCGCGGGCCGTCTTCGCCTGGCGGCACCTGTTCGCCATGGAGCTTCTGGGGCTGGTGATCGTCACTCCGAGTCTCTTGCTGCTGGCCCGCGCGCATCGCTTCCGGCAGGCGGCTCAGTCGCCGCTGGAGGTTGTCGTGATCCTCGGCGTTCTGGCGGCGGCGACGCTGTGGGTCTTCACCCAGTCTTCGCCCTATCTGTTTCTGGTCTTTCCTCCCTTGATGCTGGCGGCTTTTCGTCTCTCGCCGCCGTGGATGGCGATCGCCCTGATCATGACCACGACCGTCAGCGGTTTGCTGACGCTGACAGGGCATGGACCGATCAGCGCCTCGTCCGTGCCGGACGTGGCGGAGCTGAACGCCCTTCCGGAGCGCATGCGCCAGATGCCGCTCTATTATGGCTTCCTTCTCGTGGGGGCGATGACGGCCCTGCCGATCAGCGCCCTGATGGCTGAGCGGCGTTCCTTCGTGTCGCGGTTGGCGCGACGGACGGCTGTCGCGCAGGAGCAGCGGCGCCGGGCAGAGGCGGCGGACGCCGTCAAATCGCGTTTTCTCGCCTTGATGAGCCATGAAATGCGCACTCCGCTAAACGGCGTCAGCGGCTATGCCGACCTGCTGTCGCGGCGCGCCGATCTGCCGCCCGAGGTCCAGGCCCAGGTGGCCGCGATCCGCGAGTCGGGCGAAGCCATGCTGACCCTCGTTGAGGAGGTGCTGGATGTCTCGCGCGGCGAGGGGCCGGCGCGCCAGGAAGTCTTTGATCTGGCCGCCCTGATTGATGCGGTCGTCGGTCCCGAGGCCGCTGCGGCCGAGGCCAAGGGGCTGGGTTTCGAGGTGGAGCTTGCGCTGCAGTCGGACGGGCGCGTCAAGGGCGACGCGCGGCGTCTGCAGGGGGCGTTGCGGCATCTGGCGTCGAATGCGGTCAAGTTTACCGAGCAGGGCGTGGTGCGGTTGCGCGTCTGCCACGAAGGCGATGAACTGACGGTCGATGTCTCGGACACCGGACGCGGGATCGCGACCGACTTCGCGCCAAGTCTTTTTGAACCCTTCGCTCAGGGGGATGATTCCCTGGGCCGCCGTCATGGCGGCGCAGGGCTGGGATTGCCGGCGGCGCGACGCCACGCGCGCAGCATGGGCGGAGATGTCGTTCTGGTGTCTTCGTCATCGGCGGGATCGGTGTTTCGATTGACAGCGAAGCTGGAAGCCCTGGACGCGCCGGCTGCTGATGCCGCAGACGCGGGCGTGCTGCGCGCCCTGATCGTCGACGATCACCCGGTCAATCGTCAGATGCTGCGTCTGTTGATCGAGGCGGCGGGCTGTGAGGCGGTCGAGGCCCGCGACGGGCTGGAAGCAGTGGTCCAGGCGACGGTCGGGGGATTCGACCTGATCCTGATGGATGTGCGGATGCCGGGTCTGGACGGGCTGGAGGCGACGCGCCGGATAAGGTCCTTGCCCGCGGGCTCCAGCCAGGTGCCGATTCTGGCTGTAACCGCCGACGCCATGCCCGAGGACGCTGCGCGCTGTCTGGCGGCTGGAATGGACGCTCACCTGGCCAAACCCATTACTCACGAGCGGCTCTACGCGGCCATTGACCATACGTTCCGCGCCGCTGCGGTTCGAGAGCAGGGCCGGGCCGCCTAGGCGGCGTCGTCTCCCAGGGGAAAGCGTTCGGCCCAGAAATCCTGCAAGGCGGGCAGGGCGTCCACCCGGCGCACGACCTCGGCCATGCGCGGCGCTTCGGTGTTGAAGCGCGCCCGGCGCGGCGTCCAGCGACTGGCGACGGCGACATAGAGGTCCAGCACGCTGAGGTCGTCGCCCAGCAGAAAGCGGCCCGGCGTGATCTGGCCGTCCATGACGCGCCAGCAGTCGGCGATGCGTTCAGCCGTGCGCTGCTTCAGTTCAGCCTGAGCCGCCGCGTCGTCGCCGACCAGCCTTGAAGGCTCGTCCCGCACCCAGAACATCGAATAGATGGACGCCGGAATGAAACTCATCCAGCGCAGGAACTGCGCTCGGCGCGGATCGGCGATGCTTGGCCCCAGTCGCGCCTCGGGATAGGCGTCGGCCAGCCAGATCAGTATGGCGGCGCTTTCAGTGAGAACTTCTCCGCTCGGCAGGATCAGGGCCGGGATCTGGCGTATGGGATTGACGGCGGCGACCTTGTCGCGTTCGGCCTCGCCTTCCCAGGTCACGGCTTCGATGACGCGATAGTCCAGTCCGATCAGGGTCATGGCCGCCTCGACCGGGACCGATCCCGAGCCGGCGGCGCCGTAAAGCGTGAAACTCATCCCCAGGCTTCTCCCCATCTGATTCCTCTCTGACCACCATATCTAGCGGTAGAGTGAAAATGTGATCGCAAGATAGGCGCATTCCGACTTGGCGCCGGGCCGCGCCGGACGCATGGTGAAACTCACTTCTTTCCGGATTCGCTTCAGGTCATTTTGATGAACGCCCACTCCTCGATCATCCGTCCCGGAACGGCCGGACTGTTGACGCCTTCGGCCGCCTACAAGCCCTTCCGCTACCCGTGGGCCTTCGACATGTGGAAGAAGCAGCAGCAGGTCCACTGGATGCCCGAAGAGGTGCCGCTGGGCGAGGACGTCAAGGACTGGGCCGCCAACCTGACCGACAGCGAGCGCAATCTGCTGACGCAAATTTTCCGCTTCTTCACCCAGGCCGACATTGAGGTCCAGGACAACTACATGGAGCGCTACGGCCGGGTGTTCAAACCGACCGAAGTGAAGATGATGCTGGCCTCGTTCGCCAATATGGAGACCATCCATATCGCGGCCTACGCTCTGCTGCTCGAGACCATCGGCATGCCCGAGAGCGAGTTCGGCGCCTTCATGGAATACGAGGCCATGCGCGACAAGCATGACTTCATGGGCCAGTTCGGGGTCGAGACCGACGCCGACATCTGCCGCACCCTGGCCA
>Ga0247819_10000712_pt1 | contig 18744 bp, 13 predicted proteins | sample 13C_Xylose_Day6_FD_193428 | JGI IMG/M metagenome (GOLD analysis project Ga0247819, IMG submission 193428) | Soil microbial communities from agricultural site in Penn Yan, New York, United States - 13C_Xylose_Day6 | ecosystem: Environmental > Terrestrial > Soil > Agricultural land | place: USA...
CGGCAGAACGCCGGTGCGCGCCGAGGGCGACCTGCTCATCCAGTACGACCTCTCGCAGGGCGGAACCAACCCGCAGCTGTTCGTCGCCTATTGGCTGACCGATACCAGCTTCAACCCGCCGTACCAGATCCCCGCGCTGCCTGTCACGACCGCGAACTGCGTGTCGTCGAACTCGTTCCCCTGCTGGGGCAAGCGCGCGAACCTCACCACCGCAGGACTCGCGACGGGTTCGATCAACACGTCGGCGATTCCAGCGGCCGAGGCCGATGGGCTGGGAGCGATCTCCGCACGGACCTTCGGTGAGGCGTCGATCAACTTCACGACGCTGCTCGGCACCCAAGGATGCACGTCCTTCGGCAGTGCCTACCTGAAGAGCCGTTCTTCGGACTCCTTCACCGCGGCGCTCAAGGACTTCATCGCCCCTACGGCGGTGAACATCTCCAACTGTGCGAAGGTCATCATCCGGAAGCAGACGGATCCCGACGGAGCCACCACCACGTTCGGCTACACGAAGGCGTTCACGACATCACCCACGAGCACGAACACGTTCAGCCTCGCGGATAACGGCGTGCAGACGTTCAACGGCGTGTTCTTCGGCGCCGGGCTCACGGTCGAGGAGACCACGATCCCGGGCGGGTGGAAGTTCGACAGCGTCAACTGCGACGCCAGCACCGGGGTTACGCGGTCGATCAGCGGGGCCAAGGTGACGTTCACGCTCGATGCTGCGACGGACATCCTCGACTGCACGTACTTCAACGAGACGGGCGGCACGGTCATCATCCGGAAGGAGACCGACCCGAATGCAGCCACGACCCTGTTCGGCTATACGACGGCGTTCAACACCCTCTCCGGCGTGTCGAACCCCACGTTCAACCTGGCGGATGGCGGAAGCAAGACGTACAGCGACGTACTGATCGGGAACGGCCTGACCGTGAGCGAGAACGCGCCGCCGACCGGCTGGAGCTTCGACTCGGTCAACTGCAGCGCGAGCTCCGGCGTCACACCATCGATCGTCGGCACGACCGTCACGTTCAACATCGATGATGCGGACGACGTGCTCGACTGTACGTACTACAACGAGACCGGCGGAAAGGTGATCATCCACAAGGTGACTCAGCCGGCCTCCGACACGACCACGACGTTCGACTACTCGACCTCGCTGTCCACTCTCGGTGGTGACGTCGATCCGGTCTTCGACCTGAAGAACGCGGAGAGCCAGGAGTACGACAACGTGTTGTTCGGTACCGGTTTGACCGTGACGGAGGGCACCCTGCCCGACGGCTGGCAGCTCGTCTCGCTGAACTGCGACGAGAGCGAGGGGGTGACGCCGGATATCAGCGGCGCGACCGTCACGTTCGACATCGATGACCCGCTCGACGTGCTCGAATGCACCTACACCAACCGGGCGTCGGGCAGCATCGTCATCGAGAAGATCACCGACAGCGGCAGCGGATCGTTCGAATTCACGTCGAACACCCTCACGCCGTCGCCGTTCACGCTGACGACGACCGCCGCGGGCGCTGGGGGCAAGGACTCGAGGAGCTTCTCCGACCTCGACCCCGGCACGTACGACGTCGCCGAGACGGTTCCCGACAACTGGAACCTCGACAGCGCCACGTGTGACGACAACTCGGATCCGGCATCGATCGGGCTGAGTGCCGGCGAGACGGTGACGTGCACGTTCACCAACGTGCGCGAGGTCGGCGCGATCGAGATCACGAAGCTGCGGAAGCATGCAGCGGACGGCCTGGGTGTGAACCACCCGTTCGAGGGCGTCGAATTCGTGATCACCGGCGGCGAACTGCCTGTCGGGGGCGTGACCGTCACGACCGATGAGAACGGCGTGGCGTGCGCCACCGGACTCCTCGTCAGCGCGCACGCCGGCCTGTACACGATCACCGAGACCGTGCCCGCCGGCTACGCGCCGGTCGGGACGCAGACGGCCAACGTGACCGAGGCGGCCGATTGCGACGGCGCCAACGCCGGTGCGGTCAAGGAGTTCGTGAACATCCCGCTGACGAACCTCACGGTTTCCGTGGACTCGCAGGTCCCAGGCGGTACGTTCTCGAGCATCGAGTGCGACGCCACGACGGAGATTCCCGACAGCGACAAGGACGTCGATCTCACTGACGCGCAGGACGACCCGAGCGTCGCGATCAACAACCTCCAGCCGGGCACCTACACCTGTGTGGTCGTGATCGATCCGTGACCGAGAGGAGTCATCCGAACGACCTTGATTGACGCGGAGGGCTCCGCCGGCATCGCCGGCGGGGCCCTCTCCCGATCTGTCCGAAGGACGGACACCTCGTCCTCATGAGGCATTCTCACGAATACCTTTCGGCCGAACCGCCACGGGTGTAGGTTGCAGGCAGCGTGAGACTCCTCTCGAGCCAGATGGTGTCGCGTCGCCGAGCATCCCGATCAGCGACGAAATGAAGACGCTCCGCCCTACCGCCCCGCCCCCGCCGATCGCCACCTCGCTTGCAGAGGACCGTCCGATCCATCCGAACCGGACGAACTCGCAACACGGGAGGCATCATGCTCCTTGCAGACAGCCCGACACCCGACACCACGCCACTCCGGAGCAGACGGTGGAAGCACGTCGCCGCCGCCGCCGGGATCGGCGCACTGACACTGACCGCCCTCATGGCGGGACCGGCTCTGGCGAGCCATCCCGAGGTGAGCCTGGCCGGAAGCAACTTCGAGATCGACACCGACGCGAACCTGAGGGTCGACGACCCAGCACCTTCGATCGACTGGGCGAACGTCACCCAGGTCCGGAAGGCCGACCTGGCCAGTGGATCCGGCGACGACTCATTCGGCCAGGGCGCGAAGGAGGACACGGCCGTTCCGACGGTCGTCGACGGCAGCATCCCGCCCAACAAGAGCGACCTGCTGAACTTCGGGCTGTACCTCGAGGAAGCGGCTGCAGGTGACTTCCTGCACCTCTACTGGCACCGCGTACAGGAGCCGAGCGGCACGACGAACATGGACTTCGAGTTCAACAAGTCCGAGACGCTGTCGGCCAACGGCGTCACGCCCGTGCGCTCCGCCGGCGACCTGCTGATCCAATACGACCTGACCCAGGGCGGAACCAACCCGCAGCTGTTCCTGTCGACGTGGGTCACCACCGGGGCCGGCAGTCAGTGCGAGGCCTCGAACTCCACTCCGTGTTGGGGTGACCGGGTCAACCTCACCGCGCAGGGTCTTGCGACCGGATCGATCAACACGACCGCCATCCCGAACGCCCAATCGGACGGGCTGGGGCCCATCTCCGCGCGAACCTTCGGTGAAGCCACCGTGGACTTCGACGCACTCGGCGGGACGGGCTGCGTGTCCTTCGGCAGCGCCTACCTGAAGAGCCGGTCCTCCGACTCGTTCACTGCGGCGCTGAAGGACTTCATCGCCCCGACCGCGACGGGCCTCAACAACTGCGGCGCGCTGAAGATCGTCAAGACCAAGAAGCACGCGGCCTCGACTCCGAGCACCCAACCGCACGCCGGCGTCGTGTTCGGCGTCACGGGCGGGTCCCTTCCGGCGGGCACGACGGTCACCACGAACGCCAGTGGCGTCGCGTGCCTCGCGGGGATCGAGTCCGGTAGCTACACCGTGACCGAGACGGTTCCGGCGGGCTACGCTGTGACGTCCGCCAACCCGCAGACGGGCGTCGTCGTCGAGGACACCACATGTGAGACCGCCACGCCCGTGACGTTCACCAACATGCCGTTGACGAACATCACCGTCTCCGTGAACTCGCAGATCGACGGCGGCACAGCCTCGACGATCGACTGCGACGCAGCTGTCGACCCGCCGTTCGAGGCGACGACCGGCGCGAACGGCGACGGATCGCTCACGAAGAACGACCTGCTGCCGGGCACGTACACCTGCGTGATCGTCATCGATCCGTGACCTGAGAGGGAGTGAATGACGAAGCTGCCCCGCCGGTCGTACCGGCGGGGCAGCTTCATGCGAGCAGCGGATGTCGCGACATCCGCTCATTCCATCACAGCGAGGCGTAGACCTCACGCAGCAGCTGCGCGGTCTCGCTCGGCGTCTTGCCGACCTTGACGCCGGCGGCCTCGAGGGCCTCCTTCTTGGCCTGCGCGGTGCCCGCCGAGCCCGAGACGATGGCGCCCGCGTGACCCATGGTCTTGCCCTCGGGGGCGGTGAAGCCCGCGACGTAGCCGACGACCGGCTTGGTGACGTTGGCCTTGATGAAGTCGGCCGCGCGCTCTTCGGCGTCGCCGCCGATCTCGCCGATCATGACGATCGCCTTGGTCTCGGGATCGGCCTCGAACGCGGCGAGCGCGTCGATGTGCGTCGTGCCGATGATGGGGTCGCCGCCGATGCCGATGGCGGTCGAGAAGCCGAGGTCGCGCAGCTCGTACATCATCTGATAGGTGAGCGTGCCCGACTTCGACACGAGGCCGATCGGGCCCTTGCCCGTGATGTTCGCCGGGGTGATGCCGACGAGCGACTCACCGGGGCTGATGATGCCGGGGCAGTTCGGGCCGATGATGCGGGTCTTCTCGCCCTTCTCCTTGGCGTAGGCCCAGAACTCGGCCGAGTCCTGCACGGGAACGCCCTCGGTGATGATCACGAGGAGGGGGATCCCGGCATCGATGGCCTCGACCACAGCGTCTTTCGTGAACGCCGGGGGGACGAAGGCGATCGAGACATCGGCACCGGTCTTCTCGATGGCCTCGGCCACCGATGCGAAGACGGGCAGCTCGACCGGGTTGCCGGCCTGGTCCTTGTGCAGCACGGTCGTGCCGGCCTTGCGGGCGTTCACGCCGCCGACCACCTGCGTGCCCGCCGCCAGCATGCGCGCGGTGTGCTTCGAGCCCTCGCCGCCGGTGATGCCCTGCACGATGACCTTGGAGTCCTTGTTGAGGAAGATCGTCATTTCTCTGTTCCTTCTCGCGACTACGCGGCGTTCGCCAGTTCGGCGGCCTTGTCGGCGCCCTGGTCCATGTTCTCGGCGAGGGTGACGAGCGGGTGCGCCGCCTCCTCGAGGATGCGGCGGCCTTCGATGACGTTGTTGCCGTCGAGGCGCACGACGAGCGGCTTGTTCGCGGTCGAGCCGAGCTCGGCGAGTGCGCCGACGATGCCCTTGGCGACCTGGTCGCACGCGGTGATGCCGCCGAAGACGTTCACGAAGACGCTCTTGACCTGCGGGTCGCCGAGGATGATGCCGAGGCCGTTGGCCATGACCTCTGCCGAGGCGCCGCCGCCGATGTCGAGGAAGTTCGCGGGCTTCACGCCGCCGTGGTTCTCGCCGGCGTAGGCGACGACATCGAGGGTCGACATGACCAGGCCGGCGCCGTTGCCGATGATGCCGACCTCGCCGTCGAGCTTCACGTAGTTGAGGTCGAGCTCCTTCGCCTGCTGCTCGAGCGGGTCGGCCGCGGCCTTGTCCTCGAGGAGCGCGTGGCCGGCGTGACGGAACTCCGCGTTCTCGTCGAGCGAGACCTTGCCGTCGAGCGCGATGATCTTGCCGTCTTCGTCGAGGATGAGCGGGTTGACCTCGACGAGCGTCGCGTCTTCACCCTTGTAGACCTCGTAGAGCTTCACGAACACGTCGGCGACCTGATCGACGAGCTCAGCCGGGAAGTTCGCGGCGACCGCGATCTCACGGGCCTTCTCGACGGTCACGCCGGCGATCGGGTCGACCTCGATGCGCGCGAGCGCCTCTGGCTTCTCGACCGCGAGCTGCTCGATCTCCATGCCGCCCTCGACGCTCGTGAGCGAGAGGTACGAGCGGTTGGCCCGGTCGAGCAGCACCGAGAAGTAGAACTCCTGCGCGATGCGCGCGCCGCCGGCCACCATGACGCGCTTGACGACGTGGCCCTTGATGTCGAGGCCGAGGATGGCCTTTGCCGCCTCGTACGCCTCGTCGGGGGTCTTCGCGACCTTGACGCCGCCGGCCTTGCCGCGCCCGCCGGTCTTCACCTGGGCCTTGACGACGACGACACCGCCGAGCTTCTCGGCCGCGGCGCGCACCTCGTCGGGCGTGTCGGCGATGATGCCCGGGAGCACCGGCACCCCGTAGTGTTCGAACAGGTCTCTGGCCTGGTACTCGTAAAGATCCACGCTCTACTTCCAATCGATCCGCACGCGCGGTCGCGCACAGGGGCTGGTGGGTTTGCGGCCCGGCCGTGCCGATTCATCTCGACGTCAAGATATGCGGGCCGTCGTCCATCGTACTCCTCCGGCGTGGCGCGCAAGAATCGTGCGGGCGTGGGCCGGCTGGTGCGCCCCGAGCGCCGGTGGAAGACTGCCCCCATGACGGATGTCACGGAGCCGACCCATTACACCGATCCGCATGCCGGGTCCGTGCACGCGAAACTCAACTGGCTCCGGGCCGGCGTGCTCGGCGCGAACGACGGCATCGTGTCGGTCGCTGCCCTCGTCGTGGGTGTGGCCGCCGCGACGACGGATGTCGCGGCGATCCTCATCGCGGGCGTCGCGGCCGTGGTCGCCGGCGCGATCTCGATGGGCCTCGGCGAGTACGTCTCGGTCTCCAGCCAGCGCGACACCGAGCACGCCCTCATCGAGAAGGAGCGGTGGGAACTCGAGCACATGCCGAAGCAGGAGCTCGCCGAGCTGGAACAGATATACCGCTCCAAGGGCCTGTCGGCCGAGACCGCCGAGCGGGTGGCGCTCGAGCTCACCGAGCACGATGCGCTCTCGGCGCACCTCGAGGCCGAGTTGCACATCGACCGGGCCGACGTCGTGAACCCGTGGCACGCGGCGTGGGCGTCCGCGGCGTCGTTCCTCATCGGCGCGGTGCTGCCGATGCTGGCGATCCTGCTGCCGCCACCCGAGTGGCGCATCGTCGCGACCTTCATCGCCGTCGTCGTCGCCCTGGCGATCACCGGATGGATCAGCGCGTGGATCGGCGGCAGCCCGAGGCTTCGCGCGATCCTGCGGGTCACGGTCGGCGGCGGCCTCGGCCTCGCGGTCACCTGGGCGATCGGCGCGATGCTCGGCGTCGCCGTCTAGGCGCGGCATCCGGCGGGTTCACGCGGCCAGCCCGGGGTCGCCATCAGCGAGCCGTCGACGAGCACCGCGAGCACATCGATCGGGAACCGTTCGGTGAACTCCTCGAGCGCGGTCCGACCGCCGGCGACGATCGCCGTCGCGAGCACGTCGGCGGTGAGGATGTCGCCGGCCGCGACGCTCACCTGCGCGAAGATCGGACTCGCGTCCGGCTGCGTCCAGATGTGGTCGCCGCGCTCGGCGCTGCCCGAGGTCGCCACCGCCATGCGGCCGTGGCTTCCTGCGAGGTCGATCGCAGCGATCAGCTCACCGCGGTCGGCCGGGTCGACGATACCGACCCGCCAGGCCCCGGCCGCCGTGCCGACGGCACCGCCGCCGACGAGCACGTCGCCTCCGGCATCGATGCCCCAGCGCAGGAGCCCGAGGCGATCGAGGGCCGAACCGGACTCGGCGATCGCGAGCGCCTTGACGACGCCGTTCAGGTCGATGAGCCCGTCACCCCGATGCGGGGTGAACGCTCCGCCGGTGCGGGAACGCCACGCCGATGCGATCTCGTAGGCGCCGCGCACATCGTCGCCGGCGTCGAGGAGGGCGAGCTCGCCCCGGCCGATCCGACTGAGCTCGGAACCGGTGTCGTAGAGGCTGCAGCTCTGCTCCCAGCGCGCGAATGCGTCCGCGACCGCCGCCGTGGCGGCATCCGCATCGAACGAGTCGGATGCCCCGTCGAGGCGCAGGCTCACGACCGTGCCCATGGCCCCGAACGCACGCGCGATCATCAGAACCCCGCTTGGTCGAGCGCCGCCTGCAGCGACTGCAGGTACGCCTCGCTCGTGTAGGTGGCCCCACCGACCATGGAGACGGATGCCGCCTGCGCCTGCAGCACCTCTTCGCGCAGGATGGGGGCGGCCTGGTTGCTGATCATCACGGAGCGGCGGTCGTGGTCGGTGAGTTGCAACGCGGTGACGTCGGCGATGGCTCCGCCCGATATCGTGACCTGCACCTGCACGTCGCCGAAGCGCGTGCCCACGGTGCTGCCCGCGTAGGTGCCGTCGGTCGACGAGGTCGCCTGCGAGGCGTCGGATGCTCCGGAGGTCGAGTCGATCGCTGCGTTCGAGTCCGACGACGTGCCGGCGTCCGCGGTGCCCGGATCGGAGGTCGCGGCATCCGTCGATCGCGTGGTGCCGACCGTCTGGCTGCCGCCCTGGGCCACCGGAGCCGTGACGGCACCGAGCGTGCCGAGTTGCCAGCCGGCGATGATCACGGTCGCGGAGGCTGCGGATGCGAGGAGGAGTGCGCGTGGTCTCACCAGTCGAACCTCTCGTGATGGATCTGCTCGGGTTTCAGGCCGTTCGCGCGCGCGTCGGCGATCACGGCGTCCGACCAGGCACGGGGGCCGCAGACGTAGACGTCGGTGTCGGGGAGGTCGGGCACGAGGGTCGCGAGGGAGAGTCCCTCCGCGGCGGCGGCGTCCGTGACCCATCCGGTCGCGCCGCGCGGGCCGGGGATCGTGATGATCGTCGCCCCGCGCGACCGGGCCAGTGACCGGATCTCGTCGAGGAGCCAGCCGTCGTTCGCGGCAGGAGTGCGCAGCACGACCGTCGCCTCACCGGGTCGGAAGGACGCCGACTCCAGCAGGGAACGGATCGGGGTGACGCCGATGCCGGCGGCGATGAGCGCGATGCGGCGGCGGCTGCGCGATGCCTCGCTGAAGATGCCGTAGGGACCCTCCAGTGCGACGCGGGTCCCCGGCCGAATGCCCGCCAGGTCGGCCGAGCCGGTGCCGAGTGCCCGGACGGTGATGCGCAACTCGGCGTTTCGAGGATGCGCCGAGAGCGAGTACGGGTGCGCCTGCCACCACTGCCCACGCGCCATGAACCGCCAGATGAAGAACTGGCCGCCTGTCGCGTGCAGCCCGTCGAGGTCGAGTCCGCGCATGACGATCGAGAACACGCCATGATCGAGGCGCTCGACGCGATCGACCACGAGGCGGTGTCGCACGCTCAGCACGATCGGCGCGCCGACACGGTAGACGAGCACGGCAGCGAAGGCCGCCGCGCACATCGCGAGCCAATACCAGCGCTGCCAGGTGCCCTCGGCGAAGAGGCCGCCGACGCTGAACTGGTGCGGAAGCGCAGCCAGCACCGCGCCGTAGACGAGCAGGTGGATGAGGTACCAGGACTCGTAGCGCAACCGACGGCGCACAGCGATGAGGGACGTCACGACCACGAGTGCGAAGAGCGCGAACCCGATCACCGCGAGCGGGATGTCGGGCAACGACCAGATGGTCACCGCCTCGGCGACGAGGTCGATCCCGTCCGAGATCGTGTATCCCGCGAGCAGCAGCGCGCCATGCGCGACGAGGAGGTACATGACGGGCTTGCCGAGCCGCCCGTGCAGCGCCATCGCGGCGTCGTGCCCGACGGCGCGTTCGATGAGCGGCACGCGCGCCGCGAGCACGAGCATGACGATGACGAGATCGGTGGCGACGAGGCCCGCGATGATGCCGAGCGATGTGGTCGCGGCCCCCGGAGTCGCGAACCTCGCACCGCCCCCGTCGGCGAGGAACAGCGCGATCGCGATCGCGACCGATGCCGCGAGCGCCGCCTGCAGCAGGTCGATGCGCCAGAGACGCTTCGACGACCGCGCACGCTCGTCGCCGGCGACCGGCCGTGATCGCCGCTCCAGGTCGCGCGAGTCGTGGACGAGGAAGGCCATGACGTCATCGTGCGCGCACCGGCTATCGGTCCTCGATGCTGGGGCTGGGCATCGGCTGGGAACCGGACAGGCCCGCACTCACCGACGGGGTGCCCACAGCGCGCGCTCGGCCATCGTGATCAGGCGAGCGGCGACGTCTTCTTCGCCGAGGCCCCGCCCCGTGTACAGCTGGTCGAACGTCTCGAAGCTCGTGATGACCCACAGGATGTCGGTCGCCTCATCGACCGTCGTATCGGCGTGGAGGTGTCCGTCTGCGGCGAGCCGCTCCGCCATTCGGCGTTGTCCCTCGGCGCGGCCTCGCTCGACCACCTCGAAGGTGCCGCGCACCGCCTCGGGTTCGAGCGACCACATCGAGTAGATCGTTCGACTGACGTCCCGCTCGGCGGCGTACACGTGCGCCGCCGCGCGCAGGGACGCGCGCACCGCATCGCGCGAGTCGGGCAGCGCGACGGCATCGACGATCCGCTGGAATCCGGTGCGATCGAGCAGGTCCTGCCCGAGCGCCTCGAACAGGCCCGCCTTCGAGCCGAACACCACGTACACGGTCGAGCGGGCGACGCCGGCGTCCTTCGCGACGCGCTCGATGCTCAGTGCCTCGCTCGGAGCCTCCCGCAGCCGTTCGCGCATCGCGTCGAGGATGCGCCGCCGCGTCTCGTCGGCGGCGAGCGCCCTCGCCTGCTGGGTGTACCTGCGCGTCGTCATGACGACATCCTACTTTCAATTGACATGAAGTCCGATCAAAGACATACTGTCTGATGAAAGACATCTTGTCCGATGAAATTCGCCAGGATGAAGAGCAACAAGGAAGGTCTGCATCATGCGCACCACCGAACAACCCGTCGTCATCGTCGTCGGCGCCGGGCCCGCCGGGCTCACCGCCGCCATCGCCCTCGCTCGACTGGGGGTCCGCACGCTGGTGGTCGAGCGCCGAACCGCGCTCTCCCAGTTCCCGCGGGCGACCGGCATCAGCCTCCGAACGATGGAGCTCATGCGCGCGTGGGGGCTCGAGAGCGCGATCCGTTCCGGCGCGATCGACGCAAGCCCGACGGGGTGGGTCGGCCGTGCCCTCGCATCGACCGGGGGCGCCGAAGTCTCGATGGGCTTCCCGACCGACGAGGTCGCCGCCTCGATCAGCCCGACCTCCGTCGTGATCGCCCCGCAAGACCACCTCGAGCCGGTGCTCATGGATCACCTGCGCTCGCTGCCCCGGGTCTCGATTCGGCTCGGCGTCGAGCTGATCGCCCTCGACCAGGACGACGACGGCGTCACCGCGACCCTCCGCGAGCACGACGACACGTCGACCATTCGCGCCGCGTACGTCATCGGAGCCGACGGCGCCCACAGTGCGGTGCGCGACCTCACCGGGATCACGATGGAGGGACCCGGCGACCTCGGCGCCTATCTCGCCACGCTCTTCCGCGCGCCGATGGCCGACGTGGTCGGCGCACGTCGGCACGGGCTCTACATGCTCATGCGCCAGGGACCGCCATGGGTGTTCCTCCCGACCGACCGTCACGACCGCTGGGTCTTCTCACTGACGTGGGACCCGACCCGCGAGACGCGCGCCGACTACCCGCCCGAGCGCCTCGCCGACCTCATCCGCGAGGGCGCCGGCGTACCCGACCTCGAACCCGAGATCGTCTGGACGGGCGACTTCACGTTCGCCGCCCAGATCGCCGACCGGTACCGCGAGCGCCGCGTGTTCCTCGTCGGCGACGCCGCCCACCGCATGACCCCGCGCGGCGCCGCCGGCATGAACACGGCGATCCACGACGGGTACGACCTGGGCTGGAAGCTCGGGTGGGTGCTTCGGTCATGGGCCGACGACTCGCTGCTCGACTCGTACGAGGCGGAACGGCGGCCGGTCGGCCTGCGGAACACGACGCGCTCGGCGGTGCCGTCGGGCGAGCGCGACGTCTCGGAGGACTACCTCGACGACATCGCCGACCGGATCCCGCACGTGTGGCTGCCCGACGGGCTCACCTCGACGCTCGACCTGCTCGGCGAGGGGCTGACCGTGCTCACGGGCCCGAAGGCGCACCTGCAGCCTCGGCAGCACGAGGTGCCGCTCGAGATGCGGATCGTCGACCAGGAGACGGCAGACGCCCTCGGGATCGGCACCGACGGCCTCGTGCTGGTGCGGCCCGACGGGCTGCCGATCGCACGGTGGGCTGCATCAGCCGACGCCTCATCGGTCTCGGCGGCCGTGTCGGACACACTTCGTGGAACGACCCGCGAGGCCGTCGCTCGCGCCGCGTGATCCCCCGCAGCCAGGTTCGTCGACCCCGCCCGCCGGCGGCGCTCAGCGTCCGCCGGCGGGCGCGACCTGCCGCCACCGCGACTCGACGAGCCGGCCCGCGAGCACGAGCACCATGCCCATCGCGCAGCCGATCGCCGTCTCGATGACGCGATCGACGAGCAGCACGCCCGGATCGCTCGGCGACGCGATCCATGACACGACCAACGCGAGCGGGGTGACGAAGAGCATCGCGGCGCCGTAGTGGCGTCCGACGAGCACCTCGGCGCCGAACTGGGCGATGCCGATCACGATGATGAGCACCCAGATCGGCGGGTCGGGCCAGAGGATGAGCGCGGTCACGACGACGCCTGCCACCGTGCCGAACACGCGGTGGCGGGCGCGCAGCAGCGAGTGAGCCGCGCCGGGTGGCGGAACGACGGCGACAGCGCCGACGACGGCCCAGTACGGATGCCCCATGCCGACCGTGAGCGCGACGGCCCCCGACCCGATCGCGGCGAGCACGACCTGTGCGATGTTCAGCCAGACCGCGCGGTCGCGGACCGCTGCGAACCGCACCGACGGGTCCTTCGGCAGCTCCTTCAGCAATGCGCGCACCCGTTCGCCGCCGAAGCGACGCAGCATCCACCCCGAGACCGAGAGCCCGAAGGCGAAGGCCGCCGATGCCGCGGCGATCGCGATGCGTGCGAACAGCTCATCGGGCGGGGTGGGCACCTCGGCGCACACGAGCACCGCGAAGACGAAGAACAGGGTCGTCGGCGGGCCGAGGCGCGCGACCGCGACGACGAGCGTTCCGACGATGAGGACGGCGACGAGCGTGAGCGCCTCGGCCCAGAGCGGTGCCCCGGCCGCAGCGAGCGACGCGCCCGCTGCCACACTGACCACCAGTGCGACCGCGGCGGTGCCGACGGTGCGCGCGCGCACTCGGTACTGCTCGCCACGGCCGAAGATGGCGGTCATTCCGCCGAAGGCGGCGTACGGCGCGAGATCGACTCGCCCGAGCGCGACCAGCACCACGAGCGGGATGACGGCCGCGAGTGCCGCACGCATGCCCACCTCGAACTCGAGGGTGCGCAGTGTCTGCAGGCGCCGACCGGGATCGGTCGAGCTCACAGCTTCTCGATCGGAGCGATCTTGATGAGGAGCTTCTTCTGCCCGGCGGTATCGAAGTTGACGTGCGCGATGCGCTTGGTGCCCTCGCCGGTGACCTGGGTGACCCTGCCCTCGCCGAAGTCGGAGTGGCGGATGCGGTCGCCGGCCTCGAGGGTGAGGTCGCCGTTGTCGCGCACGTTGCCGGTCACGCGGTTGGCCCACTCGGTCTTGGGCTTCTCCGAGCGGGTGACGCTGAACCGCTCGAGGTCGCGGTCGCGAGTGCCCCACGCGCCGCCCGGCCGACGTGCGTTGAGCGCGCGCGGCTGGGTTCCGCCGCGGCTCGTCGCCATGCCGGGCGACTGCCGCCAGTCGATGAGCCCCTCGGGGATCTCCTGCAGGTAGCGCGACGGCATCGCCACCGCGACCTCGCCGAACTGGGCGCGGCTCATCGCGAGCGAGAGGTGCAGCCGCTTGCGCGCGCGGGTGATGCCGACGTAGAAGAGGCGCCGCTCTTCGGCCGGCCCGCCCGGCTCGGAGGCCGACATCTGGTGAGGCAGCAGTCCCTCTTCGAGGCCGGTGAGGAACACGGCGTGGTACTCGAGACCCTTTGCGGTGTGCAGGGTCATCAGCGAGACGGTGCCCGAGGCGTCGTCGATCTCGTCGGCGGCGGCGACGAGCGACACCTGGGTGAGGAAATCGACGAGGGTCGCTCCCGGGTTCTCGCGGTCGAAGTCGCGCGTCTGGGCGACGAGCTCTTCGACGTTCTCGGCGCGGGTCTCGTCTTGCGGGTCGCGGCTGTTGCGCAGGGTCTCGAGCAGCCCCGAGCGCTCGACGAGGAAGACGAGCACGTCGGACACCTTCGACGCCCCCTGGTTCGTTCCCGCCGCCATGCCCTCGGCCGACGGGACGAGCATCGCCGCCGCTTCGTCGAGCACCGCGGCGAGCGCGGAGATGGCGCCGGTGACCTTGGGCCCGAGGCCCAGCCCGTCGGCGGCACGCATCGCCGCACGGAACGTCAGCTCGTTCTGCTCGGCGAAGCTCGCGAGCGCCGTCTCGGTGGCCGGACCGATGCCGCGCTTGGGCGTGTTCAGGATGCGACGCAGCGCGAGCTCGTCGAGCGGGTTCGCGACGGCGATGAGGTACGCCATCGCATCCTTGATCTCGGCGCGCTCGTAGAACTTCGTGCCGCCGACCACGCGGTAGGGCAGCGCCGACCGCACGAAGATCTCCTCGAGTGCGCGCGTCTGCGCGTTGGTGCGGTAGAACACGGCGATGTCGCGGTAGGCCACTCCGGCGCGGTGCAGCGACTCGATCTCGTCGGCGACGAACTGCGCCTCGTCGTGCGCCGTGTACCCGGTGTACCCGACGATGGGGTCGCCGTCGCCGTCGGCCGTCCACAGCTTCTTGTCTTTACGGTCGAAGTTGTTCGAGATCACGGCGTTCGCCGCGGAGAGGATGTTCTGCGTGGATCGGTAGTTCTGCTCGAGCAGCACTACCTTGGCGCCCGTGAAGTCGCGCTCGAACTCGGAGATGTTGCGGATGTCGGCGCCGCGGAACGCGTAGATCGACTGGTCGGAGTCGCCGACCACCGTGAGGCTCGCACCCGGGATCGCGCCCGAGTCGTCGGCGATGCCCCGCACGAGGATGCCATGCGCGTCGAGCTCGTCGACGATGTCGCGCGGCACCGGGCGGGTGAGCTCGCGGATGAGCGAGTACTGCGCGTGGTTCGTGTCTTGGTACTCGTCGACGAGGATGTGCCGGAACCGGCGCTGGTAGAGCGCCGCGACCTTCGGGAACGCGCGGAACAGATACACCGTCTCGGCGATGAGGTCGTCGAAGTCGAGCGCGCTCGCGTCGCGCAGGCGTCGCGTGTACTGCCGGAAGATCTCGAGGAACATCACCTCTTGCGGGTCGTTCATGTTCGCGTTGCGGGCGAACGTCTCGACGTCGGCGAGCTCGTTCTTCAGCTTCGAGATCTTCGCCTGCGCGCTCGCGGGCGTGAACCCCATGGTGTCGGCGTCGAGCTCTTTGATGATGCGCTTGAGGATCGTGCGCTGGTCGGCGGAGTCGTAGATCGTGAACGTCGAGCTCAGCCCGATGGCCTCGGCCTCGCGTCGGAGGATGCGCACGCACGCGGAGTGGAACGTCGAGATCCACATTCCGGATGCCCCTTCACCGAGCAGCGCCTCGACGCGCTCGCGCATCTCGGCGGCGGCCTTGTTGGTGAAGGTGATCGCGAGGATCTGGCTGGGCCACGCCTCGCGGCTCTCGATGAGGCTCGCGATGCGGTGCGTGAGCACACGGGTCTTGCCGGAGCCCGCGCCCGCGACGATGAGCAGCGCCGGGCCGCGGTACTCGACGGCCTCTCGCTGCTGGGGGTTGAGCCCGTCGGTGAGGTGCGAGCCGGTCGGCGAGGGTGCCGGAGGCGCCTCGCGCCAGCCGGCCGGGTCGTCGGGGTCGAGGATCAGCGTCATGTCCCCTCAATTCTAGGCGCGGCCCCCCGACACCCGCCCCGCCGCACGCGCATCGACTCCGAGGTCGGGGTGGTCGACGAAGATGCCGTCGACGCCGGTCGCCACGACCTCGGCGAACTCCGCCGCCCAGTCGCCGTAGGCCGCGCGCACGCTGCCGCGACGGAACCGCGGCTCGAGGAACCGGTTCTCGGGGCGCAGCGTCCACGTGTACACGTCGAGCCCGGCTGCGTGCGCGACCTCGACCAGTCGCCCCCCGGTCAGCGGCCCTGAATCCGAGGGGCGCGCGGGAGGTGCATCGGTCGCCTTCGGGGCAGCGACGAGGCGAGCCTTTCCGACGCTCACCCCGTCGAACCGCCCGGTCAGGCTCGCGAGGCCCGAGGCGCTGACGAACGAGTCGTACGTCGGCGCCTTTCGACCGTGTTCGAGCACCAGGTCCCACGGCGCGCCGGCGCCTTCGATGAGAAAGACCCGCCTGCCTCGGATGCCCCGTTCCGCGAGTCGGTCGAGCAGGGTCGGTTCGAACGCCTCCATGATGAGCCGCTCGTCGCCCGCGCCCCAGCCGGCGGCGTCGAGCTCGGCCGCGAACAGCTCGTCGAGCGGCAGCCCCAGCGCCTCGAAATGCGCGGCGTGCTTGAACTCGGCGACCATGCGGATGAGCCGACGCTGCTCGTCGGCGGCCGTGTCGATGAGCGCGAACAGCTCGCGCAGACGGATCACCGGATAGCGCCCGTTGAAGCTCGCGCTCGCCTGCCTGACCTCGCCGATCCGCTCGCGTGCGCGCAGGGTCGAGAGCTCCGCCCAGGTGAAGTCCTCGGTGAACCACCCCGTGAGAGCCGCCCCGTCGACCTCGCGCGTCGTGCGCCGGCCTGCGAACTCGGGCCGTGTCGCGACATCCGTGGTGCCCGAGATCTCGTTCTCGTGACGCAGGACGAGCACACCGTCGCGCGTCGCGACGATGTCGGGCTCGACCGCGTCGGCGCCGAGCGCGAACGCGAGTTCGTACGCCGAGCGCGTGTGCTCGGGACGGTAGCCGGATGCCCCGCGATGGCCGATGACCAGCGGAGACGCGGCGGTGGCGGGCGACATGCGCCCAGCGTAACCAGCGGCCGGGAACGAAGACGGGAATCCCACGGAAACTCGGGGTGTTGTCCCACGTAACCCGGGTAGATTGGTTGCACGGCGCGGATGTCGCATCCGTCGGCCGATCGCCCGTACGACGACAGCCGAAAGCAGAGGAACCCATGGCTCTCGACAACCCCGCATTCACGCGGAACTCCGCCTTCTCGAAGCAGGGAGCGGTGGCCGGAGCGCAAGACCTCTCGGCCCAGCAGCTGCAGGAGATGTACAACCAGCCCGCCACGCCGCCCGCCGGCGAGACGATGGCCATCGACACGACGATCCAGAAGTCGGCCGTCGCGTTCGGTCTGCTCATCGTGGGCGCCGCCATCGGCTGGGTCACGATGCAGTCGCTGCCGTTCCTGTGGATCGGCGCCGGCATCGTCGGCTTCGTGCTCGCGCTCGTGAACATCTTCAAGAAAGAGCCGTCGCCCGCGCTGGTCCTCGCCTACGCCGGCGTTCAGGGTGTCTTCGTCGGCGGCATCTCGGCGTGGTACGAGCTCAGCTTCGGCGGCGGCATCGTCACGCAGGCCGTCATCGCCACGCTCGTGGTGGTCGGCGTCACGCTCGCGCTCTTCGCCTCGGGCAAGATCCGCGCGTCGAAGAAGGCGACCAAGATCTTCCTCGTCGCCATGGTCGGCTACCTGGTGTTCTCGCTCGTGAACTTCGGCCTCATGATCTTCGGCGCAACCGACAGCGCCTTCGGTCTGCGCAGCGAGCCGAGCTTCATCTTCGGCATCCCGTGGGGCGTCATCATCGGCATCTTCGTCGTCATCATGGCGGCGTACTCGCTCGTGCTCGACTTCGACTTCATCCAGCAGGGCGTGCGCAACCGCGCCCCGAAGAAGTACGAGTGGAGCGGCGTCTTCGGCATCATGGTCACGGTCATCTGGCTCTACCTCGAGATCCTGCGCATGCTCGCGATCATGTCGTCGAGCGACTGACCTCGACCCTCAGCACCAACGCGAACGGCCGCCCGAGGGCGGCCGTTCGTCGTTCGCTGGGAGGGCTACTCCCACTCGATGGTGCCCGGCGGCTTCGACGTGACGTCGAGCACGACCCGGTTGACCTCGGGCACCTCGTTGGTGATGCGATTCGAGATGCGTGCGAGCACGTCGTAGGGCAGGCGCGTCCAGTCCGCGGTCATGGCGTCCTCGCTGGAGACCGGCCGCAGCACGATCGGGTGGCCGTAGGTGCGGCCGTCGCCCTGCACGCCCACCGAGCGCACGTCGGCGAGCAGTACGACCGGGCACTGCCAGATCTCGCTGTCGAGGCCGGCCTTCGTCAGCTCTGCGCGCGCGATCGCGTCGGCCTCGCGGAGCAGATCGAGACGCTCACGGGTAACCTCGCCCACGATGCGGATTCCGAGGCCTGGCCCCGGAAACGGCTGGCGGCCGACGATCTCTTCGGGAAGCCCCAGCTCGCGGCCGATGGCTCGAACCTCGTCCTTGAAGAGCGTGCGCAGCGGCTCGACGAGTTCGAACTGCAGGTCTTCGGGCAGGCCGCCGACGTTGTGGTGCGACTTGATGTTCGCAGTTCCCGTGCCGCCGCCCGACTCGACCACGTCGGGGTAGAGCGTGCCCTGCACGAGGAAGCGGATGGGCTCGCCGTCGCTCGCGGCCTCGGCGACGAGGTCGCGCTCGGCGGCCTCGAAGGCGCGGATGAACTCGCGACCGATGATCTTGCGTTTCGTCTCGGGGTCGCTGACTCCGGCGAGCGCCTCGAGGAAGGTGTCGGCTGCGTCGATGGTCACCAGGCGGATGCCGGTCGCCGCCACGTAGTCCTCTTCGACCTGCCGGCGCTCGTCCTTGCGCAGCAGGCCGTGGTCGACGAACACGCAGACGAGCTGATCGCCGACGGCCTCGTGCACGATCGCGGCTGCGACTGCCGAGTCGACACCGCCGGAGAGCCCCGCTATCACGCGCGCCGACCCGACCTGCTCGCGGATGCGGGCGACCTGCTCGGCGATGACGTTGCCCGAGTTCCAGTCGGCGGGGATGCCGGCGGCGCGATGCAGGAAGTTCTCGATGACCTGCTGGCCGAACGCGGAGTGCTTGACCTCGGGGTGCCACTGCACGCCGTAGAAAC
>Ga0247819_10000715_pt1 | contig 18701 bp, 22 predicted proteins | sample 13C_Xylose_Day6_FD_193428 | JGI IMG/M metagenome (GOLD analysis project Ga0247819, IMG submission 193428) | Soil microbial communities from agricultural site in Penn Yan, New York, United States - 13C_Xylose_Day6 | ecosystem: Environmental > Terrestrial > Soil > Agricultural land | place: USA...
CAGGTACGAACGAGCGGCCAACGTCAAACGCATGGCATCGTTACGTGCTTGAACTTTACGCTGGTAATCCAGAATCCCTTCCAGCAGCATGTTGCTACGGCCGAGTTGCTGGTTAATGACGTTGAGACCACCGATGGTACGACCACCAATCTCTGTCATCATCCCGATCTGGGCATTACCTACGTCTACAGCCGTCTCACGCTCTTGTAGGGAGTTTATGCCGGCTTGGTCGAGTACATCATTGACTTCACCGTCCTCAACGCTCTGCATGCTCTCAGCGTTGTCAGAACGGTTACCGCCGGTGTTCTCCCAACTGCTGTAATCGTTATTGCTGAACTCAATCAGGTGCTCGCCGATTTTATTAGGAAAGGATTTCTGAAGCCTTTCACCAGCGCGTTTAGCCAGATACTGAAGGTCGTCCATCGACCCATGAATCTCGCCTTGCAATTCGCGAGTCAGTTCACGGCGTTTACGGTTCAGCTGATCCAGTGTATTAAAGGCACGAGTCCAGGTTTTGGGAAGCACCATCTTCAGGGTATCGATACGAGCATCCGTATCCCCGACGGTCTTTTCTACGACGCCAGACAAGAAGCCCGTAGCAAACGACCGGATAAAACCGTGCTTCTCTGCTTTATCAAAGTCTGAATCGAAGTCAATATCCCCATCGAAGGGATCATTGCCCCAATCATAGTTGCCAACGTCATCAGCCATGTTGGTTATTCTCTTTAAAGGATAAAGTAATGAAACCCACTAACTTAACACTCTTAGACCCCCGGACTATTGTCCCGGGTGTCTTTAAACCTATTACGTCCACTGACGCGTTCGAAGGGATGACCCAGAACCTCAACGACGATGGTTTGTATTCCATTGAAATCTTTGGGAAAGTGGGCAGTAAGGAGCGGGATAAGACTGAAGCTTTTATTGATGTCAAACTCCCAATCTTCAACCCTACCTACCTCAAAGCCCTCATTTTGGTGAAGGCACTTTACCAAGGAATTTTGCGGGGTGCGGAATACGCCGTCTTCGACGAAGAGAAGGGTGATTTCATAAAATCGAACATCCTTGAAGGACAGTCCGGTTTCTCCTTCTTTGTGAGCAAATTGCGGGAGATTGTTTTCAGTACAACGCCTTCGTATAAACGTGGTCAGCGGGTGAAACTCCTCGTTGATTTCCGTGACATTGCGATGACTGATAAAGTCTTGGTAATCCCAGCCGGTCTTCGTGACATTCAGTTCGGGGCTAACGGCGCACCCACTGAACCAGAGATCACTGAACTCTACCGGGCACTGATCTTCCGCACTCGGGTTATCTTGGGTGGTAAAGGCGACGCAGAGAACCCCCTCTACGACAGCGTACGGTGGGGCGTGCAGACCGCTTTCAACGATATCGACCAATACCTGTTCGACCTGTTACAAGGCAAGGGCGGTATCCTCCAGCGCCGTATGTCGACGCGTGGCGTGGTAGGCGGTACTCGTAACGTTATTACTGCGCGTAAGGTCAGCCGTAAGAACCTGAAGACCAAGATGCTGGTCAGTCCTAACTCGGTGGACATGGGTCTGTTCCAAGGGTTGCTGAACTACCAGTACGTCTGTGCCCACGGTGTCATGAACGAGTACCTGACGAACGTCTTCACCATTGGTAACCAAACTGCCAAACTGGTAAATAAGAAGACACTGGAGTTTGAATACGTTGAGGTATCTCCGAATATCGTGGACAAGTGGACCACGTTTACCGGGATCAACAAACTTTTCAACGGGTTCGCTGACGCCTCGATCCGGAACAAGGAGATCGTCATTGATGGCCGTTACCTCATGCTGGTTTACGATGACGGTAAAGACGTGTGTGTTCTGCACGACATCAACGACCTTCATGAAGGTAAGGACAAGAAGTTTGTTCGTCCGATCACTTACATGGAGTTCTTCTACCTCAGCTGCTTTAAGGCAATCACTAATCAGGTCAGCCAGCAGACTCGTTACCCGATCATTGGTATTGGTTCCATCTTCCCTGCTGCGGTTAACCTCATCACCACTGAAGGCGCCGGTGAGCGTGTGATCCGTGAACCGTATGACTGGTCTGAACGGGACGTGTGCTATTCGTACCCTTCCCGCCGTGAGAAGCAAGACTTCTTTGACGCGATGTCGGTAGACCCGTCTCGTGAAGCCGGTCTAGACTCCGACCACGACGGTGACCAGTTGAACAGTAACTCGGTGTGTGCAGAGGACAGCAAGGAACAAGTTAGAGATCTGTTCGGCAAGCGTTCATACTACATCAGCGGTACTGGACGGTTCCTGTACGACCCTATTAACGAACCCATTCAATTCATGTTTAAATCTGCGACCAGTGGGTTAGAAGGACTTGAGCAATGACGCCTATTCTCTACAATGACTTCTTCCGGAATATGGTCTTACGGAAGAAGCAGGATCTGGTTAATCCAGTTTTCCATGGCATCAGTGAAATCAGCTTACCGAAAAACAGCCTACTGCAATACGTTCCTAAGAACCCAGCTGAATACGGTCCAAGTAATAGCGAAGCGTTCATCAGCAACTACCCTGCGGAGATCTACATTGACTTCGTAACGGACCTGTTGCAACCCGTAATGGGTAATGGGCGTATCGCTACCTTCGACCTGAAGAAAGCCATCAGTTCGTACCGTGCCGGTCATTACAACTATAACTGGACACGTGACATCTCTACGGTTTATGCAAAAGACCGTGTACTGGTCGTTCGTAACTATGGTCTGATCCCGCATCGTTTCATCTACCGGGCCAGTCTGTATGTGAACTACGAGAAGTATTACAACCAGATGCTGATGGTAATGGATGGCATCAACAAGGAAGCCGAGCGCGGTGATCGTCACCAGTTCCTGCGTATCGAGCTTCCACTGAACCTGCCAAGCTTTACGGAGTTGTTCGACGACTACCGTTTACTGGTCAGGGGTTATAAAGACGGGCTCCCTGTATTGAGCCCGCAAGTGATCGGTTCGACTAAAGCCGAGAACACGTATTGGTTGTTGGATCTGTTAGGTTGGTTGTTGGGGCAAACTGAATTCAGCCTGTTTGGCAAGATCAGTGAGAAAGCCTTGGGGAATTTGCACTTCATCTTTACCTACCAAAGCAAGGCGTTGGTGTTGAAGGCCAGCCTCGTAAAGGAATGGTTGGATGAAGTAGGGTTGAAACCCGATCAAGAGTTCAAGACTCCATTGCTGGAGTTGGAAGGGTTGAAGAGCACCAAACGGATGAACGTTGTAAAACGTTTCTACTTGGTGTTCCTAAGCCTGACAAGGGATCTGGTTCCTGAGAAGGATATTGTTAAAGAGGAACAAGTAAATGACGGAACCAAAGGAACCGCCGACTCGACGGATTCCAAAGTGGATTCAGGAAAGGCGGGAGAAGCGTCGTCAGGGCAAGGGAAAGGCAACGGAGAAGACGGGAAGTCTGCTGGCTCGGGCCAGTCCACTAACGCTGGTAATGATTCTGGTAATATCCTTGACATTTTCGCTAATAGTGAGAAGGACAGTGGAGGACTTCCTGAAGCCGAAGGAAGTGCGGGAGCGGGAGGTGTTGATGAAAGTGCTGCGGAATGGTCATCCGAAGTCGCCGACGAGCTCCTAGAGGTTCAAGAGGGTGGCGGGGAGATCAACACCAGTAAGGTGGCCTTCCCAACACCTGAGAGCGGTGTCAAGCTGGTACTGGACGAACGGGCTCGTGACGGTAAGTTGACTGTCAGTGAGCAAGACTTCTACATGCGCAAAGGTACTCGATATCAACACATCGAGATGCCGAACGGTCAGACCTTCGCTGAGTTCATCCAGATCCCTGAAACGGAACTGAATGCGCTGGCTGAAGAGTCGAAGATCGACGCGACCTTTACCACTGTTCTTGACGAGAGCATGCTGAGCAGCCGGGCTACCGCGTTGAAGAACGGGTACGCTAAGAAGTTCTTGGCTAAAGACATTGCCGCCATGGCACTGGGCTTCCAGAACGCTGGCTTTGCGATGAACGACTACCGTGTTGAAAACCACAGCAGCGTGGAAGGTAGTTACAACGTTCACAGCATTCAGTACCACCACGTCAACGGTGATCAGGTTACCATTCACCCACGCTTCCCTGTGGTGGAAGACGACGGTAGCTTTATCATCGACAGTGTGAAGCAGCACTTCCAGTTGCAACGTAAAGAGAAGGTCTTCCGCAAGATCTCCTCGTGGGAAGTGGCACTGACCACGTACTACGATCGCAAGTTGATGATCACCAGAAGTCGTAAAGTTGTCGACGATCTGGAGAAGTTCATGGTCAAACAGATCGCTCTCCAAAGTAAGGTGAAGAAATACACCTTTAATAAGGGCGGTAAGTTCGACCGTAGTTACAAAGCCCCTCGTATCTATTCCATGTTGGCTAAGCAGTACAAGTCCATCACGGTTGGGGATACGGTGCTTGATTTCAACTTACCAGCATTGTTAGAGAAACACCCTGGGTTCAAGAAGTATACCAAGCAGGAACGTTTCCTGATTGGGGTGCAGGGTGACGAACCTCTGACCATCGATGACTACGGCAACCTCTACCAAGGGGAAACCAACAAAGGTACCGTGGAAGACTTGTTGGGTATTGACCTGACCAAGGCTCCGTTGGAACATGCACTGATCAACATCAGCGGGTATCAATTCCCGTTGGGCGTGGTGTTGTGCTACTACTTCGGTATCGATGAGCTGTTGAAGGTTATTAAAGCTACCACCCGTTCTGTTCCAATCGGTACTCGTCTCAAGTTGGATCCTGATGAGTTCGCGATCAAGTTCAACGACCAGTATCTGGTTATGAGCCGTCGTGAGAAGCTGACCACCATGATTTTCGGTGGCATGCCTAAGCTGACTAACATCAGCAACTTCAGTCGGACTGACCTGAACAACAACTCCATCTGGACCGCGTTGATGGGTGACCCTCGAGTGCGTCCTGCTCAGTTCCAAGAGATGAAGAACCTTTACACTCTGTTCCTGGACCCGATCGCTCGGGAAGAGTTGCGGAAGGAAAAGTTGCCTGATTCTTTCCACTATCTGCTGATTGAAGCGGCCAAGGTACTGGGGACTGATTACAGCCGTCACGAGGTGGAGATCGAAGAACAGCGTTTGGTGGGTTATGAGCGCTTCGCAGGTCTGTTCTATCGGGAGATGTGTAAGGCTAACCGCCAGTTCCAGAACAAGGGCATTACCCGTCGCCACAAATTGGACTTCAACCCTGACGCCGTCATCATCGCTATTGGTGAAGATAACTCGGGGCAGCAGGTGGAAGAAGTAGGTCCAGTCCACCAAGTGAAGGATCAGGAAGAAGTTACCTTTGGCGGCACCGGCGGTCGTAACGAGATCACTGTAGTTAAGCGAGCTCGTACACAACTGGTCAGCTATCAGGGGATTATTTCTGAGGCGAACAAGGACAGCGGTAAAGTTGGCTTCGTGACGTACACTAGTTCTGATCCAGCGATCCTAGACTACCGTGGTAACATCGACCTTAATAAGGAACGGACTCCTTGTGGTGATGGTTCGGTTACAATGAACCTGATGTACGGCGGTCGTCATGACGATGCGAAACGTGCGGTGTTTACTTCGACGCAATGGAGTCAGGCGATCAGTGCTAGCAACTATGGCATTGTCTCGCTCCGCACCGGTTATGAAAACGTTCTCCCTCACCGAACTTCTGAACTGTACAGTAAGGTTGCGAAAGCTAACGGTACCGTGACAGAGGTCAAAGACGATGAGCTGGTAATTACCTACGACGACAAGTCTGTGGACCGTTACCCGCTGGGTCTGTACATCGGCGAAGCAAGCGGTGAATACCATCGACATACCCGTGTGACCGATATGAAAGTCGGCCAGACATTCAAGAAGGGTGATGTTGTTGGTTGGGATAACAACTGGTTTATGCGGGATATCTTCTGCCCGGGTCAGGTAGGTCTGAAAGGTGGCTTCCAAGTACGTGTTGGTTTGTTCGAGGACCAAGACACCTATGAAGACTCCATCGCAATCAGCAGTCGTATTGCGAATGAAACCCTGATCCCGTATATCAAACCTACCCCCTTCACGATGAAGATCACGGATAACTTGGTCTTGAAGGTTAAAGTAGGGGACGAGATCGAGCAAGACTCGATTTTATGCGATATTGAAGAACCGCATTTGGTGGAAGGGAATCATGATGCCTCGTTTGTTGCTGAAGTGAACAAGCTGGGTATCAAACAAGTCAAATCGACACACCACGGGAAGATTGTAGATATCAGGGTCCAGTACAACGGTGCTCTGGAAAACATGACAGAGTCGGTACGTCAGTTCGTGACTAAAGCGAACAAGTTGACTAAGCGTAAGAACCAGATCGTCGGCAAGGATGTTGAAACAAACGCCGTCTCCGGTATCTTTAACGTGAACCGTCCTAGCATCCAGCCCGATACCCTCTTGGTGATTTTCTTTGTGGAATCTCAAGACGGTCGGACCCGTGCAGACAAGTTCGTATTCGGTAACCAGCTTAAAGCCACGGCCGGTCGTATCATGACCAAGAAGATGTTCACCGAGGACAGGCAGGAGATTGATGCCAAGACGAGCTTTAAAGCACCCTTCAACCGGATGGTGATTTCCTTCCGCAACCGACTCATTGTGAACGAATGGTCTTTCCAATTCACGAAGCGAGCGATCGCTGTTTATCGGGGTAATTAAGTTATGGACTTCCGTACTCAGAACGGTTTCAAGGACACTCAAGTGATCCTCAAGGAACTGAACCTGTACGGCGGTGATATCGACGGCATCTGGGGGTCTAAGTCGGCCTCCGGTGTTGTTGAACTCATGCGCGCGTATGCCTCATTCATTGGTCGTGGTATTTTCACTGCGGCCAGCATGCCAGTCAAAGCTTCGGCGGACGGCAAGAACATCGTTGAGCAACTCCAGCTGTACATGAAGGATCTGGGTGTTTACCTGACCAACGTGGACGGTGTGTGGGGTAAAGGTTCGTTGGGTGGTTTGGAGCTGCTGGCAAGTCATTACCGTCGAGCCAACAAGATCCCTGCCTACGACATGGCGTGGAGCAAGAAGGTCTCCAAGGAGTTCCGTGACAAGATCTATGCTTGGTGTGCACGTCAGGGTTACGATCCGATCGTTGCCAGCTGGCTGATGGCTTGCATGCACTTCGAGTCGGGCGGTACCTTCAGTCCAAGCAAGCAGAACAACGGCGGGTCGAACTTCTTCGGCCTGATCCAGTTCGGTGAGGATGCGGCTAAAGACCTCGGTACGACGCTGGCTAAGTTGATTGCCATGTCCCAACTGGAACAACTGGACTACGTGTTCAAGTATTTCGAGATGTGGGCTAAGCGAGGTAAGAAGTCGACTCAGTTGGAAGACTTCTACCTGACGATCTTCTACCCAGCGGCCGTTGGTAAGAAAGCTGACGTGGCTCTGTTCCGTGAGCGCACAGCCGAGAACCAGCAACTCATCGGTGACTACGAAGCCAAAGCTTACATTCAGAACAAGGGCTTCGATAAGGATAAGGATCGCGTCATCACCATTGGCGAGATCTGTACCACCATTTACGCCACCTATTACAAAGGCATGGATCCAGCCAACCGCCTTCAACTTATCTAAGGACGTCGCTCATGACCCCTACACAGATTAACAACATCATCACCATCGCCAACGTCGTGCGTTTCGTCCGTCAGACCATCGACAAGGTAGGTCTGGAATACATTGCCCCGCTGGATCCCGCCGAGCAATCGGAAAAGATCAGCAAGGCCGTAAACCAGAAGGTTCAATCTTCCATGATTAAGGATCCTCAATAATGCTCAGTAAAGACGATCTGATTCTCTCCCAGCTGATCGCCAGCGGGTTGCCAGAGAACCACGAGGTGAAAGCCTCCGGAATCATCGCAGGGTTGAACGAAGTCAGTTATGCAGTCAGCCCTTACTCGCCGAGTGCCCTGGTTGAGCAAGTGGTTGAAGTCACCCAGAACCTGAGCCCTCACAACGAGGTCATGGAACTGGCTACTACCGAAATGGCGAAAGTGGTTCGTGGTGCTTTCGACATGGTCAAGACCTACGGCGTTCCGATGGCTTTGGCTATCGCTGACGGCGTGAGCTGCCTGTACTCGGTTGAATCGGTACTGCGGACCATCCGCTCCGAGCTCAGCATCAAGTACATCAATGTTGACGATCCGATGTTCAACTTGGGTATCTACCCAGTTCAGGTGGCCAACAAGTCGCTGTCTTTCGAGTCGGTCAGCTTCTCCATGCTGGAACGCGTGCGTTTCGGTTACGTCTCCGATGCCGACCTGATCGAATGGATTGCCAGCAAGCATCCTGAAATCATGGCGGTGATGGAAGACAAGTCCAACGGCGTCTACAGCGCCCTGTACTCGATGACCACCCTGGATGGTCTGCGTGAAGTCTTCAAGGTCATGGACAACGGCCAGATCAGCTTCACCGAGATCAAGTCCATCGACGTTCCGCTTCTGATGAAGATGTTTGTCATCGCGTCGAAGATGTTCATGTCGGACAAGCCAGTGCCTTGGCTGGAAGAAGGCTCGCTGGAAGACTACCGCGAATTCGTCGGTCTGATCTGGAACGGTCTGTCTCGTTACCTGATCAACCTGAAAGAGTTCACCAACCTGTACCGCGCTCGCGAGATCGTGATTACCGATGTGACGCCTGTGCGTTACAAAGAGATCACCCCTCACGAAGCACTGGGCGTGAAGGTGAACGTGGTCGAAGGCAAGGTACTGGTGTTCTACACCGGCGCTATCATGCGCGCGATCACCGAAAGCGGTACGGCAATCAGCGACGTGGCCGTGGCGTACATGTACTCCCGTGTTAAAGGTCAGAGCTTCAGTCTGAAAGAACTGGCCAATAACAAGATCCGTGTCAGCGAGCTCATGGGTCAGTACGTGAGTGAGGTCTCTGGCGTGATCCACGGTCGTGCTCAGGAAGTCTTCTGCGAAAGCGCGGCGGTTGCCATTGCCAAGTTCATCGACAGCAATGCAGCGGCCAAGGAAGCGATGTACCGCACGATCAACGAAGAGGGTAGCATGACTGCCACTATCGTTCGTCAGCGTCTGGGAGCGGCTATCAGCAAGCTCTACAGCATCTACAGCTCGCGTGTCGGCAAAGACGACGGTGACTTCGCCATCGAGTCCGAGGGTTCTCAGAGCCTGATCGGTGAACGTAAGAAAGAGTGCCTCAACATCATTCTTTCCACTGACATCGTTCCGGTGTTCCTGAACCTCCTGGGTTGCAACATGGCAGCCGCGATCATCGCCGCTACCTACGTCACTCAGGACAAGGCGTTCACCGCTGTGGATGAGCGTAAGCAGCTCCACTGCGCCCTGATCCAGGTCATGACCAACATCTCCTTGGAGTAAGTCATGGACGTCGGCTCTCTAGAACGGAACAGAGCCAAGATCAAGAAAGCTTATACGGTTCAAAGTGACCTCTCGGTTATTGCGAACCGTACACTCGAAGTTCACATTCCTAAACGGTTTGTGGAGAACGGGTTTACCACTCTCGATAACCATGTGTCGTCAACAGTGGTAATGGGCATTGTCATTCCGGGGGAGTGCTACACTCCCTTGATTGCTTTGGCTGACTTGATCCTGGCTCCGTCGGGTATTCGTGATGTAATGATTAATGGAGTGCCTTACGTAATTCTGGAGTTTGAAGAAGGGGACACACTGTTTGAAACCCTTCACTACATTCAAGACCCCAACAAGAACTACGGGTACTTCATGGAGTTTAACTTCTACGCTAAACTCCCGTGGTACATGAGCGATGATGATTTCACGTCCCTGTATGACCATGCAGCCCAGCAGTGTGGTGCTGAAATGGGGGGTACTCCTGAGCATATGCGCGTTTACGCGTCGTTGCAGATGCGAGACCCCGATAACTTGGACAACCAGTACCGTAACAGTAAAGCAATGTTGGAAGGGCGCCCTGCGGTTATTGTAGGGCTTAATAACGGTGCCATGTTGATTGATGGTACCATTCCGAAGTTGACGGGTGGTTATCTGCAAGACAACACCATTGCAGCGATCGTTAATCCGGATACCAAAGTCACTGACCTCGAGAAGATTCTCAAAGGAGTTCCGGGATGAGTCAAATTATTACACTGGGGAACACTATCCTCGGTCCGGGTAAACGGGGGTCGTTAAAACCTCTCGTTGATCCTGACGGTAAGGTCAGCCCTTACTATCGCATGCCAGGTGGTGGTTTCAACATTCCTAACCGTCACGGGATCACGTATCCCATGAACGATTACCTGAAGGAGTGCATGGGTCCAGACAGCGACTTCGAGCGTCGTATTAAAGACGGTCAGATGTTCTCTGAACTGGATCACCCAAAACCTTACTACAACTTGGTCATCGGCGGGCAAATCGTCCGTAAAGAGATCACGGAGCTGTGGGAGTGGGTAAACCGTCTGAAGATGATCGACATGGACAACATCGCCGGTCACATCCGCAAGATCCACTGGGATACCTCCAAGGGTATGACCGGTGCGGTACTGTGGGACGTCGAGATCTGCCCATTCGGCGACAAGAAGTGGTTCCTGGAAGAAAGCCTGCCAAACCCTGACATCAACACCGCTCTGAGCGTTCGTACCGTAACTGCGCCATTGAAAGTGGGTGATACCACTCGTGACGTGGAATACTGGAGCACTGTTGACGTTGTTCCTGAGCAAGGTGTGCTGCGTGCTTGCAAACACCTCAGCGCTGGTATGGAAAGCTTCCTGAGCACCTTCCGCCCGGGTGACATCGAACAAGATGTCTACGAGACCACTGTGGATGAGCTGATCTACATCTGCGACAAGAAGATCAACAACCCGGCCGTGAAAGAGCAATACGCCGGGAACGAGAGCTTCAACCAAGTCGTCAAGATGGTCGAGCACTTCAAGAACACCGTCGGTCGCCGTAAAGCTCCTGCTGTACTGGTTCAGGCCAACAGCTTGGGCGCTTTCCGCTAAGCAAGACTACTTACCTCCTAGAGCCGGGATAACCGGCTCTAGGGGTTGAGTGTTCTTTTGCTGCAATTTCATTATATTGCGAATAACCACTTTTTAAAGGATTTCTCCATGAGCGGTATCAGTAAGAAACTCAACTTCATTTCTGGTGTAATGCGTCTGCGCGCCGCTTTCCATGCGGTCAATACCGTGGTGGCTCTGCACGAGATCTCGAAGGCCGAGTGGCTGCGCTGTGTTAACCCGGATGACGACACTCACTACATCGCTGACTTCCAGGTCGACGGTCGTAAAGCCGACGCCATCATCAACTACACCACCGCCATTGCCGCGGTGTACATGAAAGCCACTGGCGCTCTGCCGGGTACTCTGTCGAAAGAAACCCTCGCTTCCGACAACGCGATCACCGTGGCGATCATCCGCCGTCTGGCCGGTATCCAGATCAAGAACAACGAAGAGATGTTCCTGCACGTCGCTACCCGTCTGCTGGGCATCGACAGCGCGCTGGTGAAAGCCGGTATGACCGCTGACGAAGTTCGCTACTCGCTGCTGGTCACTTATCTGGTCGACGCACTGGGTGAAGAGTTCAGCGACGACGCCAAGAGCGCTCTGAGCGGCTTCGTGATCAAGTTCGGTGTATCCGGTCGACTCAACGACGTCTTCTTCCAGCGCCTTCTGGACGACGGTGAGAAGTACTACGACGAATACCCGGACAGTATCAGCGACGCCATCGACGTGATCGACGTTCTGGTGAACCGTATTGCCGGTGACGAGACCTTCGTAGGCTAAAATATTTTAGACCTATATAACTAGGGTGACCAAGATCGGAGCCATCCGACAAGGGAATACGCCAATCCCTTGCTTTCTGGTCATCCTTTTAATTTACTGGGTAAAGAGAATCACAATGACGACTACCAAGAAAAACCTGAACAAAGAATTCGGTGAATCGATGGATCTGGGTGTCAAAAACCTGGTCGAGAACCACAAGTTCCACAAAGCCACCAGCCACGTCGAGTTCGACGCGAGCAAGCTGAACTTCCCGGAAGGCATCAGCCCCGATTCGATCGCCAGCCACTGCGACTACATCAACAACCTGGCTCTGCAAGCGGAAGCGGCCACCAGCCAGATCGCCCGTCAACTGCACGGCGACAACAAAGAGCTCACCACGCTGGACGCCACACTGAAGCTGGGTTCGGCTCTGGACATCAACTCCACTCACCACCTGCGCCAGCAAGTCGGCGAAGAGTTCATCTACGGCGGTCATACCACTGCGCTCGATTTCCACCACAGCCAAACTCAGGCTGACTGGCTGAGCGCCAACCGCGCCGCCGATCAAGACCTCGCAGCCAAGCTGTTCGGTTAAGCGTTTACGAGTAAAGGGTAGTCAGGGAGACCTGACTACCTCTTATTCTGCATTTTAATTTTTGGAGCAGTCTTTATGGCTCGTGTAATCTCGTTTGAAATGGCCCTCGATAACGATCCTGAAAAGGTTCGTAACTGGGAATATAAAGCACTGTCTCTGAAGATCTCGCCTAAGAAGGTAGCTAAAGGCGTACGTCCTACTTTCCTCGTGGTTGAGAAAGGGATTGGTGTTACCCAGATGACGGTCAAGATGGACGCTGAGGGGACTCACTTTATCCTGAGCGAGAACTCTGAGTTCACCCAAGCCGATGCCCAGCGTGCAGTCGGTCTCATTGGTTCCGCGATGTTCCAGATCATGAGCGAACGCGGCGTTATCGATAACGTTAAATAACGAGGCTGATATGTCTAATCATTATGTTTTGGGTTGTGCACGTCTGTTCTTGGAGACTCAACTTCGTAAAGAAGCGCTAAGCCTTACCGGGCTCGGGACACGTCAGCTTTTGAATATGGTGTCTTGCGAGGCCATGATCGTTAACTCGGATCGGCTGGAGTACCACGTTGACCACAGTGTTCGTCTGACCGCCTTCAGTGTGATCATGAAGCGTTATCAGGCTGAGGGCATTGCCTTCATGGTACTGGGTCGGGAGGAGGGTAATTTCAGCATCGGGTTAATGCAGGATATTCCTGTTAACCAGATTGTCTGCACACCTCTGGAGAGCTCCAATATCAACGTTGTGGAATCTCTACTTCGCGCCGATTCCACGAATCGCTGTAAAGTTGAAATTCGGAACGATGAGAAAGAGATCATTATTCCTACTGTTTACCCTATTGGGTTTGTACGGGGTGGGTTCGAGTTGACCCAGAAATACACCCGAAACATCGGCGTAGTGTTTTCGCACGTTGTCAAGTTCAGTAGCTTCATGCTTCACCGGCAAGAAGGTGAGAACTTTAACGGTATCACCTGGATGAGCGCGGAGCAGTTAAAGGAGTTTCGTCAAGATCACTCTTTTGACCCATGGTCTGATGAGCTTATCAATCGCATTGATGAGTTTGTGACCCTCGTTAATAACCCGGTTTAATCAATCAACACAATCAAAGGAAAGCCCGATGTTCAAGCATATCACCGAAGCAATGCAAATCGCTCGTACCAAAGAAAAGAACGCTGAGTTCACTTTCGGCGTACACGCACCTTCTTTGCTGGCACTGGTTCCCGACAACCAAGCCACCATCATGACCCAGCTGGAGGCCGAAGAGACCATTCACGCGCTCGGCAATAGCGTAATGGGTTCTGTGCGTTCGCTGAACGAGAAGTTCGGTCTGTTGCGTCAAGCGATCATGTACAGCTTCATCTGGCGTCTGCATCCGGAACACGGTGTCCAGTTCTTCGTGTACCGCCGCACCAAGCGTAACAACGAAGGTCAGCTGTCTCAGCGACTGAGCTTGGGCGCCGGGGGTCATTTCGAGTTGGTTGACGTTAACCGTCTTTTTGATGGTGAAGAAGATAATTATAGTCAGGTTATTGACCTTCCCGGGACCTGCATCGAAAACTACTACCGTGAACGCGGTGAAGAGGTCGATCTTGACGATCTTTTCGCTAATCCTTACGAAGCCCCTACCCTGCACGGTTTTGTGATGGACAGTCAGCCAACGCCTGGTTACGTCGGTAACATCCACTTCGGCATGCTGGCCGGTGTTCAAGTATCCGACCCTGCCGTTGAACTGCAAATGAAAGAAGCGCACAACGACGCCGAGGGCTGGTTTACTCCGGACGAGCTGCGTGCTATCGCTAACGGCGATACCAAGATCTTGGGCGAGGGTGAAGAAGTGAACTTCGAACCTTGGTCCAAACTGATGATCGTCAAGATCGAAGACCTGGTGGCTACATTTGAGCTGGATCAAGCAGCTTAAATTGTGACGGTGGTGGGCTTCGGCTCACCATCTTTATTTTTTGCAATAGGGGAAAGGGAATGGCAAAGGAAGTTGTAACAGGTGTAAAGGAACCAAACCACATCACGTTCGATCTGTACCACACCCTGATGATCAGGATGGCCGGAGAGAAGTGGCCTGATGTTCTTATTGATAGTTCAGCGGGGTTAACGGTGGCTAAGGTCGCTCGTCCAGATACCGCTAAGCACGATCTTTTGTTTTACCGTTTCGCTCACCACGAAGCGCCGGTCGCTCGTATTACCAACGCCGGTACTTCGATGACCCTGATTACGTACGAGATCGGACGGGCAGGAACTCGGTTCAGGATCACCGAGACGGATATTCAAGAGAAGTTGAAAGAAGTGTTGAACAGTCGTTAAGTCTGACCCAATACTACGATACCAATTAACTGAGGTCGTAGTCATGGGTGATGTTAAGTTTGATCCAGAACTGTTGAAGAGTCTGGGCGCTGTACAAAAGGGCTTCCCTGAGGAACCGATTCCTTATGACCCTCGTAACCCGAAACCTTTCTCTATTCAACGAGCTAACGAAGCTCCTCGTCATTTTGATTTTGGCATGGAGCTCGATCTTCCTAAAAAGGATTAAGTAATGATTAAAGTGGAACGAGCGTTTAATTTCAACGCCCTTGAGCAGTTTAACCGCGCGTTTGTTGAGGCGACTGAATTACCTCGTTTCGCGGATAAAGAGTTGGTTGTACAGATCGAGATGTATCAAGACTCCCTGATCTACACCAGCTCTTCTTCCCATGTGGGGCAGCTGCGTGCTGGTACCGAAGGCTGCGTCGTATTGAGCTGTACTAAAGCTAGCAACGCTGAGTCGACTAAGATCACGATTTACACGCTTTATTTAGCCCAGCTGCTAGAGCGACAGGATTACATTATCCATTTTGTTAATTTCTTGCTAGACGGGACATTCCCACCAACTAAGGATTGATTGATGTTCATTGCACTTGAAGGTATTGGCGGTAGCGGTAAAGGCACTCTGAAGATCAAGATGGCAGATTTAATGGTGGAGCGGAATATCCCTTTCGTTTCCACTCGTGAACCCGGCGGAACCAGTATCGCTGAACAACTGCGTGAATTAGTTCGTAGTGGGTTCAAAGATGCCGGTGACGTACTTTTTGCCAACCCTATGGCCACTACCCTGTTGTTTAACGCAGCGCGTAGCGAGCACTGGGTTGATTTGATCCAGCCATCCTTGAAGGAAGGCAAAGTTGTACTGTGTGACCGTTTCTGCGATTCGACCTTCACGTACCAAAGTGTGTTCATGGGCGTCGATATCAAGAAGTTAAAGCAACTGCACGATATGGTTATTGGCGCTAAACCTTCGATGACTTTCTTGCTGGACTGTCCTGCTGAGATTGCAATGTCGCGTGTAACTGATTTCGAGAAGAGTCGAGATCAATTCGACCGAGCCGGTTTGGATATGCAGGAGCAGATGCGTCAGCTCTATCTGAAGCTGGCAGCGGAAGACCCGGGTCGTTATCGAGTGATCGATGCGTCGGGTACTCCTGAGTCGGTTTGGGAACAAGCTGAGGCTTATTTCCTGACTGAGCTTCAGGGCATCAAATCCAACGAATACATCTACAGCAGCTAGTTTTTCGGAGTGAACCATGAACAACGTTTTCAGGCCTTCGCACGCATTCCCAGCAGTCCCTGAATCAACCTCAGTGCTTCACGATTTGGTAACCGATGGGATTGCTAAGGAGATTGAAAAGCTGTGCGCCGATTCTTGGGCACGGTTCAGTGCCAAGGCGGGGACTCTTCCTGAACAGACTGAAGCCCAGCGCAAAGCTTACCGGGAAAAGGTAGACCGTCTCTACCCTCCTCGTAATCGGGTCATTCAGGAATTCGAGATCATTGCTACAAGGACAGGTGAGTAATGGACAACAAGAACCTGCAAGCAGAGTTGGACTGGGTTGACAACCATCCGCAGTTCTACCTTGACGCCGCTCACCGGGAAGATGTGAAGTTCAACATTAGTATCGGTTATCAGCTTCGTGATCTGGAAGGTCAGTTGAATACTGTCGCCATCAATGAGCGTGCTGCGCTGGAACTGAAGATTGGTGATCTCAAGGACAGCCGTCGTTATAGCCGGAAGGTAGAGTACGTTTCTATCAAGTGCCCTCCAACCCCTCAGACGGACTCTCAACACCTCGCCTCTGGAGCAGTCTCATGAATAAACGACCATTGCTGGCTATCTGCTACCTAGAGAGAACCGCTACCATTGACTTGGCTCAGGTTGTTTCTGGGGATCCCGTGCCGAAAGTGGGTGCTATCGTTAAAGCGATGACCGATGAAATTTCAGACGTCATTATGCGAGCAGCCCCGCATTACATCAGACCCAGTAAACGAGCAAAGCGTCAGTATCGCAACTAGCCGTAATTACCCGTACTAGCCCTAGGGCTAGTACGGGGGTTATGTATGCTCCTGTTTATTTTTCACTTATGCACTATCTCAGGCCTATATTACCAATGTGAATTAAGGATCAACCTTTATTCTTACCATTGGGAGATAATCATGAGTCTTAAGGTGCTTGATGAAAGTCTTGAAATCGCTAAGCGTTTCGAGAATGTGTTTGCCTCGGTCACTCGCGTGCTGGGGTTCCAGGAAAACTGGAGAAGTTCGGTAGGTCCTGGCTATGACGGTCTGGTGAATCTGGACCTCAAACCAGGTGAAGTTGCCCGTACTACCGACCTCGACAAGAACGTTCGGATCATCCTCATCGGGACTGATCTGGACACCGTAGTAGTTTATGAGAGAGTGACTGGATCCAGCTTCTCTCTCTTGTACAACGCCAACGCTGCACTGGACTTTCTGTTGGGCGGCAGTTACTTGTCCATTGCGCAATTCAGCTTGGTCATTACTGACTACGATATCAAAGAAAATATCGGGACCAGTCTGGCTAATCTGTACAACCGTATCGGTCGCCGCAAGTCGCACTCCGCCGATAAGCCACGGGAGTTGAACGTAGTCCCAAAGTGAATGCCCAGGTAGAAAGCTTTTTCGATCGTTTTCTTTCCTGGGCTTCGTAACACTTAAGGATTAACCATCTCAACAGGAGTTGCACATGAAGAAGTTGTTGTTGGTTGCACTCATGGCGTTTGCAGCTATCACCCCCACCGCCCAAGCCGAAGACGAGGTAATACTGTTCTGTAAACTCGATGTACCCGGAGATGTATTGCTCATCCTCCAAAACGATCCAGTGACTGACATCTGGACCGTGCAACAAATTTCTGAAACATCTCGCAAAAAAGAATCCCACCCCGCTATTAGTGTAGGTATCTCGGTCAGCGGGGCGGAGCCTAATGATGCAACGATCGAACTGCACTTCCCTCAATCTAAAGGCATGTTGGTTGTAAGTGCCAGTAAGAAAGGATGGGAGCTCAGCGGTCATGTAAAAGAGCTCGACCATGGAACAGAAACAAACTATAGGGAATGTACGCCGAACGGCATGCGTTTTTACATCAACAACAAAGCTTTCCAATCGGAGAACCTTACACACATTGATTGACCGAAGTAGGGAGTGTTCATTCACTCCCTAACTTTCTTATTTTTTTTTGGAGTTTTTATGGTTAGTAGGCCTAATACATTAAAGGACATGAAGGTCTATCAGGATATCTGTAGTGTACTGTCAGAGTATTTCCCTGAACGGTTCGTTTCAGCTGTTTATGAGCACATGCGGGATAATGAGGAGGACACCTTTAACCATGAATACCTAAAGGACAGTTTGTTTGTCATGCGGCGCTTGATTGATCAGACTGATGACCTCAGTACGGAAGACCTCAAGCTCCTGTACGGCATTACAGCGTTGATTGAGTCAGGGCACCCCTACACTAGGGAGAAACCCTACGAACTGTCTCCAGGCATCTCCTGGGTCTTCCTGAGGCTATACGCACCGGACGTCTTCAGTCGTGATGACCTGACGTTCATTAGCAAGTCGTGTAAACCCCTCATGCCTCATTCCTTGCGACCTTCTCACCGGGTTAAGTTGCAATTATTAGTACACAATACTAAGCACTTAACAAACGTCGTCAATTTTAAGTACGAACGACTTTTCGATAACTTCACAGGAGGTAGTAGCCGACGAGACCCTAACGATAACTTACCCCAATTGTTCTTAGAGTACTACGGTCCCAATGGGAATGTATGGCCTGCTATTTCAGATTCTGCTAAACGGATTTTCAGTACTGAAGTTGCTAAATTTAAACGCGAAGTAGAGGCCGCAGTTAACAGCATCCGCTAGGAGAGAACCCTCATGTACGAAAGTCTGCGAGAAATCGCCATGAACCTTATCTTTTTAGCAGTGTACGCTGCGCTGGGTCTGATGTTGTGTTACAGGTATCTAGTCTCGAAGGAAATGGACTATACACTTGTAAAGATCCGGAACGGTTACGTCTTCAGCTTTAAAGTAGGAATATTCGCAGGGA
>Ga0247819_10000716_pt1 | contig 18693 bp, 15 predicted proteins | sample 13C_Xylose_Day6_FD_193428 | JGI IMG/M metagenome (GOLD analysis project Ga0247819, IMG submission 193428) | Soil microbial communities from agricultural site in Penn Yan, New York, United States - 13C_Xylose_Day6 | ecosystem: Environmental > Terrestrial > Soil > Agricultural land | place: USA...
CCTTTGAATTCAACTTTGCCCGCAGACTTTGCCGCGATTTCGTTTAGCTTGGTATCCGGGGCGTTGAGCAAGTACGCCGGAATGTCGCCTTTGGAACCGGTGACAATTTGCATCAGGTCGCCAACAACAGTTTGGCTGACCGGGCCGAGAAACGTGAAATGCGCGTCGCCCGGATTGTTGAAAAAGAACTCGTTGGTTTTGGTGTCAATGATAACGTAAAAACCGTTGCCGAAACGTAACACTTTGCGGTCGGGGTAATTCGTTTTTGCTTCCGGCAGAATCACCGCGTCGTCTTGGGTGTATTCCGTTTGCACTGGGCGATGCGGATCACCGAGCGGGAAACGAATGCCAATAACCGAACCAACGGGCGGCACTTCGAAATAACCAGCGCGGTCAACACCAGTGTTTTTCATGGCACCGAAATTGTTTGACGGAATCGCCCACGGCAAATACTGGTCGTCTATGCCATCCATGAAACCGGGCACACGCGCTTGCACTCGACCGCGCTGCGCTTTGTCATTGTTGTTTACGATGATTGCTTTGTACACCATCTTTGGATCAACGCCTTGGCGCTGAATGTGTTTTGTGGCGTTATAGGGTGGACCCGCCATTTAGTTCTCCCAACAGTTGGTGGAATTCAGAAAGCGTCTGCGCGTGAACATGGCGGCACAGCCTTTCGTTATCGAGTTGAATGTTTTGGTTTTCGTGTGCGTGAACTGCCGCCAGTACAATCTGACCTTCGCACAACAGGTTGATTACTTGGCGGTGGAATTCAAGGCTCGACATTTTCGAGCGCGTGCCATGCGCAGCGTGCTTTCACTTCGGCGTCCATATGCACGAGATTGAAATACCAGCGCTCACTGGTTTCTTGTGTTTGGATTTGTGCGTCGGACAAACCGCGATACGTCATGATTGAAACTTCCGCACTTAGCAGTTCGACGTATTTCGATTTGGCAGACGGTCGCATGTTTTCTTCGACCAACCAGATTAGCGAAGCGTCGATTCGGTCGCTTTTGTTTCCGGCAGCACCGCACATATAGAGCAGTTGCTGCGATGCACTCATTTGGTCCCACATGGATAAATTCCTCTAGAAACGAAAAAACCGCGCACCTTTTGACGGATGCACGGTTTCTGTTTACAGTTTATTTGGGAAGTTGCAGTTTAGGCAGGACGGCCATAGGTTGGAAGGCGTTTGGCGAATTCGTAAACGTCAAACAGCTTCGCTTTGCGTGGGAACAGTTCAGCGTGTTGTTCCATTACCCACAGATAAAACTTGCGCGACGGCGGAACCTGTTCGGTGAGGTAATTGGTGTAACCGCTGGGCCAGCGCCAAGAACCGCGAACGTAATCGGCGTTGCCATTGCAACCACCATGCCAGCGGTGTGCAGAAACTCCACGATAGCGTTTTTCTTCGGTGCCGCTATCGTTCTGCAAATCACGAACGCGTTGCGCAAAGTCGAGATAATCGAAGTCTTCGATTTCCCACGCAACTGGGAATGGCAATGCGTCGTCGCGATACTGGGAATTTCGCGAGTACGGGGTGTAGACTTGGCCGCGCCAGAAACCTTCGTGGTCTTCCAGTGCTACGCTATTGCGATTGATCGCAGTAAACCATTCCAAGCCGTGCATTTCCAGCGGCTTGTATTTCATGGTCGGTGTGATTTCTGGCAGTGCAATTTGCTCTACAGTCGGTTTACCGTTCGGGTTGCACTGCAAACCGACTGTTCCGGTCTGGCCTTCGCTGGCGGCTGGTCGGTACGAATCGGTAATAAGATTCAGACCTTCGTTGATTTCCTGTACGGTCGCTTCCGACTTTTCAAGGAAGCTGGAATTCAAATCCACCGTAGGGTTAAGCGTAACGCCGTCGCCACCACCCGGCATTGGGATTTCGTTGCACGGTCGCGGCCCGGTATCCGTAGGCAAATCTTTCTTGCCGATGTTTAATGGCGCGTACCCGAGCAGGTCCAGCGTTTCGGCCAACATTTCACGGCGGCTCAGCAACTGGGTTTTGTGCCGTTCCATTTCTTGGATTTCCATATCAATGGAAACCATCGCCCGCTTGATGTTGTTGGCAGCACGGCATTGTTTGTGATATTTCGCTTTGTCGCTTTCGGGTTGCATTTCAGCAGATTCAGAACCGGCCATTTTACGAACTCCAGAAAATAAAAAACCGCGCTGGTGGGGAGTCCGAACGCGGTGTGGGGAAAGCTGTAAGCCGCTAACGGCGGCAAGTCGGTTGAATCACGCATGCTACGCTACGGAAAGACACACAGCCTGCACCGGCCCAATTCCCTAAGTGCAACCGTTCAATCGTATCGAATCATCCCTACCGCATTACGTCAGGACGCAACATAATGCGGGGAGTGCGGGTAACGCTTCAACTGCAAAAGTTATTTTGGTGTACCTTGGACGACGAAAGCGCCACACTTTGCTAGGCTCTTTCTAGTTGGCTCAGCATACCCACCCGCTCACGCAGGATGGCACCGCCACCGCTAAACCGGGTTGCCCCGGCCCCGCGATTCTTTGGGAAATTGCTTTCCCGTGTTCATTGTTTACAGATTTGCACGGCAGGCCAGTAGAGGTAGCCGAACAAAATGACCAAAGCGCAAACCGCTTCAATCAGGAAAGGGGGCGACTTCACTATCAGGTCAAGGAAGCGGTCGCCGGTACTGATTCGTTTCTGTTTCATTCTTCTTTCGGGATTGTGCTGTGGGCAAAGCCACATACGAGTTGGCAAAAGACAAACGACGAATTGATTTCGGCGCTGTCACAGGAAAGGACGTAAACCACATTGTGAGTCGGCTGGCAGTGCTCAGCGATTTTCGTTTGCAGGTACAGACCGGCTTGGTCAACTTCCGCTTTCGAAACGGTCACTTGCAAAACCTGCATATCGACAACGCCTTGGTTGCCATCAACGTCACGGTAGATCGCCAGTTCACCTTCGCGCAAAAACACAACTTCGAGTTCACGATCTGCGAACAGGTTTGCGATAAACTCTTTGTCGTATGGGTGAGCAACGGTTGCAGTCACGGCGATTTCCTCAGTGGGTGATGTACATGGTTTACAGTTATGAAAAGGTGCCACTTTTGGATTCGGTAACTGGCGAAAAGTTCCATATTACGTTTAGCGCACAGAACACGGAAACGCATTGGCTGCTCAATGGCCGCACTTGCGTTATCCGATTCGTTTGCAGCTCGATTTTAGGATTAAACCTTTCAGCGGAAAATCGAATCAAAAGCGGCGAAAACTTGTGGGACTAGCCCGAGCTAGGGCAGCCGGGCGTCATGCAGGAACAAACCGTTTGGCATAACGCATTTGTTCGTTGCGCGGGAATGTCGGAATCACCCAATTCCTTGTTCCGGGGCGGACTACAGAAAAGGCCCTAATGAAGAAGCTACCCTAGCTCAAACAGTCACAAGGATAAATTAGTGTAGCCTTTTCTGTTTTCCTCACTCACTTACCACGGAATGGCGTCATGGTGGCTTGCGTCAGGTGCGTGTTGTTTGCGCTCCGGAAATGTTGAATCTGTTTGATGATTTTCCGGTTTGCACGTTCGTGACCTTGTTTCTGGTTCATCAGGTATTTCTTTTTGCCGTCGTGCGAAACACCAGCTACTTCGAAATCTTCGCCGAAATCGCGACCGGCCAAACCAACCATTTTGCCGCTGTTGCGTGCCAGCACGTCGGAACGCGAACCGTCCGCAATGTTTTGCAGATAGCGAGCGCCAGCAAGTGCAGAAGCCATTGCAGTATCATCGCCGCCGTCAGCCGGTGCGTATTTCGCTTTGATATCCGCAATCTCTTTGCCGTATTTCGCCAGTTCTTCAACCAGTTCTTTGTCACCTTGCTGATCGGCCAGCAAACGCTCGATGTTGAAACCAGCGGCAGCGGCCATTGCACGGATTGGAACAGGCACACCTTTTTCGGTAAGCGCTTGCAGCATATCCATGTATTGCTGATCGCCTTCCGGTTTCAGCGTTTTTTCCCAATGCACGGACGGAATCAACAAACGCGCACCGTCATTGAGAATGCCGATGTTGCCCATTGGGTCGATCTTGTCGAGTTGGTTGCCGCGCATGGTCAGCTTGCCATTCGGTGCCACCACAAAACCGTTGAGCGCACTGATAAGCGGGAAGATACGGTTGTACAACATTTTCCGCACAAACAAATCGCGTTGCGTGCGAATGCCGTCGATGAAGAACGACATTGACGTATCTTGGTTGGAGAAAGTTGCATCGCCGCTCAGGAACGCTTCGGAAATACCCAGTGCTTTCAGTTTCATCGAAAGCGTGGAATCCCACACGTCGGTCACTTTCCAGAAGTCGCCACCTTGCCGCAATTCGTCAGCGCTGATACCGGAACGGGTTGCAATGATTGCGCCCAGTGGGTCAGCGTCAGCGTTTTGGAAAAGCTGCGTCATCATTTCGAAGTCGGCAACAGTCGGTTCCCATTCGCCGCCGCCGTCGAGGGTCAGGTGCAGGATACCGCGCTGGCGCCGTGCAGATTCAACCAGTGTTCCCCGGAAAAGGTTTTTCTCCAAAAGGTACATTGGCAGAATGCGGCGATAATACGAAACGCCGGTCGAATCGGTAAACGCTTGGCGCGGCAGGTAAACAGTGGATTTCGCATCCAGTTCCAAAGCCGCGTTGTTGATTTGGTTTACGACTTCTGCCCCGAGGTAATCACGCAACGCTTTGATTCGCGGAGTATCGACGCCCATTGTGGTACGCACGTCTTCCGGAAACGCCACGGTAATCAGCGGGTCTTGGTTGAAAAACGGCAACATATCGACTTTGCAGTTTTCGTAACCGTGCGGCATGATATCGACAAACGTTTTCTTGGTTTCGTTAAACAGCAACGAACCGACGAAAGCGCCTTTCACGTCATGGTCAATCAAAGCGTGCGGCATGAGGTTGCGCACGTTGAGGTTTTCCAACGATTCGTGAAACTTCTGCGCAGCTTTCCGATCCATGATGCCACCGAGGTTGAATTCGGAAAACATCAGGCTCGATTTGATATCCACGATGGAACCAGCAGTCGCATCGTTGTAGTAGATATCGGTGAGCAAACGCATGACCAGCTTTTTCTGTTCGAGGTCTTCACTGAACACAATGTCTTTCAACAGTGGGTCAATGTCGATTTCGATTGGCAGTTGGGCCACGCTGGTGTTTTTCATTCCGCTACCGGTACTGGCAGCGGTTGCCGACATTTTGGCTTTTTCTTCACGTTCGCCAAAAGGTGCTTTGCGCCCGGCGAATGATCCGCCAGTTTTCATACCGAGTCGCGGCGACGCAATCTGTTCTTGCGCTGCCGCCGACGGGGTACTTCCTCCCGAGCGTTTGCGTAGTTTCATTCGGTACTTCCTTTAGCGGCGAGTGCGAGGTTTCTTTTCAGGAACCGCCGCAGATTTTGGCGTTTTCGGTTTCTTCTCTTTCGGCGCTTCCTGTTGGATTTCCGTTGCAGGATCATCCGGGGTCGGCATGCGCGAAACGCGATAGAAACTTTTTACGTCGCGAATCCGATAGATGAAATACCGGCCTTGGCTCGGTGCTTCCTCCAGCCCTTTGACCAAACGCATGGAAACGTCTGGATAGGCGTAGATCGCATACGGCCTCGTTTTGAAGTTGACGTACAGGATTTTCTCTTTCTTGTTGTAAACCGCAGACAGCAAGTTGCTACTGTCGATTTCCAAAAAGTAGAGTTCCTTTGTGTTTTGCGCGGAGACAGGCGGTTTATCCCGCCCGCCTACACCTGCCTTTACAGGAACGCGGCGGACCTGCCCCGACCAACCTTCGGAAACATTCAGAATCCGTTGGGCATCCGTTTCTTTCATTTCAAAACGGATTTCGGGGTTAGACTTGTCAATGACGTAATGCTTGTCTTTGATTTTCTTGTAGCCGAAGATTTCGCCCTTCGACAAACTCAGCGCGTGGTCCGGGTGACTGGTCGGAAACACTAATGCCCGACCGTCGTATTTGAACCACTTGTAGGAATCAACTTTTACAGCCATTTGAGATTCCCTCAATGGACTATCGTTTGCTTCGCGCCATCACTCCCAACGGCGCACCGTTAATCATTGTCGCCTGACCTCCACCAGTACCAACAGTGCCGCCGCCTCCCGAATACAAACGGGAATACCCCAGCGCGGACGGTTTTGTCTTTTCAAAGCTTACAGGTTCAGAAAGAAGGAATCCTTGGAATTCTTCTTCCATCAATCCCCAAACCAGAAGCGCCACGGCCCGCCAAATGTCATCCGTGTAGCCGTCACCTTTACCGACCGATTTCTCAAGGTCTTTAATGGTGTACAGTTGTTTAAACAGGTGAGCGATTGGTTTGCCGTCGTAAAAGTCGCGGTACTCCGAGTCAAGCACTTCCAGAAGTGAAGCGACTTTGATTTCAGATTTCGGCAGTCGGATAATCCCCTGTTCCAAACAGGTTCGCACGCTGACCATATCGCGATATTTCAGGCTGTACTGTTTTGCGATGAATGTTTCTTCGTCGCTTTCCGGATCGCCCATATCAAGCTTGGCATCGTCCAGCAGCTTGACCGAGTTCCACCGGTCGGCCAACAGGATTTTGCAATTGCGCGCTTCCATTACTGGTTGCAGCAACTCGCTGTAAACGAGGCTATGGTTGATTCGATACCCTTTCGCCGGAATTACTTCGTTGGCGAAGTCTACTTTTAAATTAAGCCCGTCCGGACGGCCGCCTGCGAAGGCAAAGCTGTTGTCAGTCAAACCGGCGTCAATCGCCATCATGGTGGCGTATGCAGACTTTTTGATTTTCTTCGCTTCGGCATACATATACGATTGACCTTGCTTACGCGAGGTCTTCATAATGATTTCCAGCTTCACTGCGTTTTTGCGTTCCCGATCTTCCGCACCGATGATGAATTCATGGTTGGAGATAAACGGGTTTGCAATCAGTGGCGGGTTGGCGCCAAAGTTTTTCTCAGCAGAGTCCGGGTCTTTGCGGTACGCTTCCGTAATCAAACGAGAGTTGCGCGGAAAGTCCGGGTTTACTTCCCACGTCGGGCGATGCACGCCGTACATGGATTGAGATTCTTCTGCACGCGCCAGCAGAGTGTGAATCATATCGTTACGCGCAACCGGCGACGTTACGTTCATCGAGTAGCCGGGGAAAACATCGTTCACGCCGTTATTAATCAAACGTTCTGCCGCAGCCCGCAGGGTGTACAGGCTGTTGGTCATCGCGTCGTAAACTTCGTGGGCGTTGACTTTTACCTTTTGCGAATCTTTGTTGGAGTCGAAGTATGCAATTTCGTCGATGGACGCGCCGAATCGGGTACGACCACGGAGAACCCGTTTGTCTGGCCCGGCAGGGTAAACCATCAAACCACGCGGCTTGTAAACGACGAAGGTGTCGTTTAGTTTCAGCAGCGATTCGCCGTATTTGTTTTCGTAGAATTTCAGCATGCTGTGATATTGCTGGAACCACGAACTCGAAAGGATCGCGCCGTAGAACGGAGTCCACAAAGTATCTTTGGCTTGCTGATAGGTGAGCGCCACAAACGTCGCGTGCAGCACGGTCGTCCGCGCCAAACGATAAAACTGCGCAGGCTTTTGCAGTTTGAGCATTCGGTGCGTGAGATACGGATAAAGATATCCGCCGATGGTGTGCGATTTGCCGGAGTTGTGACTGATGATTCCGCCTGTTACGAACTGGTGAGTTTCGGGCAAGGTGAAATCGTAGGTGTCCTGTGCGGCTTCCATTGTAACGGAAATAACTCTTTCCATTTCAACGCCGGACGGGAAGGGGCCGTCGTACTTTAACGCATCAAAGCCAGCGTCGGTCAAGATGATTGCCGGGCCGTCAATGCTGTGATAAATGCCGAGGTTAAAGAGCAGGGCGCTAACGTCGCTGATTGCCAGCGTCGAGAAGAATGCGCGTTCTTTCGATTTAAACATGCCGCGAAGAAATTCCCGCACCATCCAAACATTTGCAGTTCGAACGTTTTTTGGAACTTCCGGGCTGTTGAAGCGGGCGCCCATTTGATAAGCGCCATCCAAGATGCCGGAACCGAAACACCGTTGGCCGTATGCGACCTGAACCGATAATCCGATTTCCACTTCACCGAGGGTTACGAATCTGCCCGACTCACTGAGGATTGGGTGATCCGCAGTGCCCGCAATCGTCACGCCGTTTTCCAGACGAATGCGAATGATTTGTTCGGGCTTCGCACGGTAAAAGTCGGAAGTGGTTTCCAGCTTTTCACCGTTGTGGACTTCCATCTGGAAATCCGAGAAGTAGTATGGCGCATCGGGGAAACATTCTTCGATACGCAACACGCCTTCGGAAGTTAGGACTGGGGTTGAACCAATCACGCAACGCTGACCGGCGTTCACCGCCAGTTCGTTGATAAACTTCATTTCGTTGCCGTTGACCAAATCGGAGCGGCCCATCTTGCAATGTGGGCAAACGCCGTGGTGCATCAATGCAACTTTTCGTTCAAACTTCGCGTAGCTGTCATCGACTTTGTGGTCGTGATAAAGCCACTCGTTATCCGAACAGCGCGGGCACGCATCGTTGAAAGTGATGATGCCCCAAATCAACTGTTCGAGGAACGGACGTTCTTCATCCACTGCGCCGAATCGGTCTTCTGTTACCCATTCGTAAAAGTTTGCAGCGGTTGGCAGGTCGCCATCGTCGATCTTCATATCCTTCGGGACAATGATTTTCGAATCGACGGTTTCGCGAATCTGTTTTGCAATGTCGATTTCTGCGTCATCGAAATTGCCGCTGGTGATTACTGTTCGACTCGACGCCAGCGCCGACGGGTCAAAGTCTTCACCGTGGGTGGCTTTGAGGCCACCGCGTTTCAGCGAAGTCAAATAGTCAAACGGGTTGGTGATGATTTCCTTGTTTGGAACGATGATGTTTGAACTTTTTTTGTCGCGTTCTTTCTTCAACTTCACAGACGTGCCCTCTTATATCCGAGCCGCTGCCCGCCAATTTCATCTTCGGCAGGTAGGTTGGAACCGGATGGCTGCGATTGAGGTTTCACGACTGCGTGCATCTGCGCTGCGAGCAATCTGGAAATTTTGTCGCCTTTGTCCATTGAAGCCATTGCCTCAACGGCTTTATCTGCAAGGGACCGGGTGAGGTGCCCCAGCAACAAACGTTTTTGTTTGTCTGGTATCTTGAGCAAATCAACGACGCCAGTTAAAACCTCCAGACGTGACAAATGGACGAAAGCCGCAAAAGGGCGATCATCCATTTCGAGTCCAAGATCGAGGCCGTCGTTTAGTGCTGCACCAACGTAGTCGGAAGCGGCGTCCATTGCGTTCAATGTGGCGGCACTACCGTACATGATTTCTTTGAAACGTTCCGCCTTGTCAGCGGTTGCATCGTTCCAGTCAACCAGTTCACTGTCGGGGACTTCGAAAACGTTGTCCGCGATTACTTCGGTTTCGTGGTAATGAATGCCGTCTCTGCGTTTTAGCGGAGGCGCTTCGTTGGGGATTTCGATATCAATCGTCGCACTGTTGCGGAAATTGATCGGGTCGCCAAAGAATGTGCCGGAGAACAGAGGGAAAGATTTTTGGTACTTAACGCGAAAACGCGGCTTTGTGGGCCGCGCTTCGTTTTTCGTTACCGGTGGGATAAAGCCCGAGACAAGTTCACTAGGAGAGAGCGTCCTTCCCAGTGTCATCGTCGTCTTCGTCTTCGCGGATAATCCACTTTTTCTTTTTCCCGTTTTTGCCGTTTTTGTCTTTCCCTTTGCCTTTTCCTTTTCCGCCCTTTTTATTGGGCTGACTTTCATCGTCCTCGTCTTCCGGCTTGTGGACCTTGCCTTCGGTGCTGCCGTTTGAAGTGACGTTCATTACGTCGAAGCGCTCGCCAACGTCAAACGTGTACAGTTCCGCGTCACGGTCTTTCGATACTTGAATCGGAATCACGCGAGCTTCACGCATTTCCGGTTTAGAGTAGTTCCACTGCCACATAACGTCCGCGTGCTCTTTGATACCGCGAGAGTAACGGAGTTTGTCGGTCGCATCATCAAGCTGGGCAAGCAGAATAACCAGCGCGCCCGTTTCACGCGAATAGTTTTTTGCGGTTCGAGCGGCGGCGTTCAAACCTTTCCACTGATCGTCACCGTCCATCCCGTCAAGCAGGCCGAGGTAGTCGATCACAATTACTTTGTGCCCGAATGGTTTTGCCATCCGCAACGCATCGTCAATTGTCATTTGCCCTTTGGGGGAAATGGTGGTGTAGGTAATGCCGTGCTTTTTGCCGTGGTCAACGTACTCTTTGTGTTTGCGTTTGAGAAGCGCCTTGTCGGGCATCGTCAGTTTGTTTTGGGTGAACCGACGTAGTGGAATCCCGGTAAGGTTGGACATTAAGCGTTGTGTTTCTTGCAGTTCCTGCATTTCCAAGGTGATACGCAACACGCTCATTTTATTGAGCAGGTACATGATCTTGGAAATAATCATCGCGATTGTCGATTTACCGCCCGACGTTGTTGCCGCGATAATCATGACGCCGTTTTCAGGCAAACCGCCTGAGCGTTCGTCGTATTCGGCGAAGCCCGACTTGATCCGAGGATTGACCTTACCGGCCAGAATGTCGTTAATGATCGCGTCGGATGTATCGTGTGCGCCGAAGTTTAAGAAGAATTCTTCCGCCGCTCCTTTCATGTTTGCGCGAGCGAGTTGCTGCGCGTGTTCTTCTAGGAGGGAGTCAACGTCAACTTCCGTTTCTCCCATTGCCTCAAGCGTGGACTTTGCAGCGTAGTAAAGGATTCGAATCTTGCGGTAATTGTCGAGCGTCTCCAGCGTTTCTTTCCGCTGACGCTTTTTAATCGCGGGGGATTCTTCCATGTTTGCGAGAACGTCCCGCATATCTTCGTCAAGGCTTGGGTCTTCAATCAGTGCCTTGAAGCTGATAATGCGGAAACGTTTTTTCGCAAGCTTGTCGATCCGTTCGAACGCCCGCTGGCAAGGTTCGAAGTGAAAAAAGTCCTTACTCAACTGCCCTAGCCATGTACTTCGCACGCTTTCGTCGATCTTGGGGGAGGTCAGTGTTCTGATCGCCCGGAGTTCAGCGCTTTGGCTATACAGCAGCATAGGTTAACTGGCTCGTTGACAGAGGTGAGGAAAATTTTCATCGACGTATTGGAGATATGCTTCCCATTTGTCCGAACGCGACGAGTTCAAGTGGAAATGATTTCCCCTTGCGCCCTTGATCGGGTAGTACCCGATTGCGTCAAACTGTTTGAGGGAGGCAACGGCGTCCATGAAATTCGTTTCGGAGGCATTGGGATATTGCTTCCGAAGTTCGAAATAAATTTTCGCTGCCGATTGATTGTGTTTTACTGCCGCCAGCCTGTGAACTTCGAGCATCATCAGACGCTTGAAACTGTCGCTGGCTTCATGCCGCCACAAATCAAATGCTAGTGCTTCAAGGTTTTTCATTAGGCGTATTCCAAATGAGACTTCAACTTCTGGCCGATGACCGCGACAAACTTATTGAAGCTTTCGCGAATGACACAGAGGTAATCTGCCAGCAGGCCGATAAAGGTTGTGTGAGCGACCCGCAGTTGCAGGTCTTGGTGATCTTCACCTTCCTTGATTCGGCCCCGAGCGAGAAGCCACTTTGTAAAACGTTGGTCATAGTTGCCGCACAGAATGTTTAGCGCTGCACGCTTCCGACCTTTGTACTTCTGCATCAAGCGACTGACCACAATGTCGGATTCCAGTTTAACGGAATCGCTTCGGTTGAGGTCATTCAACATTCCACCAGACTCAACGGCTTCCATCCCGTCCGCCAGCGTTTGCTGGTTTTCGGAAACAACCTTGAGTTGATAAGTATTGCCACCGTAACCATCCGCCCCCGCGTCCTGCAATCGACCATTTTTCTGAGTAGTGGACGATTCAATAATGTTGAGAACGTGGTTAGTGCAGGAGGTCCGCAGATAGTTTAGAACGTGGGCTTCCGACTTTGTGGTCGGCATCATTCCGTAATAAACGGTGAGAGCCTTCGTCATAATCTCGCTGTGGAGGTCACGGTGTTCGGAGTTTTCCGAGTTCGCGACGAAACGCAATTTCTTGTACGTCTTGGCGCGAATGTGTTTCATCACCGGCGCTTGGAACGTGGCAAACAATTTCCGCACACGCTCCATATCAGCAGGGCCGATTTGTTTCTTGTCGATTCCGACCATGCGCTTGTCCGCTTTCATTTCACGGCGGAACTGTTGCCGGGAAAAGATTGTGCGGAGCAGCACGGTGTCATCCCACGACACGCCGAAACCTTTGTGCAGGGTTTCGAGTAGCTTAGCGTTGATCGGGTTGAGGGTCAGATTCAGTGCAGCGTATTTCAGGTTGAGCAGGAAGTAGGCTTTTTTGTTTAGCTCCAAGCGGAACTTCTGTCCGCTGTATTTGGAATTGGTAATGTCAACGCGTTTGATATCACGCTGGAAAGCGTAGGCATCGCCCACGCCGCAAACATACTTCACGCAAAGTCCTGCGACGTACCGACCTTCCGAGGAATCCGGGTCAATGTTGAGTCCGTCGCGAATCAGTGTGGAAAGTCCCATTTCCTTAATACTCCGAACCGGCACCTACAGAGAAAATGATATCGCCGCCAGATTTAGCGGTCTTTTCTTTTCCTTTGCCTTTGTCGCGGTCCACGTCCGGATCGTACTTTCCTGCTTGTTTGGAAACGTCAAAACCATTCGCGGCGCTGGCAACAAGGTCAATGAGCGTCGTGGTCTTTTTCTTCGACCGGCGAATCCCATTCTCCTTAAACACTTTGTCGATGGTGGTGATGTTGCCGATTGCCGATTCTTTGGTGAGGTTGAGTTCGTGCTCTTCCTCGGCCCGGAAACGCTTGGAGAGCAAACGCTCAACGTCCGGGTCAACCAGTTTGTTTTTCTTCAACATCTTCTGGCGCAGAGCCGCAAACTTCTCCACGGTGAAAATGTTTGGAGCGCACTGAATCCCAAACGTCAAAACGCAACGGCCGTCCATCGACATAAGCCGATAGTGCTCGTTGCTTACATACATGACGTGCGCGATCATGAAGTTCGACAGGTAGTTGGAACCATTGGCCCCACGGTAACGGACGTAAACTTTTTGGCCGAAGAAGAACCCGGCTTTCCGCGTCCGCTTTTCGTTGTACAGGATCGAAGCCATTACGCGCAGCGAGTCGTCAGGCAGCGCGGCAATCATTTCGACCATTGGTTCGAAGTTGGCATTTTGCGAAACCGGGGTGAGCTTTCGAACGGCTGGCGCGAACGATGGGCAGGCTTCACTGGTTTCGATCTTGTCTGCTTTCCCGCAAACACTTTTGCATTTTTCTAACAGGCGTTCATCTGCGAAACCTGAGCAATCACCACAAAGCGGTTTTTGGTGCTTGAGGGTTGCTCTTACCTTTGCGTTGATGTTGGTCTGAACTGTGGTTTTCATCGAAGTAGCCTTTCGCCCTTAATAATTCACTGATTGCGAGTATCACCGCTCGATCCAAAGAGGTGACACCACTGTCCATCTTGAACAGTTGCAGTGCTCGATGCAATTGCGCAGGCGCCTCAAACTGCATAACGTAGTGCTTCCCCTTGACTACGTGTGCGTTTTGAATAGCGTCCACCAAGATTTCTAACCATGGTTGCGCATTTGCTTCTTCTCTGGCAGAACGCCAGAAGATACGAGTAACCGGTTTGCCGTTTCGGCGCGCCGCTACTACGGCCTCTGAGTTGGCATGCAACAAGTTGTGGCATTGCGAACACAAAGGAATTTGCACGCTGTCCCTTCCCCCCAAAGCTTGAGGAACAGTGTGGTGCCAATGAAGGAGCGTGAAGTGCTGTTCGCAAATCTTGCAGCTACCTTCCTTGTACTTTTTCATGCTTCGATATCAGCCGGAAGGCCCCATTTCACTTCCGAGGTATGCAGCGAGTTGGAAATTGCCACGCGAACTTTTTCAGGAACAATCCACATGAGTTTGACTTCCGGATTCCGTGGGTTGGGAATCAACATGGTCGAAGCCGGAACGTATTGAACCGGAGAAACCGAATTGATTGTGTCGAGTACCTTGCCGACTACGGTATCAGGTCCGTTGTCTTGACCCTTGTTATTTACACTTTTTGTCCGACCGGCCTTGGTGGTGGTGATGCTTTTCGGAATCCCCAAACGTTTGCAGTCCAGCGCCAGCAGGTACTGCTTTTCGAAAACCGGGTAGTGATCGCCAATCATTCGGACCTTGACGCCAGCGCGAGCCATGGCATTCAGGAACTTGGTACGGGCGGCACCGTTTGCAGTTTGCAGCGCGCCAAACAAAGGCACAACCACAAACTCGAAAGCTTGGAACGGGCTGTGCAGTTGTGCCGGAATGCGACCCATGATGTTTGCGTAGCTGGCGACCAGTTCTTTTACTTCATCGGAATCTTGGCTTTGTGGGCTTACCAATTCCTGAACCGAAAGTTCGGCCAGTTCGGCCAAGGTGTGGTTGGCGACCAGACCTGCAACGTCAACCTTTTTAACGAGGCTGTCCGATTCGCGTGCCAGTTTGTTTTCCAGAATCTCGACCAGTTCGCCGACCTTCCGAATCATCATGACGGCAGACTGCCCGCCCATTTCTTTGTTGACGACGTAACGTTCCGACAACGCTTTTTCAAACTGTTTGGCTTTCGCCTTCACAACGGAAGACGCGGCCATTGGTTCGGAATCGTCTTCTTCAAACTCGCCAGTAACTTTCTTCTGGCTGGCTTCGTCCAAACGGCGGAGCAGGGCGTGGTCGCGGCCTACCTTGTCACGAATCGCTGCCCGGAGTTGTTTGTAGGAAATGTTGCTGGTGTTCATTCCGGAAAGGCAATCGGAAAGAACGCGGCGCATGGTGGTCAGCAGCGACCGGGCACCTTTCGGCAGTTTGCTTGCACTCTGCAAAGCAGTGGTGCATTGATCGTGCGCCGAAGACAGCAACGTTTTGATTTGACGAGTGCTTTTCAGAGACTTGTCAGCGAGGCCGCTTTCCAGCGTGCCCAGTGTTGCAAACAATTGGTCAAACACGATAGTCCCTCTATTAGTTTACGACGATGCTTGTTGCTGCAAAAACAGCATGGTTCTTAGAAATTACCTAACGCGAGTCGCAATTCCCGGCAAGGTAATCAGAGCCACATGGCAAGCACCGTCGCGCTTCCGTCAAAGTTTGATTGCGTCGAGTTGAGCGACCAGTCGATCCGTCGGGTCTTTCAAATCGGATTTCAGACCCTTGATGATTTTCTGAATCTCTTTCTGTTTCTCCTTGATCTTGTCGAGGTCGAGGCCAGCGAGGCGGAGGATTTGCAGACCCAATGCCTCGGCCGCAAATTCTTCCTCAACCTTTCCGGATTTCATCAGCGCTTGAACTGGGTGAACCTTTTTGCTGCGGACAGCTTCAAAGATCAGTTCCCGATTCTTGACCGCCCATTCGAGCAGTTCTTGCCGCGCCAAGTTTTTCTGTTCGGCTTTGATCCGGCTTTTGATTACGGCGATTTCAAGCGCAATGCGGTACTTGACCCATTGCTCCATGAATTCGTGGAAGCCGCCTTGAGCAAAGGAAGTTTCTTCCGCTTTCCGGTGAGTCCAACCGAGTTCGAATGGGCCGCGACCGGAAACGATTTTCATGATTTCGCAGCCGCGCTCATACATTTCGTCTTCGCTCAAACGGCTAAACGTTGCGGCGTAGCAAATGTTGTATTTGCCTTGGCCTTGCGCGGAACGGTCGCCTACCCATTTGACGCCTTTCAGTTCGCCAATCTTTCCGAGTGCCGTGTTGATTGTTGCAGCACTGGCGAAACGACCGGGGCAGGTCGAAAGGATTTTGAATTCCTTTTTGGCGTAGTTGAGTTCATAGTCCGGTTCGAACGAAAGGTTGCCCGCGCCGGTCTTGTAAAACTCAATCATTTCTTCATCGGTCGCTACGCAATTGCCGCCCCAGCGCAGTTCGATTTTCAGAAGTTTGTGGCAGAGTTCGGGCGTGATTTTCTTGCCCTTGATTCCGGCCTTCACCAGTTTGATAACACCGTCGAGAGCAAACGACGGATTGCCCGCACGAATCCCATAAGCGGGAACCGTAGGCGAGCCTACCAAAAGTTGAACCGGGAGTTTTGCGGGGAGGAAGCGAGGCCATTCCGCATCGCCCGAAAAGTTTTTCACCTTCGGGACGACTGCCACATACTCGGGGTCGAGCAGGAAGTGGTCGCTGAATTTCGAAAGGCGCGCTTCGGTGTAACGCATTGCGGCGGCACTATCAACGTGGTCGCCCCAACCACCGAAACCATCGACTAGCGGAATGTTTGTGTTTGCAATGGAAACCATCGCGCCGTAAGCGGAAAGGTCGCCGTGCGGGTGGAACCGACCGATCACGTCGCCAACAGTTCGCGCCGCTTTCTTGTACGGTTTGTTGCAGTGAAGCCCCAAGTCATACATTGTCCAAAGAATTGCGCGGTGGACTGGTTTCAATCCGTCGCGGAAATCCGGAATGGCGCGGTTCTCTACAACGTGCGAACCATATTCGTGCAAAGCGCCTTCGGTGAAATCTTCAAGGAATGTTTCGACGACGGAGCCAGTGATGCCTGTCGCCATTTCTTCCTGACCGAGTTTCGGTCCTTTATCCTTTTTGCTGCCCTTCGCCATTTGGTACTCCTAGCGCGGCGTAGAATCGGTTGGTCCTATGCGAATAACCGATGTGATTATAGAAATCGAAAATGTTTGCGTGGGTAATGTCCGGGCGTTGCGCTTTAAACAATGCGTCGCGCAGGTCCGGGGTTTCCGCAAACGCCTCAAGCTCAGCTTCCCTATCTTCAATGAATTGCACGGTAAACTGGCGATCCGGATACGGCGGCAGGATTCCGTGTTTCCGTTTGCGGTCGATTTCCGCTGCGGCCATTTTGGTCATGCGCCGACGAAACCCGTTCAAACTTTTCAGCGGATGCTTCCGCGTGTCTTTCGGCATTCGGACCAGATGGATCTGAATCAGTTTGCCAAGGTGGGTTTCGGAGATTGCGTATTCGATTCGGGGCTGTTCGGTTTCCATACAAAACTTCCTCTAAGTCGTAAGTGTTGGGGCTTGCCCACAGTGGCGCAGTGCGCTCGGCCATTATAGCACGGGGCGGTAGGTCAGGCAAATCAAGCACTTAGACACGAATAGGGGACCGAGGCCCCCTATCCTTACGACTTACCAGAAGTTATTCGTCGTCCAAGTCATCCGAAACGGCGGCGTTCGCCTTCTCGTTTTTCTTGGTGTTTTGGTTTTTGATGTTTTCCAGATACAGCTTGTAGCCTTTTCCGGAAGCGATCTGCGTGCGGCACCATTCGTAAATGCGCAGAGGCTTTTTGCCCGGCGCCAGTTTGGCACAGCCTTTCTTGATAAGCTCTTTGTCGCCGTCGATCAGCGCTTTGAGTTCCATCCACGAAACGACTTTTCCGGCGAATGGAGTGCCTTCACCGAATTTGATTTTGTTTCGCTGGCCGGAAATCTGGCCGGTCGCTTTGAGGTATTGCCAGCAGTCATGCACGCGGCAGAAACCGGAAGCTTCACCGTTGGCGTCCGCTACACGAATTCGCATATCGAACGTGGCGCCTTGCACGCCGCCCAACTTGTTTTTGAAAGTTTTGCATCGCACGTAGCGGTAGGTATCGACACCTTCGCCCAACAGCGAGTCTTCCGTTTCCATCGAACCCTTCACGGTGCCGTGCGGAATCGAAATGGAAGTCATACGGAAACGTGCATCCGAGAAAAACTTGAGCGCTTGGCCGCAAGGTTCGTCTTCGGTCGGGCCGTGCATTGCCATTGGAATTTTGCGAAGCTGGTTAATGCCCAGCACAACGATACGTTTCCGTTTCATTGCGCCTTTGATTCGCTTGATCCCTTCGGAGAACATACGCGCTTGCGAAGCGAGGCCGTCGGTGCCTTCGTCTTTGTCGTCCATCCGACCCGGAAGCATTGCCGGATAAGAGTCGGTCAAAACGATTGCTTGCGGCAGGCCGTGCGGCGCCGGGACTTTGAACTTGTTGAAGCGAGAGAAATACTTTTTGTCGTATTGCCCTTTGGTCAGCTTCTGATTCGACTTCGTGTTTTCGTAAATGTAGTAGAACTCGCCGTCGATCAGCAGAACGTCGGGCAGAGTCTTTTCCAGTTTCGCAACGTAGTTGAAGAAGTCTTCACCAACGGAAGGCGCATAGTAACGAATGCGCGGCGGAACAATCCAATCGCCGTCTTCACCTTTGACGCCGAACACGTCCGAAACGGTATGGGGCCGACCGTTGGCCGCATACTTCCACATGCTTTCCGCGTAATCGGCGGAGAACGAACCTTCGTAATCGAAGAACGCCGCTCGACCGATAAAGTTTACCTGTCGAATGATCGAACCGAGAACGGAAGTTGCGGTTGTGGTTTTACACGATTGCTCGCCGCCGAAGAACGTGTACCAACCACCGGCCAGCAGACCGCCAGCCATTTGCAGGTTCAGGCACAGCAGGCCGGTATCGAAGCGGTCTTCTTTTTCCGCAATGGACATAGAAGTCAGACCAAACTTCTTTTCCATGCCGTCGATTTCGGCGTCGATGTTTGCGTAGGGGTTGAAAAACTTTTTCGGTTCCTCAGCCTCTTTAGCGGCTTTGCCCTTCGGCGCCTTCTTTGGCTTTTCTTCCACTTCCTCGGCTACGGCTTTCTTGCCTTTGGCCGGGGCTTTCTTTGGGGT
>Ga0247819_10000719_pt1 | contig 18656 bp, 17 predicted proteins | sample 13C_Xylose_Day6_FD_193428 | JGI IMG/M metagenome (GOLD analysis project Ga0247819, IMG submission 193428) | Soil microbial communities from agricultural site in Penn Yan, New York, United States - 13C_Xylose_Day6 | ecosystem: Environmental > Terrestrial > Soil > Agricultural land | place: USA...
CTCCGAGGCTGTCGACGCGAGCACCGTCGACAGCCTCGGAGATGGCGTCGATCACCGTGACCGAGTCGCCGTCGACCGAACGCTCGATGAGCGCGTAGAGGCCGTCTTGGGCGGCGATCTCTTCGGCCGCCTGGGGGCTGCGACCCGTGAACGCCGCGATGCCCCACTCGTTCGCCTCGTCGGCGGCATCGGTGTACCAGGCCTGGTGCGCGCGGTGGAAGGCGCCCAGTCCGAGGTGCGCGATGCGCACCGGTGCGGGCTCGGATACCGTGCCGGTGCGTGCCGCGAGGTTGCGCCGGTTCAGCTCGACGCCGTCGGCTGCCGGCACGTCGGCGACGCCGGCCGCGCGCCTGGTCGTGGGTGAGTCGCTCACAGCTTGAACACCTTTCGGGGAATCGCGTCGACCAGGTCCACGGCGATGCGCTCGGCGGCGGCGGGCGAGACGCGGCCCTCTCGCACCAGACGCGCGAGGAACGCCGAGTCGACGCGGCGCGCCATGTCATGACGCGCCGGGATGGAGAGGAAGGCACGGGTGTCGTCGATGAAGCCCGACCCGCGGTAGAAGCCGGCGGTCTCGGTGACCGCCGCGCGGAAGCGGAGGATCGCGTCGGGAGCGTCGATGAACCACCACGGCGCGCCGATGTACACGCTCGGGTAGAACCCCGCGAGCGGCGCGACCTCGCGCGAGTAGATGGTCTCGTCGATGCCGAACAGCACGAGGTGCAGGTCGGGCTCGAGGCCGTGCTTCTCGAGCAGGGGCCGGATGTTCTCGGTGTAGGTCGTCGTGAACGGGATGTCATGGCCGGTGTCGGGCCCGAGCCGGTCGAACGTCGAGCTCGAGTGGTTGCGGAAGACGCCCGGGTGCACGGTCATGACGAGCCCGTCGCGTGCACTCATGCCCGCCATGCGCAGCAGCATGTTGCCGTTGAACTCGCGAGCGCCGGCCGCGTCGAGGTCGCCGGCGACAGCGCGTCGGAACAGCGCGGATGCCTCGTCGTCGGCCAGGTCGACAGTGTACGGCTCGCGCACTCCGTGGTCGGCCGAGACGGCGCCGTGCGCGATGAAGTGCGCCCGGCGGGCCTCGAGGGCGGCGAGGTAGCCGGCGAAGTCGTCGGGTGCGGTGCCGTTCGACTCGGCGAGCCGTTCGATGCGCTCGTTGAACCCCGGGGCGGTCGGGTCGAGGTAGCCGTCGGGCCGGAACGTCGGGAGCACGCGCCCCGTGAACGACGAGTCGGCGGCGAGCGCTGCGTGCACCGCGAGGTCGTCCATGGGGTCGTCTGTGGTGGCGAGCACCTCGATGCCGAAGCGCTCGAAGAGCGCGCGTGGGCGGTATGCCGGGTCTCCGAGGCGAGCGGCGATCTGGTCGTAGACGGTGTCGGCCGTCTCTGCCGACGGCTCGACGTCGATGTCGAAGAGCGTCGAGAGCTCGTGCGTCAGCCAGTAACCCGATGCCGTGCCCGCGTAGAGGTGCCAGTGGCTCGCGAAGGTGCGCCAGGTCTCACGGGGGTCGGAAGGCCCGCTGCGCCCGACTCCGAGCGTGGCGAGGTCGACGCCTGCGGCATGCAGCAGTCGCGTGACGTAGTGGTCGTACGTGATGAACAGATCGGCCGGGTCGGAGAACGGCTCGTCATCGTGCAGGAGCGAAGGCGCGACGTGCCCGTGCGGCGAGATGATCGGCAGCTGCGCCACTGATTCGTAGAGCCCGCGGGCGATGTCGCGGGTGGCCGGATCTGTTGGGAACAGCCGGTCGGGATCGAGATGCAGCTTCATTGACACAACCTCCATGATGGTCTGATCGCGCGTTTTTGTCAACCGGTTGCCAACCATTGCATGCGGCGTCGATGAGGTGCTCGGATCGCGGCGCGTGGGGTCGCGTCGCTGCCTGACGGACGGCGCGATCGCGAATCGGCCGCCCGCTGAGCGTCGGGCGGCGTCAGGCGGTGCTCGTCAGCGCTCGCCGTCGGGCACGTGGTGCCCGGTGGAGCCGCGCACCACGAGCTCGGTCGGCAGCAGCTCCTCGACATTCACGCGACGCCCGTCTGAACCTGGTGAGACCCTGCTGAGCAGGTGCCGCACGGCGCGCTCCCCCGCCTCGGTGAGCGGCGCCCGCACGGTGGTGAGCGCCGGCGCCGTGAAGTCGCTGCCGAAGATGTCGTCGAAGCCGGCGATGCTGAGCTTCGACGGCACGGCGATGCCGCGTTCCTGCGCACCCCTGAGGAGGCCGATCGCCATGAGGTCGTTGAACGCGACGACCGCGGTCACTCCTGAGGCGACGACGCGGGAGATCGCGGCGGCCCCGCCGTCGAGCGTCGGCACGCCGGGCCCGATCTCGACGATCGTCATGCCCTGCTCGGGCGCGGCCGCGAGCAGTGCCTCCCAGCGTCGCCCGCTCACCCACGACGTCTCGGGACCCGACAGGTACGCGATCGAGTGGTGCCCGAGTTCGGCCAAGTGGGCGACGAGCTGGTCGACGCCGCGCTCGACGTCGGGAAGGATGCCCGTCACGCCCTCGAGTGCGCGATTGATGACGACGACAGGTTTGCGCGCAGCGATCTGCTTGATCTGCGCGTCGCCGAGGCGGCTCGTCGCGAGAACGAGGCCGTCGACCGAGGGCATCACCCGTTCGATCGCGGTCGCCTCGCGCTCACCCGACTCCTGGGACTCGGCGACGACGAGGGTGTACCCCGCCTCGGCGGCGGCGCGCTCGGCCCCCCGCACGATGCCGAAGATCACCGGATTCGTGATGTCGGCGACGAACAGGCCCAGCGTGTTCGTGCGACCGGTCGGGAGCGCGCGCGCGATCGGATTGACTCGGTAGTTCAGCTCTTTCGCGGCCGCCTGGATGCGCTCTTCGGTCTTGATGTTGATACGGCCGGGCTGGCTGAGCGCCCGCGACACCGTCGAGGGGTTCACGCCTGCGAGCTTCGCGATGTCGTAGATCGTGGGCGCCGAACCGCCGCGGGAGCGCTTCGATTCGCGGGCCACCCGCTCGGGTTGCTCGTCACTCATCTCGGCTACCTCCTCGGCGTCTTCGGGGCGCCACTCGTTCGGCCGCCGATGTCAATGTCCACGCTAGCGTGCACGCGGCTCGGAGCACCGGAGTGCCACGATGTTGTCGTCGCAGTCCAGCAGTACGTCGGGCACGTGGGGCGCGGCTCAGGCTGCGCCGGCGACGCCGAGTTCGCCGGCGTCGGAGCCGATGACGGGTTCGACGTCGTCGTGGCGACCCACGAGCACGTCAGCGAACGCGACCGGACGACCGAGCGTCTGCGAGACGTACACGGCACGCACGAGTGCGAGCGCGTCGGTGGCCTGCGCCGCGGTCACACTCGGCTCGCGGCCGGTGTCGATCGCCTCGATGAGGTCCTCGTACTGGCGCAGGTGGCCGCTGAAGAGCTCGATGACCGGCGGCGCGCCCGGCAGGTCGTGCTCGGTGACCTCGCGCGCCGCCTGGTTGCCGAGCCCGCCGTAGCCGCGCGGGATGCCGTCGGGGTGGGCGTCGTCGGCATGGAAGTACTCGAGCAGGCCGTTCTGCAGGAACGCGGACCCGGTCGAGCCGTGCACCTGCAGTCGGGTGGAGTTCTCGGGGAATGCATCGGTGGTCGCGAGGAGCGTGGCCACCGCACCGCTCTCGAAGCGGATGACCGATGCCGCGACATCCTCGACCTCGATGCGCTCGTGGACGAGTGTGGAGGCGTAGCCGAACACCTCCACCGGGCGGCCGAGCAGGTGGAGGAGCAGGTCGACGGTGTGCACGCCTTGATTCATGAGCGCACCGCCGCCGTCGAATGCCCATGTGCCGCGCCAGTCGCCTGAGTCGTAGTACTCCTGGTTGCGCCACCACGCCACCGTCGCCGTGGCAGAGGTGACACGGCCGAAACGACCCGAGTCGATCGCCCGCTTGACCGCGGCGACGGCGGGCGCGAACCGGTTCTGGCTGATGACGGTGACGACGATGCCCGATGCGGCAGCCCGCTCGGCGAGCGCGACCATACGGCGGGCGCGGTCGAGGCTCACGTCGATGGGCTTCTCGATCACCACGTGCTTGCCTGCGTCGACTGCGGCCTCGGCGATCTCGACGTGGGAGCCGCTCGGAGTGGTGACGACGACGACGTCGATGGCAGGGTCGACCAGCACCGTCTGGAGCGAGTCGACGATGGCGGGAGCGTCTCCCTCGAGTTCGACCTGGACGTACCGGGCGAGCTCACGGGCGGATTCGAGGGTTCGACTGACGATCGATACGAGCCTCAGTCCGGGATGCGCGACGGCGACTCGGGCGTGCGCACGTCCGATGATGCCCGCTCCCACGACGGCGACGCCGAGTTGCGCGCTCATGCCGACCACGACTCACGCTCGTCGAACCTGGTCGCGCACCCGCTCGGTGCGGACACCCGCATACTGCCGAACATGACGATGGGCGCGATCGGCGACCTCGACCCGGTGGTGAGGTTCGCGGTGGTCGTGTCGGCCGTCACGTGGTCGTGACGCCGATCCGGGAGATGAGATCGGCGAAGGCACGGGCGGCGTCGCCGAACGCGGCCGGGCCCGAGAAGCCGCCGAGTTCGTGGGCGGACGCGAGGTGCGGCTCGAGGGAGGCGAAACCGGTGTAGCCGTCGTCGCGCAGCGCGGTGAGGGTGGCGAGCACCTGGCCGTCACCCTGGCCGGCCGGGACGACCTCGCCGGTCGCAGCGACCGCGTCCTTCACCTGCAGGTAGTCGAGGTGGGGTCGCAACATGGCGTAGCCGTCGTCGTGCGGACTGCCGACGCCCACCTGCACGAAGTTCGCGCTGTCCCAGGCGAGTCGCAGGGCCGATGAACCGACCGACTCCACGAGGTCGAGCACCCGCTCGGGGGTGTCGCCGTAGATATCCTTCTCATTCTCGTGCAGCAACGTGACGCCGGCACGCTCGGCCTCGTCGGCCAGCATGCGCATGCGCAGGAGCACGTCGTCGCGGATGCTCTCGACCGGGACGCCTTCGCGCCGGAAGAAGGAGAAGATGCGGATGTTCGGTGTGCCGAGAGCGTCGGCGACGCGGATGACGCGACGCAGGCGTGCGACCTCGAGGTCGGCATCGAGCGACACGTCGACCTTGCCGATCGGCGACGCGACGGCGGATGCCGTCATCTCGTGGTCGCGGAGCAGGGCTGCGAGGGAGGCGAGCTGCTCGTCGTCGAGGTCGACCACGTTCACGCCCCAGACGCTGCGAACCTCGATGTGCCGGGCGCCGAGCGCCTTGAGCACGGCGATCTGCAGACGCGGATCGGGATCGATCTCGTCGCCGAAGCCCGACAGATCCCAAGCAACCGGCTGCGGTGACGTCACGGCGATGCACTCCAATTCTCAGGCGTTCACTTCATCGGGGACCCCGAGTCGGTCGACATCAGGGCCTTGATGAGCAAGAAAACCACACGTTGCGCTGGAACGCAATCGATTGCCAAAATCGAGACACGCCGCATCGACGCCCAAACCGCGCAGGTTCACAAGGATTTGGCAACCGATTGACAAATCCTCGAAGAACGACTGCAATGGGATCAGCGCACACGACTCGCGGCTCCGCCGCTGCGGGGCGTCGCACGCCGACGCACACCTCCTGATGGGGTCGCCCGTTTGCTAGCGTGGAGCCGGTGGCACGCCCGTCGCCGCCCCCCTCCAAACGCCCGCTCGCGATGCGCGAACCCCATCGTTCTCGACAACAACTCATCAGAGGAGCCCCCCATGGCGGATTCACCGCTCGCAGCAGCCAACATCGGCGTCGTCGGACTCGCGGTGATGGGGTCCAACCTCGCCCGCAACCTCGCGAGCCGTGAAGGCAACACCGTCGCCGTGTTCAACCGCTCCCCCGAGCGCACGCGCACCCTCGTCGACGAGCACCCCGAGGCCGGGTTCGTCGCATCCGAGAGCTACGATGAATTCGTCGCTTCGCTCGCGAAGCCCCGCACGGCGATCATCATGGTGCAGGCAGGCAAGGGCACCGACGCCGTCATCTCCGAACTCGCCTCGCGCTTCGAGCCGGGCGACATCATCGTCGACGGCGGCAACGCGAACTTCCACGACACCATCCGTCGCGAGGCCGACATCTCCCCCAGCGGCATCCACTTCGTCGGCGCCGGCATCTCCGGCGGCGAAGAGGGCGCCCTGAACGGCCCCTCGATCATGCCCGGCGGGTCGAAGCAGTCCTACGAGACGCTCGGCCCGATCCTCTCGTCGATCGCCGCCATCGCCGAGGGCGAGCCGTGCGTCACCCACGTCGGCACCGACGGCGCCGGCCACTTCGTGAAGATGGTGCACAACGGCATCGAGTACGCCGACATGCAGCTCATCGCCGAGGCGTACGACCTCATCCGCCAGGGCACCGGCAAGAGCCCGGCCGAGATCGCCGACATCTTCGCCGAGTGGAACACCGGCGAGCTCGAGAGCTACCTCATCGAGATCACGGCCGAGGTGCTGCGCCAGGTCGACGCCGCCACCGGCCAGCCGCTCGTCGACATCATCCTCGATGAGGCCGGCGCCAAGGGCACCGGCGCGTGGACCGTGCAGAACGCGCTCGACCTCGGCGTGCCCGCGTCGGGCATCGCCGAGGCCGTGTTCGCTCGCAGCCTCTCGTCGAAGCGGGCCCAGCGCGAGGCATCCGTCGACCTGCCCGGCCCCTCGACCGCCTGGACCGTCGAGGCCGCCGACGCGGATGCCTTCATCGAAGACGTGCGCAAGGCCCTCTACGCCTCGAAGATCATCGCCTACTCGCAGGGCTTCGACGAGATCATCGCCGGTGCCGAGCAGTTCGGGTGGGACGTCAAGAAGGGCGACATCGCGAAGATCTGGCGTGCCGGCTGCATCATCCGCGCCCGGTTCCTGAACCGCATCGCCGAGGCCTACGCCGAAGACCCGGGCCTGGTCGCGCTCGTCGTCGCGCCGTACTTCCGTGATGCCGTCGCGGGTGCGCAGGAGAGCTGGCGTCGTGTCGTCGCGGTGTCGGCCGCATCGGGCATTCCCACCCCGGCGTTCTCATCGTCGCTCGCCTACTACGACGGGCTTCGCGCACCGCGCCTGCCCGCCGCACTCGTGCAGGGCCAGCGCGACTTCTTCGGCGCGCACACGTACAAGCGCGTCGACAAGCCGGGCGTCTTCCACACCCTGTGGTCGGGCGACCGCTCCGAGATCGAGACCACGCCGTCGTCGCACTGAGCCGGTGTCTGCGCGCGTCGCGGCAGCGCGTCGGTCATGATTGAGACATGAGCGAACCGGCGCGCGGCCTCGATGACGAGCCCCACGACGACCGCCCGGTCTACGGAGAGCGGCGGCGGCGGGCCCTGCGCATCGCGGTGCTCGTCGCACTCGGTGCGCTCGTGCTGCCGCTGATGCTCTCGGCATACGGCGTCGCACGGTCGGCGGCCGATCGCGCCTGCGCCATCTACGTCGACCGGTTCGACACCGACGCGGCGGGCTTCCGGGTGTCGTTCGAACTGTTCGGCGACGGCGGACCCGGCTGGGAGTGTTCCGCAGTGTCGGCCGGCGGGGTCGCGACGCCACTCGCGAATCTCGGCATGCTGCCGTCGGCCCCGCGCCCCATCGCGCCCGACGAACGCGGCACCTGAGCCGGGTCATCCCTCACCGCTTCGCGGGCCGACGGCGGCGCATGCCGTCACGCCTCGGGCAGGAACACCCGCTTGTACGTGCGCCCGTCGGGCAGTTCGACGGTTCGCGCCTCGAGCAGCCCGCGGTTGACGCGCTGGTAGACGGCCTGCGGCGTGACGCCGAGCCGGCGCGCCGCCTCGGACACCGAGAGACCGGGCAGGTCGGTCGGCACGCTCGACGGACGATCGCGCTTGCGCTTGCGGCTCGCCTCGTGCCGGGCCGCGATCGCCTCGTCGTCGCCCGACCACCGGTACTTCGCCGCCGAGCGGCTGAGCCCCGCGGCGTCGGCGACATCGTCCCAGGTCGCGCCCGCATCGACCGCCTCACGAACAGCAGCGAGCGATGCCGGGTCGGCTTCGAGCGCGGCGACGAGCGAGCGGATGCCCCGGAGCCGGTCGAGGGGCGTCACCTCGGTCGCACTCGCGGCGGACTGGGCGCCGAGCGCGTCGAGCGCCATGAGCTCTGCGAGCGCCCTGGCCGCCTCGGCCGAGAGGAACCCCATGCTCAACCGTTCAGCAGGGTGTTGCGCACCTCGCGCCGCAGCACCTTGCCGATGAGCGAGCGGGGCAGGTCGTCGGCCTGCATGACGCGCTTGGGCACCTTGTAGGCGGCGAGCTCGTCGCGGGCGAACCCCCGGATCGCGGCCTCGTCGAAGGTCGCCCCGTCTCGCAGCACGACGACGGCGACGACCTGCTCGCCCGAGTGCTCGTCGGGAAGCCCGACGACGGCGGCGTCCTCGATGTCGGGGTGCGCGCGCAGCGCCTCCTCGACCTCGCTCGGGCCGACGTTGAACCCGCCGGTGATGATGAGTTCCTTGATGCGATCGACGATGCGCACGAAACCCTCGGCGTCGATCGAGACGATGTCGCCGGTGCGGAACCACGGAGTGCCGCCCTCGGGGTCGGCGACGAACACCGCCTCGGTCTCTTCGGGCTTCTTCCAGTAGCCCGAGAACACCTGCGGGCCGCGCACGACCAGTTCGCCCTCGGCGCCCGGGGCCACGTCGGTCATCGGGTCATCGGGGTCGACCACGCGCGCCTCGGTCGAGGGCAGCGGCAGGCCGACGGTGCCAGCCTTGCGGGACGGCGCCACGGGATTCGCCATGAGCACTGGCGAGCACTCGGACAGCCCGTAACCCTCGACGAGGTACCCGCCGCTCGCGGCCTCCCACGGCTCGACGACCTCGGCCGAGAGCGGCATCGCCCCCGAGATCGCGATGTGGATGCCGTCGAGCGACACGCCTTCTGCCGCCGCCGCCTTCGTGAGCCGGTCGTAGATCGGCGGCACGGCCGGCAGGAACGTCGCCGGATGCTTCTTCACGACCTTGAGCACGAGGTCGGGGTCGAACTTCGGGAACAGCACGAGCCGGGCACCCATGCTCATCGCGAACGTGAGGCACAGGGTGAGCCCGTAGGCGTGGAACATCGGGAGCACCGCGTAGACCACGGACGTGCCGCGCGGCACGTCGGGCACCCAGGCGCGCGCCTGTGCGGCGTTCACGAGCAGGTTCGCGTGCGTGAGCGTCGCCCCCTTGGGGCTGCCGGTCGTGCCGCTCGTGTACTGGATGAGGGCGACGTCGTCGGCGGTCGGCGCGATGATGTGGGGGTCGATCGCTGCGGATGCCGCGAGTTCGTGCCAGGGCAGCGTGCCACGCACCTTCGTGGTCAGTGCGGCGCGCGACTCGCGCGCCTTGGCAACGGGCAACCGCAGCATGGCGCGCATCATGAACGGCATCGCACGCGTGACATCGACCGAGACGACGTGAGGCACCGCGACATCCGATGGGAACGCCTGGATGGTCTCCACCACCTTGTTCCACGCGATGACGACCTTCGCGCCGTGGTCCTCGAACTGGTGCCGCAGCTCACGCGGGGTGTAGAGCGGGTTGTGTTCGATCACGATCGCGCCGAGCCGCAGCACGGCGTAGAACGCGACGATGTGCTGCGGGCAGTTCGGCAGCACGAGCGCGACGGTGTCGCCCTTCTGCACGCCGAGCAGTCGCAGCCCCTCGGCGACGCGCTCGATCTCGGCGCCGAGCTCGGCGTAGGTCGTGGTGCGCTCGAAGAACTCGAGCGCGACGTTGTCGGGGTACTGCTCGACCGACGCGCGGATGAGGTCGTACAGCGAGCCCTCGGCAGCGTCGACGTCGTGGGGCACGCCCTCGGCGTAGCTTGCGAGCCAGGGCCGTGGGGTCGTGATCTCCATTGGGGGCGCTCCTACGCTGCGCCGTCGAACATGCTCGTCACCGAGCCGTCTTCGAACACCTCGTGGATGGCCCGCCCGAGCAGCGGCGCGATCGGCAGCACCGTGAGGCGGTCCCAGCGCTTCTCGTCGGGGATCGGCAGGGTGTCGGTGACGACGACCCGGTCGATGAAGTCGGACTGCAGGATCTGGGTCGCCGGGCTCGAGAACACGGCGTGGGTGGCCGCGACCACGACGCCGACCGCGCCGGCCGCCTTCAGCGCCTCGGCGGCCTTGACGATGGTGCGCCCGGTGTCGATGAGGTCGTCGACGAGCAGGCACACCCGACCCTCGACGGCGCCGACGATCTCGTGCACCGACACCTGGTTCGGCACGAGCGGGTCGCGTCGCTTGTGGATGATGGCGAGGGGCACGCCGAGCTTGTCGCTCCAGATGTCGGCGACCCGTACGCGGCCCATGTCGGGAGAGACGACCGTGAGGGTCGACGGGTCGAGCGAGTTCTTGAACTCCTCGAGCAGTACGGGCATCGCGAAGAGGTGGTCGACGGGCCCGTCGAAGAAGCCCTGGATCTGGGCGGCGTGCAGGTCGATCGACATGATGCGGTCGGCACCCGCGGCTTTGAAGAGGTCGGCGACGAGGCGTGCGGAGATCGGCTCTCGGCCACGGCCCTTCTTGTCTTGCCGGGCGTAGGGGTAGAACGGCGCGACCACGGTGATGCGCTTGGCCGAGGCCCGCTTGAGCGCATCGATCATGATGAGCTGCTCCATGAGCCACTCGTTGATCGGCGAGGTGTGAGACTGGATCACGAACGCGTCGGAGCCGCGCACGCTCTCGTCGTAACGCGCGTAGATCTCGCCGTTGGCGAAGGTGCGCGCGTCGGTCGGAACGAGCTCTGATCCGAGCTCCTCGGCGATCTGGGCGGCGAGCGCGGGGTGCGCGCGGCCGGATACCAGCACGAGGCGCTTCGATCCGGTGGTCTCGATTCCCGACATGTGGTGTGTCCTCTCAACCCGCGTGAGCCGGTGCGTCAGTCGGTGGCTGCGTCGTGCGATGCAGGTCCGGATGCCTCGTCGCCGGCCTCGGCTGCCTGGGCCGCCGCGGTGCCGGGTCGGTGCGTCTGGACCCATCCCTCGATGTTGCGTTGCGGGGCCACGTTCACGGCGAGCGCGCCCGCTGGGACGTCTTTTCGGACGACGGTGCCGGCACCCGTGTAGGCCCCGTCGCCAATCCTAACGGGCGCGACGAACACGCCGTGCGAACCGGTGCGCACGTGCGACCCGATCTCGGAATGGTGCTTCTTCACGCCGTCGTAGTTGGCGAAGATCGATCCGGCGCCGATGTTCGACTGCTCGCCGATGGAGGCGTCGCCGACGTACGAGAGGTGCGGCACCTTGCTGCCCTCGCCGATCTTCGCGTTCTTCGTCTCGACGAACGCGCCGATCTTTCCGTCGGCGCCGAGCGCGGTGCCCGGACGCAGGTACGAGAACGGGCCGACGGATGCTCCGGCGCCGACCACCGCGAGGGTGCCGTCGGTGCGCTTCACCTCGGCGTTCCGTCCGATCTCGCAGTCGACGAGCGTCGTGTCGGGGCCGACGATCGCGCCGGTCTCGATGAGGGTGGCGCCCTTCAGCTGCGTACCCGGGCGAATGGTGACGTCGGGCTCGATTCGCACGGTGAGGTCGATCCAGGTGGTCGCGGGGTCTTCGATCGTCACGCCGTTGAGCTGCCATCCGCGCACGATGAGGGCGTTGAGTCGTGCGGAGGTCTCGGCGAGCTGGGCGCGGTCGTTGATGCCCGCCACCAGCCACGGCTCGGAGACCGGCACGGCCTCGACCTCGGAACCGGCGGCACGCAGCAGTCCGATGACGTCGGTGAGGTACTTCTCGCCCTGGGCGTTGTCGGTCGTCAGGTTCGCGAGCTGGTCGCGCAGGGCTGCCGCCCCGAACGCGTAGATGCCGGCGTTGATCTCGGCGATGCGGCGCTCGTCGTCGCTCGCGTCCTTCTGCTCGACGATGCGGTCGAACCGGCCCGTGATGTCGCGGACGACGCGGCCGTAGCCCGACGGGTCGTCGTAGATCGCGGAGAGCACCGAGGCCTCGGCCGCGTCGGCGCGGTGCTGCTCGAGGAAGGCGGTGAGGGTGTCGGCGTTCAGCAGCGGCACGTCGCCGTTCAGCACGAGCACCTCGCCGTCGAAGTCGGCCGGGAGGGCCGCGATGGCCTGCTCGACCGCGCGACCCGTGCCGGGGATCTCGTCTTGGTCGACGATGACGGTGCCCGGAAGCTCGGCCTCGACCGCGGCGGCCACCAGATCGCGTTCGTGGCGCACGACGGCGACGACGTGCGCGGCGTCGAGCGATCGCGCGGTGGCGAGCACGTGCGCGACGATCGGTGCGCCCGCGAGCGGGTGCAGGAGCTTGGGCGTCGCGGACTTCATGCGGGTGCCCTGGCCTGCGGCGAGCACGATGATGGCGAGGTTCTTGTCCATGCTCCGCCGCCAGGACTCGAACCTGGACCTAACAGCTCCAAAGGCTGTCGTGCTGCCATTACACCACGGCGGACCACTCGATCCGTTCGGGTGGATCAAGCGCCCTCCAGTCTGCCAGACGCTGGAGCGACATCCGATTCGAGAGGTTGGTGCGACCTCTTGATAGGTGACTGAATGGTCACGTATTCTGGAGGCGATGGATGATGACGACGCGGTGTTCAAGGCGCTCGCCGACCCGACCCGGCGGCGGCTGCTCGACCACCTCTTCGAGCACGACGGGGCGCGCCTGACCGACCTCGAGGCGCTGGCCGAGATGACGCGGTTCGGCGTGATGAAGCACCTTCGAGTGCTCGAAGACGCCGGGCTCGTGGTCACGCGGCGCTCGGGGCGCGAGAAGCTGCACCACCTGAACGTCGTGCCGATCCGGCTCATCCACGACCGGTGGATCGACAAGTACCGGGCCGGGCCGGCCGCGTACCTCGCCGATCTCAAGCGAGAACTGGAGCAGGAGCAATGAACGACAACTCGACGCAGGTCTACCACGTGTTCATCCGTGCGACGGCCGAGGACATCTGGCAGGCGATCGTCAGCCCCGAACGCACCGCGCAGTACTTCTACGGAACCGCGATCGAAGTCACGCCAGACGCGGTCACCTCGCGCGGGTCCGACGGGGAGGTCACCAGCACTGACGCCGTGCTCGAGTTCGATCCGCCCAGGCGGCTCGTGCAGGAGTGGCGGTCCGCCTACGATCCCGACCTCGCCGACGAGCCGGTGAGCCGGGTTACGTGGGAGATCGAGCCGCGCGGCGGCGGTCTCTGCCTGCTCACGCTCACGCACGACCGGCTCGAGGCGTCGCCGAAGACCGCCGCCGACGTGGGCGGCCCGGGCTGGATGTACGTGCTGAGCTCGATGAAGACGCTGCTCGAGACGGGTTCGGGCCTCCCGTCGGCGGGCTGAGCGGGGCGGCGTGCCCGCAGGTCCTGCCGGTGCCGGGATAATGGCGGCATGACCGATGCTGACGAGGTCGACCGCATTGTCGACGACTGGGAGCGCGAGCGACCCGACCTCGACTTCGCACCCCTGCAGGTGCTCTCGCGCGTCGCGCGCCTTTCGAAGCACCTCGACCGCGCGCGGCGCGAGGCGTTCGCGCGGTCGGAGCTCGAGGCGTCGGAGTTCGACGTGCTGTCGGCACTCCGGCGAGCGGGGGCGCCGTACCGGCTCTCCCCCAAGCAGCTGCTGCAGCAGACGCTCGTGTCGAGCGGCACCATGACCAACCGCATCGACCGGCTCGTCGAGCGCGGGCTCGTGTCGCGGCAGACCGACCCGAACGACGGGCGCGGCATCCTCGTCGAGATGCGGCCGGCCGGGCTCACCCGGGTCGATGCCGCGATCACGCGACTCGTCGACGCGGAGTCGGTGCTGCTGCGCAGCCTGCCGGCGGCCGAGCAGAAACGGCTCGCCGACCTGCTGCGAAAGCTGAGCCTCGGGTTCGACTGAGCGGCCTGCGCTCGACTCGAGCCGACCCGACATCGATCCGTCGCAGACCGCCCTGGGCCTACCTGCGCAGCACCTTGCGCGCGAGCCAGTTGCCGAAGAACTGCACGACCTGCACGAACAGCACGATGAGGATGACCGCCGCCCAGGTGATCACCGGCTCGAACTGCCGGTAGCCGTAGACCAGCGCGAAGTTGCCGAGGCCGCCTCCTCCGATGTAGCCGGCAACCGCGGTCATGTCGATGATGGCGACGATGACGAACGTGTAGCCGAGGATCAGCGGGCCCAGCGCCTCTGGGAGCACGACGGTGCGCAGGATCCGCAGCGGGCCGGCTCCCATCGAACGGGCCGCCTCGATCACGCCCGGCGCCACGGTAAGCAGGTTCTGCTCGACGATGCGCCCGATCGCGAACGAGGCTGCGAGCGACAACGCGAAGATGAGTGCGTTGTTGCCGATTCCCGTGCCGACAACGAGCCGCGCGAGGGGCTGCACGGCCGGAATGAAGATGATGAACGGGATCGGCCGGAAGAAGTTGATGACGACGTTGACGACGTTGAACACGGCCTTGTTCTCGATCAGGCTGCCGGGCCTGGTCGTGTAGAGCACGACGCCGATGACCAGGCCGAGTATTCCGCCGAAGAACAGCGTGAGCGCCACCATGTACAGCGTCTCGGCGGCGGCGATCCAGAACTCGCTGCCGAGTTCGAACAGGCGATCCATCACGCCACCTCCGTCACTTCGACGTGTTCGGCGATTCGGGCGAGTGCGGCGTCGGTCGCGTCATCCGCGCCCCTGATCGCGAGCGTGAGGTGCCCGAACGCGCGCCCCTGGATGTCGTTGATGCCGCCGTAGACCAGTTCGAACTCGAGCCCTGCGTTCGCGAGCTCGAGGAAGACGCCGGCCTGCGATGCGTCGCCGTCGCGGAACGAGATCGTGACGATGCGACCCGTGTGGCGCTCACGCAGCACATCGAGCTCGGCCGGCGAAGGGATGCCCTTCACCACCGTCGACACGAACCGCTGCGACGAGGGGACCTGCGGATTCGAGAAGACGTCGAACACGTCGCCGTTCTCGACGACGCGGCCGCCGTCCATGACGGCGACCTTCGTCGCGATCGACTGGATGACCTCCATCTCGTGCGTGATGACGATCATCGTGATGCCGAACTCCCGGTTCGCGCGCTTCAGCAGCGCGAGCACCTCCTGGGTCGTCTCGGGGTCGAGCGCGCTGGTCGCCTCGTCGGCGAGCAGGATCTGTGGTGACGTCGCGAGCGCCCGGGCGATGCCCACGCGCTGCTTCTGTCCGCCCGAGAGCTGGTCGGGATAGCTTCGCGCCTTGTCGGTGAGACCGACGAACTCGAGCAGCTCGTCGACGCGGGACGCGATCTCGGCCTTCGGCCGCCCGGCGACGGTGAGGGGGTAGGCGACGTTCTTCCAGACCGTCTTCGAGTTGAAGAGGTTGAACTGCTGGAAGATCATGCCGATGCCGAGGCGCATGTCGCGCAGACGACGCTCGGGCGTGTTCGTGATGTCGGTGCCGTCGACGACGATGCTGCCCGAAGTCGCGGGCTCGAGGGCATTGACCAGTCGCACGAGCGTCGACTTTCCGGCGCCCGAGTAGCCGATGATGCCGTAGACGTCGCCGGCCTCGATGTCGAGCGAGACGCCGTCGACGGCGACGATCGGGTCGCCGCCCTTCTCGGGTGAGGGGTATGTCTTCGTGACGTCACGGAGCGCGACGAGCGCCATGCTGAATCTCCTCCGGACCCATCGGTCCTGTGGAACGCGCATCGGGCGGCGGGACCGTTCGGTCGCCACCGCCCGTGCCGCGTACTGGTTGGAACGAGCCGATCAGCCCTTGGCGGCCTCGGTGTCGGACTCGACCTTGGCGAGCGACTCCTCGAGGTCGGCGACCGGCGTCTTCAGCGCGACCGCGGTGTTGCCCGAGGACTCGAGGAGCCCGGCCTGCACATCAGCGTCGGTCTGGAAGATCTCGACGAGCTTCGCGTAGGTCTCGTTGTCCTTGTCCGCGGCGCGGGTCGCGAAGATGTTGACGTAGGGCAGTGCGTTCGGGTCGCTCGGGTCGTCCTGCGCGATGGCATCCTCGAAGCTCAGGCCGGCGTCCTCGACGAAGTCGTTGTTGATGATCGCCGCGGCCAGGTCGGGCAGCGACGTCGGAGTCAGCGACGCCTCGAGGGCGGTGACCTTGACCTTCGACTTCGCCTCGTCGATGTCGGCGAGGTCGCTGAAGATCGTGCCCCCGCTCTTCAGCTCGATGAGGCCTGCCGACTGCAGCACGAGCAGGCCGCGGGCCTGGTTCGACGCGTCGTTCGGCACGGCCACGGTCTCGCCCTCGGGGATGTCCTCGACCGAGTCGTACTTCTGCGAGTAGAGGCCGAGCGGGTAGATCGCGGTCGAACCGATCGGCGTGAGGTCCTCACCGGCCGACACGTTGTAGTCGGCGAGGTACACGATGTGCTGGAACTGGTTGAGGTCGAGCTCGCCCTCGGTCGTCGCGGGGTTCGGCTGCGCGTAGTCGGCGAAGTCCACGATCTCGATCGTGATGCCCTCATCGGCGGCAGCCTCTTCGAACGCGGCCCATTGCGGGTCGCCCTTGCCGACGACGCCGATCTTGACGACCTCGCCCGAGGCATCGCCACCGGCGGCGGGTGTCGCGCAGGCGGCGAGCCCGAAGAGCAGCGGTGCCGTGACGAGTGCGGCGATGACCTTGGAGCGCTGTGACATGTGAATTGATCCCTTTCGCGTTTCGGCGCGCCGCGATCGAGTGCTGATGAGCAGATGGAGACATGGCTCCGCCACTGTTCGTGACAGTGGGAGGCGACGATGCCGCGAGCGCGGGCGCATCACCACGCTAGGCGAAGATTCTTTCCTCACCGGACGCGCAGGTCACAGTCCGTCACAGATCCTGCGACGCTATGGCTCGAGAAGTTCAGATACTTCGAGCCACCGGGTTTCGAGATCGGCGACGGATGCCTCGAGCCGCGCAAGCTCGTCGCCGAGCGCCCCGAGCCCCACATAGTCGGACTGGTCGTGGCGCGCGAGTCTCTCGTGCTGTGCGGCGATCTCGGTCTGGAGCCGTTCGAGCTTGCGGTCGATCGAACTGAGCTCCTTCTCGGCTGCGCGGCGGTCGGCACCCCCGAGTTGCACGCTCGCCGCGGCGGAGGCCGGCTGGGCGGCGGATGCACTCTCGGCCGCAGCGACCCGCGCCGCGTCGACGCCCCTGCGCAACTCGAGGTACTGCTCGACGCCGCGCGGCAGGTCGCGCAGGTGCCCGTCGATGATCGCGAGCTGCCGGTCGGTGACCCGCTCGATGAGGTAGCGGTCGTGCGAGACGACGAGCAGGGTGCCGGGCCACGAGTCGAGCAGGTCCTCGATCGCTGCGAGCATGTCGGTGTCGAGGTCGTTCGTCGGCTCGTCGAGGATGAGCACGTTCGGTTCCTGCAACAGGATCAGCAGCAGTTGCAGCCGCCGCTTCTGCCCGCCCGAAAGGTTCTTGACGGGCGTCGAGAGCTGCGCGTTCGTGAAGCCGAGCCGCTCGAGCAATTGCCCGGGCGTGAGCTCGACCGCCTTCGACCCCTCGCCGACGGCGTAGCTCGTGCGCTGCTCGGCGACGACGGCGCTCACCCGCTGTTCGCTCCACTCGGTGAGTTCGGCGAGCTCTTGGCTGAGGGTGGCGATCTTGACGGTCTTGCCGCGCTTCACGCGCCCGGTTGTGGGCTGCACCGCACCGGTCACGAGCCCGAGCAGCGTCGACTTGCCGGCGCCGTTCACGCCGAGGATGCCGGTGCGCTCACCGGGGGCGATGCGCCACTCGAGCTCGTGCAGCACGGTCTTCGTCGCCGGAGTCTCGGCCTCGGCATGCGCGGCGGGACTCTGCTCCGACCGAGTCGGGTAGGCGACCGAGACGTCGAGCAGGTCGACGACGTCCTTTCCGAGCCGCGAGACCGCGAGCCGGCTGAGCTCGACCGGATTGCGCACGGGCGGTTCGTTCTCGATGAGCTCGTTCGCCGCGTCGATGCGGAACTTCGGCTTCGAGGTGCGCGCCGGCGCGCCCCGGCGCAGCCACGCGAGCTCCTTGCGCATGAGGTTCTGCCGCTTCGACTCGGAGGCCGCGGCCATGCGATCGCGTTCGACGCGCTGCAGCACGTATGCCGCGTACCCGCCCTCGAACGGTTCGACGATGCCGTCGTGCACCTCCCATGTGGCGGTGCAGACTTCGTCGAGGAACCACCGGTCGTGGGTGACGACCACGAGCGCACCCGCGTTCGCCGACCATCGCGCCTTCAGGTGCGCCGCGAGCCACGCGATGCCCTCGACGTCGAGGTGGTTGGTCGGCTCATCGAGGAACACCACGTCCCAGTCGCCGACCAGCAGCGCCGCGAGCCCGACTCGTCGCCGCTGCCCACCGGAGAGGCTCACGATCTGGGCCTGCCACGGGACATCCGCAAGAAGGCCGGCGATGACGTCGCGCACCCTCGCGTCGCCCGCCCACACGTGCTCCTCGATGCCGCCGACGACCGCCTCGGCGACCGTCTGGCCGGGATCGACGATATCGGCCTGGTCGAGCATGCCGATGCGGATGCCTCGACGCAGCGTCACCCGCCCGCCGTCGGGTTCGAGGCGACCGGCGAGCAGCTTCAGCAGGGTCGACTTGCCGTCGCCATTGCGGCCGACGACACCGATGCGGTCGCCCTCGTCGATGCCGAGGGTGACCTCGTCGAAGACGGTGCGCGTCGGGAACTCGAGGTGCAGGCGCTCGGCGCCGAGGAGGTGTGCCATGTCCTGACGAGCCTAGTCGCCGCGAGCGCCTTCGGCCAGCCG
>Ga0247819_10000720_pt1 | contig 18655 bp, 21 predicted proteins | sample 13C_Xylose_Day6_FD_193428 | JGI IMG/M metagenome (GOLD analysis project Ga0247819, IMG submission 193428) | Soil microbial communities from agricultural site in Penn Yan, New York, United States - 13C_Xylose_Day6 | ecosystem: Environmental > Terrestrial > Soil > Agricultural land | place: USA...
GGCTTCGAGGCGCGCCGAAAGACGAGCGAGGCCCAGGGCCTGAAGCGCGGCATCGGCTACAGCAGCTACATCGAAGCCTGCGGCATCGCGCCTTCGAACATCGCCGGCGCGCTGGGCGCGCGGGCGGGCCTGTTCGAATGCGGCGAGATCCGCGTGCATCCGACCGGCAGCGTGACGGTGTTCACCGGCTCGCACAGCCACGGCCAGGGCCACGAGACCACGTTCGCGCAAGTGGTCGCTGCGCGGCTGGGCATCCCGGTGGAGAACGTGGACGTGGTGCACGGCGACACCGGCCGCGTGCCGTTCGGCATGGGCACCTACGGTTCGCGCTCGATCAGCGTGGGCGGCGCGGCCATCATGAAGGCGCTGGACAAGATCGAGACCAAGGCCAAGAAGATCGCGGCCCACCTGATGGAGGCCAGCGATGCCGACATCGAGTTCGCCAACGGCGAGTTCAAGGTCAAGGGCACCGACAAGAAGATTCCGTTCGGCCAGGTGGCGCTGACGGCCTACGTGCCGCACAACTACCCGCTCGACAAGCTGGAGCCCGGCCTGAACGAGACCGCCTTCTACGACCCGACCAACTTCACCTTCCCGGCCGGCACCTACATCGCCGAGGTCGAGGTGGACCCGACCACCGGCGTGGTGCGCCTCGATCGCTTCACCGCGGTGGACGACTTCGGGACCATCATCAATCCGATGATCGTCGAGGGCCAGGTGCATGGCGGCCTGGCGCAAGGCATCGGGCAGGCGCTGATGGAGAACTGCGTGTACGACCGCGAAAGCGGCCAGCTGCTCACCGGCAGCTTCATGGACTACGCGATGCCGCGCGCCGACGATCTGCCGGAGTTCAAGCTGTCCACCGTGTGCACGCCGTGCACGCACAACCCGTTGGGCACCAAGGGCTGCGGCGAGGCCGGCGCCATCGGATCGCCGCCGGCGGTGATCAACGCGGTGCTCGACGCGCTCAAGGACCTGGGCGTGAAGGAGCTGGACATGCCGGCCAGCGCGCCGCGCGTGTGGCAGGCCATCCAGCAGGCCCGGGCCTGAATCCGACGCAAGGAGACGAGCATGTACGCATTCACCTTCGAACGTCCCACCGCGCTGCCCGATGCCGCCCGCCTGGCCGGCGCCGGCGGCAAGCCGCTGGCCGGCGGGCAGACGCTGCTGGCCTCGATGAAGCTGCGGCTGGCCAACCCCGAGCAACTGGTGGATCTGGGCGCGGTGCGCGAACTCGCGGGCATCCGCCGCGAGGGCGACAACGTGGTCATCGGTGCGATGACCCGGCACGCCGAAGTCGCCGCCAGCGACGAGGTGCGCAAGGCCATCCCCGCGCTGGCCGACCTCGCCGGCCACATCGGTGACCGCCAGGTGCGCGCGCTCGGCACCCTCGGCGGCTCGGTGGCCAACAACGATCCCGCGGCCTGCTATCCCAGCGCGGTGCTGGGCCTGGGCGCGACGGTGCAGACGACCAAGCGCAAGATCGCGGCCGACGATTTCTTCACCGGCCTCTTCGCCACGGCGCTGGAGGAGGGCGAGCTGATCACGGCGATCTCTTTCCCCATCCCGTCCAAGGCGGCTTACATCAAGTTCAAGCAGCCGGCCTCGCGCTTCGCGCTCATCGGCGTGTTCGTCGCGCAGACGGCCAGGGGCGTGCGCGTGGCGGTCACCGGCGGCGGCAACGGCGTGTTCCGCCACGAGGGCCTGGAGGACGCGCTGTCGCGCAGCTTCACGCCGGCGTCGGCGGGCCTGAAGATCTCCGCGGACGGCCTGTCGAGCGACCTGCATGCCAGCGCCGAGTACCGTGCGCAGCTCATCAGCGTGATGGCGCAACGAGCGGTCGCGAAGGCGCTGGGCTAATCTCGCGGGATCGTGCCAGCCTCCATCGATGCCCTGATCCAGTCACTCCAGTCGGTCGGCTACTTCGCCGACCGCCGCCTGGCCACCGCGGCTTTCCTCGCGCTGAAGCTGCAACGGCCGCTGCTGCTGGAGGGAGAGCCGGGCGTGGGCAAGACGGAACTGGCCAAGGCGCTGGCCGCGGCGCTCGGGCGCGAGCTGCTGCGCCTGCAGTGCTACGACGGGCTGGAGCAGCGCGAGGCGCTCTACGAATGGAACTACGCGGCGCAGCTTTTGCACCTGCGCGCGGCGGAAGGGCACGGCACGGCCGCGCAGGCCGAGCGCGAGGTCTACCAGGAGCGCTACCTGATCCACCGGCCGCTGCTGCAGGCCTTGCAGGCGCCCGCGCCGGGGGCGGTGCTGCTGATCGACGAGCTCGACCGCGCCGACGAGCCTTTCGAGGCTTTCCTGCTCGAGTACCTGGGCGAGTACCAGGTCAGCATCCCCGAACTGGGCACGGTGCGCGCGCAGGCCGCGCCGGTGACCATCCTGACCAGCAACCGCACGCGTGAGCTGCACGACGCGCTCAAGCGGCGCTGCCTCTATCACTGGCTCGACTACCCGGATCGCGAACGCGAACTCGCCATCGTCCGCTCGCGCGTGCCGCAGGCGGGGGAGGCTTTGGCCGACCAGGTGTCGGCGTTCGTCGCGCGCCTGCGCAGCCAGCCCTTCGCCAGCGCCTTCCAGCGCACGCCCGGCATCGCCGAAAGCGTGGAGTGGGCCAAGGCGCTGGTCGCGCTGGACACGCTGGCGCTAGATCCGGAAGTGGTGACCGATACCGCCGGCATCCTGTTCAAGCAGCGCGAGGACGTGGCCGCGCTCACCCGCGACCTGGCCGCCGACCTGCTGAAGCCGGAGGCGGCATGAGGTTCGCGCCCCACGCCGTCATCCCCGCGCAGGCGGGGATCCAGAGCTTCCGGCAGTCCGCTGAAGGCGGACGCACTGGATACCCGCCTCCGCGGGAATGACGGGACAAGCATGCAGCTCGGCGACGCGCGCACCGGCAAGCTGGCTGACAACATCGCCGGATTCGGTCGTGCCCTGCGGCGCGCCGGCGTGCGCGTGGACAGCGCGCGCATAGCGCTCGCCACCGAGGCCGCATCGCTGGTCGGGCTGGAGCGGCGCGAGGACCTGGGCGCCGCGCTGGAGGCCGTGATGGTCGGGCGCGAGCAGGACCGCCTCGTGTTCCGCGAACTCTTCGATGCCTTCTTCCGCGATCCCGGCATGGCGCAGAAGCTGCTCGCGCAGATGCTGCCGCAAGGCGAAGGCAAGGCCGAACCGGTCAAGCGCCGCCCGCGCGTGCAGGAGGCGCTGGCGCCGCAGCGCGCGGGCCAGGGCCGGCCGCGCAAGCCCGACCAGGAAGTGCGCTTCGACGCCGCGATGACGGCCAGCGAATTTCAGCGCCTGCGTCACGCCGACTTCAACGGTCTGTCGGCGGACGAGTACCGGCTGGTCGAGCGCATCGCGCGCGACGTCGCGCTTCCTGTCCCCACGGTGCCCGCGCGCCGCACGCGCGCCGGCCTGCGCGGCAGCCGGCCGCACTGGCCCGGCGCCATGCATGCGGCGGCGCGCACCGGCGGCGAGGTGGTGCACCTGCCGCGGCGCGAGCGGCGCCGCCAGCCGCTGCCGCTGCTGATCCTGCTCGACGTCTCGGGCTCGATGGAGCGCTACGCGCGCCTGCTGCTGGCCTTCCTGCACGCCGCCACGCGCCATGCGGCAGGCGGCCGCATCGGCCGCTGCGACGTGTTCGCCTTCGGCACGCACCTCACCGACCTGAGCGCGGCTTTCAAGCAGGCCGACACCGACGCGATGCTGGCGGTGGCGAGCGCGGCCATCGACGACTTCGCCGGCGGCACGCGGCTGGGCGAATCGCTCGCCATGCTCCGCCTGCGCCACGCGCGCCGGCTGGTCGGCCGCCGCACGCTGGTGCTGCTGATCACCGACGGGCTGGACACCGGCGAGCCCGAGGCGCTGGGCCGCGAGCTCGACTGGCTGCGGCTGCACTGCCGCCGGCTGCTCTGGCTCAACCCGCTGCTGCGCTTTTCCGGCTACGAGCCGCTGGCGCGCGGCGCGGTGCAACTGCATCGCCACGCCCACGGCATGCTCGCCGTGCACAACATCGAAACCCTGGAACAGCTGGCCGGGAGCATCGCGGCCGTGATGGACCGCTGAACCGGGACAAGAGGGAGAACAGACATGGACATGCAAGGCAGCCGCACGCTGGCGGTGGACAGGCAGGAAGCCTGGGAAGCGCTCAACGACCCGCAGGTGCTCAAGGCCTGCATCCCAGGCTGCGACCGCATCGAGTCGACGGGGCCGGACCAGTACGCGATCGGCATGTCGGTCAAGGTCGGGCCGGTCGCGGCCAAGTTCTCGGGAAAGATCCAGCTCTTGGACGTGCAGCCGCCCTCGAGCTACACGATGAAGTTCGAAGGGCAGGGCGGCGCGGCCGGGTTCGGCAAGGGCGAGGCCAGGGTGCGGCTGGAGCCGCGCGACGCGGGCTGCGAGCTGCAGTACACGGCCAGCGCGCAGGTCGGCGGCAAGATCGCGCAGGTGGGCCAGCGGCTGATCGACGGCGTGGCGCGATCGATGGCGGAGGATTTCTTCAAGCGCTTCGAGCAGGAGCTGGGCAAGCGCCATCCCGTGGAGACCGCGCCGGCGGCGCAGGCCACGAGCGCGGAGGCGGTGCCGGCCGCGGCACCTGCGGCCGCGACCACGAGCGGCGGCGTTCCCGCGTGGGTCTGGGCGGCCGGCGTCGCCATCGCGGCCGGCCTGGTGTTCTGGTTGTCACGATGAGGTGATCATGAGAACCACCGCTGTCGCCGCTGCGGCGGCTTTCATGGCGGCCCAGGCCGCCGGCCAGTCGCCACCTCAGGTCGAAGGGACGCTGCGTCCGCAGGTCGTCACCGCGACGCCCGGCATCTCGCAATCGGCGTTCGACACGCCGGCTTCGATCGACGTGATCCGCGGCGACACGCTGCGCGACTCGCAGCTGGGCATCAACCTGTCGGAGTCGCTCGCGCGCGTGCCCGGGATCACGGCCCTGAACCGCCAGAACTACGCGCAGGACGTGCAGATCTCCTCGCGCGGCTACGGCGCGCGCGCCACCTTCGGCGTGCGCGGCCTGCGCCTGTACACCGACGGCATCCCCGCCACCGCGCCGGACGGGCAGAGCCAGGTGTCCCACTTCGACCTGCTCTCGGCCGACCGCATCGAGGTGCTGCGCGGACCGTTCTCCGCGCTGTACGGCAATTCCTCGGGCGGCGTGATCAGCCTCTTCACGGCCGACGGCGGGCCCGAGACGGTGGCCGAGATCGGCACGGCTTTCGGCAGCTACGGCACGCGGCGTCACAACGCCCGGTTGTCGGGCGAGCAAGGCGCGATTCAGTACAACCTGAGCGCCACGCGCTTCGACACCGACGGTTTCCGCGACCACAGCGCGGCGCGCCGCACCGGCTTCAACGGCAAGGTCCGCTACAACGCGAGCGAGGACACCAGGCTCAGCTTCATCCTGAACAGCGTCGAGATGCCGGACACGCAGGACCCGCTGGGCCTGACGCGCGCCGAGTTCGAGGCGAACCCGCGCCAGGCCAGCCCGGCGGCGCTGCAGTTCAACACGCGCAAGTCGGTGGACCAGCTGCAGGGCGGCTTCATCCTGGAGCACCGGCTGAACGCGGTGCATTCTTTCAAGTTCACCGGCTGGAGCGGCACGCGCGAAACCGAGCAGTTCCAGGCGATCCCGGTGGGCACGCAGACGCCCATCACGCAGCCCGGCGGCGTGATCGACCTGGACCGCCGCTACCACGGGGCCGACGCGCAGTGGGTGATGCGCACGCGTGCCTTCGATTCGCCGCTCGCGATCACGTTCGGTCTGTCGGCCGATCGGATGACCGAGCAGCGCCGGGGCTTCCAGAACTTCATCGGTACCGGGGCTTCACAGGTGCTCGGCGTGCAGGGCGCGCTGCGCCGCGACGAAGAGAACCGCGTGCGCACCTTCGACCAGTACGTGCAGGGCGTGTGGAGTTCCGAGCGCTGGTCGCTGACGGCCGGCGTGCGGCATTCGCAGGTGAAGTTCGCTTCCAGTGATCGCTTCATCGTCGGCGCGAACGGCGACGACAGCGGCTCGGCGACCTATTCGGCCACCACGCCGGTGCTGGGCGTGGTGTATCACGCGACCGAAGCGCTGAACCTCTACGCGTCGGCCGGGCGCGGCTTCGAGACGCCGACCTTCAACGAGTTGTCGTACCGCCCCGGCGGCACCGGCCTGAACTTCGACCTGCGCAGCGCCTACAGCCGGCAGTTCGAGATCGGCGCCAAGGCCGAGCTGTCGCAGGACTGGGCGGTGAACGCGGCGCTGTTCCAGGCGCGCACCACCGACGAACTGGTGGTGCTCACCAACGCGGGCGGGCGCAGCACCTTCCAGAACGCGGGCCGCACCGAGCGGCGCGGCTTCGAGGCGGCGCTGGCCGGGCGCTTCGGCGGCGGCTTCTCCACGCAACTCGCCGCGACGCTGCTGCAGGCGAAATACGACAGCGCGTTCACCACCTGCGGACCGCCGCCCTGCACCACGCCCACCGTGGTAGTGCCGTCGGGCAACCGCATCCCCGGCATCCCGCGCGCGATGCTGTTCGGCGAACTGGCCTGGGAGCACAAGCCCTGGGGCCTGCAGACCGCGGTGGAAGTGCGGCACACCGGCCGCATCGCGGTGAACGACGGCAACACCGATTTCGCGCCTGCCGCGACGACGGTCGGGCTGCGTGCTTCACTGCGGCAGGCGGTGGGCCGATGGAGCGTGCGGGAATTCGTGCGGGTCGACAATGTGACGGATCGCCGGTACGCGGGTTCGGTGATCGTCAACGAGGGCAACAGCCGCTACTTCGAACCCGCGCCCGGCCGCAACTGGCTGGTGGGCGTGAACGCCGCCTACACCTTCTGAAATTTCGCGGGAAGCACGATGGAAAACCTGGACGTGATGGTGCTGCGCACGTTGCGCGACTGGCGCGCGGCGGGCCGGCGCGCGCTGCTCGCCACCGTGGTGCGCACCTGGGGATCGTCGCCGCGGCCGGTGGGCTCGATCATGGCGCTCGCGCAGGACGGCTCGGTGGTCGGCTCGGTGTCCGGCGGCTGCATCGAGGACGATCTGATCTACCGGTTCACGCAGGCCCACGCGCCGCAGGGCGAATCGCGCGAGATGCCCTCGGGGCCGCCGACGTTCGTGAAGTACGGCGTCACGGCCGACGAGGCGCACCGCTTCGGCCTGCCGTGCGGCGGCACGCTGGAACTGCTGCTGGAGAACGACCCCGATCCGGCCGCGCTGGCCGACCTGGTCACGGCGCTGGAAGCCGGGCGCCTGGTGCGCCGCACGGTCCGGCTGGCCGACGGCCAGGCGACGCTGGAGCCGGCCGACTCGCCGTCGGACCTGGTGGTCGATGGCCGGCGAATGGCCAACACCTTCGGGCCCGAGTACCGCATGCTGCTCATCGGCGCCGGCCAGCTGACCGAGTACCTGGCGACCATGGCGCTGTTCAGCGGCTTCGCGGTGACCGTGTGCGATCCGCGCGAGGAATACAGCGCCGCCTTCCACGTGCCCGGCGCGAAGCTGGTGCGCGACATGCCCGACGACGTGGTGCAGGCCTTCCGGCCCGATCGGCGCAGCTGCGTGGTGGCGCTGACGCACGATCCCAAGCTGGACGACCTGGCCTTGCTGGAGGCGCTGGAGACCGACGCGTTCTACGTGGGCGCCATCGGCAGCCGCCGCAACAACGAAGCGCGCCGCCAGCGCATGGTCGAGCACTTCGAGCAGACCGAGGAATCGCTCGCTCGCCTGCGCGGACCGATCGGCATCTACATCGGCAGCAAGACGCCGCCGGAGATCGCGGTGAGCGTCATGGCCGAGATCCTGGCCGTGAAGAACGGCGTGCCTCTGCCGCGCGACATGGACGTGGCCCAGGCCAAGAACAGCCTGGCGATCGAGCACAACGATGCGGGCGCGCTGGTTTGCGCCGTGCGCGAGTAGGCGCTCGCCTTCAGGGTTTTCTCGCGCTCGCTCGCCGCGTCGCTGCGGTACTTTGAGCACCGTCATCCACACCAAGGAGCTTCCCATGCGCAGACTTCTCGTCGTCGTCGCGGGCCTGGCGGTCGCCGGTGCGGCCTGGGCCCACAACTGCCCGAACGAAATGAAGGCGATCGACGCCAAGCTCGCCACCAACCCGCAGCTCTCGAAGGAGAACTCGGACAAGGTGGCCAAGCTGCGCGCCGACGGGGAGGCCCATCACAAGGCGGGACGGCACACCGAGTCCATGGCGGCCTTGGGCGAAGCCAAGAAGCTGCTGGGCATCTGACCGCCGGCCGCCGCCGGGCGGCCAGTGCGGTGCAGCCGGGGCGGATGTCCCGGCTTTTTTTTGCCCGAAGTGGGTCGTGTCGCCATAGTTTGTTAACGTATAAATATACAAATCGACAAAAACGTGTATAAATAAGATAATGTCTCAGGTTTCCGCCGCCGTCGAAGCGCTGCCCGCCCAGGCTGGCTCGGCCTTGGCGCGGCTCGGCGCGCACCTGGCCACGGCACGCAAGCGCCGCAAGCAATCGCTGCGCGCGTGGGCTATGCGATTGCAGGTGTCGGTGCCGACGTTGATGCGAATGGAGAAAGGCGATCCCGCGGTCTCGATCGGTGTGTATGCCACCGCGCTCTGGATGATCAATCGCCATTCCGCGTTGGCGCAGCTGGCCGATCCCAAGGAGGACGTCGCCGCGCTGGAAGCCGAAGTCCGGCAGGCCTCGCAGCGGCATCGCGCGAAGGAGAAGGGCCGTGGCTGACCGGCCGATCTACACGCCGCAGGACTCGATGCACCTGTGGGGGCTGGCGGATCCCGCGCGGCCGCGGTGGGTAGGCGAACTCAGTCTCGTAGCCAATGCGCGATCGGTCGGATTGCAGTACGGCGATTCGTGGCTGGCCGAAGGCTTCGCCCTGAGCGAAGACCTGCCGCTGCGGCCGGGCCTCTATCTGCCTCGCGACAAGGACTGCGCCGCGGGCGCCGTCGACGACGCGCGTCCCGACCGCTGGGGCGAGCGCGTGATCCGCAAGTTCGAGCGCAGCCCGCGGCTGTCCCTCCTCGAGTACCTGTACTTCGCGGGCGACGACCGCTACGGCGGGCTGGGCGTCAGCCTGCGCGCCGACGTGTACGAGCCCTGGCCTTCGGCGCCGATCCCGGGCCTGGGCAGCCTCGACCAGATGGCCGAGGTGGTGCGCAAGGTGCTGGCCAACGAGCCCGTCGACGAGGTGCAGCAGCGATTGCTGCGGCCCGGTGTTTCGATGGGCGGCGCGCGGCCCAAGTCGCTGCTGATGATCGACGGCGAGCCCTGGCTGGTGAAGTTCTCCGAAGGGGAGGACCTCGACACCGAGCTGCTGGAGCACGCGACCATGACGCTGGCCGCGCGTTGCGGCATCCGGGTCGCCGGCACGCGCGCCTTGCGCGTGGGCGACCGCCACGCGGTCGCCGTGAAGCGCTTCGATCGCATCGGCCACGAGCGGGTCCACGCGCAGTCCGCCAACGTGGCGCTGCGTGCCGCCGGCGAGGACCTCGGCTATCCGCAACTCGCGCAACTGCTGCGGCGGCTCGCGCCCGCCGACGCCATCGCCGCGCAGCAGCAGGAGCTGTTCCGGCGCCTCGTGTTCAACATCCTGGTCGACAACACGGACGACCACGAGAAGAACCACGCGCTGCTGCGGCAGGCCGACGGCCGCTACCTGCTCTCGCCGGCGTTCGACATGGTCCCCTCGGCGCAAGGCCTGGGCTACCAGGCCATCGAGGTCGGCGAGCGCGGGACCGAATCGAGCATCGACAACGCGCTGACGCGCGCGAGCTCCTACGGCTTGAAGAAGGACGTGGCCCGCGCCATCGCACGCGAAGTGGCGAGCGCGGTCGACGGCTGGCAGGCTCACTTCCGCGATGCCGGCGTGCGCGACGAGGACCTCGCCATCCTGTCGCAGTACATCGACGGCGAGAACCTGCGCTCGCAGCGGCGCGCGTTCGCGCGTTAGATCAGCGCTTCGGAATGCCGGCCGCGAACCAGACCGGTGTTCCCTGCTGCGGCACGTTGACGATCAGCAGCACGGGCGTGTTGCAGGGGCTCGGCGGAGTCGGGTTGAGGAAACTGTCGATGCGGAAGTCGCCGTTCTCGTCGAGCTCGGCCACGTCTTCCGAGTTGTGGGCCACGCCGTCGCAGAACAGCCTCGCGCGCACGGTCTGTCCGCCCGGTGATGCGACGCCGTCACCGCCGGCGAGCAGCAGGCCGCGGCCATCGACGCGGATGCGGCCGTCGTCGCGCGCCTCCGCGACCAGGCGCTTGATCACCCAGGGCCGCCCGCCCGGGTTGACGCCGAGCACGGCATTGGCGACCACTTGCCCGCTGGCGGAGGCGAAGGGCTGCGAGCCGATGCCGCCTTCGAAGCGTGCGATCTGGTCGGCGGCGATGGCGCTCACGGCCGGAAAGGCGGCCAGTGCCGCGCACGCGGCCAGCCGAAAGAGCTGCTGCTGCATGAGGGTCTCCTTGAGGTTTGTTTGTTCCGAAATCCACACTAGCTGCGTGGACGCGGAATACAACCTCGGCGGTCCGCACGTTCTGAAGGGGGTCGATATTCCATCGCGGTGAAAAAAAGCGCCGCATGCGGCGCTTCTCGCTCGCGCGGTCGCGGCCCTATCTGGGTTTTCCCATGAGGACGTCGGGCAACCAGGTCACGATCTGAGGGAACACCGTGATCATGGCGATGCAGACGAGCAGGCAGCCGAAGAAGGGCAGGGCCGCGCGCGCGATGGTGTTGCTGTCCTTGCCCGTCATGTTCTGCAGCACGAACAGGTTGAAGCCGACCGGCGGCGTGACCTCGGCGATCTCGACCAGCAGCACGATGAAGATGCCGAACCAGATCAGGTCGAAGCCGGCCTTCTGGATCATGGGCAGCACGACGGCCGAGGTCAGCACGATCATGCTGATGCCGTCGAGCGCCGTGCCCAGCACCAGGTACACCAGCGAGAGCACCGCGATCAGCGTGAACGGCGAGAGGTTCATGCCGCCCACCCACTCGGCCAGCTCACGCGGGATGCCGGTGAAAGCCATCGTCTTCGTGAGGAAGGCCGCGCCCGCAAGGATGAACATGATCATGCAGCTGGTGCGGGTCGTGCCCATCAGCCCCTGCCAGAAATTGCGCCACGTCAGCGAGCCGCTGGTCCAGGCGATGGCCAGCGAGCCGAGCACCCCGTAGGCCGCGCATTCGGTGGCCGTCGCCCAGCCCGCCACCAGCACCCAGACGATGAAGATGATCAGCAGCGCGCAGGGGATCAGGCTGCCCGAGCGCCGCAGCTTCTCCATGAACGGCAGGCCCGATTCGCCGGCCGGCACTCGGTCCGGGTTGCGCAGGCTCCACCACATGATGTAGCCGGAGAACAGCGCCATCAGCAGGAAGCCCGGGATGAAGCCGGCCAGGAAGATGCGGATGATGGAAGCATCGGCGGCGACCGCGTACACGACCATCGTGATCGATGGCGGGATGAGGATGCCCAGCGTGCCCGCGGTGGCCAGCGAGCCCAGTGCCATCTTCTCGTCGTAGCCCCGCCGCACGAGTTCGGGCAGCGCCACCTTGGAGATCGTCGCGCAGGTGGCGGCCGAGGAGCCCGACACCGAACCGAAGATGCCGCAGCCCAGGATGGTGGTGTGCATCAGGCGGCCGGGCACGCGATTGAGCCAGGGCGAGAGGCCGCTGAACATCTGCTCCGACAGCCGCGTGCGGAACAGGATCTCGCCCATCCAGATGAACAGCGGCAGCGCGGCCAGCTCCCAGCTGGCGTTGCTCTCCCAGAACGCGGAGAACAGGTTCTTGCCGGGCAGCGTGCTGGTGAAGAAGGCCTGGCCTATCCAGCCGCAGATCGCCAGCGTCATGGCGATCCACACGCCGCCGGACAGCAGCAGCAACATGACGAGGAGCAGCAGCCCTCCGACAGCGATCAGGCTCAAGGGGCTCTCCGTCCTACAGGTCTTCAGAGTAGTCGCCGCGCGCGTGGCGTTCCTGCACCAGGCGCACGTAGGTGGGCGTGCCGCCGCGCAGCACGATCACCAGTTCGTCCAGCACGGCGAGCACGAACAGCAGCGAGCCCAGCACGAAGCTCATCTGCGGTATCCAGATCGGGATGACGACCAGGCCGCCGGCCATGTCCTTGAACTGCCAGCTCTCGTAGGTGAAGCGCACGGCCCACCAGGCCAGGTAGCTGACGGCGACGGCCGCGATGGCCAATGCGATCGTCTCGAGCGCGCGGCGCGCGCGCGGGCCGGTCTGGTCGAGCAGCAGCGTCACGCGCACGAAGTCGCCGTGCTTGAACGCGTGGGCCATGGCGAAGAAGGAAGCGCCGGCGCAGCACCACGCCACGATGTCGTTGACGCCGCCCACGCGCAGGCCGGCCATGCGGCCGGCCGACGCGTAGAGCATCAGGAGGAAGATCGAAAGGATCAGCAGCGCCGCGAGGCCGCCGGCCGCGTCGAACAGCAGGTTGAGCGCGCGGCGCATCTTCTCCGGCCTTACTTGCGGTAGGCGTCGACGACGGCCTTGCCGTCGGCCCCGGCCTTCGTCAGCCACTCATTGAGCATGACGTCGCCGACCTTCTTGAAGTCGGTCATCAGCTGCGGCGTGGGCGTGACGATGTTCATGCCCTTGGACTTGAGCTGGTCGAGGTACCAGCCGTTCTTCTCCTGGCTGGTCTTCCAGCCGCGCGATTCGGCTTCGGCGGCGGCCTTGAGCAGGCCGTCCTGCGTGGCCTTGTCCAGCGCGTTGAAGGCGGCGTTGTTGACGATGACCGCGTTCTTCGGCAGCCAGGCCTGGGTGGCGTAGAAGTTCTTGATGTGCTCGTAGGTCTTGGTGTCGAAGCCGGTGGAGCCCGACGACATGTACGAGTCGATCACGCCGGTGGCCATGGCCTGCGCCAGTTCGGCCTGCTGGATCTGCACCGGCTGCGCGCCCACCAGCTCGGCGATCTTGGCCGTGGCGGGGCTGTACGCGCGCCACTTGAGGCCCTTCATGTCGGCCACCGAGTTGAGCTGCTTGTTGGCGAAGATGCCTTGCGGCGGCCACGCCACCGCGTACAGCAGGCGCATGTTCTGCGAGGCCAGCAGCTTCTCCAGCACGGGTTTCTGCGCGCGGTACAGCTTCATCGCCTCGGGGTAGCCGGTGGCCAGGAAGGGCACGCCGTCGGCGCCGAAGACGGCGTTCTCGTTCTCGAAGTTCACCAGCAGGATCTCGCCGATCGGAGCCTGGCCGCCCTGGACCGCGCGCTTGATCTCCGTCGCCTTGAACAGCGAGGCGTTCGGGTGCAGCTGGATCTTCAGCTTGCCGCCGGTGGCCTTGTCGACGTCGGCCGCGAACTGGGTCAGGTTCTCGACGTGGAAGTTGCTGGTCGGATAGGCCGTAGGCAGGTCCCACTTGGTCTGGGACAGGGCGGGAACGGAGATCGACAGGGCCGCGGCGGCGAGCGCAAGCTTGAAGTTCATGGAAGCTCCGGAGAGGGTTGTGAAAGGCCGGGGGTCAGAATACGAGCAATTCCTGGGCCCATCGATGCGGTCTAACCCCAAGCGCCGGAGAATGCGGCCCATGGACCCAGACGCATCGAATACCTTCCTGCAAAACTACCGCTGGCTGGCCCGCTACAACCGCTGGTTCAACGAGCGGCTGTACGAAGCGTGCGAGCGTCTTTCCGACGAGGAGCGGCGGCGAGATCGCGGCGCCTTCTTCGGCTCGGTTCACGGCACGCTGAACCACCTGCTGTGGGCCGATCGCGTCTGGCTGCGGCGGTTCTCCGCGCAGGGCGTGACCTTCCCCAGCCTGTCCGAAGAAGTGCTGGCGCTGCCGGCGGGCGCTTCGTACGGGACGGTGCTGCACGAGGACTGGGCGGCTCTGCGCGAAGCCCGCCGCCTTCTCGATGAGGCCATCGAAACCTGGACGCTCGACATGCCGCCGGACTTCCCCGTGGCCGCCATGCGCTACGCCAACACCAAGGGCGTGCAACGCGAACATCCGGCCTGGAAGGCGCTGACGCACTTCTTCAACCACCAGACGCACCACCGCGGGCAACTCACCACGCTGTTGATGCAGGCCGGCGTCGATCCGGGCGTGACGGACATGGTCGCGATGCCGGAATGAGAAAGACCCGCCGAGGCGGGTCTTCTTCATTTGGCTCGAGAGCTCGCTTTCAGTTCTTGGCGGCGCTGGCGGCGGGACGCGCGGAACCGGCGGTCTCTTCCTTCTTCTCGGCGCGGGCTTCCTGCTTCTTCGCGTTGGCGTCGGCTTGGGCGGTCTTGGCCTTGGCGTCCGCCTTGGCTTCCTTCTTCTCGGCCTTGGCTTCGGCCTTCGCTTCCTTCTTCTCGGCCTTCGCGCCGGCCTTGGCTTCGGCCTTCTCGTCCGCGCGCGTGTCGCTCTTGGCCGCCTTGTCGTCCTTCTTCGCGCCGGCGGACGTGGGCGTGTAGGCCTTGCCGCCGACCGTCAGGCCGGCATCGGACAGATGCTTGGCGCGCGTCTCGCCGACGCCCTTGACCCGGGTGATCAGGTCGTCCCAGCTCTTGAAGTCGCCCTTCTTGCGTTCTTCCATGATGAGCTTGCTGGTGCCGGGGCCGATGCCCTTGACGCTGTCGAGTTCGGCTTCGGTGGCCTTGTTCGCGTCGACGGCGGCCAGGGCCAGGGCCGTATAGAACAGCAGGGCCACGACGGCCAGGATCTTCTTGAACATGCGCATCTCCTTGCACGAGGGTTGAAAGACCTTCAACGGCGCATGTTCAGGGCCCGTTGACCCCCACGTGAGCTCAAGCCTGCGACTTCAGTGACGCCATGTAGCGCGCCACGCCGGTCTGCACGTCGGCGAAGGCGTGGTCGCAGCCCGATTCGCGCAGCGCCGAGAGATCGGCCTGCGTGTAGCTCTGGTACTTGCCGCGCAACGCATCGGGAAACGGGATGTATTCGAGCAAACCTTCCTGCGCTGCGGAGGCCGCCGTGTGCTGCTTGCCCGCGAGCGAGGACACCACGGCGGTGGCGACGTCGTTGAAGGGCTGGGCACGGCCGGTGCCGAGGTTGAAGATGCCGCTCTTCTCCGGATGGTCGAAGAACCACAGGTTCACCGCGACCACGTCGTCGACGAAGATGAAGTCGCGCCGCTGCTCGCCGGGGCCGTAGCCGCCGTACTCGCCGAACAGCTTGACCTTGCCCTGCTCGCGGAACTGGTTGAACTGGTGGAAGGCCACGCTCGCCATGCGTCCCTTGTGCTGCTCGCGCGGTCCGTACACGTTGAAGTAGCGGAAGCCCACGACCTGGCGCTTGGCGCGGCGGAAGTCCTTGCCGCATTCGCGGCGCATGCGCTGGTCGAACAGCAGCTTGGAGTAGCCGTACACGTTGAGCGGCAGCTCGAACTGCGGCGTCTCGCGGAAGGTGTCGGAGCCGCCATAAACTGCGGCCGACGACGCGTAGAGCAGGCGCGTGCCGCGCTCGCGGCAGGACTCGAACAGCGAGCAGGACACACCGTAGTTGTTGTCCATCATGTACTTGCCGTCCTGCTCCATCGTGTCGCTGCAGGCGCCTTCATGGAACACGGCCTCGACCTTGCCGAAAGCGCCTTCGGCGAAGGCGCCGTAGAACTCGTCGGCGTCGAGGTAGTCCTCGATCTGCAGGTCGGCCAGGTTCCTGAACTTGTCGCCCTGCGTGAGGTCGTCGACCGCGATGATGTTGTCGATGCCGCGGGCGTTGAGGCCCTTGACGATGTTGCTGCCGATGAACCCGGCGGCTCCGGTGACGACCACACGCGTCATGCGAACAACTCCTCGTACGAAACGGTGGCGGTGCCGAACTTGCCCACCACGATGCCCCCGGCGCGGTTGGCGATGGGCATCGCGTCGCGCAGGGAAAGGCCCGCGGCCACCATGGTCGCGAGCGTGGCGATGACGGTGTCGCCGGCGCCGGTGACGTCGAACACCTCGCGCGCCTGCGCCTTCACGTGCAGCTCGCCCTGGGCGTCGAACAGCGTCATGCCTTCCTCGCTGCGGGTGACCAGCAGCGCGCCCAGGTTCAGCGACTCGCGCAGGTTCTGCGCGCGAGTGCGAAGGTCGTCCTCGCTGGTCCAGCGGCCCACCACGTCCTGCAGTTCGGCGCGGTTGGGCGTGATGACGCTGGCGCCGCTGTAGCGGCGGTAGTCGTGGCCCTTGGGATCGATCAGCACCGGTTTGCCGGCGGCGCGCGCGGCCGCGATCATGGCCGGGATGTGGGCGAGGCCGCCCTTGCCGTAGTCGGAAAACAGGATGGCGTCCTGCCGCGGGAGGAGCTCGCCGAAGCTCTCGCTCTGCAGGGCCAGCACCTCGTGGTCGGGCTCGTTCTCGAAGTCCATGCGCAGCAACTGCTGCTGGCGGCCGATGACTCGCAGCTTGACCGTGGTCTTCAGGCCCGCGTCGCGCTTCAGGTGCGCGGCGATGCCGGTCTCGCGCAGCAGCGACTCGAGTCGGTGGCCGGGCTCGTCGTCGCCCACCACGCCCAGGAAGCTGGCCTGCGCGCCGAGCGTGGCCACGTTGTAGGCCACGTTGGCGGCGGCGCCGATGCGCTCTTCCTCGCGCGACACCTTGACGACCGGAACCGGCGCCTCGGGCGAGATGCGCTCGACCGCGCCATGCCAGTAGCGGTCGAGCATGGCGTCGCCGACCACGAGCACGCGCGACTTGGCGAGCTGTTGCTTGCTTGGATTCATGTGTTCAGAGTTCTTCGACGCGCCGCGGCGGGTAGCTGTCCCAGGCCTGGCAGCCGGGGCACTGCCAGAAGTGCTGCTTGGCCTCGAAGCCGCAGGCGGCGCAGCGGTAGCGCGTGAGGGGCTTGACTGCGTGTTCCAGCGCGCGCTGCACACGGGGATGGTACTGCTCGTTTTCCAGCTTCTCGCCGGCCAGCCACTTGGAGGCGGCGACCAGCGAAGGCTCACGCTCGAGGTGGCGCGCGTACCAGTCGCGCGATTCGCTGTCGGGCTGCAGCGCGACGATGGCCTCGAGCACGTCGAGCGAGGCGGAGTGTTCATAGCTCTGCTTGAGCAGCTCGAGCGCCTGGCCCTGCTTGCCGCACGCGGCCGCGTACTGCGCCAGCGGCTTGGCCAGCAGCGGAATGGCGGACGGCGTGGTCCGGGCCAGCTCGGCCAGCAGCTCGAAGGCGCCGGCGGTGTCGCCCGACTTGCTGCGCAGCGCGGCCATTTCCATCACCGGGCGCGGCGCCGTGGGCGCGACGTCGATGGCCTGGCGCAGCAGCGCCTGCGCGGTGCCGTCGTGGGCCAGGGCGGCCTGTTCGCACAGGTAGTGGGCGCGCCGGCCCGCGAAGCTGCCGTGGCTCGTTTCCTCGAGGCGGCGGGCGATCTCGGCGGCCTGCACCCAGTCGCGCGAGCGTTCGTAGATGGAGAGCAGGGCCAGCAGAGCCTGGCCTTCATACGCGCTGCCGTCCAGCTTGCGCAGCGCTTCCTCGGCGCGGTCGAGCAGGCCGGCCTTGAGGAAGTCCAGCGCGAGCGCGTGCTGCGCGCGCTGCCGCTCGGCCCGGCTGAGGTCGCCGCGCGAGAGCAGGTGCTCATGCACGCGCACGGCCCGTTCGTACTCGCCGCGGCGGCGGAAGAGGTTGCCCAGCGCGAAGTGGAGTTCGGAGGTGTCAGGGTCGTTGCGCACCGCCTCGATGAAGGCGTCGATCGCCTGGTCCTGCTGCTCGTTGAGCAGGAAGTTCAGGCCGCGGAAGTACGCCTTGGGCGCCTGCCGGTTCTCGATGCGCAGCTGCCTCAGGTCGAGGCGCGAAGCGACCCAGCCCAGCACGAAGGCGATGGGCAGGCCCCACAGGAGCCAGCTGAAGTCAAAGTCCATGCGTCTGCGTGGATTGCATGCTGTCCGGGCCGGCCTGGGTGTCGAGGCCGCGCGGGCGCCGCCGCTGGCGCCACCAGCGGGGCAGCATCCCTGCCGCGCCCACCACCAGGCCGAAGGCGAAGGCGGCCAGCACCACCAGCACCAGCGGCCCCGTCCACGAATGGCCGAAGAAGAAGTGCACGGTCGCCGCCTGCTGGTTGTTCAGCGCGAAGGCGAAGAGGGTAAAAAAAATGGCTGCCTTGAGCAGCCACACGATGTATTTCATAGCGCTCCTCGGTCGAGGGGCATTCTAAGGTTGGGCACGGGACGGGCCCGCGGCCTCTTCAGCCCTGCATTTCCTCGGTACGGCGGTCCACCGCCTCGCGCAGGGCCTTGCCCGGCTTGAAGTGGGGGACGCGTTTTTCCGGGATCTGCACGCTTTCGCCGGAACGCGGATTGCGCCCCAGGCGCGGCGGGCGCCGGTTGATCGAGAAGCTGCCGAAGCCGCGGATCTCGATGCGGTGCCCGCGCACCAGCGCATCGCCCATGGCGTCGAGGATCGCCTTGACGGCGTACTCGGCGTCGCGGTGCGTGAGCTGGCTGAAGCGGGAGGCCAGTTCTTCGACGAGGTCTGATCTGGTCATGAGGGGCTAGGGACTAGGGACTGGGGGCCAGGGAGGAACGAGGGCTGTTTCCCTAGCACCCAGTCCCTAGAACCTAGCCCCTGCTGGAGCGCTTCAGCGCTCCAGCTTGGCCTTCAGCAGCGCGCCCAGGTTGGTCGTGCCCGCGTTCTCGCGCGCCGACTGCTGGCTCAGGTTGGCCATCGCGCCCTGCTCGTCGACCATGTCCTTGGCCTTGACCGACAGCTGGATGTTGCGCGTCTTGC
>Ga0247819_10000721_pt1 | contig 18626 bp, 16 predicted proteins | sample 13C_Xylose_Day6_FD_193428 | JGI IMG/M metagenome (GOLD analysis project Ga0247819, IMG submission 193428) | Soil microbial communities from agricultural site in Penn Yan, New York, United States - 13C_Xylose_Day6 | ecosystem: Environmental > Terrestrial > Soil > Agricultural land | place: USA...
CCTCGACGATCTGCTTCGCCTCGTCCGCGCGGTTGTGCGTGATGAGCCAGCGCGGGCTTTCGGGCACCCACATGCGCATGAAGAGGATCGTGAGCCCGAGCACGGCGCCGATCAGGAAGCACGCGCGCCAGCCCCAGTCGGGCGGCAGCATCGCCGGGTCGAGCAGCACGAGCGAGCCCGCCGCGCCGATGCCCGCGCCCACCCAGAACGTGCCGTTGATGGCGAGATCCGTCCAGCCGCGCACGCGCGCGGGGGTGAATTCCTGGATCGTCGAGTTGATCGCCGTATATTCGCCGCCGATGCCCGCGCCCGTCAAAAAGCGAAACAGCACGAACGTGGCGAGATTCCACGAGAAGGCGGTCGCCGCCGTCGCCGCGACGTACAGAAAGAGTGTGATGAAAAAGAGCTTGCGGCGCCCGAGGCGGTCGGTCAGCCAGCCGAAGCCGAGCGCACCGAGCACGGCGCCCGCGATGTACGCGCTGCCGGCAATGCCGACGTCGGCGTTGGAAAACTGCAGCGCCGGGCTCGTTTTCAGCGCGCTCGCGACCGCGCCCGCGAGCGTCACCTCGAGACCGTCGAGCAACCACGTGATGCCGAGCGCGAGTACGATCAGCGTATGAAAGCGGCCCCAGGGAAGGCGGTCGAGGCGCCCGGGCAGGTCGGTTTCGATGATCGCGGGCTTCGTCGGCGGTTCGTGGATCAAACGATGCTCCTCTTTGGGCGCAGCAAGAACAAATTACCGGCGTTTTAGAGCAATTTCCATTCCGGCGCGGCCAATTTCGCGCGTTGGTTGAAGCCTTCCCCGGAACGTGATAAAAACGCGCTCCACTTTTTGTTTGCGACGACGGCCCCGGCCGCCGCCGCTACGTCCATGACCTACTGCGCGATCGATTTCGGCACGTCGAATTCCGCCGTCGCTCTGCCGCACGGCACGTCGATCCGGCTCGCGCCGGTCGAAGGCGAAGCGCTGACGCTGCCCACCGCCGTCTTCTTCAACACCGACGAGGATAACCAGTCCTACGGCCGAGCGGCGCTCGAAGCGTATATCGACGGCTACGACGGCCGCCTGATGCGCTCGATGAAAAGCATCCTCGGCTCGCCGCTCGCGGAGCAGAGCACCGACCTTGGCGACGGTTCGGCCATCCGGTACACCGACGTCATCACGCTCTTTCTTCAGCACCTGAAGCAGAAGGCGCAGGCGGTTGCGGCCGAGCCGATCACGCGCGCCGTGCTGGGCAGGCCGGTGTTCTTCGTCGACGACGACCCGCGCGCCGACCAGCTGGCGCAGAACCAGCTGGAAGCCTGCGCCCGGGCGATCGGCCTCGACGACATCTGCTTCCAGTACGAGCCGATCGCCGCCGCGTTCGATTACGAGGCGCGCCTCACGCAGGAAGGGATGGTGCTGGTGGCGGACATCGGCGGCGGCACGTCGGACTTTTCGCTGGTGCGCGTCGGGCCGGAGCGCGCGAAGCTGCTCGACCGCAAGAGCGACGTGCTCGCGCACTACGGCGTGCACGTGGCCGGCACGGACTTCGACCGCCGCGTCGAACTCGCGACCGTGCTGCGCGAGCTGGGCTATCAGTCAGCCGATCCGGAGGGGCGCGAAGTGCCCAACCGCGTTTATTTCGACCTCGCGACCTGGCATCTGATCAATACGGTTTATGGGCCGAAGCGCGTCGCCGAATTGCAGCTGATGCGCCATCTCTACACCGACACGCGCCACCACGACCGGCTGATGCGCGTGGTCGACCGGCGGCTCGGGCATGCGCTGACGGCGCACGCGGAAGAGGCGAAGATCGACGTGGCCGCAGGCGGCACGACCGAAATCGACATGGAGGAGGTGGAGGAGGCGCTGCGCATCGCGTTCGACGAGCCACAGCTTGTCGAAGCGGGCCGCGACGAGACGCGCCGGATCGTGGAAGCGGCAGTGGAGACGGTGCGCCGCGCGGGCGTCGATGCGGCCGATGTGGGCGCCGTGTATTTCACGGGGGGCTCGACGGGTCTCAAGTTCCTGTCCGACTCGCTCGCGGCGGCGTTTCCTGACGCGCAGCCGGTTTTCGGCGACCGCCTCGCCAGCGTTGCAACCGGCCTCGGAATCTACGCGCGCCGCGTATTTGAATGACGCATCGAAATTCGCGGATATAGAGGGAAAACACTTAAGCAATAATGCGTACCGCAAAAAACAAAAAACCCCGCCGAGGCGGGGTTTTTTGTTTGTGCAACTCGAGCGGGCTTAGGCCGGCTTGATGTTTGCAGCTTGCTTGCCCTTCGGGCCGGTCTTCACTTCGAAGGTAACCTTTTGGTTTTCCTGAAGCGTCTTGAAGCCTTCCACGCGAATTTCCGAGAAATGGGCGAACAGATCTTCGCCGCCGCCGTCCGGCGTGATGAAGCCAAAGCCCTTTGCGTCATTGAACCACTTGACGGTACCGGTTTCCATGTTACTTGTTCCTAAAGATGTTGAATAAGGCCGAGGCCCGAATGTGCATGAAAATCAAGGAAGGGGCAATGGGACCAACCGGAGTACCGTGATGGGCGAACTACGAAAGACCAATTCACTCGCCACTTGAAATCCTGCAAGAAGGTTTATACGGCGAATCAAACGGCAGGTCAAATAATATCCGACCGCCATGAAGGGACATTTTTGAGATTCAAAAAGTCACCTTACGAAGCTTGCATTTTTGGTTGTTTTTTTGTAGGTCGGGTGCATTTTTTGCGGCTTTTCCTTCGTTCTTCGCTCCATTTCTGAGGTGCAACCGGTAAACTGCGCGCCACCCGACGGGTTGCGCCTGCAACGCCGCCCCGTCGTCGGAAGTACGCCGGGCGTGGCTTTGCGGCCGATTGCAAATTTGCCCTGGCGCATTACGGGATAAGGAGAAGTCTTGAAAAGTTCTATTCAACGAAACATCGGCCCAGTGGAGCTGCTGCTGACCGGCCTCGGCTCCATCATCGGCTCGGGGTGGCTTTTCGGCGCCTGGCAGGCCGCGCGCATCGCGGGCCCCGCCGCAATCGCCGCGTGGGTGATCGGCGCTGTCGTCATTCTCGCGATCGCGCTGACCTACGCGGAACTGGGCGCGATGTTTCCGGAGTCGGGCGGCATGGTGCGCTACGCGCGCTACTCGCACGGCGCCCTGGTTGGTTTCGTCAGCGCGTGGGCGAACTGGATCGCGATCGTATCGGTGATTCCGATCGAAGCCGAAGCGTCGATTCAATACATGAGCACCTGGCCGTACGAATGGGCGCATTCGCTGTTCGTCAACGGATCGCTGACGCCGATGGGGCTCGTTTTGTCCGCGCTCCTCGTGATCGTCTATTTCATGCTGAATTATTGGGGCGTCAAGGTATTTGCGCGCGCCAATTCCGCCATCACCGTCTTCAAATTCCTGATTCCCGGCGCGACGATCGCCGGCCTCATGTTCGCGGGCTTCCACAAGGAAAACTTCGGCACGACGACGAGCTTTGCGCCCTACGGCTGGTCGGCCGTGCTCACGGCTGTCGCGACGAGCGGCATCGTGTTCAGCTTCAACGGCTTTCAGAGCCCGGTGAATCTCGCCGGTGAAGCGCGGCATCCGGCCAGGAGCGTGCCGTTCGCCGTGATCGGCTCGATCCTGCTCGCGCTCGTGATCTACGTGCTGCTGCAGGTGGCCTACATCGGCGCGGTGAGTCCGGGCGACGTGCTGCAGGGGTGGCACCACTTCAATTTCGCGTCGCCGTTCGCGGAGCTTGCGCTGGCGCTGAATCTCAACTGGCTCGCGATCCTGCTTTACGTCGACGCGTTCGTCAGCCCGAGCGGCACCGGTACGACCTACATGGCAACCACCACGCGCATGATCTACGCGATGCAGCGCAACAACACGATGCCGAAGATCTTCGGCATCGTGCATCCGTTCTACGGCGTGCCGCGTCCGGCGATGTGGTTCAACCTGGGCGTCGCGTTCATCTTCATGTTCTTTTTCCGCGGCTGGAGCTCGCTCGCGGCGGTGATTTCGGTCGCGACCGTCATTTCCTACCTGACCGGCCCGGTCTCGCTGATGGCGCTGCGCCGCTCGGCGCGGGACCTCGACCGGCCGCTGATGATCCCCGGCATGGGCGTGATCGCACCGTTCGCGTTCGTGTGCGCGTCGCTCGTGCTGTACTGGGCGAAATGGCCGCTGACGGGGGAAATCATCCTGCTGATGGTCGTTGCGTTGCCCGTGTATTTCTATTTTCAGGGCAAGACGGGCTTCGACGGCTGGGGGCGCGACCTGAGGGCGGCGTGGTGGCTGATCGCGTATCTGCCCTCGATGGCGATGATGTCGCTGATCGGTAGCCATGAATTCGGCGGTCACGGCTATCTGCCGTACGGCTGGGACATGGTGGCCGTCGCGCTGCTCGCGCTCGTGTTCTACCACTGGGGCGTAAGCACCGGCTATCGCAGCGAATATCTCGATGAGCGCGAGAGCCGCGCCGATATTCTTCAAGAAGTCGGGGCGTGAGTCTTTCCGCCGCGCCGGAGCACGTCAAAAAAACCGCCCGAGCGATTTCGGGCGGTTCTTTTTTATTTCTTCGGGCCGCAAGGGCGGCGCTCAGGCGTCGCTGAACACGTAATTCGTCATCGCGAGCGACTTCTGGAACGTGCCGAGCGACTGGATGCCGAGCGTGAAGTCGTCGCTTGCCGCGCCGAGCGCGCTGAAAACCGGCAGCAGATGCTCATCGGTCGGATGCATCAGCGCGGCGTGCGGCGCGCGACGCCGGTAATCGAGCAGCGCGGAAATATCGCGTTCGGCGAGGCGGGCTTCGAACCAGTCGGTGAACTCGGTCACGCGCGGGTCCGCGTCTTCCGGGCGCGCACTGAAATCGGCTGCGCGCAGGTTGTGCGTGATCTGCCCCGAGCCGACGATCATCACGCCGTCTTCGCGCAATGCGCGCAGCGCCCGGCCCACGCGATAGTGATGCGCGGCATCGAGGCGCGGCTGAATGGACAACTGCGCGACCGGCACGTCGGCCTGCGGGAACATCAGGAGCAGCGGAACCCACGCGCCGTGATCGAGGCCATGTTCGGCGGTCGAGGCCGGGATGCCGCCGGCGGCGAGCAGTTCCGCAGCGATGGCGCCCAGTTCGGGCGCGCCCGGCGCGGGATAGCGCAACTCATACAGCGCGCGCGGAAAACCATAGAAATCATGGATGGTTTCGGGCCGCGTCGCGGTGCTCGCGACCGGCTGCGCCGTGCCCCAGTGCGCCGAGAGCATCAGAATCGCGCGCGGGCGCGGCAAGCGGCTCGCGAGCGTCGCGAATTCGGCGGAGGGCATCGACGCGTCGATCGGCAGCGTCGGCGCGCCGTGGGAAATGAAAACGCTGGGAAGTCGGGTCATCGAAGCAAGCCTCAGGAAGGGTTGACTTCAATATAGGCGCGTAGTGCGTGTTGATAAACCGGCCAACAGGCAACGAATTGTGTCGCTGGTGTTGTCAATCGGCTCCGTCGTCCGTGCCGCGCGTGCCGCGCATGCCGCCCCAGGCGGCGGCGAGCGGAGCGCCGAGCGCGAACAGATCGATTACGCGCGCAACCGTCTGATCGACCATGTCGTCGATCGACGCCGGACGGTGGTAGAACGCGGGCATCGGCGGGAAGATCACGCCGCCCATTTCGGTGACGGCCGTCATGTTGCGCAGATGCGCGAGGTTGAACGGCGTTTCGCGCACTAGCAGCACCAGCCGGCGGCGCTCCTTGAGCACGACGTCCGCGGCGCGTGTGATGAGGTTGTCGGAGAGGCCGTGCGCGATGCTGGCGAGCGTTTTCATCGAGCACGGCGCGACGACCATGCCGTCGGTCGCGAACGATCCCGACGCGATGCTCGCGCCGACGTCGCGCACGTTGTGGACGACATCGGCGAGCGCGTGGACGGCGGCTTTGTCGAGTTCGAGCTCGTGCTGGATATTGAGCCAGCCGGCGCTCGAGATGAGCAGATGCGTCTCGACGCCGCCCAGCCGGCGCAGCGTTTCGAGAAGACGCACGCCGTAGATGGCGCCCGTTGCGCCGGTGATGGCGACGATCAAGCGTCGCGGCACGGCAGCGGGCGCGGTCACGGAAGGACGCGAATCAGGCGGCGGCGAACAGTTGCTGGAGTTCGCCCGACTGGTACATCTCCATCATGATGTCCGAGCCGCCGATGAATTCGCCGTTCACGTAGAGCTGCGGAATGGTCGGCCAGTTCGAGAATTCCTTGATGCCCTGGCGGATGCCGTCGTCTTCCAGCACGTTGATGGTTGTGATGTCGTCCACGCCGCACGCCTTCAGGACCTGGATGGCGCGGCCCGAGAAGCCGCACATCGGGAACTGCGCGGTGCCCTTCATGAACAGGACGACCTGGTTCTGTTCGACGATTTGCTTGATGCGTTCTTGCGTATCCATGACGTTCCTGCGATGCGGTTTCGGACTGCGGTTGTAAGGAATCAGAGTCAAATGATAGCGGATTTCGCCTGCGCGGGCTGGCCGCGCGCTCGCTTTCGCGGCTGTGACCCGGGAATGCTCAGGCGGTGAAAACCCCGCCGCTGATGCGCTCGATGCCCGCGAGATCGGTCGCCGAGCGGACCTCGGTGAGGCCGCGCTCAGTGAGCAGTGCGCGCACGGCTTCTGCCTGGTCATAGCCGTGCTCGAGCCAGAGCGCGCCGCCCGGTGCGAGCAGGAACGGCGCGCGCTGGACGATCACGCGGATGGCGGAGAGGCCGTCGGCGTCGTCGGTGAGCGCGCCGCGCGGTTCGAAGCGCAGGTCACCCTGTTCGAGGTGCGGGTCGTCGCTCGCGATGTACGGCGGGTTGCTCACGATGAGATCGAAGCGCAGCGACGGATCGATGGCCTCGGTCCAGTCGCTCGATGCGAACGCGATTGCGCCGCCCGCGCGCTGCGGGCTCAGGAGCTTCGCGGCGTTGCGCCGGGCGACGGCGAGCGCCGCGTCGGAGCGCTCGATTGCCCAGACCTGCGCGTCGTCGCGTGCGAAGGCGAGCGCCACCGCAATGGCGCCGGTGCCCGTGCCGAGATCGAGAACACGCGGGCTCTCACGGCCGTCAATGACCGCGAGCCCGGTTTCGACCAGCAGCTCCGTCTCGGGCCGGGGAATCAGCACGTCCGGCGTCACGTCGAAGTCGAGGCCGAAAAACTCCCGCGAACCGACGAGCTGCGCGATCGGCTCGCCATGCATGCGCCGCTTCACGAGCGCCTCGAATTGCCCGACGGCGGCCGCGTCGAGCGGCTCGTGATCGCGCGTGATCAGTTCGGTGCGCCGCCAGCCGAGCACGCGCGTGAGCAGAATCCGCGTTTCGAGCGCGGGCAGCGCCGACGCGCGCAGCAGGTCGGCGACGGTCTTCACTCCGCCTCGCCCAGCGCGGCCAGCAGCTCGGCCTGATGCTCGCTCACGAGCGCGGCGATCAGCTCGTCGAGGTCGCCGTCCATGATGTATTCGAGCTTGTAGAGCGTCAGGTTGATCCGGTGATCGGTCATCCGGCCCTGCGGGAAGTTGTAGGTGCGGATTCGCTCGGAGCGGTCGCCGGAGCCGATCAGGCTCTTGCGCGTGGCCGCTTCCTTCGCGTGCTGCTCGTGATACTGCTTGTCCTTGATGCGCGCGGCGAGCACCTTCAGCGCGCGATCCTTGTTCTTGTGCTGCGAGCGGTCGTCCTGGCACTCGACGACGATCCCCGTCGGCAGGTGCGTCACGCGCACGGCGGAATCGGTCTTGTTGATGTGCTGGCCGCCCGCGCCCGACGCCCGGAACGTATCGATGCGCAGATCGGCCGGGTTGATCACCACTTCGCTGATTTCGTCGGCTTCCGGCATCACGGCCACCGTGCACGCCGACGTGTGAATGCGCCCCTGCGTCTCGGTGGCCGGCACCCGCTGCACGCGGTGTCCGCCCGACTCGAACTTGAGCCGCGAGTACGCGCCCTGTCCGGCGATGCGCACGATCACTTCCTTGTAGCCGCCGAGATCGGACTCGCTTTCCGACATCGTCTCGACCGTCCAGCGGTTGCGTTCCGCGTAGCGCAGATACATGCGCAGCAAATCGCCCGCGAACAGCGCCGATTCGTCGCCGCCCGCGCCCGCGCGGATTTCGATGAAGATATTGCGCTCGTCGTTCGGGTCTTGCGGCAGCAGCATCGTCTGCAGGTCGGCTTCGATCTTCACCATGCGATCGCGCGCCTCGCCGATTTCCTCTTCCGCGAAATCGCGCATCGACGGATCGGCGAGCAGGCCCTGCGCGGTGGCTTCGTCGTTGAGCGCCTGGCGCCAGAGCGAATACTGCTCGACGATCGGGCTGATTTCCGCATGCTCGCGCGTGAGCTTGCGGTACTGGTCCATGTCGGCGGTGACGTCCTCGCGGCTCAGCAGGTCGTTGAGATCGACCAGCCGCTTTGCAAGCTGGTCGAGCTTGCTTTGCATGCTCGTTTTCATCGGGCGGGAGTGGAGCGTGGCTCCGGAGAGTGCTGCAGTCAGGGAAGCGTCCGCGAATCGGTCTGCGGAGCAACAAAGGATAGCAAGGCGCGGGCCGCTAACGGTCCGAGGAATCGGACGGATCGGGCAAAGTGCCACCGTGGCGGTAGACGCCGCCCAGCAGGTCGACGAGCTGGTCGCGGTTTTCACGGCTCGCGCGGTTGAGCGCGTGCGTCGGGCCGTGAATCAGCTTGTTGGTGAGCGACTGCGACAGCGCTTCGAGCACCACGGCCGGATCGTCGCCGCGCGCGAGCATCTTGCGCGCGCGTTCGACTTCGGCGCGCCGCAGCGCGTCGGCCTGCGTGTGCATGTGGCGGATCACCGGCACGATGCTGCGTGCGTCCAGCCACTGCATGAAATTCTGCACGCGCGTTTCGATGATCGCCTCGGCCTGCGCCACGGCGGCCTGCCGCGACGCGTTGCCTTCGCGGACGATCGCGCCGAGGTCGTCGACGGTGTAGAGGAACACGTCCTGCAGGTTGCCGACTTCCGGCTCGATGTCGCGCGGCACGGCCAGATCGACCATGAAAATCGGCCGGTGGCGGCGCGCGCGGACGGCGCGCTCGACGGCGCCGAGGCCGATGATCGGCAGCGTGGACGCCGTGCACGACACGATGATGTCGAATTCATGCATCCGCGCGGGCAGTTCGGCGAGCGGGATCGCGTGGCCGTTGAAGCGGCCGGCGAGCTTCTGTCCGCGCTCGGCGGTGCGGTTGGCGACCACCAGTTCACGCGGATTCTGCGCGGCGAAGTGCGTCGCGCACAGTTCGATCATTTCGCCCGCGCCGATGAAAAGCACGCGCTGGCTCGAAATGTTCTCGAAGATGCGCTGCGCGAGGCGCACGGCCGCGGCGGCCATCGATACCGATTGCGCCCCGATTTCCGTCGTGGTGCGGACTTCCTTCGCCACCGCGAACGTGCGCTGGAACAACTGGTTCAGATAGGTGCCGAGCGCGCCGGCTTCGGTCGCGGTGCGCACCGCATCCTTCATTTGTCCGACGATTTGCGTTTCGCCGAGTACCATCGAGTCGAGCCCCGACGCCACCCGGAACGCATGCCGGACCGCTTCCGACTGCGGCAGCGCATAGACATGTGGCGCGAGCTCGGACACGGGAAGATTGTGATATTTCGACAGCCAGTGGACGGCTGCGTCGCGCGCGGCCTTGTCGTCGGTGGCGCAATAGAGTTCGGTCCGGTTGCAGGTGGACAGGATCGCCGCCTCCGGCGATGCCTTCGCAAGCGGTCCCAGCCAGATCTCCTTCAGCGCGCCGAGAGCCGGTTTGATCTGTTCGAGCGGAAACGCCACGCGTTCGCGCAGGGCGACTGGCGCAGTGTGGTGGTTGATTCCGATCGTGAGGAGATGCATGTATTGGGCCTAAGCTGATGGCCTTGGAGATAGCCCAATATTATAGCGTTTCTCGGAATTGTTCATTTATAGGCGTCATAAGGGCGGAACCCGCCCCGGAGGCGCCGCGGGCGGGCCATTCGGGCACCTGCGCGGAATCGAGCCGGTCGAGCCGGTAACCGTAGGCATAAAGCGGCGTCAGGCGATAGCCGAATTCAGGGCGCAACCGGAGTTTCGTGCGCAGGCGTGACGCGTGCGTGTCGAGCGTGCGCGACTGTATGTCGCTCCCGCGCGTCCAGACCACTTCGAGGATGTGCCCGCGCGACACCGGCCGCGACAGGTTCGAGAACAGCAAATGCGCGAAGCGGAATTCCTTCGGCGTCAGTGTCACGTGCTCGTCGGCGAAGTTCACGGTCAGTTCGCACGTCTTGAACAGATATTCGCCGAAGCGCTCCGGCAGGCTCGGGCGCACGGCGCTGCGGCGCGTGAGCGCGTCGATGCGGGCAGTCAGCTCGGCGCAGCGCACGGGTTTCGTGACACAGTCGTCCGCGCCTGCCCGCAGGCAGCGGACGATGTCGGCTTCGCCGTCCTGCGCCGCCATCAGAATGACCGGCATGTGGGGCACGATCGCGCGAACACCGGCGATGACTTCGGCGTCGCTCATGTTGCGCGGCCCAGCGGAAGAAAGCAGCACGTCGAACGTTTCGCGCTTCAGCCGGATCAGGAACGACTGCGGCGTGGCGAAGAAGTGGCAGAAATGACCGCCGGCGGACAGTGCGGCGCCGATCAGGTCCGCGTGCCGGGCGTCCGGGTCGATAATGGCGATTCGCATGAGTGGGACGCTCGCAGGCGGCGCATGGCGCGGGGTGCCGGATGGCGCGGGGGCGCAAACTTGCCTTCACCAACCTGGCCCCCTAAACTCAACCGCTGCGCTCCGCGCGCCTTGCTACCTTCTAGTTGAAGAGACCGAAAATGCTAGTTGAACGACCTGGGCCGACCCATACGTTTTCTCTGAATTCAGCCGGAACGCCCGGCTGATGGGCTGGACCGGGATGGTTTTCCTGGGCGCGGTAATCGGTTTCGCGGGCTGGTGGCTGCATCCGCTGCGGCGAGCGGGCCGCGTCGCGCGCGCACCGGCCGCGAGCGTGTGGATCGCGATGGTCGCGGGCGTGCTCGCCACCGTCGTGGCGCGCATGCTCGGCCACGTCGTCGGGGTTTTTCACGACGGCGATACGCTCGAATGGCTCGCGTGTTCCCTTTTTGCGCTCGTTGCCGTGACCGTGACAGTCGGTCTGGCGGCGCGTCGCTGAATCCAATTCCGGCAAGCCGCCACGAGCGGCGCACCGGAGCATCCGGCAGGTGATTCCATGAATGATCGACTCGATTCCCCCGACGCCGCGGCCTTCGCCCGGCGCATTGAAGCCCTGCGCGGCGAGATGGCGCGCGAAAACCTGGCCGCCGTGCTGATTCCGTCGGCGGACCCGCATCTGTCCGAATATCTGCCCGGGCGCTGGCAGGGGCGCGAGTGGCTCTCGGGGTTCACCGGCTCGGTCGGCACGCTCGTCGTGACCGCCGGTTTCGCCGGCCTCTGGGTCGACAGCCGCTACTGGACGCAGGCCGAGGCGCAACTCTCCGGCACCGGCATCGCGCTGATGAAGATGATGGGCGGACAGCAGACGGCGCCGCACGTCGACTGGCTCGCGCAGAACGTACCGTCGGGCGCGACGGTCGCGGTCGACGGCGCGGTGCTCGGCGTCGCGGCCGCGCGCTCGCTCGGCGAAGCGCTGACGGCGCGCGGCATCGTGCTGCGCACCGATCTCGACCTGCTCGACGCCGTGTGGCCGGCGCGGCCCGGCCTGCCGCAAGCCGCAGTCTACGAGCACGCCGCGCCGCACGCGAGCGTATCGCGCGCGGACAAGCTTGCGCAGGTGCGTCGCGCGATGCAGGAAAAGGGCGCGCAGTGGCATTTCATTTCCACGCTCGACGACCTCGCGTGGCTCTTCAACCTGCGCGGCGCCGACGTGAGCTACAACCCGGTGTTCGTCGCGCATGCGCTCGTGGGGCTCGACGACGCCGTCGTGTTCGTCGCCGATGGCAAGGTGCCGGACCCGCTCGCCGCGTCCCTCGCGCGCGACAACGTGCGCATCGAGCCGTACGCGCGTGCCTCCGACGCGCTTGCGGCCCTGCCCGCCGGCTCCGCGCTGCTGATCGACCCGCGCCGCATCACGTACGGCCTGCTCGAAAAAGTGCCGTCGACGGTCGCGATCGTGGAGGCGGTGAATCCCTCCACCTTCGCCAAGTCGCGCAAGACGGCGGACGAAGCCGGGCACATCCGCGCGACGATGGAGCAGGACGGCGCCGCGCTCGCCGAGTTCTTCGCCTGGTTCGAAGCGGCGCTCGGGCGCGAGCGGATCACGGAACTCACCATCGACGAAAAGCTCACGGCCGCGCGCGCCCGCCGCCCGGGCTTCGTCACGCTCAGTTTCGCGACCATCGCCGGCTTCAATGCGAACGGCGCGATGCCGCACTACCGCGCGACCCAGGCGTCGCATTCGGTGATCGAGGGCAACGGGCTCTTGCTGATCGACTCGGGCGGCCAGTACCTGAGCGGCACGACCGACATCACGCGCGTCGTGCCCGTCGGCGCGATCACGGCGGAGCACAAGCGCGATTTCACTGTCGTGCTGAAAGGGACGATGGCGCTCTCGCGCGCAAGGTTTCCGCGCGGCATCCGCTCGCCGATGCTCGACGCCATCGCCCGCGCGCCGATCTGGGAAGCGGGCGCGGACTACGGGCACGGCACGGGGCACGGCGTCGGCTACTTCCTGAACGTGCACGAAGGCCCGCAGGTGATCTCGCACTACGCGCCCGCCGAACCGTGGACGGCGATGGAAGAGGGCATGATCACGTCAATCGAGCCGGGCATCTACCGGCCGGGCAAGTGGGGCATCCGCATCGAAAATCTGGTGCTGAACCAGCCCGCCGGGAAGACCGAGTTCGGCGATTTCCTCGAATTCGAAACCCTCACGCTGTGCCCGATCGACACGCGCTGCATCGATCTCCCGCTTTTGCGCGAGGACGAGCGCGCGTGGCTCAACGCGTATCACGCGACGGTGCGCGAGCGCGTGTCGCCGCATGTTTCCGGCGACGCGCTCGCGTGGCTCGAAACCCGCACCCAACCGGTCTGACAGGAGCGTCGACGCATGGGTATCAAGGCCGTGGTGTTCGATTTCGGCGGCGTGCTGATCGACTGGAGCCCGGAGTACGTCTACCGCCGGCTGATTCCGGATGACGCCGAGCGTCGCTGGTTTCTCGACAACGTCTGCCGGATGGACTGGGTGGTGCAGCAGGACGGCGGACAGACGATCGCGGAGGGCACCGCCGAGCTGATCGCGAAGTTTCCCGCGCACGAAGCGCTGATTCGCGCGTTCTACGAGCGCTGGCGCGAGATGGTCGCCGGCGTGCTGGAGGAGGGGGTGGCACTCGTCGACGCCCTCGAAGCCGCCGGCGTGCCGCTGTTCGGCCTGACCAACTGGTCGGCCGAGACCTTCCCTTATGCGTGGGAGAACTATCCCGTGTTGCGGCGCTTCCGCGAGGTGATCGTGTCGGGGCGCGTGGGCGTCGTGAAGCCCGATCCGGCGATTTTCGCGCTGATGCGCGCGGAAATCGAACGGCATCTGCCGGGCGTCGAGCCGCACGAACTTGTCTTCATCGACGACAACGCGAAGAATGCGCAAGCCGCGACGGCGCTCGGCTGGCACGGCGTGCATCATGCGAACGCGGCGGCGACCGGAACGAGACTGCGCGAACTGGGCCTGCCGGTCTGAAAGGAGGCGTGGCGCGCGGCGGCGCGCTACGCCGCTACTCCTTGAGCATGTTCATCAGCGCGTTGCCGATTCCCCTGACCGTTTCGCCCGCGCCCTTCGCGACGCCCTCGGCGCTCACCCCGAGCGCCTTCGCGAAGCCCGCCGCGAGTTTCTTCGACAGGCTTTCGTTCAGCGAGAACTTCGGGTCGCGCAGATTGCCGTCGAGGACGAAATCCAGCTTGATCTGATCTCGGCGGTCCTTCAGCGCCGCGACCGCCGCCCGCGTCGGAATGGACAGGAACGTGTCGAGCGGATTGCCGGTGTCGGTGATCTGCAGATGGTTCAGAACGACCGTTCCGGGCGCGTGGATGCGGTAGTCGCGCACGGTGGCATCGAGCGTGAGATCGATCGTGCCGCCCGTCACCGCCGACTTCGCGCCCGCTTTCTTCAGCAAATAGGGATCGAGCGTCGAGATGTCGACGTTGCGCAGCGTCATGCGGGTCTGCGAGTCCTTGGTGGCGATCACCATCCAGCCTTCGAAGGTCACCGTGCCGGTATGCGACAGGCCCTTGATCGATCCGGTCATCGAAAGCGTCGTGCGATCCGTGAGCGCGGGAAGATGGACGTGATCGGCGGTGGCGCGGGCGTCGCTGATCAGCACGCGGTACGGCGGGTTTCCCACTGACGCATCGAAGAACTCCATCGTGCCGCGCTCGAATGACACGTGGTCGATGAGCTTTTCTTCGTTCGCCCGCTGCGCGGCCTTGTCGTCCGGCCGGGCGTCGGATTCGCGCGCTGCCTGCTTCAGGTCCGGGAGGATGCGCACGCGGCCGTCCGCTGTGCGCGCGATCGAAAGGTAGTAGTTGTCGACGCTCACGTTGCGCAGATGCACGCGGTTCCTGAGGGCCGCGCGCATGTCGACGTCGAGCACGATGCGCTCGGCGCGCATCGCGTCGGTGGTCGGCCAGCCCGCGGGCCCGCGCAGGCGCACGCGCGAGAGCGTGATCTGGGACAAGCCGACGTCGATTTCCTCCACCGAACCGAGCGGGCCGAGCGTTTCGATCACGCGCTGCTTCATCTCGTGAACGGCGAAGAACCATCCGCCGACCGCGGCGAGCACGATCGCGACGGCAATGCCGGTGAGCCAGAGTGCCGTTCGCCGCGCCTTTCCCGTCATCGCTCAGGTCTCCTTTCGCCGCCGCATCCCCGCGGTCCGATCCGCTAGACGGTCGCCATTTTCATGCCGGGTGTCGGTGCGCGCGCACGCACTGGCCGCGCATCCCGTCGTAGCCCGTCAGGCGCGGCGCCTTAGCGGGTGATCGGCTTGTAGCGCAGGCGCTTGGGCTTCGCGGCTTCCTCGCCCAGGCGATTGCGTTTGTCGGCTTCGTATTCCTGGTAGTTGCCGTTGAAGAACGACACCTGCGAGTCGCCTTCGAACGCGATGATGTGCGTCGCGATGCGGTCGAGGAACCAGCGGTCGTGCGAGATCACCATCACCGAGCCTGCGAATTCGAGCAGCGCGTCTTCGAGCGCGCGCAGCGTTTCGACGTCGAGGTCGTTCGACGGCTCGTCGAGCAGCAGCACGTTGCCGCCCGCGATCAGCGTCTTCGCGAGATGCAGCCGCCCGCGCTCGCCGCCCGACAGGTTGCCGACGTTCTTCTGCTGGTCGCCGCCCTTGAAGTTGAAGCGGCCGATGTACGCGCGCGACGGCGTTTCGTACTTGCCGACCGTCAGCACGTCGGCGCCGCCGGAGATTTCCTCGAACACGGTTTTGCTGCCGTCGAGCGCGTCGCGGCTCTGGTCGACGTACGCGAGCTTGACCGTCGGACCCTTGACGATTTCGCCCGAATCCGGCTGTTCCTTGCCCGTGAGCATGCGAAAGAGCGTCGACTTGCCCGCGCCGTTCGGCCCGATGATGCCGACGATCGCGCCCGCCGGAATCTTCATGCTGAGGTTGTCGATGAGCAGGCGGTCGCCATACGCCTTGCTGACGTTCTTGAACTCGATGACTTCATTGCCGAGGCGATCGCCGACAGGAATGAAGATTTCCTGCGTTTCGTTGCGCTTCTGGTATTCCTGGCTGTTGAGTTCCTCGAAGCGCGCGATCCGCGCCTTCGATTTCGCCTGGCGGCCCTTCGGGTTCTGGCGCACCCATTCCAGTTCCTTCTTGAGCGCCTTCTGACGCGCCGATTCCGTCGATTCTTCCTGCTTCAGGCGGTCCTGCTTCTGGTCGAGCCAGCTGCTGTAGTTGCCCTTCCACGGAATGCCGTGGCCGCGGTCGAGTTCGAGAATCCATTCGGCGGCGTTGTCGAGGAAGTAGCGATCGTGCGTGACCGCGACGACCGTGCCCGGATAGCGCGTGAGGAACTGCTCCAGCCAGTCGACGGATTCGGCGTCGAGGTGGTTGGTCGGCTCGTCGAGGAGCAGCATGTCGGGCTTTTGCAGCAGCAGCTTGCAGAGCGCGACACGGCGCTTTTCGCCACCCGAGAGGTGTTCGATCTTCGCGTCCCAGGCGGGCAGGCGCAGCGCGTCGGCGGCGACTTCGAGCTGCTGCTCGGGCGAGCCGCCGTCGCTCGTCGCGAGGATCGCTTCGTATTTGGCCTGCTCGGCGGCGAGGGCGTCGAAGTCGGCGTCCGGCTCGGCGTAGGCGGCGTAGATTTCGTCGAGCTTCTTCTGGGCGCTGAAGACGTCGCCGAGACCTGCTTCGACGGCTTCGCGCACCGTCTGCTGCGGATCGAGCTGCGGCTCCTGCGGCAGATAGCCGATGTTGAGATTCGGCATCGGCGTGGCTTCGCCTTCGATGTCTTTATCGACGCCCGCCATGATGCGGATCAGCGTCGACTTGCCCGAGCCGTTCAGGCCGAGCAGGCCGATCTTCGCGCCCGGGAAGAACGACAGGGAGATGTCCTTCAGGATCTGACGCTTCGGCGGCACGATCTTGCCGACGCGGTTCATGGTGAAGACGTATTGGGCCATTTGGGTTTGCGAGTGATTGCTGGATTGTCTGGATGAGCGCGCGGATTCCGTCTGCGGAAATTGGCGCCGGAATCATGTTCATGCGCGTCCGCCTGAGCCGCGCGGGAGGCCGGGATCGGGCCGTCGGCGCGCATTCCTGCCGTCGCGCGGGAGGAGGTGTCATTGTACTTCGTGGGGCGGGGCGTGCTGCGCGGCGGTTCGGAGGGCTTGCGTCGTCTGTCTTACTGCCAGCTTGCCACGCCGCCGTGCCGCGAACATGTTCCGCTGCGGTGGCGGCTGAAGCTATATGTGCCGTCGCGGCATTGCGCCGTCGCGCCATCCGGAGTGTGTCCCGAGCGCGAGCGGGCCGGCGCGTGCACGGTTTCGCCGTCGCGGTTGATATAGGTGCCGTGGTTGTCGAGGTCGGACTGATCCGGTGCGCCACGGTAGTAAGCGTGGGCGGAGGGGGAGCAGAGGGAGACCGAAACGGCAAACGTGAAGGAAAGCAACTGACAGATCCGTGCTGAGGGAAGCCGTGCCATTCGTTTTGTCTTGTTGGTGGGCCGGGCGTGGCTCAATTCTTTCGACGGCGATCAGATATCGAGCGCGTCGGGTTTTTTCGCGTGCTTCTTGTCTTCGGACATGAGCCGCCGTTCGACCTTCTTAACATCTTCGGCCGCGGGCAGACCTTCCGGACGTATGCCTCGCCCGAGCAGGGTCTTGCGCACCGCTTCGTTGTTGTTGACGTGTTCCCTTGATATCGCGCGTTCACTGTCGAGCGCATGCTGGCGCGAATTGAAAATGGTGATTTCCGCTGCAAAGTCCTTGGCTTTCAACACGATCGTCGGGGCGAAGTCCGCGAGAGGCCGGCTATCGGGAACATTCCATTGCGCTTTCATCGCCTGCGTGGATTTGCCGAAAAGTGCCTGATCGCCCTTGCTGCGAATGATGCCGAAATCCTGATTTCCACCCGTTTGCTCGAAGATGACATCGGATAGCTCTTTTTCCGTCGCTGTCAGCTTGACGCGCGCCGAGACGCGTTCGGCGTCGAGTAGTCGTTGTTCGATCAGTTCGGCACGACGGGTCTGCACGGCAAAGTAGGTCTGCGCGAACGCGATCTCCTGCTTCTTTGGATCTCCGTTCTGCGCGATCAGATAGCAGGCGTAGCGCGTCAGCATGATGTCATCGATCTCGCGCTGACTGCCCGAGCCGAGATCGACCATTTTGCCGACGTCGGCAAAATGGTCGGCGACCGCGTGTCCCGATACTTCACACGCGGTCTTCGCCTTTGTGACGACGTTCAGGAAGTTATCCCATTTCGAATAGCCGAGCAAATGCTGCACATCACGTGCGAGCCAGAATTCGACACCGCTCTTCGTCCGCTGCGCATGTGCCTCGAAGGTATTGGTCAGGGAGTGGATCAGCTCTGTTTTCATGTGCGCTCCTTCTTGATCGTGCTTGTTGTGTTTGCTGTCAAAGCGCCACCGGCCCCGTTGCGCAATCGTGCCATCCAGCGCTTGCGCGGAACGGACCGCCGAAAAAAAAACGGAGCCCATTTATCAGGGACTCCGCTTTCTTTGACAAGCGCTTGTGACAGTTCTTGACGCTCACACATTGAACAAAAAATTCATCACATCCCCGTCGTGCACGACATATTCCTTCCCTTCTGCACGCATCTTCCCGGCCTCTTTCGCACCCTGCTCGCCCTTGTAGGCGATGTAGTCGTCGAAGGCGATCGTCTGGGCGCGAATGAAGCCGCGCTCGAAATCGGTGTGGATCGCGCCCGCCGCCTGCGGGGCCGTGTCGCCGATATGGATCGTCCACGCGCGAACTTCCTTCACGCCAGCGGTGAAGTACGTCTGCAGCCCGAGCAGCTTGAAACCCGCGCGAATCACGCGATTCAGGCCCGGCTCCTCCATCCCGATGTCGGCGAGAAACTCCTGCTTGTCGGCGTCGTCGAGATCGGCGATTTCCGCCTCGATCGCGGCGCACACCGCCACCACCGGCGCGTTCTCGGCGTCGGCATGCTTGTGCACGGCGTCGAGGTACGGGTTGTTCTCGA